>Ga0136846_1232981_pt1 | contig 43394 bp, 42 predicted proteins | sample HopSoiMetagenom2_FD_96841 | JGI IMG/M metagenome (GOLD analysis project Ga0136846, IMG submission 96841) | Grasslands soil microbial communities from Hopland, California, USA - 2 Assembly 2016 (version 4) | ecosystem: Environmental > Terrestrial > Soil > Grasslands | place: USA: Hopland...
ATACCCGACCCACCCGCCCAAAGACAGCGCTAGTACCAGATTAAAAATACCCGGACCGCGAAACGCCACAAAGGCGATAGCAATCAGAATTCCAGGAAACGAAAGAAACGCGTTCATCAGGACTACGTTAACGAATCGGTCTATGCCTCCGCCGTAATAACCGGCGATTGATCCGATGATCAGGCCGGCCGCCAGTGAAAGGGCCACTACCGACGCTCCCACCACCATGGAGATCCGTGCGCCATAGATGACGCGCGAAAGAATGTCGCGGCCCAGTTCATCGGTCCCAAACCAATGATGTGATGATGGCCGTTGCAGCCGATGAGGTAAATCGATCTGGCTCGGGTCGTGCGGCGAAATCCAGGGAGCAAACAGGGCACACAACACAAAAATCGCAATCAACAACAGTCCGGCACTCGCAAGCGGATTGCGAGTTGCCAGTCGTGAAAGCGGAAGGTAGTCACTCGAGTTCACTGGCGTATCCTGGGGTTTACTGCTGAATACAGAAGGTCCGTCACAAAGTTCACCAGCACATAAGTCAAACCAATGGCCAGAATGCAGCCTTGCACCAGGTAATAATCGCGGTTGCCGATCGCTTGAATGGTGAGGCGTCCGATGCCGGGCCATGAAAAAATTGTCTCCGTGACAATGGCTCCGGCGAGCAAGGCTCCGAACTGCAGCCCCATCACAGTAACAATCGGAATCATGGCATTGCGCAATGCATGACCATAAACCACTTCCCGCTCGGGTAGCCCTTTGGCGCGCGCGGTGCGGACATAATCGTGACTCAATTCCTCGAGCATTGAAGTCCGCACCATGCGAGTAAGAATTGCCGCCAGCGCTCCACCCATGGTGATCGCAGGCAGGACTAAATTTGCAATGCTTCCTGACCCGGAAACCGGTAACCAACCAAGCTTAACCGCGAACAACAGGATCAGGATTGGTCCGAGAGCAAAGTTAGGAAACGACAAGCCGAACAGGCTGATAACGCTGATAAAGCGATCACTCCAGCGATTGCGCCGGCGTGCCGAATGCACACCCGCGGGAACGGAGAGCAAAATTGCGATCACAAGCGCTGCCACGGTCAACTGAATGGTGTAGGGGTAGCGCTGAACGATGAGTCCGGCAACGCTCTGACTGTAACGAATCGAGTGCCCGAGATCGCCGTGTAGAACGCCTTTCCAATAGCGGAAATACTGGGTGGTTAACGGTACATCCAGGCCAAAGGCTTGCCGCGTGGCTTGTACGTCTGCCGCGGGGGCTCCTTCGCCAAGCATCTGCAGCACGGGATCGCCTGGTACAAGATGAATCAGCAGGAATACGATCGAGACCACCAGCCAGATAACGGGAAGGGTGTAGGCCAGTCGCAGTGCCAGGTAACGGAACATTCGTCTGTCAGAAGATTAAAGCACAGTTGTGCGAGATTCAGTCGCCGGCATGGGCCACATGGGCAGGTTCCAATTTCTCAATCTTTACGCGGGCGATGCGGTTGCCATCCATTTCTTCCACCGTGTAACGGTAACCCTCATGCTCAAAGGCGTCTTTCACCCGTGGGATCCTTTGCAGCTGGGTCAGGACAAAACCGGCGAGCGTCTCAAAACCTGAATCGCGCGGAAAAGACAATTGGTATTGTGACTCCAGATCCCGAATATTAGCCGCGCCCTCGACTACGAAAGCAACATTGCCATCCATTATCGGCTGCTGCGCTGGAGCGGCATCGAATTCATCCTCGATTTCGCCGACGATCTGCTCGAGTATGTCTTCCACCGTGACAACCCCGGCGGTAGAACCAAATTCGTCAACCACCACTGCCATGTGACGCCGTCGTTGCTTGAATTCCTCCAGCAACTCGGTCAGCACCTTAGTTTCAGGAACCACCAGAACGTCGTGCATCACCTGGGTAATCTTCATGCCCGTGATCCGGGCGTATACGGCCTGCAAAGAGGGGCCTGAAAGCCGCAGCCGCGACCACCGCATTAAATCTTTGGCATAAAGCACGCCGATGATGTGCTCCGGGCCACGCTGTGGGTCATACACCGGAATTCTCGAGTGCTGATCTTCGACAACCCGGTTCAAAGCTTCTTCCATGCCGAGATCGCCGGGTAGAGAAAATATCTTGGGACGCGGCACCATGACCTCGCGAACCGTAATGTTGTCGAGTTCGAGGGCATTGTGGATCATTGCTTCCTGGAACTCGGGAATCTGTCCGAATTGCCGGCTGGCAGTCACAATCAGCTTCAGCTCATCTGGGGAGTGCACAGCGCCCTGTCGCAGCTTGCGTGAGCCAAATAACCGCAGCACCCAGCCGGCGGTGCGGCTCATAACGTAAAGAACCGGGCGGGTGATGGTCAGAAAGACGTCCATCGGGGCGGCAACCGCCAACGCCACCTGCTCAGCCCGTTGCAATGCCAGCGATTTCGGGACCAGCTCTCCAAGGATCACATGCAGGCAGGTGATGAAGCTGAAGGCGACCACGATAGCGATGGTGTGGGCATAAACCACCGCGTGGGGGACTTTCTGGATGAACTGAATGTTTTCAACCAGGCGGGCGACCATAGGCTCGCCTAACCAGCCCAGAGTCAGGCTGACAATGGTCACTCCTAACTGGACTCCGTTAACCAGCTCATCCAGATTACGGTGCAGCTTCTGCACCGTGCGAGCGCCGATGCGGCGCGCCTCGATCAGTTGTTGAATCCGGGTGTCGCGGATGCTGACCAGCGCAAACTCCGCCGCAGCAAAGAACGCATTCGCTGCTACCAGGAGGAGGATCAATAAGATCCTGAGCAGCACAAAAGCAACCATGCAACCATAATTCTAACATTTCAGAGTACTTAATGTCGCTCTTTGGGAAGCAAGGTTCCAAAGCCGACAGCCGAGGGCTGGCGTTCCATGCCAGAGTTCTCCTGCTTCCGTTTTTGCGGCTGGATGGTCTAAGGCAATGGCAAAATACACTGGCGGCGGCACACACCCGGGAAAACTTGGAACTGCCGGGCTTAGCCTCACGTATCTTTAGCGACATACAAGTTCTTACCGGAGGCGGATGTGAACGGTAACAGCAATGCCAGGAAGCGCCGCAAGCGATTTATATGGATTTCGGTAGTGGTCGGAATTGTCCTGCTCATCGGCGGCGGCGTTATAGCGGCAACCCGTGGCGGTACCAAAATCGATCCCACGAAGCTGCAAAAAGTTGAGCGGGGTGATCTGGCCAAGAGCGTGGTCGCCACCGGGAAAGTCGAGCCAATCACCAAGGTTGAGGTCAAGTCCAAGGCCAGCGGTATCGTGAAGAAGCTCATGGTGGACTACGGGGACCGGGTCAAAAAAGGCCAGCTTCTGGCCCAGCTCGATAAGGTGGAGATCGAAGCCCAGGTGGAACAGTCGCGGGCCGCGTTACAGGCCGCTCAGGCCAGCATGAACAGTGCGGAAGCAGACTATGAAAGGGCCAAAGTTGACGCCCAGGGGCCCGACGTTCCGCTGTTAAAGCGCGCTTATGATCGCTCGATAGGAATGGCTAAAGAAGGTGTGGTTTCGACCTCGGCAGCGGAAGACGCTCAGCGCAACTATGAAATGGCCCTCAATAAGCAAAACGTTTCGAAGGCCCAGGTTATCGTCTTAAAAGCAAAGATCGCGCAGGCGCAGGCGCAAGTGGCCGAAGACCAGGCAAATCTGAAGCAATTGGATGAGCAACTCAGCTATACCGACATCGTTTCGCCGATTGACGGTGTAGTACTGTCACGAAATGTGGAAATGGGCGATGCGGTCAGCTCGATCCTGGTGCTGGGATCGTCGGCGACCTTAGTGATGACCCTCGGCGATACCAGTCAGGTTTACGTAAAGGGCAAGGTGGATGAGAGCGACATCGGCAAGGTTTACCTGGGCCAGCCGGCCAGGATTAAGGTGGAGTCTTTCAAGGACAAGACCTTCAATGGTGTGGTCACCAAGATTTCGCCCATGGGCGTAGAGAAAGACAACGTCACCACATTCGAAGTTCGAGTTTCCATCAACAATGCCACTGGCGAACTGAAGGCAGAGATGACTGCCAACGCCGAGATTATTTTGGAAGAGCACAAGAACGTTTTGCAGATTCCAGAAGGCGCAATCATCTACGACAAAGATAAAAAAGCTTCCATCGAAATTCCCGACACCAGCGCCAAAGACGGCAAGAAGAAGATCGCCGTGAACATTGGAATCTCCAATGGCGCGAAGACGGAAGTTCTATCCGGCGTGAAAGAAGGCGACCAGGTGGTGTTGCAGTAGTGAAGGGAGCGAAGCCATGAGGAAGAGCAATCTCAAAGCTGGGTTTTTAGGGGCGGTCCTGGTTTGTGCGTCACTGGCACAGGCCCGTGTAGTGGGTACGTTCGAACGACATTTCAGCGTGAGCGGCCCCACGAACCTTGAGGTGCTCACGCGCTCGGGCGACATCACGGTCCACAGTGGCCCGGCGGGAACGATATCCATAACAGGAAGAATTCATGTGGGCGACACCTGGTTGTTAGGAGATCGCAATGCGGATGTGAAATCGCTGGAGAGCAACCCTCCCATCAAACAAGACGGCAACTCCGTTCGCATCGATTACGTAAATATGCGCAACATCTCGATCGACTATGAGATTACGGCTCCAGCGGACACCACCGTCAGCAGCCATACGGGATCGGGCGATCAAATGCTGGATGGACTGCACTCGCGCATTACGCTCGAAAGCGGTTCCGGGGACATCAAGCTGAGTCGCATAGAAGGAGAGATGAACGTTCATACCGGATCAGGTAATGTGGTGGCCGATGACGTTTCAGGCGGGTTTACTGGAGAGGCTGGTAGCGGCGACATCCGGCTGCATGACCGGAGCGGCGATGTTCGCATTCGCACCGGATCAGGGAATATAGAACTGCGTGAATTGAGCGGCGGGCTGCATGCTGAAGCTGGCAGCGGTGACGTAACGGCCGAGGGCAAACTGGGCGGTGACTGGGAGTTGAGAACGGGATCGGGGAACGTCAACGTCCGTTTGCCTTCTGACACTGCCTTCGAGGTCGAAGCCCGGACCAGTTCGGGAAACTTGCATATCGACGCGCCGGTCACGATGACAATCCAGGGCAATGTAGGACGGGAACAACACGCAATCAGCGGCAAAGTACGCGGCGGAGGGCATCTAGTCGCCGTCCATACCGGGTCCGGCGACATACACATTGAATGAGGCCGGGCATTATCAGGCCGGGCATTACCTGCGTGCCTTGACGCGACGTGGTTAGCAGGATAATTTCAAACCTTCCGATCTTTCTGCACGCGGGAGGGCACTTGTCCAGCCGGCCGATTATCACTCTCACTACTGACTTCGGGGTTGCTGATCATTTTGTTGGCACGCTGAAGGGAGTGATTCTTGAGATCACGCCGAATGCCGAGATCATCGACATTTGCCATTCTGTACAGCCTTTTGATGTGCTGGATGGGGCGCTGACCATCGCACAGGCGTATTCGTACTTCCCTACCGGCACAGTCCATATGGTAGTGATCGATCCAGGAGTAGGAACGGCGCGGCGGCCGATTCTGGTTTCCAGTGATCGCTACAACTTTGTCGCTCCCGACAACGGCGTGCTCTCCATGGTCTATGCGCGAGAGGAACGCTTGCACGTTCGAAACATCACCTCGGAACATTATTTTCTGCAGCCTCTGAGCAATACCTTCCATGCGCGCGATATCTTTGCTCCGGTGGCGGCATATCTGGCCAAGGGCGTGGATACCATCAAGTTCGGAGAAGAGGTTACCGATTTCGTACGTTTCAATGCTCCCAAACCAAAGCCGGGCGAAGCGAACACGCTGCGGGGAGTGGTGCTGAAGGTAGACCGGTTCGGCAACCTGATCACCAACATTACGCCACAGGACGCGCCGGCGTTATTCACCGCCGAACCGCGGCCATTCAAAATCACAGTCGGTAAAAAAGATATTACCGAGATGCACATCAACTATGCTCAGGGCGCGCCGGGGCAGGTGTTTGGCATCGGCGGCAGCATGGGATATCTGGAAATCGCGGCCAATCGTGCCTCGGCGGCGCAGCTGCTAGGGGCGGCAAAGGGCAGTGAAGTCGTGCTTTCCTTCGACAACGCTGCTTCCGCGTCCAACGGCAACTGATTACTTAGCAGTTTGCCGCAGCTCAGGCTGCACATAGCGCTGCATCTCAGCTGTCCACTTAAGAAATCGCCAGAGCTGGGCGCGTTCCCGCCAGAGAAATTCCCAGAATTCCAGAAATCCAATGTGCGTCATTTTGACCCCGCAGTAGGTCTCAACCCGCCATAAAAGGTAGGGACTGCGCCAGGGCGTAAGGCGGTGTCCCCGAGTGGCATTCCATAGAAAGCGGAGCATGTGACGCATGAATTGACTCAGTATAACGGCGGGAAAATCTACAGTTGGTACTTTTTCATAAGATGCCGGAACGAACGGTAGGAGATCTTGAGCAGGTCCGCGGCCCTGGTCTGCACCCCGCTGCATTGAGACAAGGCATTGAGCAGAAGAGTCCGTTCGATGTCCGCGACATATTTTTCCATATCCACGCCCTCCGGAAGGACAGAACCCGCTGAGATGGTCGCCGCGCCAACTCCAGCCGCCGCTGCTCGGGTTTTAGGACGTTCAGTAGGTAAATCGACCCGCAGCTCTTCGCCGGTTTCGAGCGCAACCGCGCGTTCGACGGCATTTTCCAGCTGACGCACATTTCCCGGCCACTCATATCCGCAAAGATTCTCGAGCGACTGGTTCTGCACCCGGGCAATACTTTTACCCGCCCCGGGAGCGTACTTCTTCAGGAAGTGATTTACCAGCAGCGGAATGTCTTCCCGCCGTTCGCGAAGCGGCGGAACGCTCACCGGAATCACGCTCAGCCGGTAATACAAGTCTTCACGAAAGGTGTTGTCTGAAACCGCCTTGTCCAGATCGCGGTTGGTGGCGGCAATCACGCGCACATCAATCGGAATCTCATTGGTCCCGCCCACCGGACGCACACTGCGTTCCTGCAGCACCCGCAGCAGCTTGACCTGCATGGTCAGCGTCATTTCGCTGATTTCGTCCAGAAAAATCGTGCCTTGATCGGCAACCTCGAACAAGCCGCGCTTGTTCTGATTGGCCCCGGTGAATGCTCCTTTTACGTAACCGAACAGTTCGCTTTCAAGAAGTGTTTCTGGAAAGGCGCCGCAGTTGATGGAAACGAAGGGCTCGGCCGCTCTTGGAGAGCAGATGTGAACGGCGCGCGCAACCAATTCCTTGCCTGTGCCGCTTTCGCCATAAATCAGGATCGTGCTCTGGGTTGAAGCAACCGTCCGAATGGTGTGTTTGAGCCGATCCATTGCCGGACTGGCGCCAACAATGTTTTCGAGCGAGTTACGATTGGCCGCGTCCCGCTTGAAGGCAAAATTCTGACGGCTTAAAGCAGCTTTTTCGAGTGCCCGATTGATCGCAAGCTTGATCTCATCCACCAGCCCCGGCGACTTGCGAATATAGTCGGCCGCTCCTCCTGCCTTTACGGCTTGCACCGCGGCTTCGTAGTCATCTACCGCCGTGATCAAAATCACCGCCGAGTCCGGGGAAACCTGATGCGCGTAGCGAAGCACTTCAATGCCGTCGATGTTGGGCATTTTTATATCGGTGACCACCAGGTCATAAAGCGCCCCATCGAGTTTTCGTTTGGCCTCGGCGCCTGAATTGACCGTCTCCACCTTGTGCCCGTCGCGACGCAAAGCTATATCCAGCATTTGGCAGATGGAGCGCTCATCGTCACACACCAGAATGTTACCCACGGCTATGGCCCCCTAGCATCATCAGGTCACTGCGCGAGGATGCTGCCGAGTTTTTCGCTATCGGGGCCACGACTTCTGCATCCATTCGGCGAAGCCGCAATACGAAAACACTGCCCTCACCCAGTTTCGAACGGGCCCAGACCTTGCCTTCGTGCGCCTGAACAATCTGATAGACAATCGCGAGTCCCAGCCCGGTACCGCCTTCAAACTCGGACTGGAATGGCTCGAAAATCCGTTCCACCACTTGCGGCCTTATGCCGGGTCCGGTGTCCGCGAAATTAATCTCCCAGTCTTCGTCCGACATTTCCAGCGAGACTGTGAGGTGCCCTTTGTCACGCATGGCGCGAATGGCATTTTCACAGAAGTTCCAGAAGACCTGCTTCAGTTTGTCGCCATCCGCCAGCGCCCAGGCATGCTGGACGGAAAATCGACGTTCGATGCGAATAGCACGCTTTTCGGCGAGCATCCGGTGCTCCAGAAGAGTAAGCGTGTCTTCGATCAGAGGAATGATGTCGGTTTTGGTGAAGTGATACTGTTTGCCGCGAGAGTACGCCAGAAAGTCTGTGATGATGGCGTTCAGCCGATCCGATTCACGGGTCACAATTTCCAGCAGCTGACGGTGCTCAGTTGTCAGTTCAGGTATTTCCGACAGCATGCTGACCGACCCCGCTATGGAGGTAAGTGGGTTGCGGATCTCGTGCGCGATCGCGGCTGCCAGTCGGCCCACTGCCGCCAGCCGGTCCTGCAAGCGGAGGTCGCGTTCCAGCCGCCGGATCTCGGTCAGGTCGTCGAGCGTATAAACGTAACCGATGGTGCCATGCTCCGGGGTGACGAGACTTGAGACCATCACCCGAAAGGTCTTCCTGAACCCGGACGCGCAGGCAAAACGGACTTCCCCATGCGCACTGTCTTCCTCAACCTTTGGAACGGGATCAATAAAGAGCTGAGAGATCGGCCTACCCCAGAGTTGCTGCTCCGTGCTTTCAAGCAAAAGCTGTGCCGCACCGTTGCTCAGAGTGACGTAGCCGTCAAGGCCGGTGGTGATCAGCCCGCCGCTGATGGACTGAATGATGAGGTGATGCAAGGCCTGCAGGCTTTCCAGTTCGCCGCTGGTGCTCTTGAGTTTGACATTGACCTGACGCAACTTTGCCGACAACAGGCTGGCCAGATAGGCCACCGCAAGGTATGCGAAAAGGTTGATGAAGATGATCGCCTGCAAACCTTCCCAGCTGGGGTGAGTGGTTGAGTACGATGGAATAACCGAAAAGTAGGTCAGCTCAAGGACCGTTCCGTAGAGTAGGAACGCCAATGCTGCCATCAGGTATGCCCAGGTGCGAGGCAACAGTATGCAGGCGACAATGATGATCAGGGGATAAAGAAAGTTCAGGGAGCTCTCAACCCCCCCGGTGGCATAAACAACCAGTGTCACCATGATGAAGTCGGTGAGCACCTGAAGCGAGGCTTGCGCTTTGCGGTCGTCCCAAAAGGAACTTATAAGTATGTGCAGGATGGCAACCGCATACCACAGCAGCATGGTGTTCACGAAGAACCGCACCGGCAACGGCGAGGTGGTGAAGCGCGCAATAGCCAGTTCCACGCCCAGCAGGAATGTCAGGATGATGACGCGGGCTTTCGTCAGCCAGGCTAACCAAAGTCGCTCATCAAAAATGGATTGCATGCCGGTCAGATCTTCGTTTTCCGAATTTGTCTTGCACTCAAGATTGGCAGGGGCCGACTGCTCGCCGGCCCCGCAACCATGCCGGCTTTATCCGGCCAGCTTTGCGATCATCGAGAACAGCGGCATGTAGAGCGAAATCACGATGCCGCCGATCATCACGCCCAGCAAGCCGATGATGATTGGCTCCAACATGGCCAGCATGTCTTTGGTGGCCACGTCCACTTCGTCCTCATAAAAGTCGGCGATCTTCTGCAGCATGGCGTCCATCGCACCGGTTGCTTCGCCAACTCCAATCATCTGTACGACCATATTCGGGAAAACACCCGATTCGCGCAGCGGGTCGACGATGGTGCGGCCTTCCTCGATTGCCTTACGGACTTTCAGCAGCGCTTCTTCCAGAACGGCGTTGCCCGAGGTTTTTGCAGTAATACTCAGGCCTTCCAGAATCGGCACGCCTGAGGTGATAAGAGTTCCCAGGGTTCGGGTGAAACGAGCCACCGCGATCTTTCTCAGCAACACGCCGATGACCGGCATTTTTAACAGCACCAGGTCAAAGTAGTAGCGCCCCCGGGGATCTTTGCGGATCTGCTTGATCCCGAAGAAGAATCCGACGATGCCCACGATGAAGAACCACCAGAAATGCCCCACGAATGTGCTCAGCCCCATGACTATGCGGGTGGGCAATGGAAGTGTGACTCCCAATCCGATAAACAGATTGGCGAAGATGGGCACCACCCATTTCAACAGTGCGCCCACGATCAGAAATGCGAGGCTCACGACCGAAACTGGGTAAATCAACGCCGATTTGACGGCCGCTCGCAGTTTCACCGCCTTTTCGACATAAACTGCCAGGCGCTGCAAAATGATGTCGAGAATACCGCCGGTCTCACCGGCTTCGATCATGTTGGTGGTGAGATCGTCGAATATTTTCGGATATTGCTTCATGGCGTTCGCCAAAGTCGCACCACCTTCGACCGTAGTGCGAACGCCGTTGAGAGTCTTCTGAAAGCTGGGGTTTTCCTGATTGGCCCCTAAAATTTCCAGGCACTGGACCAGCGGAAGTCCGGCATCAATCATGACCGAGAACTGCCGGAAAAAAATGGCAATTTCCTTGGTCTTGACCTTGCCTGAGCCGAAAGTGGGGAGTGCGAACTCCTTGCCTTTCTCCCGGATGCTGCCCGGGGTGATCCGCTCACGGCGCAACTGGCTGCTGAGCGCATCTTTGTTGGCGGCGGTGCGCTCTCCACTTATCTTCGCGCCGGTAGAGTTCTTGCCGGAAAAAGTAAAGACTGGCATGTTCAGCTTCTCCTCAACGATCTGCGATCAAAACCTGCAATCAACAACCTGCGATCAATTCCACCATCATCACTGGTTCAGTTCTTGTTCAGCGTTTGCCTGCGCCCTTGGCCATTCCCGCCGCAGGCTGATTTCGATTCATCAGATTCGCTCCGCGAGCAATCATTTCGTTCAATTCATCCTGATTGCTGGAGCGCGAAAGGGCCATCTCCAGCGAAATCAGCTTCTGGAAATAAGCCGTCGCCAGCGACTGGTTGAAAGTCTGCATGCCGAATTTGTCCTGGCCGGCCTGCATGGCGGAATAGATCTGGTGAATCTTGTCTTCGCGGACCAGGTTCCGGATGGCAGCGTTGGGAACCAGGATTTCCATGCACATGGCGCGCCCCTTCCCGTCCGACTTCGGCAGAAGGGTTTGACACATGATCCCCTCCAGCACCAGCGATAACTGGGCCCGGATTTGGGGCTGCTGGTGAGCCGGAAACACGTCAATAATTCGGTTGATAGTGGAGGCTGCCGAGTTAGTGTGCAGCGTTCCAAAGGTTAAGTGACCGGTCTCAGCGATGCGCAGCGCGGACTCGATGGTTTCAAGGTCGCGCATTTCACCGATCAGCACCACATCCGGATCTTCACGAAGCGCGGCCCGCAACGCGTCAGTGAAACTCTTGGTATCGGCGTGCAGTTCGCGCTGGTTGACCACGCAATTCTTGTTCATGTGAACAAATTCGATTGGGTCTTCGATGGTAAGAATGTGGTCGTGCCGTTCAGTGTTGATTTTGTCGATCATCGCGGCCAGGGTGGTGGATTTTCCCGAACCAGTAGGCCCGGTTACCAGCACCAGCCCGCGCGGCTTGTCGCACATCTTGCTGACGACCGCGGGAAGGCCGAGCTGGTTGAAAGACTTGATCTCAAATGGAATCAGACGAAATACAGCCGAGGTCGCGCCTCGCTGATTGAAAACGTTGGCTCGGAAACGCGCCAGACCCTTCAGGCCGAATGAGAAGTCAAGCTCCAGGTGCTCCTCAAAACGATGCTTTTGCGCATCCGTCATCACGCTGTAAGCCAGCTGTTTGGTTTCGGCCGGCGTGAGTTGCGGCAGATCGAGCGGCACCAGATGTCCGTGTACCCGGATCTGGGGTGGCGAGTTGGTTGTGATGTGCAGATCACTGCCTCCCATCTCCAAGAGCCTCTTCAACAGATCACTTAACGAGAGCGACATGTGCTTGTTCCCTTCCTGAATTAATGAATCGTTTCGCGAGCAACTTCTTCCAGCGTCGTCTGACCTTGTGAAACTTTGACCAGTCCGCTGCGACGGAGGGTAATCATGCCCCGCTCGATCGCTTTTTTCTTTAACTCGACGGCCGAAGCGCCGACTAGGACCAGTTCCCTTATCTCGTCGTCAACTTCCATCACCTCATACAGGCCGGTTCGGCCTTTGTAGCCAGTGTTGTTACAGACTCCGCATCCCCGGCCCTTCTGGATCTTTATCTGTTTGGATTCTTCCGGGCTGAAGCCTTCCTCGATCAGCGTCTGCTCGGGCACCTCTACCACCTCGGCGCAATCGCGACAGATGCGGCGCACCAGTCGCTGAGCACAGATCAGGTGTACAGAGGTGGCGACCAGGAATGGCTCAATACCCATATTCATGAGCCGGGTAATGGTTTCCGGAGCGCCGTTGGTATGTAAGGTGGAAAGCACAAGATGGCCGGTGAGCGCAGCCTTAATTGCGATTTCTGCGGTTTCGAAATCGCGGATTTCGCCGACCAGGATAATGTTGGGATCCTGCCGCAGGAAGGCGCGCAGAGCAGCGGCAAAATTCAGCCCAATCTGCTCTTTCATTTGCACCTGGTTGACGCCCTGCAGCTGAAACTCGACCGGATCTTCGGCGGTCATGATGTTGGTGTCGGGCGTATTCAGACGCGCGATCGAAGAGTAAAGAGTATTGGTTTTCCCTGACCCTGTCGGACCGGTCACCAGAACCATGCCGTAGGGCTTGAGGATCGCCTTTTCAAACTTGACCAGCGATTCCGACTCGAAACCGAGCTTGGTCATATCCAGCCGCAGGTTCTCTTTATCAAGCAGCCGGAGCACAATTTTTTCGCCCCACAGAGTGGGCAATGTGCTGACCCGGAAATCCAGCTGCTTCTTGCGGCCGCTGATGTTCATCTTCAGCATGATGCGGCCATCTTGCGGCAGCCGCTTCTCGCTGATGTCCAGCTTGGCCATGATCTTCATGCGGGAGGTAATGGCATCCTTCAACTTCAGCGGGGGCGACATGATGCTCTGCAGAACGCCATCAATGCGGAAGCGTACGCGGAATTCTTTTTCGTATGGTTCAACGTGGATATCGCTGGCCCCGCGCTTCACGGCATCGGTCAAAACCAGGTTCACCAATTTGACAATGGGAGCTTCATCGGCTGCCTTCTCCAGGTCAGCCAGGTCCATCTCTGTTTCTTCCGCCTGCAGTTCAACATCGGCATCCCCGGTCTCGGTCATCGCCTGCATGACTTGTTCGAGATCTTCCTGCTGAGTGGTGCCGTAGGCCTTCTCAATCCCTTCCAGGATGGAGCTTTCCGAGGCCACCACCGGCTCGATGTTGAACCCGGTCATGAACTTGATGTCGTCCATGGCGAATACATTGGTGGGATCAACCATGGCGATGGTCAACGATGCGCCGACCCGGCTGAGCGGCAGGATTTGATAACGCTTCGCGGTCTCGAACGGAATAAGCTTTACTACCGCCGGATCAATTTCGAAGTAAGAAAGATTGATGGCGGGAACGCCGTACTGCCGGGAGAGGAAATTGGTGACATCCTCGTCGGTCAGGAAGCCCAGCTTTACCAGAGCCGAGCTGAGACGGCAGCTGCTCTCTTTCTGGACCTTGGCTGCCTGTTCTAATTGTTGTGCAGTGATGACCTTCTCTTTAACGAGAAGATCACCCAGCCTTTGGGACATTGCCACAATCTCCTGTAATGCGGCGGAAAAATACAGACGGTCGCCGGCGCGTGCTGTGTTTTGGGGAAAATTCTGCAGCCAACGCCTTGACACAAATTGTCACCGCTTACAGTTTTTCGCACCAGTAACTTTGGTACCTGAACTCAGCCGGAAGTTGAGGGCCTTCAGCCCGCGAACCCCTGAGAAATGCGACAGATGGCAGGTTTGTTGGATAGTCGATAAATGCACGATCTGCAGTCCATGAACCTTGGTAAGCCTTAAAATTGAGTTGGTATGCAGGCTGGAACTCCCGAGGAGAGAGTCCGACAATTGTTTCAGGCCCTGTTGGACGCCTTCGGGCCGCAGCACTGGTGGCCGGCGCGCACTCCCTTGGAAGTAATCATTGGCTCTATCCTGGTTCAGAACACCGCCTGGGCCAATGCAGAAAAAGCGCTCCACCGGTTGCGATCTGCGCGCGCACTCAGTCTCAGGGCGATGCGCTCGCTTCCCTTGTTCGAGCTGGAGCAACTTATCCGTCCGGCAGGTTTCTTTCGACAGAAATCGCGGACCATCCAGTCATTCGTAGCCTTCATAGATCGAGAGTATGCCGGATCGCTCGATGCAATGGCCCGCCAGCATACCAATGTCTTGCGCCTGCAGCTTCTCGGCATATGCGGAGTCGGTCCGGAAACCGCCGACTCCATCCTGCTGTATGCCGCCCAGCATCCTGTATTCGTGGTGGACGCTTACGCGCGCCGAGTGCTTTTCCGTCATGGACTCATTGCGGAAGATGCTTCCTATGAAGACGTTCAAAAGCTTGGCAGTGCGGCGCTCGCCGACTATCTGGTTGCGGTCTCGCATCCGCCCACCCACAACCTGGATAGCCATACTCCGACACCTATGAGCCGGAAGACAAAGTCACAAGCTGTCGAAGCCTTTAACGAAATGCATGGATTGCTGGTCGCGATCGGAAAACGGTTTTGCCGGAAGGCTGCGCCCGACTGTAACAACTGCCCGCTGCTTGCGTTGCTGCCGCTTTCAGCGCGGGCCAGAGTGCCCGGCATATAATTGAAACTGCCTCCCGTTCCTGTTCATCTACTTCTTGGTATCGGTGCTGAATGGTGAGCCCTGCTCCAATTCGTCCTGCGGAAAATCGACGTAAGCGGGCTATAGCTCTCTTGGCGATTGGAAGCGCCCTGCTGTTCGGAGTTTTGCTTTCTCAATCTTCTTTTGACCTGCCCTTCCTGAACCCGGATACAAATCAACAGCTGCTGTTCTTCGCGGCGTTTTCGGCAGTCATTTTTCTCTTATTCGTTGCCCTGACATTCGTTCTGGTGCGCAATCTACTGAAACTCTTTGCCGAGCGCAGGCTGGGAGTGCTGGGCTCCAAGTTTCGCACGCGGTTGGTCGTGGCAGGCCTTTTGCTTTCATTTCTACCGGTCATCATGATGTTCTGGTTCGCATACGGATTAATGAACCGTTCGATTAATAAATGGTTTTCGCGGCCGGTAGAGGAGGTGCGGGAAGATACTGCGGCCATGGCATCGTTGGTTTCTAAGTATGCCTCTCAGAATGCCCAGGCTGAAGCCAGATCGATGGCTGCTTCTGCCGATGTCGAGCGCGCCTTCGCCGGCAGAAGTTATTCAAGTGCCGTCTCAGAGTTCCGCCGGCATGAATCGACGCTGCAGGGCGGCTTTGCAATTGCTATTGTGAATGGCAACGCAGAAGCCAGTTTTGGAGTTCCTGCCCCATGGCCGCTGCTGAAAGCAAAGATCCCGTTTGAGCGACTGGGCTCTGACGCGGTAGTCCATTTGCATTGGGACACGACCGACTACATCGTGAGCAGCGCGCCGGTCAGTAACCACGGCATGGTGCTGGTAGCAATGCCCCTCCCCGAGAAGCTTTCAGAGACGGTGAAAGAACTCGACAACAGCCAGCACAGATACTTAGACCTGAGCCGCGAATATCGCAGCGTACGGCGTACATACATGGGTCTGCTGATGCTGCTGACCGTGCTGGTGCTGTTCGCCACCACCTGGCTGGCGCTGTATCTCTCCAAGCTGGTGACGCGGCCAATCGCCGCGTTGGCCGAAGCTACCCAGGAAATCTCGCGCGGCCGGCTGGATTACCGCGTCGAGGTCACTGCCGCCGACGAGATCGGTGACCTGGTCGGATCCTTCAACCGCATGGCGGAGGAGTTGGAGATCAGCCGCCGCCAGATCGAAGCATCCAGCCATGATCTGAGTGCGGCCAATGTTGCTCTGGAGCAACGCCGCCGGCAAATCGAGACCATACTTGAGAGCATTCCAACCGGAGTGATGTCACTGGATGCCGGCCGTAAAATTACCCATGTCAATCAGGCTCTCCTCCGCTTGTTTTCGACCGGAGAAGGCGAACCCTCACCGTCCATTTCGGTTGGTTCCAATCTGAAGGATGTCTTCTCCGCTGATCTGGTGGAAGACCTCGAACCCCTGCTGCGTCGCGCGGATCGCATGGGAAACACCACCACTCAGGTTGAGATTGGAGTGCGCGGCACACGCCTTAACGTAGCAGTTACAGTGGCCACCCTTCAAAAACTGGGATACGTGCTGGTCTTTGAAGATCTCTCTGACTTGTTGAAGGCCCAGAAACAGGCTGCCTGGCGTGAAGTTGCCCGCAGAGTAGCCCATGAGATAAAAAATCCGCTCACCCCAATCGCACTCTCAGCTGAGCGCATTCGCCGTCACCTACGGCGGGGTACGCCGCCCGATGCTTCATCCCTGCAGATCGTTCAAAGCTGCGCGGAGACCATCGGGACTGCGGTTGAAACCCTGCGCAATCTGGTAAACGAATTCTCGGCTCTGGCCCGGTTTCCGGCAGCGCAGCCTGTACCAGCCGACATCAATTCCATCGTTGAAGGCACGCTTGCCATGTTCAATGGCCGCCTGGACGGCATTCATGTGCAGACCTTCCTGTCCTCCGATTTGCCTAAAGTGATGGCCGATTCCGAGGCCATCAAACGTGTTCTGGCCAACATCGTTGATAACGCAGCGGAGGCCATGAACGGCTCCCTGGTCCGGGAAATCCAGATATCCACCGCGCTCCTCGCCAACCGTGAAGCGGTAGAAATCTCGATTTCCGATACCGGGCACGGCGTCACACAGGAATTGAAAGAGCGCCTCTTCCTGCCTTACTTCTCTACCAAGAAGCGCGGGACCGGTCTGGGCCTGGCCATAGTCAGCCGCATACTCGAAGACCACCATGGCTCGATTCGAGTCGAAGAAAACCAGCCGGTGGGTACGCGGTTCGTGATCGAGCTCCCCTTATATCCCCAGGAGGCCGCATCTCCAGCCGCTCAGCATGCATAAAATTCTGATCGTTGATGACGAATCGGCCATTCGCCAATCACTCAAGGGCGTGCTCGAAGATGAGGGCTACGAAGCCCAAACCGCGGAAAGCGGAGAGGCCTGTCTGGAGAGCTTGCGGCGGCGCCCGTTCGATATTGTTCTGCTCGACATCTGGTTGCCCGGCGCCGATGGACTGGAGATTTTGGAAAGCGTGCGCGAGCTGGAACACCCTCCCGAAGTCATCATTATTTCAGGCCACGGAACCATCGAGACTGCGGTTCGCGCCACCAAGCTCGGGGCCTATGACTTCCTCGAAAAGCCGCTCTCGATCGAGAAGACCCTGATCCTGATAAAGAACGCGATCGATTCCCGGCGCCTGCGCGATGAAAATCGGGAACTGAAGCGGCAGCTCTCTCCGCGAGGAGTGATCGTGGGCGAGAGCATCCCCATCAAGGCTCTGCGCCAGCAGATTCAACTGATGGCTCCCACTCATGGCCGGGTGCTGATATTTGGTGAATCGGGCACCGGTAAAGAGCTGGTCGCGCAGGCCATCCACTTACAAAGTCCCCGCAAAGACGAGATGTTCGTAGAGGTGAATTGCGCCGCCATCCCCGAAGACCTGATCGAGAGTGAATTATTCGGTCATCGGAAAGGAGCGTTCCCGGCAGCTGCGGCTGATAAAGAAGGCAAGTTTCAGAGAGCGCATGAAGGAACACTCTTCCTCGACGAAATCGGCGACATGAGCCTGAAGACCCAGGCCAAGGTCTTGCGCACCCTCGACGAGCAACGCTTCACGCCGGTGGCGGCGAGGAACCGGTCACGGTGGATGCACGGGTCATCGCGTCTACCAATAAAGATCTGGAGGAAGAGATATTGCGCGGAAATTTTCGCGAAGATCTTTTTTATCGATTAAACGTGATCCCCTTCTCTGTTCCCCCGTTGCGGGAAAGGCAGGAAGATGTGCCGATCCTGGCGCGACACTTCCTTCGCGAATTTTCGGCTACTTACGGGCGGCGTCCGCGTGAAATCACCGATGACGCCATTGATACGCTGATGAGATATTCCTGGCCGGGGAATGTCCGCGAGTTGCGCAACGTAATCGAGCGGGTGGTGATTATGAATCCCAGCACTACCCGATTTGATCGCAAGCACCTGCCTCCGCTGGTGCACCGAGACGGGGGACGCAGAATATCAGGCGCAGGCTCTTCTACGCTCCATCAGGCCCGCGCTGCTTACGAGCGTGATTACATTTTGAAGAAGCTGGATGAGAACCACAGCAATATCAGTCGCACCGCCGAAGTCCTGGGACTGGAACGAAGCCACTTGTACCGCAAAATGAAGACTCTGGGAATTGTAGTGAAAGAGTAGTTACTTCTTGCGCATGTGCAGTTCGGTACCGTTGCGCGCAAACTTCACTTCATCCATCAGCTGATTGATGAGATATATCCCGCGGCCATGATTGGAATAGACATTTTCACCTTGTAGCGGGTTCGGCACACCATTGGGATCGAATCCTTCGCCCGGATCGCGGACAATGATCACCAGGCCCTGGGGCTCATCATAGATAACATCACACTCCACAACTTTGGTCACATCGCCTTTGGCGCCGTGCACAACCGCATTGGCCAGCGCCTCGGTTAATGCCAACTCCACCGAGTCTTCCTTCCCGGCCACCACCTGCACGTCTCTGACTACCTGCATAACGCTTTGCACCACGGGATCAACCGCATCGCGATCTGCTGCCAATGTAACTCGGAGCTTTAAAACTTTGTTTCCGGGGCTGTGGGATCCTTCGGGAACACTCTCAGTCATGAGCGGGTGTCAGCTAAGTGCTGTGATTGTACAGAGAACATTCTACGAGCGCAAACCCTGCTTCGAAGTTAGCTGGTGCAACTGGCGCCGCCAATCCAGTTCATCTACGAATTCATTCGAATCACGCCAGTTTTCACGCACCTTCACAAACAGTTCCAGAAACACCTTCGTACCCAGCATCTGCTCGAGTTGCAGGCGTGCTGCGGTGCCCATCTGCTTTATCATCTGTCCGTTCTTTCCCAGCAAAATGGCCTTTTGCCCCTGGCGCTCGCAGTAGATCACCGCGGCAATTCTGGTCAGTTTTCCAGCTTCTTCATATTGCTCAATGATGACTGTCACGGCATACGGAACTTCTTCGCTGGTGGCCTGGAGTACCTGCTCACGTATGGCTTCAGCCGCCATAAAGCGCGCGGGCTGATCGGTAATCTCATCCGGCGGGAAGTAGGGAGAGCCGGACGGAAGCTTCTCGACGATTTTCTTCAGCAACAGATCCAGGCCTTCACGCTTCAATGCCGAGATGGGCACGATCTCGGCAAATTTGTAGGAACTGGAATAACGTTCGATGATGGGCAACAGTTTCTCTTTTCCCTGAAGCCGGCTGGCAGGATTGCTCGGGTGCCGACGGTTGCGTAATAGATCAACTTTGTTCAGAACCAGGATCGCTGGAGTGTTCGATTTGCTGGCCAGCTTCAGCAGAAATTCATCCGTGCCTTCGGACTGTTTGTTTGCGTCCACCATCACCAGGATGAGGTCACAACCATCGAGCGCTTCGCGCACCTCGCTCATCATTTTGCGGCCCAGTGAACTGTCAGGCCGGTGTACTCCCGGCGTGTCCAGCAATACCACTTGCGCGGCAGCCATTCCCTTCCGGCCCGGCAGATTCACGATCCCTAGAATTCGGTTGCGCGTAGTTTGCGGTTTCGGACTGATGATGGCCAGCTTCTCGCCCACCAGCGCATTCAGGAGCGTGGATTTCCCTGCGTTTGGCCGTCCAATAATGCACACGAACCCGGAGCGAAATGCCATGGGTGTCCGTAATTCAGATCAGTTTCATCTGCTTCGGCTGAAGCAGCGAAACTCTTACCTTCTCAACCTTCCGGCTGGTCGAATCCAGCACCTCAAACTTGAAGCCGTCTTGCTCTACCACTTCACCTTTTTGCGGAATGTGTCCCGCCAGTTCACTTACTAATCCCGCAAGCGTAGCTGACTCATAGCCTTCGGGCCGGGTTCCAAACCATTCATTAAGGCGGTCGACATCGGTGTTGCCGGAGACCACATACGACTGATCGCTTTCGCGCACCACTTCCGCCCGATCATGTTCATCGCGTATCTCGCCTACAATCTCTTCCACCAGATCTTCAATCGTGACCAGGCCCGCTACCCCCCCATACTCGTCGACCACGATCGCCATCCGTATATTGCTCTTCTGCATTTCTCGCAGCAGATCGCTTCCCCGCTTGCTTTCCGGCACAAAATACACTTCTCTGCGCATCACCGAATCAACCGTGCGCACCTGCGCCTCGGTATCCGGCACCTGCAACACATCTTGAGCATAAACAATTCCCACTATGTTATGAATCGTGCCTGAGAACACCGGAACTCGCGAAAACGGCTTGGCGCGTAGTAACTCAACGAATTGCTCGACTGTGGTATTAGATTCCACCGCGACAATCTCGGGGCGCGGCTTCATCGCTTCCCGCGCTGTCTTTTCACTGAATTCCACCACCGACTGAATCAGGTGGCGATCACTGGCGTCGAGAATACCCTCCTCCTGGCCCGCCTCAATCAGCGCATCCACCGCCTCGGCCTGGCTCTCCGGCGCTTCATCCGTATGTTCTCTGGTCAAAGTAGCTACCGACTGCAGAAATCCCAGGACAATAGTGATGGGAATAACCGCGTAGATCAGCAGTCGCAGAAGAGGAGTCAGCCGCACCAGCCATTCACCCGTTGTACGTGCAAAAAAAACGAAGGGAAGAAAGCGGTTGAAAACGATCACAATCAGAATCAGGCTGAGCGAAGCCTGCAACACCTCGTATCCGCTCCATTTATCGCTGCGAAAAACGGCGAAACCAACCACCATGGCAATCGCGGCCATAGTAAGCGGAACCAGGGTTGTCATGGCGAGCGAAACTCTTGATCGGCCCATCCGCAACTTCGGTTCTACTTTTTGCTCGAAGGATTCGATGTTGTTCTGAAATTCGCGCGAAAGAAATTTGCCGATCTCCGCATAGACGCGATCCACATACGAAACAACCGTGAGTACGCCTAACAGGAAGACGAGCACAATCGCAACCGCGAAGTTCATAGCTGTCCGGCTTTCGATTTTGTTTTCGGCGGAGACGGCCGTTGTCGCCGCTGAGGCTTCTTCGACATGCGTTTGCCTGGCTTGAAATTTTGATTTCGCTCGATCAGGCTACTCGAAAGGCCCAATGACGTTCTCAACCTCTGTTCGTTCCGTTCCATCACGCCGTTGTCTTTTTCATGATCGTAACCTGCCAGATGCAACAAGCCGTGCAATATCAGTATCCGGACCTCATCCTCCCAGGTTTCGTTCCGCTCCTCGGAGCTTCGCCTGGCTATGTCGAGCGAGATAGCAATATCACCCGCCAATCCGTTGCTCTCGGGCGCGGGGAATGACAAAACGTCAGTGGGAGCATTCTTCTTCCGATACTGGAGATTAAGCCGGCGCATCTCCGCACTTGAGGTGAGTAGAACATTGACCTCGCCTTTCACGCCAATTTGCCGGCGGGCGCGGCTCATGAAACGCGCAAGTGACCTCATATCCAGGCCGGTCGCGCGTGTTCGCGTGATTATCAACTGAGTGTTCTGCGGCTGCGTGTCAAAAGGAAACAGGAGGGCAGCCTTCACCCTCCCGCATCATTCTAGCTAGTCTATTGCTCAGTTTCTACTTGCCCGGTCGTCGGGCCTGCAATATCCGACGGCATGCCTTTCACTCCTGCAGTGCCTCGCGAATCCAGCAGTGACATCTGCGGCTCATCTGCAATGCGCGTCTTGTGCTCTTCATAGGCATGAATAATCCGCTGCACCAGATGGTGCCTTACCACGTCGCCTTCGTCGAAGTATACAAACGACAAACCCTGAACCCCTTTTAAGACGTCTATGGCTTCCAGCAACCCACTGCGGCGAGCATTCGGCAAATCGATTTGCGTAACGTCACCTGTGATTACCGCCTTCGAGTTGAATCCCAGTCGCGTTACAAACATCTTCATCTGCTCGGAGGTCGTATTCTGCGCTTCATCCAGAATCACGAATGAATCGTTCAAGGTACGCCCGCGCATGAAGGCGATCGGCGCAATCTCTATCACGTTTTTCTCCAGGTAGCGATCAACCTTTTCCGGTTCGAGCATGTCGTAGAGAGCGTCATATAGCGGGCGCAGGTAGGGATCAATCTTCTCCTGCAGCGTGCCGGGCAAAAAGCCCAGCCGCTCGCCGGCCTCCACCGCTGGCCTGGCGAGGATGATGCGGTTCACCCGTTTCGACAGCAGCGCCGAAATTGCCATCGCTACCGCCAAATAAGTCTTCCCTGTTCCGGCTGGCCCAATGCCGAAAACCATGTCGTGCTGCTCAATAGCTTCAAGGTATCGCCGCTGGTTCAGACTCTTTGGCTGCACTGTCCGGCGGCCGAAAGAGCGCTGCTTCCCTGCCTCCGCCAGACCACGGAGGGTAGCGTTGGGATCGGAAATCAATACGCGAAGCATGCTGTTGAGGTCGCCATTGTTAAAGCTGTGGCCGGAGCGCTGCAGCGCGTCGTAGTCGGCAAACACTTGCTCAGCTCGCGTCACGTCGCGGGTGCTGCCTTCGAGTTCAATGGAGTCCGAGCGGAGATCAATATTTACGTTGAAGCCGTCTTCCAGGACACGCAGATTCTCGTCCCGCGTGCCGAAGAGCGCCTCAATGTTCGGGGTCAGTTCGATGCGTTTCTTCATTAACTCCTGTTCAATCCAACCTGGGCCGGATTCAAGCTCAAGTAATCAGCTGTTCTTAGATGCACGGCTTCCGGGGGGCTGGAAGAAAGTGGAGCAACTGAGGTCGCAAAAATCCCAGACTGCAGACAATTCACACGCCGGGCGGCGCAAGACACTACCATCAACCCCAAGAGTACCGCCGTTTTTCGACCATAGTCAATGCCATTGTAAGTGACAGATCGCAGGACATTTGCCGCATATCAGCTCGCTCGTGCAGAGAACCCGGAGGCGGGCACGGCACGGGTTTTCGCCCATAGGCGTAGCGCCTCAATTTCTTCCGCCCGGGTGATTGACAGCGGCACGGTCGCCTGCAGCGCCTCGATTAGGTGGCGGGTGGTGAGTTGTTGGTTGCCTGAGTACGCCGCAAACAACGCAGTCTGCACTGCTGCCTCGATTTCTGCGCCTGAGTAGCCGCTCGCTGCACTGGCAATATGCTGCAGGTCAAATTCTGCGGGATCTCGCTTCTTGCGGCGCAAGTGAATGGCGATTATCTCCTTCCGCTCTCTTTCTTCCGGCAGGTCCACAAAGAACAATTCGTCGAAACGGCCTTTGCGTATCAACTCCGGAGGCAGCGCCGACACGTTATTGCAGGTGGCTGCGACAAATACCGGCGCTTTTCGCTCCTGCATCCAGCCCAGGAAAGACGCCAGCAGGCGTGACGATACCCCCGCATCCACCGATGCCGAATCCGGACCGCTGCCGGCAAAGACCTTTTCTAATTCATCGATCCACAAAATGCAGGGCGCTAATCCCTGTGCCACGTCGAATACTTTGCGAATGCGTTTCTCGGTCTCTCCAATGTATTTGTCAAAAATTGCAGCCGTATCGAACTTTACTAACGGCAGTTTCCACTCGCCCGCGATCGCCCGCGCACACATGCTCTTGCCGCAACCCTGCACCCCAAGGATAATCACACCTTTCGGCGGCTCCAGCCCGAACGATTGCCCTCCACCTTCCCACGCTCCGCGTCGCTGAGCCAGCCACTTTTTCAGGTTTTCCAGCCCACCCACATCGCCGAGATTCTCAGAGCTATCCACAAATTCGAGCATTCCGGAGCGTCGCAGCAGTTCCTTCTTGGCCTGCAGGATGTCGGTGATCATCTCCGCACACAGCGAATATCGCGCAACCAGGGCCTGCGAAACCGCACGTTCTGCTTCTTCTTCGGTCAGGCCCCGAAGATTTGCTGCCATGGCATCCACGGCAGCAGCATCGGCTTTCAGTTGCAGCGTGTAAATGTTAGACAAGCGCTTGAAGGTTTCCTCGATAATTTGGCGCAAGCGCAGGGGATCGGGTAATTGCAGCTCGAGATATTCCACCAGGCTGACCAGCTCTGGCGGCATTTCGATCGACGGCGCAGTCAGGATCAGCGTTCGGCGGTTAGCCGAGAATTTTTGTCCCACATCGCGCAGCCGCCTGATCACTACCGGGTCGCTCATGTGGCGGTGGAAGTCCTTCAAGACGAACACCGCTTCCAGCGTCATGCTCTCCATATTCGCCAATGCCTGCACCGGTTCGCGTGAGTTGTAAACCGCCGTCTTGGCTCCTGCCGCTGAGGCGTCGGCGGGTGGCGAAATTGAGCTATGGCTACCCCAGTTGCCCATTTGTTCAACCCGCGCTTGAATGGAAGACGGGCTGGTCAGGGGACCGCCCCCGCTGCCCGAGCGTGTCAGGCCATCCGCTATGCTCCACTCGAACATCGCCAGCTGCAATTCCGAGCAGGCATTCCTTACCAGCGAGATGGCGCGTGGTTCTTCGACCGTCTCCATCACCACCATCGGTGTGGAGGAATTAATCAGGATCTTCAGACGGTCAAGAGTGGCGGCCACGCTGGTTTGACGGTTTCAACTCCCTACCGTACAATAACTTATTCGGTTCCCACCGGAAATAGAACTCTGCACATACAAGGGTGATTGAACCAGCATGGCTAACCATTTTTCTGCATTGAAACGGGCACGACAGACCACCAAGCGGACCGCCCGTAACCGTGCCAACGCATCCCGTCTGCGCACCCAGTTGCGCGCATTTCGTGAGGCTCTGGCGAAAGGCGATAAAGCCGGCGCCGAGCGTATCTATCGGGAAACTGCTTCCGCACTCGATAAAGCCATTCAAAAAGGCGTGTTGCACGAAAATACCGCCGCGCGCTACAAGTCTCGCCTGAACGTCAGGCTGAACGGGTTGAAGTAGCGCACCGCAGCACCACCCCGAAGTGTTCCTGCAAGGCCCGGTTCCACTCTTGGTCTGAACCGAGAATTCTTTCTTCCCTGCGGCCATCCGCCGTCAGCAACAGCCTGCGGTCAGATAATGTGATACGCCCATCACTCGTCGCCATCGTACAAAGCCGCTTCTGGGTGAAGTGCGATTCCGGAGATGTCTGGTGATACCGGCACATGCCCGCAAAATCCGCCAATCCCCGCGCCTGCGGCGTCAAGACATACTGCTTTTTCCATGAGCCGTCGGGTTCTGTCCGCTCCAGCAGAAGCGAATCATTGATTTGAGAAATCCGAAATCTTCGGCCAGCCTGCTCCTGCTCAATCCCTGGAATCAGCTTCACAGGCTCAAGAAATAAGTCTCCAAAACCAACATCGGCCAGCCATGGCTGATCGAGATCAACCCTCAAGGCAAGATGATCAAATTCCGGGGACAAGCTGCCGTCCTCGCGAGGAACGCGTGCGGAAAGCAAAATCACCTTGAATCCGAGCTCTCGCAGCAAAGCTGAGAATGCACCGTTCAGTTCGTAGCAGAACCCTCCACGCCGTTCTTCCACAATCTTGCGGACAAATGTCCGCTCATCGCAAACTATCTCACGCCCCAGAAATATATCCAGGTTCTCGAACGGAACGCTCAGCATGTGCGCTCGATGAATAGCGGCCAAAACGTCAGGCGCAGGATCCACTGGCCCTGAGTAACCGATGCGCTTCAGATAGGCAGCGCTATCCAGCATCTTAGGTATGGTTATGCCTAAACCGGCAATTCTTCCTGAAGCCAGCCCGGCAACTCCGGCTTAGGCTCCGCAGTAAGATCGAGCACCAGCTTTTCAAGCACCAGCCTTTTGCTGACCGGATTGGAACGCAGCGCAAGATCCGCCTTCGCGACCAGGCGGATGGCACGGGTCAGGTCGCGTTTTGATTTGAAGCGCCTGGCCTGGCGGATTACGTCATCGGCCGCGAACGGCGGAACTCTGAAACCCTGCCACAGCGCCGCCCACAGCATGCGCTGGTCACGAACATTGCGCTCCAGGATCACCAGCATCTGACGGAAGGTTCTGGCCAGCATGTACACGTGACCTATCGACGCTTCTTCGCCCTCGCCGCTGCTGAGAATTGCGTCCAGCATCTCCAGCGCGCGCACCCGATCTCGAGCTGAAATAGCATCCGTGAGTTCATACAAAGATCGCTGCTTCGCCGCCAGAACCATGGTCTCAACATCGCCCAGCGTGATCCGTTGCTTCTCGCGCACGTAGAGAATCAGCTTCTCCATCTCATTCGAGATCATCATCATGTCGCCGCCCAGAGCGTCCACCAGTTCGCGGGCGGCATCGGCCTCAATCTTCACCGACTGGGTAGCGCAGTAATCGGTGATCCAGCGCACCGCCTCCCCTTCTTCCACACGCGCCAGCTCGATGATGCTGCAGAATGGCCCCATGTCCTCGCGGATGCGCTGATAGCGTTCTTTGTCTTGCATCTCGATACGGCGGGCATCGGCAGGGATGCTGATGTGATCGGCGACAAAGATAACGACCGCATCGGGATTTGGATTTTTACAGTAACTCTCGATTGCGGCCAGCTTCTCCTCATTTAATCCCCGGCCGAACAACGTCTTCACTCCCTTCACGAAAAATATCTGGAAGGGCGCCATCAGCGACGGCGTGCGAGCCCGGTCCAGAACCTCGGCGAGATCGGTCTCCGACAAGTCAAACTCAAACAGGCTGAAGTCGCGCAATTCCTCAGGAACAAGATGCTTCAGAATGGCATCCCGGCAGCGCCGCCGGAAAAAGGCTTCGTCACCCACGAAAACATAGGCCGGACGAAGTTTGCGTGACTCAACTTCGGCCAGGAAGCGGTCGGACTGTGCGAAAGCCCGCATAGCTGGATTCCCTAAAAGCCCTCCAGAATATTCGAAACCAGCGTCCGGGCAAATTGGCGTGAAAGGCGACCCAGCGCCGGCGAGTCCTCTTCGAAAAAACTGGAGACTTCACGTGAGACCTGATATTCCTCCCGGAAGAAATACGAAGGGTTTTCGTAAAGCACCTTACCCTCGCGGTCTTTCAGTGAGACTCTCATGCTGACCACCACCAGAATGCTGGAAGCGCGTCCGGACTGCGAATCATATGTCAGCGGCGACGTCGACGTAGATAAGACCGTTCCCCGAAGCGTGGCATCGGCATCGTCGCTTTCGTTCTGCACAATGCGGAACTGGGTACGGGTGGTCATCTCGCGTATCACCGCTGACGTCAGCATTTGCTCGATCTTGTAAGTTTGGGTCTGGTTGGCGAAAGCCGGGATGGAGATGGTGTGAACGTTCTGCGGGATCGTAACCGCGTGTCCGCTGGTGTGGTACCCGCATGCGGAGCATGCCAGCGTGAGCAGTACAATCGAGACCGCGGCAGCCCTCATTGAATATGTCCGCGCGGCCGGCTGGCTGACATACTCTCGGCACATTCCACCGCGCTGATCGCAGCTACTCTCAGATTATCCGCGGCCACCCAAAGCCACAGTCGGTTGCTCGAACTTGCGTCAGGTAATACTGAAACTAGCGCTGATCCCTGACCGGCAGCATTCACATTGTTGGGCAATTCATCCCCCGAGTTCGTCAGGGTGACATGTTCTCCGGACAGCGCGTGTGCAGTTGCATCAACCTCTGACGGGCTCGCAAACTCCAACTGCACCGCGAATGCGTAGCCATGAAAAACGGGCGCTTGCACCAGGAGGACCGAAGGCAGCAACGCGCTTTCTGCCGTGATCCGGCGATAGTGGCTGATAATGCGCTCCTGGACGCTTGCCAGGGCAGGGGAGGCCTGATCGCCGTAGCGCGCAACCATATTGAACGCCACTTGCACGTCAAACATCTTTTTCGGCAACGGCTGAAAGGAGAGCAGGTTTACCGTCTGCTCATGCAGCTCATCCATTCCCTTTTGTCCATGTTCAGACGCAGGCTCAAAAACGGTTGCGCTGACCGTCCTCAAATCGGTGGCCTTCTGCAAACGCAAAATCAGCAGCGCCAGCACCACCGCTGCGGGATGGGCCACCACCACCGGCCCGGGTTGCAATTCAGGACGAAGAGTCTGCCCCATTTGGCGTTCGATCCAGGGAGAACGGACCGCCGCTGAAGGCTCGTTCTCCAGTGCATAAGAGAGATCTACGATGGCGCTGCAGGCCTGCTGGACTGCCTGCCAGTTTTTGCGCGTGCATTCCTGGTCTGAGGCAAAGAATGTGAAATCCACCCGCTCGAACTGCTCGGCCCGCACGCTCTGAATAAATGACACTTCGTCGCCTGCCGCTTCCAGCTGCCCAATTGACTCGTCATCGTCGAGTAACTTGATATCAAGCGAAGGAAAATTTCTGTCGCCCAGAATTTCCGCGACTTCTTTTCCTTTCAGCGTTGCTGCGCCCACAATCGCAACTCGATAGGCATTGCTGGGACGTGCCGCGTCTGGTGTCTCGCTCGCCTTTCCCTGGACGTTCATGATGGTTGCGAAGCCTCTTTATAACTGCTGGGCGGGGGCGCCGTCTTGCGCCGTAAAATCCACTGTAAGCGCCACACTACGCCCGAAATCATGTAAAGCAATCCAATGCCGAAAAGAACATACCGCGAGAAGAACCAAATCGATGCGAACAACCCTCCCAGAAGAATTAATACCTGGAACGGCTGGCGGTCGCGGAAGTTGATGTCTTTGAAGCTGTAAAAACGCCAGGTGCTGACCATAAGGTAGCCCACGGCGACCACCATCAACATCCAAACAATTGCGCTGTACCAGTTCGACAGTGGCTCGCCGACAGAAAGATGCACCACCGCCGCAATAACTCCCGCCCCCGCCGGAATCGGCATGCCCACAAAGTATTTCTTGCCCGGCCGTCCGGGGTTAGAGGGCTGCGCGTTGGTGGTGATATTAAAACGCGCGAGCCGCGAGGCCCCCGCAGTAAGAAATAGAAACCCCGCAATGGCCCCCAGCTGTATCAGGCGTTGCTGGACGTCCTGCAGCTCACTCACCACCAGATAGCGAAATCCCCACATGTAGGCCAACAGGGCGGGAGCAATACCGAATGTGATTACATCGGCCAGGGAGTCAAGCTCCCGTCCGAAATCACTGCTGGTATGAGTCATGCGCGCAATCCGGCCATCAAGGCCATCGAACAGCACGGCAAAGCCGACGGCTTTAGCGGCAAAGTCGAAATGCCAGGGCTCCGCCATGGAGCCTTGGGTTACTTGCAGGATCGCGTAATAGCCGGCGGCAATGTTGGCCGTGGTAAATAAAGATGGTAAGACGTATAAGCCCTTCCGAAACCGGCGCGACCCCCGGTCATCCTGTCTCCGTCGTCGGATTTCGGGAACTGTAGGGTCATCCATCAGCGAACCTTCACCGTCTCAGCAGTCGTCGTCGCGCCGGCATTAATTTCCGAATTGAAATATCCCAGGATGCTGCTCCCGCCTTTCACCCGATCACCCGGCTTAACCTTCATCGATACCTCGGCTTGATTCAGAACCACGTCCACGCGCGATCCGAACTTGATCAGGCCCACACGTTCACCGGCCGCCACCCGCTCTCCCAATTTTTTGGTGAACACGATACGCCGCGCCAGCAGTCCGGCGATCTGCTTGAATACCACCGTGTGCCGGTCGCTGCGCACGGTCACGATATTCTGCTCATTCGAGCTTGCGCAATCGGCGCCCATCGCATTTAAAAATTTGCCTTCTTTATACCTTACATCGCTGATTTGGCCGGCAATCGGAGAGCGGTTCACGTGTACATCAAAAACGCTCAGAAAAATGCTGATGCGCAGACTTGCCTCGCCATCCACCAAGATCTCCGAAACATCAGTCACCTTTCCATCCGCCGGAGAAACAATCACTCCGGCAGTCTGCGGCACAGCTCGTTCGGGATCACGAAAAAACCACAGAAAAAATGCCGCCAGCAACCACAGCGGTAATGACCAGGCTGGCCGGCTCAGCCAGCCAAGCACCAGGGCAGCTGCGATGAAGCCTGAACCGTAGTAGTAGCCATCACGGACCATGGGAAGTGATTCAATTATAGTTCAGCTGGTGTTTATGTCCTGCCTGGTTCTTCTGCGTAAACGCAAATAAAAAAGGCGCTTAGCGCGCCTTCTTTGGCAGAAACACGAATGCGGTAATTAGGCTTGCGAAACCCGTCGCCGACAGTCCTTAAGCGACCTGATTCTGTACTGTCTGGACCCGATATTGCCGCTCAAGCGACTCCATCTGGTCCTTGAGGCGTAGTTTCAATTTCTTAAGACGGACTTCTTCCATCTTTTCGTCTTCTGTGAGATATCGTTTTTGAGTGAGTGATTCAAGACGGTTTGCGTATTGCGAGTGCTCCGTGGCCAGCTTGCGGAATTGCTCATCGCTGGCCAGGAGATGGTCTTTTGGAGTAAGCATCCAGTCAGACCCTCCTCAGTTTGTTTTCTCGGTTACGTTACCACAGGGCCTGCACTGCATCAATTCGAAATTTGTACCGACTTTAGAATTCCCTTATGCACTGTAGACGGTGCAAGTGATAGCAAATCAGGCACATAGAGAACGGCATCTGTGCTGCCGTAGCAGTCCATCAGAGGCAGCCCTGAATGGGGATCTGCCGATCAGCTCATTCATATCTTCCGCCTTCTCCTGGCCAGGGCGATTGCTGCCATTCCGGAACCCACCAGTAGCACTGGGGTAGGCTCGGGAACTACGGATGCTTTTCCGGTGAAGGTCGCGTTTACTCCTTCGATGAGACCGCTTTCCAGCATCGTGAAATTGCCCGTCCCATTGCCGCTGATGTTAAGGAATTTCCCCGAATAGCCGGCCATCTCCGGCAACCCTTTCGCAAACAACGCGAATTAGAATGCGGATTACATCAATCACGCACATCAAGTCAGATCGCACACATACAGAACCGCATCGGTGCTCCCGTAGTAGCCCGGCCGGCGCCCGTTAACTCGGAACTCGGCACATTCATATAAGCCCCTGGCCGCGCTATTGTCCTCGCGCACTTGCAGAAAAACTCTTGTGCCGCCTTCGTGTTTGGCGTGATCGAGAAAGCTCTGAACCAGCCGCCGCCCTGTGCCCTTTCTGCGTGCGGAACTTTCTATAACAATATTTTCAAGTTCCCATTCCGCGCCGATCCCTGCTCCCGCCACGAAACCACACACCTTGTCACCCATCTCCGCAACCAAAACGACGCCGCTTTTCTCATTGAGCATTCGTTCATATTCTCGAGCGGTCCATTGCGCCGCGCTCTCAGCCTGCTGTTGCAGGCTCATGATTTTGGGGATGTCAGAAACAAGCGCCAGACGAAGGGTCACCAGGGCCGGCTCTCTCAATTCGGTTGTGCTTTCGAAGAAAAAATCTCAGCATCGGAGCGCCTCAGATAGTTCGCATCCAGAATCTCCGGCAAGACTGTCTCTCCCATCGCAATTTTCATCCAGGCCTGGCGCACGATCGTATCGGCTCGCGGACGATCGGCCACCACCACCCGGGACTGAACCGTTCGCGCCAACTCTGCCACTCGCGGGTCTGAAGTAATGACTGGGGTGTTCTGGGCCCGCACGACAAATTCTTCATCCGATAAAAGTTGTTCCGAAGTCAACGTTGGACTGTTTTCGATGCTGTATTCACCCACAAACATCTGACTCCGTCCCGCGTCGAGTGCCGCCAGCACCGAGCCGGCCAGATGACCAGTCGAGGCCAGGGCTTCCAGCACCGACACTGCCGCGATCGGCACCCGCAGCACGTCAGCCAGCGCTTTCACGGCTGCCAACCCCACTCGCAGACCGGTGAACGAGCCAGGTCCGGAAGCAACCGCAAATGCATCAATGTTTTTCGGCTGCAGGGCGTGTCCGCTGAGCAGGGCGGCTATCCGCGGCACCAACTGTGCTGAGAAAGCGCCTCCCGTAAGTTCGACAATCTCGATGATCTCGCACAGATCCGTACTGCATCGCGCTAATGCGACCGAGCCTTGCTTTCCCGATGTGTCAATTCCAAGAATCAGCATGGATCGTCAGCTATGCGAATTCTCCACCAGCTCCAGCAGCACCCCGCCCGCGCTCGATGGGTGCACAAAGATGTAGTGGTGCCCACCGGCGCCAATCTTGATCTGGTCCGATACCAGGCGAATGCCTTTCGCCTTCAGCTTCTCGATCGCAGCTGCCAGATCGGGAACACGTAGTGAAACGTGGTGCAGGCCTTCACCTCTTTTGTTCAAAAACTTCGCGATCGGCGAACTTTCCGAAGTAGGCTCCAGCAATTCAAAGCGGCTTTCTCCCACCTCGACCATCAGCAGCCGCACCTGTTCGCCCGCAACTTCTTCTTCCTGCGAGATCGTAAGCCCAAGCGTCTCATATATCGTTTTCGCGGCAGCCAGCGATTTCACGGCGATACCAAGGTGATCGATGGCAAATTCCGAGTCGCTCAATCAGTTTCTCCAAAACACAATTCTATTAGCGCTGCGTCCCGGCAACTTCCGCCAGAATCTCTTCGACCAGTGAATATGGATCGCGTTTATGGTCAGAAATTTGCGCCGCAAAGCGCGCGAGACTCTCGCGGCCAACTTTTGCGCTCACCCGCTCCAGCAGTGATTCACGCAGCATCTCAATCAGCCGCTCCTGCCAGTTCTGCAGCTTTTTCTTTCGCAACAGATCGTTTTCGCGCAGGTAATCCTCATACTGCTTGATCGCCTCCGCCAGCTCCTCAATTCCCTGCCCTTCGCTTGCGACCGTCTTCACTATCGGAGGTGTCCAATGATCAGAACGGATCGCGAGTGATTGCAATGCCCTGATTTCGCGCTCTACTCGCTCGGCCCCCTCGCGATCGCTCTTATTGATCACGAACACATCCGCAATCTCCATAATCCCCGCTTTGATGGTCTGAACATCGTCACCCATGCCGGGAACAAGAATCACCACGGTGATGTCGGCCAGTCGAACTACATCAATTTCATCCTGCCCAACCCCCACCGTTTCGATCAATACCAGATCGCGGCCGGCCGCATCGAGTACGCTGGCGGCATCCGCAGTGGCCCTCGCCAGCCCGCCTAAAGAACCTCGTGTTGCCATGCTGCGGATAAAAATTCCATGATCGGAAAAATGCCGCTGCATGCGAATCCGGTCGCCCAGAATCGCACCGCCGGTGTACGGACTGGTTGGGTCAACCCCAATTATGCCTACCGACTTTTGCTGTTTGCGAAAATGTACTGCGAGCTGATCAACCAGCGTACTTTTGCCGGCGCCCGGTGAACCGGTCAGCCCAATCACGCGCGCGCGTCCGGTTGCCGGAAAAAGCTGCTTCAATAATTCAGACCAGCCCGGGCCGCGATTCTCTACCAGGCTGATGGCTTTTGCGAGTGCGCGTACGTCTCCCGCTGCGACCTGTGCAGCCAGCGATTTTCCTTCAGTACTCAACCCGCCAGTGTAACCGAAGCTGACAGGCCGGCCTCTACGGAATAGCGCTGTAATCGCATACGCCGCTCTGGCTCTGCTCCGGAGGACTCGGTGGAGTCATCCAGGGCGGATTCGTGAAATCGAAAAACTCCGTCATGTCCATCTGCGCCGCATCGCGCTTGCTAAGGCTCGAAAGTCCAAACCGGGTTTCGATGAACTTCAGTATCGCGGTGTAGTCCGCCACCGTATGCGAAACGAAGTGCTTCTTCGTGAATGGCGAGACTACTATCAACGGCACGCGGAACCCGGTGTGATTGAAATCGCAATTCGAGCCCTGTCCGTTCGCACAGATGTCATCCGCCCCAAGGTCACCCGGCGGTACGTCATCCGGCGAAACCGCGGGCTGGGGCGGAACGTGATCGAAGAAGTTTCCGCCTTCGTCGAAAGTAAGAATAAAGACTGAATCCTTCCACGAGGAGCTGCTCATGAGCGCGTTGATAACGCTTGCAACGTGTGCCGCGCCCGGCTGGATATTCTTGTCCGGGTGTTCGTCCAGCCCCGACTTGTATCCTCCCTCAATGAACGCCACCGATGGCAATGTGCCATTCTTCAGATCTTCAAAGTACGCGTCTAACGGCTCGATCTTGTCGTTGTGTTGCGACCCGAATGGCTGGAATTCTCCGATAAAAGCGGTGTTTGGGTCACTCAGGTAAATCTTCCAGGAAATGCCGGCGTTCTCCAGCAGTTCGAATATGGTGGTGTTCGGCAGGCTTTCTCCCAGCTTCAGCGGATTCGCGTGACCGGCAGAAGTTGCGGCGAACAGATACAGCCGGTTGGGCTGGGTGCGGCTCATTAATGGCGAGAACCAGCGATCCGAAGTCGCAAAGTTTGACGCCATGAAGTAGTAATAATTCAATTCATCGCCCGTGTAGTAACCCATGGTGCGAAAGCCGTTGACATCGGAAAATCCACCTGGCTTGTCGCTCGGCTGCGCGGCTTGCGCGAAATGGGCGGCAGTCTGCACAAAGCCGTCCAGAGTTGCGGTCGCCGAAGTCGGGTCTTGGCGGTTCCACGAAACGTGGCTCTCATTCCATCCCGGACTCATGTTCTGCATGCAAACCGTGCGCAGATGAAATGACTGAATAGTGCCGGTCCCGTCCGCCGTAGGATTCGATGCATCCGCCGGCAGGCCGTCAAACTGCACCGCCGGGTATCCATTGGCTTGCCAGTAATCGGCGAGCTTGCCGAAATAGTGGTCGAAGCCTCGGTTTTCCTGGACCATGAAAACGACATGGTTTATAGACTGATTCAATTGCGGATCAGGCGCCGGTGGGCCGCTGGGCCCCGATCCGCTTACTCCTCCGCAGCCAATAGTCAAAGCCGTGAGTATGGTTACTAATGCGCTTGCCAGGAATGTATTCCGGGCGTACTTCCCAGTCGATTCTGACATTAAGGGCTCCATCTGTGATTCGGGTTTCGATGTAGCTGCCTTTTCGTGAGTTGGCCCGCCATCCGCCTTTTGGCGTATTCTGGCGTACTCCCGAGCTGCGGAATTTTCGCTCTCGGGTTGGTGTGAGATAATTTTCTCGACCCTTATGGCAGACCATCAGGTTTTTTGCGTGAAGCTGAAGAAAAATCTCCCCGGACTCGAGGAACCACCCTTCGATAACGATCTGGGGCGAAGGATTTACGAAAACGTCTCGCAGGAAGCATGGAACTCATGGGTTGAGTTCTGCAAAATGCTGCTCAACGAGTACCGGTTGAACCCGGCGCGGCGGGAAGATCAGGAAGTCATTGTGAAGCAGATGGAGCAATATTTCTTTGGCGACGGCGCCGCGCCCCCCGCGCAGTACGTCCCGCCTGCCGAGAAAAAGGCCTGATTCCAGGAGTGCCTATCCAGGGTACTCTGCCCTGCGATTGGTGCAGATTTCATCAAGCCTTAACAATCATGTTGTAAAAAAAGCTTTGATGAGTTCGGTCACCTGCGACACGCTCATCCTGTCCGATCTGCATCTGGGATCGGAACTCAGCCGCGCTCACGACGCGCGCGCCATGCTTACGCAAAATTCATTTCGCCGCCTCATTCTTCTGGGTGACATTTTCTCTGACCTCAACTTCGGTCGCCTGACTAAAGATCACTGGAAATTCCTCGGCCTCATCCGCAAGTTATCCAACCCTAGGCGCAAAATTGAAGTGGTCTGGGTGGAAGGCAATCACGATCGTGGCCTGACCGCCGTCATGTCGCACTTGGTGGGCGTCAGGGTGTATCAGGAATATGCCTGGCAATATGACGGCAAGCGCCATCTGGCTATCCACGGACATCAGTTTGATCGCTTCGTCTCCAAAAACCTTGTGCTTAGCGGCATGGGAACGCTATTGCATCTCTATCTGCAGAAGCTGGACTTCAAAGGTAAGTATTTTTCGCGACTGGCGGACCGCCTCAACACGCGCTGGCTTCGCCTCTCTCACAAAGTCGCGTCCGGTGCCATTCTGCATGCTCGTTTCAAGCAGGCGGACCGGGTGTTCTGCGGCCATACCCATCTGGCCATGCAAAGCACGCGTGACGGCGTGGAATACTACAACTCCGGGTCGTGGACCGATAAGAGTGCCACTTATGTGACAGTGAGCGAGGAGGGAGTCCGCATTCATGAATTTGGACAACGGCCTGACCATCGTGATTCCGGCGAAGAACGAGGCGCTGCTGATACCCAGGCTGCTGGAAGCGCTCTCTCAGCAGGACTACCCGCAAATCGGGAATACGCGAGTGCTGGTCGCTGATGCCGGCTCAACCGATGGCACAGCAGAGGTAGTCAATAGTTTTCGCGACCGGCTGCAGGTCGAAGTGATTCCGGGGGGAATTCCGTCCGAGGGACGTAACGCCGGTGCGGCTCGCGCCACCACTAAATACGTGCTGTTCATTGATGCCGACGTGCAGCCGGCTGACAAATCACTGATTCGGCGAGCGCTAGAAACCGCCCAACAGAAAAATCTGCAATGCGTGACCACGAACATCATTTGCTGCAACGGCAGCTGGCTCGATAAAGCTTTCTACATCGGCAACAACTTCTTCCAGTATCTGTCTTGCCTGCACAAGCCCTTCAGCACCGGTATGTTCATGCTCTTCGAGAAGTCGCGCTTCGATGCTCTCGGCGGCTTCAATCCGAAGATTCTTTTCGCCGAGGATTATTACTTGAGCAAGCAGGTAAAGCGCGGCAGGTTTGCGATTGTTCCGGGCGGCGTCTTCACCACCAATCGCCGCTTCCAGAAAATGGGTCACGCACGAGTGGCCAGATTATTTTTCTGGACTGCTTTCAATTTCTGGAACCCGCGATTCTTCCTGCGCGACCACAAATACTGGGCCCAATAAACTTAGTGCAGTCTACTGTGCCCAATAAGCTGGGTGGCCCACTCAAGCCCGATTCTGGCTTGAGTGGGGCAGTTCTCTGCGCATACCTCAAGCCGCTCGATAGCCGCTCTCGATCCCGTCCGACCCGTGCTGTTTCACCATCTTGTTGTAGTTCCCCATGATCAGAAACGGCGCTGCCCACTGTCCGACAAACAACGCCCAGTCGTCCCGGTCAGCAAGCTTCAGAATGAAGCTCGCGGCCATTGACCCGATCGCAAGTCCTAGAAAAACACTCGAAGGCGCTTGCGATGTGACCCGCTCGATTGCGCCTGTAACTTGATCTTCCTGCGCCTGTCCACGCTCTACTCTGGTTTCCATGAATGCTGATCTCCTTCGGTACTGTTAGTGATTTGGTTAGTCAATTTGGAGCCTTTCTGATGCGCAACTGAACCAATGCGCTGGCCTGTGCGCCGCAAAATCGAGAGCTGGAGAGTAATGACCGAGTAATAACGGAGCGACGGCTGAACGAGTGGCCCATTCACGCCTTTTGGCTTGAGTGGGGCAGTCTACTGAACGGGTGGCCCATTCAAACCCGATTTTGGCTTGAGTGGAGCATTTCGACGGCTCCAGCCGTGCCGCAGTCTATCCCCAAAAAAGCCGCGTCATTCCGAGCGGCTTCGCTCGCGAGCAATCTGCTTCAAAGCTGCGCCCTTCGTCCGATCTTCGCATGAGCGCAATCTTCTCGAACATCCGGACGGAGTGCCACTTACCCCGGCTTCCGTCTCCCCGCCCTCGTCAGAATCTTCCTTACCTTCTTTGGTGAAATCGACAGCCGCTCCGCCACGCGCGAAATTTTTCGGTCTTCTCGTTCCCACACCTTGGGAACAATCAACTGCGCAAACTCATCCGCGAGTTGCTGGAAAGTTTTGCCGCCCAGTGATCCTTGCGACCAGGCTTTCAGCTTGCGATCGATCGCGCTGTTGCGCAGCATTTTCATCTTAAGTGCCTGCATGTCCTCCCACGCGCTGTCGGGATAGGCGGCCGTAAGGAATTTGCTGGCCTCATCGTAAGACTGCTGCGCAGATTCAAAGTTCTCAAAGAATCCGTTACAGGAAGTTATCCCCAGCCATACGTGCGCCTGCGCCAGCAGCCGCCGGTCCTGCGTGCGCTTGGCCAGTTCTACCGCCTGGTAGGCGCAATCCTGTGCCAGTTGCGCATGATGGCTGGGATCGGATGCATCTTCAATTTCTTCCTCCAGCCGCGCATTTTCGATCATGCAGTGCAGCAGCCGCGCGCGCGCCATCAGGATGTTGTCCTGCTTCTGCTCTCCAATCTGAAACGCCGCGGCAGTCTCAGCCTCCGCCTGTTCGAGTTCGCCCTGATCAAGGCACAGGTACGCGCGATTCAGGTGAACATTTCCCGTTCCGTGATGATGCGGATGTCGTGCATAAATCTCCGCCGCTTCATCCAGCGCCGCAAACGCCTCCTGCCGCAATTCTGTGAACCGTAACCAGTACTGTGCCCTCGCCATCGGGTTGTCGTTATCAGACTGCTGGCGCTGCCGCGATACGTCGGAATCAATCTTGCGCGCCAGTTGCCGGATGATCAGGCGCTTCACGTATGCCAGGTTGGCAAGCGATCGGGCGACGTTGCGATGCTGCGGGTCCCGCTTCTTGTACTCGCCGATTGCCGCCTCGAATTGTTCAATCGCGTGCTGATAGCGGCCCTGCCGCCGCGCGATCCGTCCGTACGCGGAATGAATGTTTCCCAAAGTCAGATAATCGTCCGTCTCTCGCAGCACCGCATGCGCCTCGCGCAGCGCCTGCTCCGCTGCCTTGGCATCCTCCTTCTGAAAATAAAGCCAGCTTTCTAACACCTGCATCACCGCTGCCATGGGCGCGTGGCCCAACTCTAGGGCAATATTCTTTCCTTCCACCGTGTACGCCAGCGCCTGTTCGTATTCGCCGCGCATGCGCAGGCAGCGCCCCTTCCAGAAGTTCGCCACGGAAAGCAGTTCGCGATCGGAGATTTCGCTGGCCATCGAACGCACAAAATCAAAGTGATGGATCGCTTCCTGCGTGGCCTCCTCAAACATGGCCACCATGCCCTCCGCCATTCGCAGATACACGTATTCCCGCATCGAGATCTGCTCGCGAATAGCTTTTGGGAAACCTGTCAGGATGTCTTTAACTGTCGCCGGCGCGTCAAATCCGATATCCACCCACTGCGCCAGATAGCCGATGAAAATCGCAGCATTCTTTTGTGTGGAATCAAATGAGGAGAGTTGAGCCGATTGCGTTTCCAATAGCTTCAGCCCTTGCTCAACCTGCCGGGCGACAAGGTTCTGCTTCAGTTCAGCAAGCAGTGCGTCCGGGAACCCGGATGAGTCGTGCGCAGCCGTATGGATCTCTCCTAGTCGAGATAATCATATGCGACCGAAGTCATGAATTCTGGAAAATCCGGCGCTGTCGCCACCTGCTCGAACACTTTGGCCGCGGTCGCCATTTTTCCGCCGGAATGCTTTGCGCTCTCCTGTTGCACTGCCTCGCGAATCAGTTCCGATATATCGGCGCTGGCATTTTTCACCCTCGCCCCGTGCGCCAGCCATTGCCATAGCTGCGCCCGGCAGATTTCCGCGGTCGCCGCATCTTCCATCAGGTTGTTGATCGGAACACACCCCTGGCCGCGCAGCCACGATTCCAGGTACTGCAGACCGACTTCAACATTGCGCCGCAAGCCTTCTAAAGTGACGTCGCCCTCCGGCACCGCCAGCAGGTCTTCCGCTGTTACCCGCACATCAGTGCGTTTGTTCGAAATTTGATTTGCGCCCTTCATGCCGGCGTCGAAGATTTCTTTTGCGATCGGAACGAGCCCCGGATGTGCTACCCACGTACCATCGTGCCCGGCCCGCACCTCGCGCAACTTGTCCTGCCGAACCTTCTCGAGCGCCTGCTCGTTCGCCGCCCGATCATTCTTGATTGGAATCTGCGCGGCCATTCCACCCATGGCGTGAATCCCTCGCCGATGGCAGGTCTGTATGAGCAGCTCAACATAGGATTTCAGGAAATGCCGCTCCATCGTGACCGTGCCACGGTCAGGCAACACCGAATCCGCGCGATGACGAAATTTCTTGATGAAACTGAAGATGTAATCCCAGCGTCCGCAGTTCAGGCCGGCCGAGTGCTCGCGCAGTTCGTAAAGAATTTCGTCCATTTCAAACGCCGCCAGGATTGTTTCGATCAGCACAGTCGCGCGAATCGTTCCGCGCGGAATGCCGAGTTCCTCCTGCGCCAGCAGGAACACGTCATTCCACAGCCGCGCTTCGAGATGGCTCTCCATCTTCGGCAAATAAAAATACGGCCCGGTTCCCTTCTCGATCAGGCGCGCCGCGTTGTGAAAAAAGAACAACCCGAAATCAAACAGCGAAGCAGAAATTGGCTTTCCATCCACTAAAAAATGCCGCTCATTCAAATGCCAGCCTCGCGGACGCACCATGAGCACCGCTGGTTTGGGATTTACCTCGTAACGCTTCCCTTCCGGGCTGGTGAATTCAATCGTCCCATTGACTGCGTCGCGAAGATTCAACTGACCTTCCACGTTGTTTTGCCAGGTAGGCGAATTCGAATCCTCAAAATCTGCCATGAAGACATTCGCGCCGGAGTTCAATGCGTTGATAATCATCTTCCGATCCACCGGCCCGGTGATCTCAACCCGGCGATCAAGCAGGTCCAATGGAATCGAAGCGACACTCCAATTTTCTTCGCGGACATGCGCCGTCTCCGGCAAAAAATCCGGCATCGCTCCAAGCATGATCTGCTGTTGCCGCTCACGCCGCCTCGCCAGCAGTTCCTGTCGCCGCGACTCGAACTCGCGCGCTAACAAAGTGATAAAACGTTCTGCCTGTTCGGTCAGAATCTGTACTTCAGCCTGCGTTGAAATTGCTACGTCCATAGTTATCTCCCAACTTCTACAACTCACGTAGGGACTGCCGCCCTGAGGTGGTCTGGTCGCGCGCAGCGCGACCAGACACACACCTGCCGTTTGCAGGCTGACCTAAGATGCTACCCGCCCTTGTCCCCTTTGTCCGGCTACTAGGTCAAATCGGACGAGTCGTCCGATTTGACCTTTCCAGTTTGCGAGGGCTGGTCAGCCCGTCATCTACTGTCACTGACTTTGAAACGGGGGTGTGCGGTGAGAGATCTGAACCAGCACTGGCAGTCTGATCCGAGATGGGAAAACATCGAACGACCTTACAACGCCGAAGACGTGCTTAAACTGCGCGGCTCGCTGCGCATCGAGCACACGCTTGCCAGGCACGGAGCCGACCGGCTGTGGGACCTTCTGCATCGCGAGAAATATGTTCCGGCCTTAGGTGCCATGACCGGAAACCAGGCAGTGCAGCAGGTCAAAGCAGGCCTGAAGGCGATCTATGTCAGCGGATGGCAGGTGGCCGCGGATGCCAACGATGCTGGTCAGACATATCCGGATCAGAGTTTGTACCCAGCGGATAGCGTGCCGAATCTGGTGAAGCGGATCAATCAGGCGCTGATTCGCGCTGACCAGATCCATCATGCGGAAGGAAAAAACGGAATCCACTGGTTCGCCCCGATGGTGGCTGACGCCGAGGCTGGCTTTGGCGGCAACCTAAACGCTTTCGAATTGATGAAGGCAATGATCGAAGCGGGCGCGGCCTGCGTGCACTTTGAGGATCAGCTTTCGTCTGCGAAAAAATGCGGACACCTGGGCGGGAAAGTTCTGGTCCCGACCAGTGAAGCCATTCAGAAATTAGTAGCGGCGCGCCTGGCGGCCGACGTGATGGGCGTTCCTACGCTGATCATGGCGCGCACTGACGCTGACAGCGCGCAGTTGATCACCAGCGACATCGATGCTCGCGATCGTGCGTTTCTCACCGGGAACAGAACAGAAGAAGGCTTCTATTGCGTGCGCGGAGGAATCGAGGCGGCGATTTCGCGGGCGATTTCATATGCACCATACGCTGATCTGCTGTGGTGTGAGACTTCACATCCGGACCTCGAAGAGGCGCGCTGGTTTGCAGATGCCGTACACGCGGAATTTCCCGGAAAGCTTCTGGCCTACAACTGCTCTCCGTCTTTCAACTGGAAGCGCAAGCTGGATGACGCCACCATAGCTCGCTTTCAGCAGGAACTTGCAGCTATGGGATACAAGTTCCAGTTCATCACGCTGGCGGGATTCCATGCATTGAATCTCAGCATGTTCGAACTGGCGCGCGAGTATAAGAACGGCGGCATGTCTGCCTACGCGCAGCTGCAGGAAAGCGAGTTTGGTTGCGAGCAGAATCATGGCTATGAAGGCGTGAAGCATCAGCGTTTCGTGGGAACGGGGTATTTCGATCTGGTAACACAGACAATCGCGAGTGGAAAATCGTCGGTGTCAGCGCTTAGCGGATCCACCGAGGCACAGCAGTTCGCGTGCGCAGAATCGCAAAACGCTGTTCCTGGTGATATTCAAAGCGCGCTTGAGAAGACGCCGCAGCTTTCAGCTTCAGAGTTGACATCACCTGAAGAGCTACTGCCGTCAGGAGATTAGGACAGACTGGTTCACCGTTTCTTACGTTGAGAGCCTTTAATTGTTTGCCGGGTGCCCCAGGTCTCGCCGATTTTGCGAGACCTGGGAAGGTTATGCGGGAAGCTGCTTCAGCGCCAGAGTTTCGGGAAGAAACCAACTTACATGGTCACTTCCCAGGTCTCGCAAAGACGGCATGACCTGGGGCACCCCACAGCCCTGGGGCACCCCACAGCCCTGGGGCACCCGACGGCGAGACCTGGGGCACCCGGCCGCGAGACCTGGGGCACCCGGCGCACCATCAAAGCAGTTTGCCTTTGGCGAGTTCTTTCACCAGACCCAGGTCGGCCTCGAGAAAATCGTATGCGGGCAATTCGGCGGGTTTGGCCCATTTCATATCTTTGAATATACGGTTTTCAAGTTTTCCTCGATATTCGCGGACAGCATAGAAGCGCAGCTCTACCGCACCGCCATTTTTATAGTTGTGGCGGATACGTGCGACTTCGTCGCCGATATCGGCGTCGATACCGAGTTCTTCTTCCAACTCCCGGCGTAGAGCGTCACGCGGCTGCTCGCCGTCTTCGATTTTGCCGCCGGGAAACTCCCATTTGAGCGGCATGGTCTGATGGCGGGTACGCTGGCAGACCAGAACTTTATCGTTTTTCACGATCAAGGCTGCAACGACCTGCTTCATGTGGGAAGGTGCGCCGAGGACAGCGCCAATCTGCCTTTCCGTATCATTCCGGAACCAGGCCCTGGTCTTTATTTCTTTTTCATTTCTGCTTCGAGACGTTTACCTACGAGGGCTGCGCAATGCTCCACCAGGTCCCGATCGTCCTGCCCGAATGCCGCAGGGAAGTGGCTGTCTATGTCGAGCTCGCCGACCACTCTGCCGCTCGCAAATAAGGGGACGACGATTTCTGACTTGGTTTCCAGCGAACACGCGAGGTAGCGAGGGTCTTTGCTGACGTCGTCGACCACGACAGTCTTGCCGGTGGAGGCGGCGGCGCCGCAAATACCCTGATTCAAGGGGATGCGAGTGTGCGGAGTCATTGCGCCTTCAAAAGGACCGAGAACCAGAACGGGGGAAGACGAATCGAGCATGTAAAACCCA
>Ga0136846_1232016_pt1 | contig 43368 bp, 39 predicted proteins | sample HopSoiMetagenom2_FD_96841 | JGI IMG/M metagenome (GOLD analysis project Ga0136846, IMG submission 96841) | Grasslands soil microbial communities from Hopland, California, USA - 2 Assembly 2016 (version 4) | ecosystem: Environmental > Terrestrial > Soil > Grasslands | place: USA: Hopland...
CAAGCACCACCGCACCAACTGGGCGGTCTACGGCGACCTGGCCGCCGACGTGATGGAAGGCCTGAAGCTCGACCTGGCCGGCCGCCACGAGCACTATTCCGACTTCGGCAGCACCACGGTCGGCAAGCTGACCGCCCGCTACGACTTCAGCCCGATGGTGGCGATCCGCGGCACGGCCTCCACCGGCTTCCGCGCGCCGACCCTGGCCGAGGAGTACTATTCGGCCACCAACGTCGCGCCTACCTTCGCCGTGGTGCAGCTGCCGGCCAACTCGCCGGCCGCCAAGCAGATCGGCTTCCCGGACCTGAAGCCGGAGAAGTCGCTGAACTTCAGCGGCGGCTTCGTGCTGCACCCGCTGGACGGCCTGCAGATCACCGCCGACGCCTACCAGATCCGCATCCGGCGCCGGATCATCGGCACCGGCATCCTGCTGGGCCAGGTGGGGTCGACCATCGTCTCGCAGAACGTGCTGAACTCGATCAGCGCCCACGGCAACGTGCTGGACCCGACGGGCCTCAGCTACGTCGGCGTCAGCGTCTTCACCAACGCCGCCTCGACCCGCACCCGCGGCGTGGAAGTGACCGGCAACTACGCCTCCGACTTCGGGGACATGGGCCACGTCGACTGGTCGGTGGCCCTGAACTACAACAAGACAACGGTGCTCACCCAGGCGCCGATCCCCGCCCAGGTGCTGGCGCCGGCCTTCGGCCAGACCACCCTCCTGGGCCCGACGGCGCTCAGCTACCTGACCACGGCTTCGCCGCGGGCCAAGGCGGTGTTCGGGGCCTTCTGGACCATGGGCAAGTTCACCGTGAACCTGCGCGAGACGGTCTACGGCAAGTCCTCCGAGATCGTCAGCCTGGACGGCACGGGCTTCGGCGGCACGAAGTTGTCGGTCAAGACCACGGGCGTCACCGACCTGGACGTGGGCTACACGATCCTGCCGGGGCTGAAGGTCGACGTCGGGGCCAACAACCTCTTCAGCAAGAAGGCGCCGACCGTGCCCAATATCCCGAACGGCTCGGGCGGCGTGCGGCCGGTGGACGGCTCCAACGTCTATGACGCCCCGCTGGGCTTCTCGCCCTACGGGATCAATGGCGGCTACTACTACGGCCGCCTGACCTATACGTTCTGAGGCTGCGCGGCGGGCCGGCGACGGCCCGCCGTTCTCCGAGGGACGTCCATCCATGGCGCTGACCACACCGACGGCCACCCCGGCCTCGCTCGGCGCTGCGACGGCCGAGGCCGCGGCGCTCCTGGCCACCGACCCAGCCGCGGCGCGGCGCCTCGCCGAGCAGATCCTGCGCCTCGCGCCGCAGGATCCGCGGCCACAGCTGATCCTGGCCTCGGCCTTGCGGCGCACCGGCGAGCCGGCCCGCGCCCTGGCCATCCTGCAGCCGCTGGCGCGCGCCTGGCCGCGGGCGGCGCTCACCCAGTACGAACTGGGCCTCGCCTTCGCCGCCCATGGGCAGGAGGTCCCGGCCCTGGCGGCGCTGCGGCAGGCGGTCGGGCTCAACCGCGAGCTGGCCGAGGCCTGGCGGGCGCTGGGCGACCTGCTGTTCGCCGCCGGCGACCTGGGTGGGGCGGAAGCGGCTTTCGCCGAGCATGCCCGCGCCGCGGTGCAGGACCCGGCGTTGAAACCGGCGGCGAACGCTGTCTTCGAAGGCAGGCTGGCCAACGCCGAGCGGGCCCTGCGGACCCATCTGACGCCCCGGCCGCACGACCCTGCCGCCCTGCAGATGCTGGGCGAGCTCCTCCTGCGGCAGGGTCGCCCTGCGGACGCTGAGGCCTTGCTCGCCCGGACGCTGGACCTCGAGCCTGGGCGGGACGGCGCGCGCTTCGCCCTGGCCGAGGCTCTGTTCCGCCAGCAGAAGGGCGCGGAGGCCGCCGCCCATGCCGAGCGGCTCGTGGCGCTCGCCCCATCCGACGCGGCCTACCGCAACCTGCTGGCCGCCTGCCTCGGCCTGCTGGGCGAGGACGCCCACGTGCTGGCGCTCTACGAGGCCCTGGCCGCGGACTTCCCGCGCCAGCCGCGCATCTGGCTCAACTATGGCCACGCCCTGCGCACCGTTGGGCGCCGGGCGGATGCGGTGGCGGCCTACAAGCGCTGCATCGGCCTCGCGCCCGAGCTGGGCGACGCCTACTGGAGCCTTGCCAACCTCAAGGTGGGCGCGCTGGAGGACGCCGACGTGGCGGCCATGCGCCGCCAGCTGGAGCGGCCCGACCTGGCCGCGCCCGACCGGCTTCATCTGCAGTTCGCCCTGGGCAAGGCGCTGGAGGACCGCGGGGACGACGCCGACGCCTTCGCCAACTACGCCGAGGGGGCGGCCCTGCGCCGCGCCGACGCCGGCTACGATCCCGAAGACACGACGCGCCTGGCGCGCCGCTCGCAGGCGTTGCTCACCGCCGGGTTCTTCACGGAGCGCGCGGGCGGCGGCGATCCCAGCGACGCCCCGATCTTCGTGGTCGGCCTGCCCCGCGCCGGCTCAACCCTGGTGGAGCAGATCCTGGCCAGCCATTCGGCGGTGGAAGGCACCATGGAGCTGCCGCACATCGGGCTCATCGCCCGCGGCCTGGACACCGCCGACGCACCCTATCCCGAGGCGCTGGCCGCCCTGGATCCGCAGACCCGCACCGCGCTGGGCCAGCTCTACCTCGAGCGCGCCCTGCCGCACCGCAAGCTGGGCCGGGCGCGGTTCGTGGACAAGATGCCCAACAACTTCCAGCACATCGGCCTGATCCAGCTGATCCTGCCCAATGCGCGCATCGTCGACGTGCGCCGCCATCCGCTGGGCTGTGGCTTCTCGGCCTTCAAACAGCACTTCGCCCAGGGCCAGGCGTTCTCCTACGACCTCAGCGACCTCGGCCGCTACTACGCCGACTATGTGGGCCTCATGCGCCACCTGGACCGGGCTCTGCCGGGCCGCATACACCGGGTGATCTACGAGGACCTGGTGGCCGACACCGAGGGCGAGGTGGGCCGGCTGCTGGCCTATTGCGGCCTGCCGTTCGAGCCAGCGTGCCTGGACTTCCACCGCAACGACCGCGCCGTGCGCACCGTCAGCTCCGAACAGGTGCGCCAGCCGATCTTCCGCGACGGAGTGGACCAGTGGCGGCGCTTCGAGCCGTGGCTCGGGCCCCTGAAGGCCGCCCTGGGCGAGACGCTGGAGACCTGGCGCGACTGAGGCGGCCCTTGCCCTCTCCGCCCCGATCCGCCATATGCCGCGGCGGAGATCGGCGGCGGACGAGCGCCCCGCCAACCTGGTCAGGTCCGGAAGGAAGCAGCCACAACGGGTCACGCTTCGGGTTGCCGTCCGGTCTCCACCTTTCACTTTCCGGCAGGCTTTCCACTTTCGCGGGACCGACGCGTCCCGTTAGATGGGCTCATGGGCGACGAGGACCTCACGCACGACGATTCCACGCCGGAGCGTGACCCCAACACGGGCGACATGTTCGGCGACGCCGCCCCGCCTATGGCCGCGCCCGCGGCCGCGCCGTCCGACGAGGGCGCCGCCTACACCGTCATAGCCCGCAAATATCGTCCGCGGTCCTTCGAGGACCTCTATGGCCAGGAGGCCATGGTGCGGACGCTGCGCAACGCCTTCGCAACCGGCCGCATCGCCCACGCCTTCATGCTCACCGGCGTCCGCGGGGTCGGCAAGACCACGACCGCCCGCCTGCTGGCCCGGGCCCTGAACTACGAGACCGACACCATCCACGAGCCCTCGCTGGACCTGCGCGAGGAGGGCCGCCACTGCCGGGCCATCATCGAGGGCCGGCACATGGACGTGCTGGAACTGGACGCCGCGTCCCGCACCGGCGTCGGCGACATCCGCGAGCTGCTGGAGGGCGTGCGCTACGCCCCGGTGGAGGCCCGCTACAAGGTCTACATCATCGACGAGGTGCACATGCTGTCGACGGGGGCGTTCAACGCGCTCCTGAAGACGCTGGAGGAGCCGCCGCCGCACGCCAAGTTCATCTTCGCCACCACCGAGATCCGCAAGGTGCCGGTGACCATCCTGTCGCGCACCCAGCGGTTCGACCTGCGGCGCGTCGAGCCGGAGGTGCTGGTCAAGAACCTGGAGATGATCTGCGAGAACGAGGGCGCGCGGGTGGAGGCCGAGGGGCTGATGCTGATCGCCCGCGCCGCCGAAGGCTCGGTGCGGGATGGCCAGTCGATGCTGGACCAGGCGATCGTGCAGGCCGATCCGGGCCAGACGGTCACCGCCGCCTCGATCCGCGACATGCTGGGCCTGGCGGACCGGGCCCAGACCATCGGGCTTTTCGAACAGGTGCTGCGCGGCGAGGCCGGCGCCGCCATCGAGACCTTCCGCACGCTCTACGGCTACGGGGCGAATCCGGACCAGGTGCTGATGGACCTGCTGGACCACTGCCACGGCGCCTCGGTGGCCAAGGCGATCGGGGTCAACGCCCTGGTGATGCCGAAGGACCAGGCGCAGCGGCTGGCCGCGGTGGGCGCGGCGGTGTCCGCCGGCACCCTGTCGCGGATCTGGCAGCTGACCCTGAAGGCCTATGAGGAGGTGCGGCGCGCGCCCGATGCAGCCGCGGCCGTGGACATGGCGCTGATCCGCCTGGCCTACGCCGCCGATCTCCCCGGGCCGGAGGAGGCCTTGAAGCGGCTGCAGGCTGGCGACGCCGTGGGTGGCGGCGGACCTCAGTCAGGCGGACCCTCTGGCGGCGGCGGGGGATCGGGGCCGGCGGCGCGAGCGGGGCAGGGCGTCTCGGCGGTGGCGCGCCAGCCGATGCCCCTGGCCGCGCCCTCCACCGAGCCGGCGGCCAATCTCAAGACCTTCGAGGACCTTCTCGCCCTCATCGACCGCCGGCGCGACATCCGGCTGAAGCTGGACGTGGAGCGGTTCATCCGGCCGATCAGCTTCCGGCCCGGCGCCATCGAGTACGAGCCCGCGCCCGGCGCGCCGTCGGACCTGGCGCAGCGGCTGGTGGGCCGGCTGAAGGAGTGGACCGGCGAGCGCTGGTTCCTGACCACCCAGGGCGGCGGCGGCGCCGAGCGCCTCTGGGAGAAGCAGAAGCGCGAGCAGCGCGAGGTGCGGGCAGAGATCGAGCAACACCCGTTCGTGCGCGAGGTGATGACGGCCTTCCCCGGGGCTGAGATCGTCGGCATCCGCAGCCTCAGCCAGCCGGAGGCGCCGGCGGACGCGGCGCCACCGGTGGAGGACGACGGCGAGGAGGACTAAGCGGCGCAGCCGCAGGATTCGACCACGAACCACACGAACCACACGAACGGCTTCGCCCCTGACCCGCGGCTGGCCGTTCCGGATTGGATGTTCGTGTGGTTCGTGTGGTTCGTGGTTCAGTTGACGGCGCCTGCGGCGCGCAGTCGGAGCAAGGTTCAATGAAAGACCTGAATTCGTTGATGAAACAGGCGCAGGTCATGCAGCAGCGCATGGCCGAGGCGCAGGAGAAGATCGCCGCGCTGGAGGCGGAGGGCACATCCGGCGGCGGCATGGTGCGCCTGACGCTGAAGGGCACGGGCGAGCTCGCGCGCGTGGTGTTCGACGAGAGCCTGATGGCGCCGGGCGAGGGCGAGGTGGTGGCCGACCTGGTGGTGGCCGCCCATGCCGACGCCAAGCGCAGGCTGGACGAGCAGCAGGCCGAGCTGATGCGCGAGGCGGCCGGACCGCTGGCCGGCCTCAACATCCCCGGCATGCCGAAATTCTGATGCTGAGCGCCCTCATCCTCGCCGCGGCCGCCGCGGCCCTGCCGACCGACCTCGCCCAGGCGGTCCACGACTATGACGTCGCCCAGGTGAAGAGCGACAAGGCGGCGCTCGAGCGCCTGCTCGCCCCCGACTACCAGCTCGCCAACAGCAGCGGGAAGGTGGAGACCAAGGACGAGTTCATCGCCGACCAGCTGGCCCCCGGTTACAAGCTGAACCCGTTCACCGTCGAGGCGCCGATCGAGCGGGTGATGGGCGACGTGGCCCTGATGGGCGGCGTGGCCGACCTCTCCGGCACGGACGGCGGCAAGGCCTTCTCGGTGCGCCTGCGCTTCCTGGACGTCTGGCAGAAGCGCGACGGGCGCTGGCAGGTGGTGTTCACCCAGGCCGGCCGGGTCCCAGCCTCCTAGTGGCGGCCTCCGCCGGACCCGAGATCGAGCGGCTGATCGCCCTGCTCGCCAAGCTGCCGGGCCTGGGCCAGCGCTCGGCGCGGCGGGCCGCCCTGGCGCTGCTCAAGCGGCGCGACCAGCTGCTGCTGCCGCTCTCCGACGCCCTGGCCGAGGCGGCGGCGCGGGTAAAGACCTGCCAGGTCTGCGGCAGCCTCGACACCCAGGACCCCTGCGCCATCTGCGCCGACCGCGGCCGCGATCCGGCCCTGATCTGCGTGGTGGAAGAGGTGGGGGCGCTCTGGGCGATGGAGCGGGCCGGCGCCTTCCGCGGCCGGTACCATGTGCTGGGCGGCCTGCTCTCGGCCCTCGACGGCGTCGGGCCGGACGCCCTGCGCGTGGGGCCGCTGCTGGCGCGGGCCGGCGAGGAGGCGGTGCGCGAGGTGATCCTGGCCCTGCCGGCCACCGTCGATGGCCAGACCACCGCCCACTACCTGGCCGACCGCCTGGCGCCCAGCGGCGTCGCGGTGACCATGCTGGCTCGCGGCGTGCCGGTCGGCGGCGAGCTGGACTGGCTGGACGACGGCACCATCGCCCAGGCCATGCGCGCCCGCCGCCCGGCTTAAAGGCGCGCTAACCGCATTCCTTGGCGGGTCCTTCATCGCCGCACGGCAGTCTGGGGCCATGACCAGCGTGGCGGACACCTCCCTCGGCGCCGGCCGCTTCGAGCGGCTGTACGACTATGCCGAGCGGGCGTTCGTGACCCTCTTGGGCCTCTCCATCATCCTGCGCTTCCTGCCGGGCCTTGCGAAACACCCGTTCGACATCGTGTTGCTGACGTCCGAATGCGCCGCGGTGGCCATGGTGCTGCTGCGCAAGCGTTCGCAGCGCACCGACCTTTCGCCCTACGCCATCGCCATCGCCCTCGGCGGCACCACCGCCGGCCTGATGGTGCGGCCGGGCGGCCAGCCGCTGGTCCCGGAGGTCGCCGCGGGCCTGGTGATGATCGCGGGCGGGTTCCTGAGCCTGGCCGCCAAGGTCTGCCTCAACCGCAGCTTCGGCCTGACCGCCGCCAATCGCGGGATCAAGCGCAGCGGCCCCTACCGCGCCGTGCGCCACCCCATGTACGCCGGCTACATCCTGACCCAGGCGGGCTTCCTGCTGGCCCACCCGACACCCTGGAACGCGGCGGTCTATGTGGTCGCCTGGGGCCTGCAGATCCTGCGCATCGCGGCCGAGGAAAAGGTGCTGACCGAGGATCCCGCCTACCGCGACTATGCCGCCGGTGTGCGCGCGCGGTTGATCCCGGGCCTCTACTAGGCGCGACTCACCGGCTGCGGTAAGAACGCAGCATGAACGGACTCCTGTTCCTCGCCGTCCTCATGGCCTTCGTGGCCGCCCTGGCCGTGGGGTGGGCCCTGCGCGAGCGCGGGCGCGCCGCCGCCGCGGAGCTGCGCATGAAGCTGCTGGAGGGCCACCACGACATGCTGGCCGCCCAGGTGACCCAGTCGGCCGCCAGCGTGGCCGAGGAGATCCTGCGCAAGAACGAGGAGCAGGTGCGCAACCGCGAGCTCCTGGCCCAGGCCAAGCTGGAGGCGCAGCTGAAGCCGGTGGCCGACAGCCTGCAGAAATTCCAGGAGCAGGTGACCGCCGTGGAGAAGGCCCGCGCCGAGGAGACCGGCGGGCTGAAGGAACAGATCGCCCAGCTGCTGGCCGCCTCCACCGCCACCCAGGAGGAGGCCCGCAAGCTGTCGTCGGCGCTCCGCCGCGGCGCCGGCGTGCAGGGCCGCTGGGGCGAGCAGACCCTGCGCAATGTGCTGGAGGCTGCGGGCCTGTCGGGGCGGTTCGACTTCGAGGAGCAGACGTCCACCGACACCGAGGAAGGCCGCCGGCGGCCCGACGTGACCGTGCGCCTGCCCGGCGGCGGCCTCTTCGTCATCGACGCCAAGTGCTCGCTGAACGCCTTCCTGGAGCTGCAGGAGGCGCAGGACGACCTGACGCGCGATGCGGCGGGCCTGCGGCATGTGCAGAGCGTGAAGGGCCACGTCCAGGGCCTCTCGGCCAAGGCCTATTGGGAGCAGTTCGAGGCCTCGCCCGACTTCGTGGCCATGTTCGTGCCGCTGGACTCGGCCATGGCCGCCGCCCTGGATCGCGCGCCCGACCTGATGAACGAGGCGATGGACCGGCGGGTGGTGATCGTCACCCCCAGCACCCTCTTCGCCCTCTGCAAGGCGGTGGTCTACGGCTGGCGGGTGGAGGAGCAGGCGACCAATGCGCGGCTGATCGCCGAGCTGGGCAAGGAGCTCTACAAGCGCATCGCCGTGATGGGCGCCCACGCCAGCGGCGTCGGCCGGGCGCTGGAGATGGCGGTCGGCAAGTACAACCAGTTCGTGGGCTCGCTGGAGACCCAGGTGCTGACCCAGGCGCGCCGGTTCGAGGAGCTGAAGGTCGACCACCAGGGCAAGGAGGTGGCCGAGCTCATCCCGGTCGAGACGGCGGTGCGGCCCCTGGCCAAGCTGAGCGCCGCCGAGGCGCCGACGGTGCGGCTGGCGGCCGGCGGCGAGGGCTGAGGCCCCGCGACAGTTCTCCTACCTTGACGCTCAGGAATGGGTCTCTTACCTCGCAGGCATGGCGCTTCGTGAGATCCTTGTCGTCCCCCACCCTGTCCTGAAACAGGTGTCGCAGCCCGTGGCCGTCGTCGACGACGAGCTGCGCACCCTGATGGATGAGATGCTGGAGACCATGTACGAGGCGCCCGGCATCGGCCTGGCCGCCATCCAGGTGGGCGTGCCCAAGCGCGTGATCGTGATGGACCTCGCCCGCCAGGACGAGGAGCCCCAGCCGCGCTTCTTCGTGAACCCGGAGATCCTCTGGGCCTCCGAAGAGACCGCCCCCTATGAGGAGGGCTGCCTGTCGGTGCCCGACATCTACGATGAGGTGGAGCGGCCCGCGAAGGTGAAGCTGCGCTACCTCAACTACCAGGGCGAGCAGATCGAGGAGGACGCCGAGGGCCTCTTCGCGGTCTGCATCCAGCACGAGATGGACCACCTGGAAGGCGTACTCTTCATCGACCACCTGTCGCGGCTGAAGCGCGAGCAGGCGATCAAGAAGGTCAAGAAGCAGGTCAAGGCCGCCTAAGGCGCGCCGCGAGAGCGGAGTTTCGGCCGACCGGGCGGCCTCGCAGGCTGCAATCGCGGCCCGACATCGCGACACAGCGCCGCGGGGGATGTTAACGTTCTCCCCACGCGGGCGCGCTAGCCATCGAGGCATCGCCCTGGAGGGGGCCCTTCCGATGAGCTCCGCGTCCGCTCATACCGCGTTCCGGCGAACCATGGCCCTGATGGCCGCGGGCAATCCGCTGGCGACCGTGCTGAACGCCATCGTGCTGACGGTGGAGGCCGAGGCGCCGGGCATCCTCTGCAGCATCCTCCTGCTGGACCACACCGGCCGCAAGCTGGCGCTGGGCGCCGGCCCCAGCCTGCCCGACGACTACAACGCCGCCATCGAGGGCGTGGAGATCGGGCCGGACGTCGGCTCGTGCGGCAGCGCCGCCTTCCGCGGTGAGCGGGTGATCGTCGAGGATATCCAGACCGATCCCCTGTGGGTCGACTTCAAGGATCTCGCCGCCGCCGCCTGCCTGCGCGCCTGCTGGTCCGAGCCGATCCGCGGCGCCCATGGCGAGGTGCTGGGCACCTTCGCCATCTACCATCGCCAGGTGAGCGCCCCGACCGAAGACGACATCACCTTCATCGAGACCGCGGCCGAGCTGGCCGCCATCGCCATCACCCGCCGCGAGATCGAGGCGGAGCTGGGGCGCAGCGAGGCCCGCGCCCGCCGCGCCCTGCAGATCGAGCGCGAGACCGCCCGCGACCTGACGAGCTTCTTCGAGGTCTCGCTGGACATGCTCGTCATCCGCGACAGCAACTTCCGGTTCGTGAAGGTGAACCGGGCGTGGGAGACGTCCCTTGGCTATTCGGTGGCCGAGCTGGAGGGCGCGCCGATGCTGCCGCTCGTCCATCCGGACGATGTGGACGCCACCCGGGGCCACATGGAGCGCATCCAGGTCGACGACGAGGTCATGGGCTTCGTCAACCGCTACCGGCATCGGGACGGCGGCTACCGGCACCTGGAATGGCGCGCCCGGCGGGTAGGCGACCTGGTGTTCGGCGTCGCCCGCGACGTCACTGAGCGCCTGGCCATCGAGGCCGAGCTGCGCGGGGCCAAGCTGGCGGCCGAGGCGGCCAACGAGGCCAAGAGCGAGTTCCTGGCCAATATGAGCCACGAGATCCGCACGCCGTTGAACGGGGTGATCGGCATCGTCGACGCCCTGGGCCGCACGGGCCTCAGCCTGCCGCAGCGCGAGATGGTGGGCCTCGTCGAGTCCTCGGCGCGGACGCTGGAGCGGCTGGTCTCGGACATCCTGGACGTGTCGAAGATCGAGGCCGGGCGGCTCGAGATCGAGCAGCGCGTCTTCGACCTGCAGCACGAGTGCGCCAGCCTGGTGGAGCTCTACCAGGTGCGCGCCCACGAGAAGTCCCTGTCGTTCCAGGCCGGGTTCGGGCCGGCGGCGCGCGGCGAGTTCCACGGCGACAGCACGCGCATCAAGCAGGTGCTGGGCAACCTGCTCTCCAATGCGGTCAAGTTCACGGACGCCGGCGAGGTGGGCCTGTGGATCGACGTGGCCGACCCCGACGGCGAAGGCCCCTCCCAGGTGGTCTTCGAGGTGCGCGACACCGGAATGGGGTTCGACGCGGAGTCGGGCGCGGCGCTGTTCCAGCGCTTCAGCCAGGCGGACACCACCATCACCCGGCGGTTCGGCGGCACGGGCCTGGGCCTGGCCATCTGCAAGGCCCTGGTCGAGATGATGGGCGGCGAGATCGAGGCCCGCTCGGAGCCGGGCCACGGCAGCCTGTTCCGGGTGGCGATCCCCCTGGCCCGCGCCCGCGAGCTGACCGCCTATGACGCCGACCCGGGTCGGGCCGACGCCGCCGCGCCCGCCGCCGCGGCCGAGGTGGGCCCGTTGCGCATCCTGCTGGCCGAGGACCATCCGACCAACCAGAAGGTGGTCCAGCTGATCCTGGAGCCCTACGGCGTGGACCTGCGGATCGTCGGCAACGGCGCCGAGGCGGTGGCGGCCATGCGGGGCGATGTCTTCGACCTGGTGCTGATGGACATGCAGATGCCGGTCATGGACGGCCTGGCCGCCACCCGCGCGATCCGCCGCGAGGCCGCCGCCGACCGGCCCCGCACCCCGATCGTCATGCTGAGCGCCAACGCCATGGCCCAGCATCGCATCGACGCCCTGGCGGCCGGCGCCGACCTGCACGTGCCCAAGCCCATCACGGCCGAGACCCTGCTGGGCGGCATCGCCGAGGCGCTGGAGATCGCCGCCGCCGCCACGCCGCCCGCATCCCGCGCGCTCGCCGTCAGTTCTTGATCCGGTCGTAGCGGTAGGGGTCCCGCTCGCCCTTGTGGAAGCGGCCCTCCAGGTCGAACTTGCCGTCCCCGTTGGTGTCGTAGAGGCCGTATTCGGGCGAGCCGTCCCAATCCTTGTCGAACAGGATCGCATCGATCTTGCCGTCGCCGTCGTCGTCGTAAAGCATCTCCACGGGCGCGCGCCGATCGTCCGGGAAGACGGCGACATAGTCGGCCTCACCGTCGCAGTCCTCGTCGATGGCCACCGCCTTGCCCTTCGGGTTGTCCCAGGCCTTCTCCTGTAGCGCCTTCAGCTTGCAGTTCTTCAGGTCCACCGGCTTCGGGTGCTCGGTCGTCCGGTCATTGGTGCGGGCCAGGAAGGTCTTCACGTCGTCGGCCGAGATGGCGAAGTTCAGGCCCTCGCCCTCGCTCTTGAAGCTGTTGATGCCGATCAGGCGCAGGCTGTCGCTGATCAGCGGCCCGCCGGAGTTGCCGGGGTTGATGGGCGTCTGGGTCTGGATGACCGTGGCCTCGTGCTTGAGGCGGTCCTCGTTCTGCCACTGGAAGTCGCGGCGGATCTGGCTGACGATGCCGCGGGTGTAGGTCCAGGCCTTGCCGGTCGGGTGGCCGATGGCGTGGACATCGGAGCCCACCTGCACCTCGGCGGCGCTGCCGATCGCCAGCGGCTTCACGTGGGCCGGCATCTCGGACACCTGCAGCAGCGCCAGGTCCGCGACCTCGTCCCGGCGCAGGACCTTGGCGCGGTGGACGTCGGCGTCCTCGACGGAGGCGCCTTCCACGGCGGGCTTGAAGATCACGCCCACCACCGGCTCCGCGCCGACCACGTGCAGGTTGGTGACGATCTTGCCGTCGGGGGAGATGATCACGCCCGAGCCGAGCCCGTCCTTGGTGATCACCAGCACCACCGAGGGGGAGGCCTCCTGGTAGACCTTGGTCTCCTTGGCGCCCCGCGTGGCGGCGGCCGCCTGCGGTTGCAGGCCCTCGAGGGCGCGGGCATAGGCGCGGGCCCGGCCCGTGGGCTTGCCGCTGGGCGCGCCCGCCAGCGGGGCCGGGAGCGCCTTGGAGGCCGGGGCGCCGCCACCAAGGTCGAGGCTACGGCCGAGGTCGGCTTCCGGCGGGCCGGCCCATGCGTATGATGCCGAAAACAGCGCGACGCACATTGCGCCGACCCGGAAAGCCTTCATGTCCGCCCTACCCCGCCCAGGATTACTATTGCGGAGCCTAGCGGCATGGTTGTGCTTCTCAAGCCTCATTCTGGCGGCCGCACCGGCGCGGGCCGAAGCCCCGGGCGATGGGATGGCCGGGGCGGTCCGGCTCTATTTCGACGGCCACGCCGTGGCGGCGCGCGAGCGGCTGATCCGCCTGCTGGACGAGCCTGCCGCCGCCGCGCCCGCTGCACGGGTGGCGGTGCTGGGCGCCCTGCTCGACATCTGCCTGCACAGCTACGCCACGGACTGCGCGACGACCTATGCGCCGCGCTACGCCGAGGCCGCAGCCGCCGCGCCCGCGCCGGAGGGAATCCTGCGCCAGGACCAGGCGCTGCGGGTCAGCTACTACCTGGACGCGGCGCGCTTCCGCCAGGGCGGGCCCGGCGCGGCTGAGAGCGTTCTCGCCGGCCCGGCCTGGAGCCACGAGAACGCCTACGACGGAGCCCTCTACCTGCAGCGCCAGGGGCTGGCGGCGGACATCCTGCTGAGCCAGGGCAGGCTGGCCGAGGCCACCGCCCGCGCCGACCGCATCCTGTCGCTGATCGCCAGCCTGAAGGCCCCCGCGTCGGACCGGTTCGCCGTGGCCTATGCGCTCACCGACACCCTCCGCACCCTGATGGCCGCCGGCCAGATCGAACGCGCCTACGGGCTCTACCGGGCGAGCGGCGCGTCCATTGGCCAGATGCTGGCGCCGCGGAGCGTGGACGCCGCGGTGTTCCAGCTGACCGCCGCACAGCTGCTGCAGGCGGTCGGCGACACCGAAGGGGCGACGAAAGCTGCGGGCGCCGCTGTCGCGGTCCTGACGTCGACCGAGCTCGATGCGCCGGTCCGGGACCGGCTGCTGGGCCAGGCGCAGGACCTGCAGGGGCTCCTGCACGCCCTGCACGGTGGGCAAGCCGGGGCGGAGGCGTTGAAGCTGCCGGCAGGCGCAGCGCGGCCCGAGGCGCTGACCCAGCTGGCGCGCCGGATCCGAGAGGCGGCGGGCGCACGCAACGGGACGCCCGGAGCCTGGTATCGGCCAAGCGCCCTCGACCAACTGCTGATCGGCTTAGCCCTGGCTCCGGGCGAGGCCGGCCGTCCGGGACCCGAGGATCCGGACCTGGCCTTCGCGCTGTTCCAGCTGGCGGCGCGGCAGGGGCCTTCCTTCGACGCCGACGCCCTCACGGCCCTCAGCCAGGCGCGCGATCCGCTGGCGCGGCGTTCGATCCACGAGGCCCTGCGGCTGCGCCAGCGCCGCGACCGGCTGGAACGGACGGCGATCCAGGCTGTGGCGCAGGCCGCGGCGGCCGGCCATCCGCCCTTGGCCAACCTCGAGCACGACGTCGCCGTGCGCCAGCAGTTCCGCCTGTTCGCCGAGCGCATCGCCGCCGCGGACCGCCAGCTGACGGGCGACCGCGTCGTCCTGGGCGGCGCCAACATCGCTCCGCTGGACCGCTTCCAGGCCGTGCTGGCGCCCGACGAAGCGGCGCTGATCGCGGCGCCTGTCGCCGGGGGGCTGGCCTATATGTGCGTGCGCCACGACGCCACGTTCCGCGCCTTCGCGGCGGTCGACGGGGGCCGGTTACGGCTGGACGAGCGGGTGCTGCAGGCCGCGCTCAGCGCCACCTATGCGCCCTCGGAGGACCTGGACGCCCAGTTCCCGGCGGAGGCGGCGGTGCGCCTCTACGACGCCTTCGTCCGGCCGTTCGAGCCCTGTCTGAAGCCGGGCGACCGGATCGTGTGGCTGCCGGGCATGGCGAGCCTGGGCCTGCCGCTTGCCGCCTTGCTCCCGCACGCGCCGCCCCGGAGTGGCGCGGGCTACGACCTGGCGCAGGCGGACTGGCTGGCGAAGGCGCATGCCACGAGCTACGCCGGCTCCGCCAGCGCCGTGCTCGCCGCCCGTGCCGTTCCCCGCGCCGCGGCGGCCTTCGACTTCCTGGGCGTGGGCGACCCGTTGCTCAGCGGAACCACCGCCGAGGGCGAGGCGCGCGGCAGGGCGGTGCTCCGCGGCGTGCGCGGCGGCGCCTTCGCCGACCTCGCCGAACTGCCCGAGACCAAGGACGAGCTGGTCGCCTCCGCCCACGGGTTCCGCCAGGTGCGCCTCCTCACCGAGGCCGACGCCACCGAGCGGCGGTTCCGCGACGAGCTGGTGGGCGGCTACCGTCTCCTGAGCTTCGCCACCCATGGGCTGCTGCGCGACGACCTGCAGGGCCTGTCCGAACCGGCCCTGGTCCTGACGCCGGTCTCCACGCGCGACGCCGCCGACGACGGCCTGCTCACCGCCTCGGAGATCGCCGACTTCAACCTGTCGGCCCAGTTCGTGGCCCTGTCGGCCTGCAACACCGCCAACTTCGACCTCAGCGAGGCGGCCCAGGACCTGCCGGCCCTGGCCTCGGCGTTCGCGGTGGCGGGCGCGCCCTCGACGCTGGGCACGCTTTGGCCCGTGAACTCGGAGGTCGGACGCCGGGTGGTTGCGGCCACCTTCGCCGGCCTGCGGGAGGACCCGACGCTGGGACCGGCGCAGGCCCTGGCCCGGGCGCAGCGGGCGTTCCTCGCCGCGCCGCCCAGCCGGGCCTGGCTGCACCCGCGGTTCTGGGCGCCGTTCGTGATCCTGGGTGACGGCGGGGCGATCACGCCAGCGCCCGCGTCGGGCCCGCGCCTTTCCAGCGTCGAGACCCTGGCGGCGGACGGGGAGGGCCTGAGCGTGCGCCGCGACGGCAGCGGTGCGATCGCCCGCTTCATCGACACACCCACCGCGGGCGCCCGCCACGACGCAGGGCTACGCGTCACGAATGCCCAGGGCGCCGAGGCCTGGCGCCAGGACCAGGCGGGCCCTGGCGCGAGCCCGTTCACGGCCACGGTGGGCAGCCATGTCGTGGCGGCGGGTTACGAGGTCACGCCGCAGCGGATGCTGTCCCCAATACTGCAGGCCTTCGACCGCGCCACGGGCGCCCTTGTGGAGACCTGGCGGCCCGACGTCCCGGCCGCCGGCAGCTCGGCGATCCTGGCCGGCGCGACGACGGGCAAGACCTTGGTCGCGGTCGTCGCCGACGTGACCCACGGCCGGGCCGAGCCCTCGGCCCTGCGCGCCCTGGCGTTCGACGAGCGCCTACGGCCGCGAACGCTGTTCGAGGTCCGCGCCGGCCGCAGCGGGGGTATCGACGCCGCCACCCTGACGCCCGTCAACGGCGACCTCATGCTCACCTACACGATCCGCTACGCGCCCTTGAGCGTCCCGGCGCCGGCCGGCTGGGACGACTATGACGACGCCCTCTGCGCCAGCGAGCCGGTCACCTGGATCGAGCTCCACGACGGGCGCACCGGGGCGCTCAAAGCCTCGCGCGAGGTCCGGGACCTGGACGTCAACGCCGCGGTCGCTAGAGGCCGGGAGGTCTGGCTGGGCGGGGCGACGCGCGGGGCGTGCGGCGAGGACGAGCATGCGGCGATCCAGGCCGTGGACCTGCGCCTAAGCACCCGCCCGCTCTATGTGGACACCAGCGTCGGCGCCTCCTGGATCTGGTCGCTGAGCGCCACGCCAGCCGGCGGGGCCTTCGCGGCGGGCAGCAAGCAGTCGGTGCTGGACTTCGGAGTCGTGCGGGTCGCCGCGCCCGTCGCGCTGGGCGCGCCCACCGGGACCAGCGGCCTTGTCTTCACCCTGGGGCCGCGGGGGCAGGCTTCGCCGCCGACCCTGCTGGCCTCGGGCTCGGACGTCTATGTCAACGGCGGCGACGCCAGCCGGCCGGACGACATCCTCCTGCCCGGCGCGCTGGGCGGGAACGCGGTGGTCTTCCACTTCGCGGCGCGGCCCTGACGCTATTTTTTCGGCACGTCCTTGGCCGTGTCGCTGGCGTCCTTGCCCTCGACCTCGGACGCGCCCTTGCGCGCGCCTTCCGCGGCGCCCTTGGCCGCCTCCTTGGTGACGTGGGCGGCGTCCTTCAGGGCGTTCTTGGCCTCGGCGCCGACCTTCTTCACCTCCGGGCTGCTCGCCGCGTCCTTGGCGTCGTCCTTGACCTTGGCGGCGGCCTCCTTGACGTCCTGGCTGGTCTTGTCCTGCTCGCCCTTGGAGCAGGCGCTCAGCGCGAAGACGAGACCGGCCGCGTAGACCATCATCAGCTTCTTCATGGTCGGGACTCCTGGTGTCGCGGCTCCAACGGCCCCGCTTGCGCGAAGTTCCCATGACGGCCGCCGCCCGCTACACCGCCGCCCATGCGCCTCGCCTTCCTCGGCACCCCCGACTTCGCCGTCTCGGCCCTGGCCGCCATCGTCGCGGCGGGCCATGAGGTGGCCTGCGCCTATTCCCAACCGCCCGCACCGCGCGGCCGCGGCCACGAGCTCAAGCCCTCGCCGGTGCACGCCTTCGCCGAGGCCCACGGCATCGCGGTGCGCACGCCCGCGTCCATGCGCGACCCGGCTGAGATCGCGGCGTTCCGTGCGCTCGGCCTGGACGCAGCCGTGGTGGTGGCGTTCGGCCAGATCCTGCCGCGCGAGGTGCTGGAGGCGCCGCGGCTGGGGTCCTTCAACGTCCACGCCTCGCTGCTGCCGCGCTGGCGGGGCGCGGCGCCCATCCAGCGGGCGATCATGGCTGGCGACACCGTGACCGGCGTGCAGGTCATGCGCATGGCCGAGGGCCTGGACGAGGGGCCGGTGCTGGCGACGGCCACGGTGCGCATCGGTCCGCTGGACACCGCCGCCACCCTGCACGACCGCCTGGCCGCCGCGGGCGCCGAGTTGATCGTCAGGACCCTGCCTGAGATCGAAGCCGGCCGGGCCGTCGAGAGGCCGCAGGCGACCGATGGCGTCACCTACGCCAAGAAGATCAGCGCGAAGTTCGCGCGCCTGGACTGGACGAAGCCCGGCCCGGTGCTGGACCGCAAGATCCGCGGCATGTCGCCCTTTCCGGGGGCGTGGTTCGAGCTGCCCACCGACAAGGGGCCGGTGCGGGTGAAGGCGCTGCTCTCGGCCTTCGAGGATGAGGCGGGCGAGCCGGGCGTCACCCTGGACGACCGGCTGCTGGTGGGGACCGGGGAGGGCGCCGTGCGGCTGCTGCGGGTGCAGCGCGAGGGCCGCGGACCGCAGGAGGCCGAGGCCTTCCTGCGCGGCACCGCCGTGCCCGCCGGGACGAGGCTCGGCTGATGCCCCGCTACCGCCTGCTCATCGAATATGACGGCCGGCCCTACCACGGGTTCCAGGCCCAGGCCGGCCTGCCGTCGGTGCAGGGGGCGCTGGAGAAGGCGATCAAGGGCTTCTGCGGCGAGGAGCTGCGGGTCGGCGCGGCGGGGCGCACGGACACCGGCGTCCATGCGATCGGACAGGTGGTCCATGTGGACCTCGCCAAGGCCTGGCCCGCCGAGACGGTGCGCAACGCGCTGAACGCCCACCTGGTCCCCGAGCCGGTCGCCATCCTGGAAGCCAGCGTCGCGGAGGAGGGCTGGCACAGCCGCTTCTCGGCCACCGAGCGGCGCTACCGCTACCGGATCCTCAACCGGATGAGCCCGCCCGCCCTGGACCAGGGCCGGGTCTGGCACGTGAAGAAGCCGCTGGATGCGGAGGCGATGCACGATGCGGCCCAGGTGCTGGTGGGCCACCACGACTTCACCACCTTCCGCGACCTGGCCTGCCAGGCGAAATCGCCGATGAAGACCCTGGACGTGGCGCGGTGCTTCCGCGACGGCGAGGAGGTGATCCTGGAGTTCGCCTCGCGCTCGTTCCTGCACCGGCAGGTGCGCAGCATGACGGGCACCTTGGCGGAGGTCGGCGTGGGCCGCTGGACGAAGGCCGACGTTGCCGAGGCGCTGGAGGCCCGGGACCGCCGGGCCTGCGGGCCCGTGGCGCCGGCGGAGGGGCTGTATCTGACCGGGGTGGGATACTGATGCCACGGCGGCGGCCGCGTCCCCGAGTCTAGGAAAAATACCGGGCGATGATCCGCTCGTAGACCGCCTGGAGCTGCAGGATCTCGGCGACGGGCGCACGTTCGTCGACCTGGTGCATCGTCTTGCCGACCAGGCCCACCTCGACCACGGGGCAGAGGGCGCGGATGAAGCGGGCGTCGCTGGTGCCGCCGCTGGTGGAGAGCTCGGGCGGCTGGCCGGTGACGTCGGCCACGGCCGCGGCCACCAGCTCGGTGAAGGCGCCCCGTTGGGTCAGGAAAGCCTCGCCGCTGATCTGCGGGGTGATGGTGATCTTGCCGGGGAAGCCCACCGAGGCGCGCCAGGCCTCCAGCTCGAACCAGTCGGCCAGCTGCTGGCCGGTGTGGTTCGGGTTGAAGCGGATGTTGAGCCGGGCTCGCGCCACGCCGGGGATCACATTGGTCGCGGTGTTAGGCGCCTCGATCATGGTGACTTCCAGGTTCGAGGGCTGGAATTCCGGATAGCCCTCGTCCAGGACGCGGTCCTGCAACGCCGACAGGAGCTTGATCAGCACCGGCACGGGATTGGCCGCCCGCTGCGGATAGGCCACGTGCCCCTGGATCCCCTCGACCAGGATGTCGGCGTTGATCGAGCCGCGGCGGCCGACCTTGACCATGTCCCCGAAGGCCTCCGCGCTGGTGGGCTCGCCCACCACGCAGTGGTCGATGGCTTCGCCCTCGGCCATCAGGGCCTGGACCACCTTCACGGTGCCGTCGGTGGCCACGCCCTCCTCGTCGCCGGTGATCAGGAACGAGATCGAGCCGGCGACCTGCCCCGCGGCGATGGCCTTGGCGGCCGCGGCGGCAAAGGCGGCGATGGCGCTCTTCATGTCGACCGAGCCGCGCCCGAGCAGCACCCCGTCCACCACCTCGGCGGCGAAGGCGTCCTTCGACCAGGCGCCCGCGTCGCCCACCGGCACCACGTCGGTGTGGCCGGCAAAGCAGAGGTTGGGCCGGGCGGTCCCGTAGCGGGCGTAGAGGTTCTCGATCTGGCCGAAGCGCATGCGGCGGCAGGCAAAGCCCAGGCCCGCCAGGGTCGCCTCGACCACGCCCATGGCGCCGGCGTCCGCTGGGGTCACCGACGGGCGGCGGATGAGGTCGCGGGTCAGTTCGACGGCGTCGATCGCGGCGGCGGTGGTGGCGGAAGGCATGCCCGCGCTTTATCTGGCAATCATCCCTGAGGCGAGAGGCCAGCCATGCCCAAGATCGACGTCGAGGCTCTGGAGGTCCGCTCCGGGTGCAACTATCCCGCGCCGTTCCGCGACATCTGCCTGGGCGCCACCTGGCGCAAGCTGGGCGATGCGGTGGGGCTCACCGACTTCGGCGTCAACCTCTCGCGCCTCCCGCCGGGCAAGTGGTCCAGCCAGCGCCACTGGCATACCCACGAGGACGAGTTCGTCCTGGTGCTGGAGGGCGAGGTGGTGCTGGTGGAGGAGGGCGGCGAGGCGATTCTGAAGGTTGGCGACTGCGCCGGCTGGAAGGCCGGGGAGCGCAACGGCCACTGCCTGCAGAACCGCAGCGGGCGCGACGCGGTCTATCTCGAAGTGGGCTCGCGCAAGGACGGCCTCGACGACTGCGACTACCCGGACATCGACATGGTCACCGGGCCCGAGGGCTACCACCACCGCGACGGGACGCCCTATCCGAAGGGCTGAGCCTCAGATCCGCCGGTAGCTGGTCGGGGCGCCGTAGCCCACGGCGGCGATACGCTCCACCGCCTCGGCCAGCGGCTCGATGACGGTGGCCATGTGGTGGCCGTTGGCGTGGACGATGCGGCCGTCGCCGATCCCCATGGCCACGTGACCCTTCCAGAACACCAGGTCGCCGCGGCCGAAGTCCCCGGCGGCGATGGCGGCGCCCAGGGCCTCCTGCTGGTCGGTGTCGCGCGGGCAGGCGCGGCCGCAGGCGAAGAGGGCCTGCTGCACCAGGCCCGAGCAGTCCAGGCCGAGGCTCTCGCGGCCGCCCCAGAGGTAGGGGGCGCCCACGAACCGTTCGGCGACGCCGGCCCAGTCGTCCTCGAAGACACCGATGGGCGTGAGGTGCGCGGCCGTCATCCAGCCGGCGCCCGCCACCTTGGCCAGCTTGCCGTCCACCGCTTCGACGCAGACCAGGGCGTTGATCGAATAGGGGCCGTTGGCCCGGGTCTTGATGCTGGGACCCTCGAAGGCATAGGTGCGGATCGCCGCGACGCGGTGGGTCGGCGCGGGGCCGGCGGGCTTCAGGGCCGCGGCCTCGACGAAGCCCACATAGCCGTCGCGGGCCGCCTGGCCGAACAGCCATGCGCCCTCTTCCTCCAGCACCTCGAACCGCTCGCCGAACAACAGCTGGTCCATCTGTTCGGCGCTGGCGTCGGGCCCGGCGCGCACGCCGGTGGCCGGGGCGGCGCAGCCCATGGCGGTGGGGTCGAGGTAGATCTCGGCCTCCAGCACGCCTTCCAGGCCGCGGGCGGCGACGCCGTCGCGCCACAGGGTGATGCGGGGATCGTGCTTCATGCGAAACGCTCACGGATCATGCGGTAGAGCCCGCGCACGGCTTGCGCCTCGCCGCCCACGGGGGCGCCGGGCCGGCCGCGCGGATTCCACGCGAAGATGTCGAGGTGGACCCAGGGCCCCTTCGGGGCGAACCGCTGCAGGAAGAGGGCTGCGGTGACCGAACCGGCCTGGGCCCAGCCGTCCGGGTCGTTCTTGATGTCGGCGATATCGCTGTCCAGCGCCTCGGCATAGGGCTTCCAGAGCGGCAGGCGCCACACGGGGTCCGACTCGGCGCGGGCCGCGGCCTCGATCTGCGCGGCCAGCGCCTCGTCGTCGGTGTAGTAGGGCGGCAGCTGCGGGCCCAGGGCCACGCGCGCCGCGCCGGTGAGGGTGGCCAGGTCGATGGTCAGCGCCGGCTCCAGCTCGGCGGCGCGGGTCAGGGCGTCGGCCAGGATCAGCCGCCCCTCCGCGTCGGTGTTGCCGACCTCGATCGAGAGGCCCTGGCGTGAGGCCAGCACGTCGCCCGGGCGCATGGCGTCGGCCGAGACCGCGTTCTCCACCACGGGCGTCAGCACCACCAGCCTAACGGGCAGCCTGGCGGCCATGATCATGCGGCCGAGGGCCAGGGCGTGGGCGGCGCCGCCCATGTCCTTCTTCATCAGCCGCATGCCGGCGGACGGCTTCAGGTCCAGGCCACCGGTGTCGAACACCACGCCCTTGCCGACCACGCAGACCAGGGGCTTATCCGCCTCGCCCCAGCTGATCTCGATCATCCGCGGCGCGCGGGCCGGATCGGCGGCGCGGCCCACGGCGTGAACGGCCGGATAGTTGGCTTCCAGCAGGCCCTCGCCCTCGATCACCGTGATCTGCGCGCCGTGCTGCTCGGCGATCTCGCGGGCGATGGTCTCGATCTGCCGCGGCCCCAGGTCGTTGGCCGGGGTGTTGATCATGTCGCGGGCCAGGGCGCAGGCATGGGCCACCTGGCGCACCTCGGCCACGTCGGCGCCCTCGGCCAGCAGACGCGGCCGCTCAGCCTCGGCCTTCTTGTAGCGGTCGTACCGGTAGCTGCCGAGGGCGAAGGCGAGGGCGGCCTGGTCGGCGCCGATCTCCCCCGCCGGCCCGGCCAGGCGGTAGACGCCGGGCGGCAGCTTGGCCGGCAGCTGGCGCAGGGCCATGGGGCTGCGGCCATCGCCCAGGCCGAACAGCACCTTGGCCAGTGAACCATCCGCGGCCGGGACCTGCAGCGCCTGGCCGGCCTTGCCCTTGAACTCGGCGGTGCGGGCCAGGCCCTTGGCGAAGGCGTCGGCCTCGAGTGCTGCGGAAGCGCCGGCCTCGGTCACGGCATGGACCGGGATCACCGGGCCGTCCCAGGCGTCCAGGATCACGTCCGACATGGGGGCCTCGCGCGCGGTTGCGCCCCTCGTGTCGCGCATGGTGGGCGGCGCTGCAAGCTAGAGCGCCAGGCCGGCCGCGAACCGCGTCAGCGGGAAGGCGGCCAGGGCGCCGGCGGCGATGGCGACGCCGTACGGCACGCCTTCGCCCGGCTCGGCCAGGCGCGTCACCCAGGCCGGGCCCAGCAGCACATAGGGCCGCAGGGCCGCCGAGCGCAGGGTCAGGAGGATCATGGCCAGCACGCCGCCGCAGATCGCCGCGCCGGCCAGGAAGGTGGTCAGGGCGGGCCAGCCGAGCCAGAGCGCCACCGCCGCCATCAGCTTGGCGTCACCGCCGCCGATCCAGCGAAAGGCGAAGGCCGCCATGCCGGCGACCAGCACCAGGGCGCCGATCCCGGCGTGCAGGCCCAGCTCTCGCCACGGCAGGCCGACAGCCAGCGCAGCGACCGGGAAGATCGCCACCAGGGCCAGGGAGATCCAGTTGGGGATGGTGAAGCTGAGGGCATCCCGGGCTGCGGCGGCCAGCACGAGGGCCGGGAACGCGAGCGAGATGATGGCGGCGACAAGGAGCATCGAAACCTCTTCGCGGCCCTTATGCGCGCCCACGCATGAACGGAGCGTTGCAGCCAAGCTTGTAACGAAAAAGCCCCCGGCGTCGCCGCCGGGGGCCTTCGTCGACCGCAGGTCTAGAGTTCGGCCGGAGCCGGGCTCAGGCGCCCGTCGCCGCGCTGACGTCGGAGGAGATCTTGTTGAAGGCCCCGCCGAGGCTGGTGCCCACGGCTTGCAGGGCGGTCACCAGGACCACGGCGATCAGGGCGGCGATCAGGCCATATTCGATGGCGGTGGCGCCGGACTCATCGTTCAGGAAGCGGGACACAAACGTCGACATGGGCTTTCTCCTCGAAGCCGGCCACGAGGGGCCGGAGCAGGCCTCCAGCGGCGCCGGAGGCCCCTGGCGGCTCAGGCGCCGGTCGCGGTGCTGACCGTCGTCGAGATCTTGTTGAAGGCGCCGCTCAGGCTGGTGCCGACGGCTTGCAGGGCGGTCACCAGGACGACGGCGATCAGGGCGGCGATCAGGCCGTACTCGATCGCCGTGGCGCCGGACTCGTCCTGCAGGAAGCGGGTCATGAACTTGGACATGGGTTTCTCTCCTCAAACGGCCGCGCCAGGCGCTGGCCAGCCGGCCGTCGAGGCCGGGAAAGGCCCCGCCGCCATCGAAGGCGGCGGGGCCCCGGGTGGCTCTTAGGCGCCGGTCGCGGTGCTGACCGTCGTCGAGATCTTGTTGAACGCGCCGCTGAGGCTGGTGCCCACGGCTTGCAGGGCGGTCACCAGCACGACGGCGATCAGGGCGGCGATCAGGCCATACTCGATGGCGGTGGCGCCGGATTCATCCTTCAGGAAACGGGTCACGAACTTCGACATGGGACTCTCCTAGATTCTGCGAGCAGACGATGCGGGGGCTTCAAGCTGTCGGCCTGCTCGCCCCAAGAACACACGCAAGGTCTCCCGGCCCGCTGAATCCAGCGTTAAGTCGGAATACTAATCCGTGTTCATCATGTACGAGTATTCATCATTTATAGCCGTAAACCATACGGCAGATGATCGGCATTTCGGCGTAGAATCAATGCCTTGTCGTCACGCTGGCCTTGCACGCCCGCCGCCGCGGACGAAGAAGAGGCCCACCACGCCAATGAACAGCAGCACCAGGATGGTGGCGAACCCGCCCTGCTGGGTGTGGGTCACGGTGGTGCCCAGATTGACCAGGGTGGGGGCCAGCCAGGCGGTCGCCACGCCCGACAGCGCATAGACGCCGAAGAAGGCCCCGGTCTGCTCCTGCGGCGTCAGCCGGGTCAGCAGGGTGCGGCTGGAGGCGTACTGGGCGGTGATGAAGATGGCGTTGGAGAAGCCGATGGCGATGAACACCCAGTCCGGCAGGTGGCGGAAGACCGGACCGTCCCACAGCGGCGCGTGCTGGGCCGCGTCGTAGGGTAGGACGTAGAGGATCCGCGTCTGGCTCATGCCCAGGGTGCCCAGCAGGCTGACGATGGTCATGGAGATCTCCACCTGCAGCGCCGCGCGCGGGCCGACACCGGCGTCCAGCCAGCGGCCGACGAAGCCGCCCAGCACCGCGAAGACCGACAGCAGGATGCCGTAGACCAGCATCTCCAGCGGGCCCCACTTCATCACCCCCACAGCCAGCACGCCGCCGTAGATCAGCACCGCGTTCATGCCGTCGACGAAGAACATCCGCGAGCCCAGGTAGATCATGGCGTCGCGGTAGTGGCTGACCGTCTGCACCATGCGCTTCAGCTCCCGCGCCCCCTCGGCGAAGGCGCGCAGGGCGGGCGTCCCGGTGGGCGGGGCGTCGGGGGTGAAGAGGAACAGCGGGATCGAGCCCAGGGCCAACAGGCCGGCCGCCATCAGCGCCACCACCCGCTCCGGCTCATGGGTCGCCGGGTCCAGGCCAAACAGCGGCGCGGCGGGCACCCAGCCCCAGTGGACCTTGCCGGGCAGGGCGAAGGCCCAGGCGGTGAAGGCCAGGGCCAGCACCGACAAGAGGTTGCCCAGCGAAAGCGCCAGGCCCGAGGCCTTGTGCGCCCCGCCGAGCCCGGCGGCCCGCACCAGGAGGGCGTTGTGCAGCACCTCGCTGTAGACGAACAGCACCCGGGCCGCGGCCATGGCCAGCATCACCAGCGGCAGGGAGAGGCCGAGGCCGCCGGGCTTGGCCCACCACAGGGCGGCGATCAGCGGGACCATCAGCCCGACCACGAGCCCCAGCCAGCCCTTGCGCGGCCCCAGCTTGTCGATCGAGGCGCCCAGGAACGGCGCGGTGGCCATCACCGTCCAGCCGATGAACTGGTCGACGCGGGAGATCAGCGCCTGACCGCGCACCGGATCGCCCACCAGCACCGAGGCCACATAGGGCATGAAGATGTAGATGGTGATCAGGATGATGAAGGGGTCGCGCCCGCCCTGGAACACCGACCAGGCCACCCCGCCGCGGTTCAGGGGCGCATCGCCGCCGACGGTGGCCACGATCGGGGGTTCGATCACGGCGGAGGGGCCGTGGGTGTCGATGGCGGGTTCGGTCACGCGCGCTCCCTTAGAGCCTGTCCGTTTTGATGGACCATCAAAACGGGAAAAACAGGCTCGGCACTTGCTCTTGTGGGGCCGCTCTCACGCCGGCGACCTGGCCTCAGGTTAGCGGCGTTCAGTTGGCCCGCAAGGCTTGTCGGCCTCAGGCCAGCAGGCGATCGTGCAGCTGCGCCCGCAGCGCCTCGTCCAGGCCCAGCGCCTGTTCCAGGTAGCCGTCCAGAGACCCATGCGCCTCGCGCATCACGGCGAAGGCGATGTCCAGGTACTCCGCCTCGACGCGCATGGCGGTCATCAGCGCCTCGTCCGACGCCAGCCGGCCCGTGTCCTCGCGCACATACTGCCGCATCAGCGGCAGCCGCGCGGTCATGCGCTCATGGTCGTTGGTGAGCAGGTAGTCCTCGCGGATGTCGTCGTCATGCACGCCCGCCAGGTGGTGGGTCAGGGCGCAGAGGATGCCCGTGCGGTCCTTGCCGGCCGCGCAGTGCACCAGGACCGCGCCGTCGGTCGCGGCGAGGGCGCGAAAATAGCGGCTATAGAGGTCGAGGTGGCGGCGCTGGAAGGGCGCGTGGCGGTAGTAGTCCTCCATGTACCGGCGGAAGGAGCCGACGCTGAGGTCGGACCCCGCCATGAAGACGTGCCACTCATCGGCGCTGTCCTGGCCGATGTCGTTCTCGATCACTTGGGCGGCAAAGCCGGGCCAGCGTCGGCTGGGCTCGCGCTCGCGCTCGTTGGCCCGGCGCAGGTCGACGACCACCGCGATGTCCATCGCCGCCAGCTTCGCGAGGTCCGCATCGGTGGCGCGGCCCGGGTGGGCGGAGCGGTAGAGCACGCCGCGCTTCAGCCGCCGCTGACGCGCGGCGTAGTCCCCGAAGTCGCGGAAATTGTCGATGCCCTCGAAGGCGATGCGGCGGGTCATGGCGCACGGCTCTAGCCGGCTTCGGTGATGATTTCGAGGCGCCTTGGCGGCGCGGCGGGGCTAACCGTTCAGCACCTTGTCGTGGATCCGGCCGCGCAGGCGGGCGTCCAGGCCCAGCACCGTCTCAAGGTAGGCGTCGATCGAGCCGCAGCGCTCGCGGATCTCGGCGAAGGCCTCGTCCAGGTATTCCGGGTAGACCTGCACCCAGACCCGCAGCGCCGAATCCGCAGGACGCCGGCCGGTCAGGCTTTCCACGAATTCGCCCGCCGAGGCGACCTTGCGGTCCAGGCGGGCCTCGTCGTTGGTCAGGAGGTAGTCGGCCAGGATGTCGTCCGGGTGGACACCGGCGATGTGGTGCAGGAAGGCGCAGGCCAGGCCCGTGCGGTCCTTGCCCGCGGCGCAATGCACCACCACCCCGCCGTCGGCCGCGGCCACCGCCCGCAGGAACCGTCCGAAGAGGTCGATCAGGCGCGGCTCGAAGACGTTGCTGCGGTAGTGGCGGCGGGTGTCGGCCAGCAGCGCCTCGGCGGTCAGCGGCGAGGCTTGCAGTTCGGCGAGCCAGTCGCGGGCGATGCCCATGTCGTTCTCGATGACCTCGCCGTCGAAGCCGGGCCAGCGGCGCGACGGCGCCTGGGCCCGCTCGTTCGGCTGGCGCAGGTCGACGATCGCAGCGACCCCCAGGCCCTTCAGCTGCGCCAGGTCCGCGTCGGTCGCCAGGGCATGGTGGCCCGATCGGTAGAGCTGTCCGGCCTTCAGGCGACGCCCGGCCGCGGCGCCATAGCGCCCGAAGTCGCGGAAGTTCTCGATGCCCTCGAAGTCGAGGTGGCGGCTCATGGCGCCTTACCGGAAGGGCGGTTCGTCGAAGCTGCGCAGCTTGCGTGAGTGCAGGCGGTTGCCCTCCTTGCGCAGCAGGTCGATGGCCGCCAGGCCGATCTGCAGGTGCTGGCCGATGGCGCGGTCGTAGAAGGCGTTGGCCTGGCCCGGCAGCTTGATCTCGCCGTGCAGCGGCTTGTCGGAGACGCACAGCAGCGTCCCGTAGGGTACCCGGAAGCGGTAGCCCTGGGCGGCGATGGTGGCGCTTTCCATGTCGATCGCGACCGCGCGGCTCTGGTTGAACCGCAGGGCGCTCGACGAATATTTGAGCTCCCAGTTGCGGTCGTCGGTGGAGACCACCGTGCCGGTGCGCAGGCGCCGCTTCAGCACCTCGCCGGTCTCGCCGGTCACCTGTTCGGCGGCGCTGTTCAGGGCCACCTGCACCTCGGCCAGCGGCGGGATCGGGATCTCCGGCGGCAGCACCTTGTCCAGCACGTGGTCGTCGCGCAGGTAGGCGTGGGCCAGGACGTAGTCGCCGATCTTCTGGCTGCCGCGCAGGCCGCCGCAGTGGCCGATCATCAGCCAGGCCTGGGGCCGCAGGACCGCCAGGTGGTCGCAGACGGTCTTGGCGTTGGACGGGCCGACGCCGATGTTCACCAGGGTGATGCCGCCGCGGCCCGGGGCCATCAGGTGGTAGGCCGGCATCTGGTGCTTGCGCCAGGTCCCCGCGGCGACCGCGGCTTCCGGATTGGGCGTGCTGGCGTCGACATAGACGTGGCCGGCCGCGGAGAGCCCGGTGTAGGGCCCGCCCGCCTTCAGCTGCTGGCAGCCCCAGCTCACGAACTCGTCCACATAGCGGTGGTAGTTGGTGAAGAGGATGTACTGCTGGGTGTGCTCGGCGGGGGCGCCGGTGTAGTGCGCCAGGCGCGCCAGGGAGAAGTCGGTGCGCAGGCCGTCGAACAGCGAGAGCGGCCGGGTCAGGTCGCCGTTCGGCACCCAGGCGCCGTCGGCCACCTCGTCGCCGATGTAGGCGAGCTCCGTCGTGGGGAAGTGCCGGGCGATCTCCACCGAGCTGACGTCGGCCATGGCCACGTCGGCGGGGTCCAGCACATAGGGGAAGGGGATCTCCTGCCTGGACCGGCCGACGCCCAGCTGGACGTCGAAATCCTCCTGCAGCAGCGACAGCTGCTCGACCAGGTAGTCGCGGTAGAGGTCCGGCCGCGTCACCGTCACCGCATAGCGGCCGGGCGCGGGGATGCGCGCGTAGGCGCGGCTGGTCCGCGGATAGGCCAGGCCCTCGGGCCAGGTCAGGTGGAGTTCGGGATAGACGTAGGCGCCGCTCTTGCGCGCGCTGGGGTCCGGGGGCGCGCCGCCCTTCAGGAAGGTCTTGAGGGCGGTGCGGAGAGAGTCGACGCTTTGGCGGTACTCGGTCTCAAGCCGATCGACGATGCCGGCTGCTTCTGTTGCTTTCATCGGGTGTCATATAGCGCCGCTGCGTGACGGTTGCGAATCCGCAGGCCGTGAGCGGGCGTCGGGGCTGGCCACGCTGGACGAAACGGAGCGGGACAGCCACAAAGGCCGACTGTTTTGATCCGCGGGTCCGCGGTCCATGAACCTCGGCCAGGCGGCCCGGCATGGATGGGGGCGCGCCAACGCATCTGACGCCAGTCCCGCCGGGACGGGTCTCCAGGGGGCCTTATGAACCGACTTTTCACCGCCTTCGTCGTGGGCGCCATGGTGCTGGGCGTCCTGGTGGGGTGGGCGCTGAACGTGGGGCTGTCGCCGGAGGGCGCGAAGGCGGTGGCCGAGAACCTCTCGATCGTCACCAAGGCCTTCCTGCTGCTGATCCGGATGATCATCGCGCCATTGGTGCTTTCGACCCTGATCGCCGGCATCGCCCACATGGGGGACGCGTCCGAGGTGGGCCGCGTAGGCGTGCGCACCATCGGCTGGTTCATCCTGGCCTCGCTGGTCTCGCTGACCATCGGCCTCCTGATGGTCCACCTGCTGCAGCCGGGGGCCAGCCTGCACCTGACGCCGCCGCCGGTGGACGCCAGCGCCGGCGTCGACGTCTCCAAGTTCAACCTCAGCGACTTCATCGCCCACGTGATCCCCTCGTCCGTGGTCGACGCCATGGCCAAGAACGAGATCCTGCAGATCGTGGTGTTCTCGGTCCTGGCCGGCACCGCCATCGCCAGCATCGACGACCGCGCGCCGGCCGTCCTGGCCCTGGTCGAGCAGGTGGCGGCGATCATGCTGAAGATGACCGGCTATGTGATGCGCACCGCGCCGCTGGCGATCTTCGCGGCCCTGGCGGCCAGCATCGCCACCCAGGGCCTCTCGGTGATCGTCACCTACGGCAAGTTCGTGCTGGGGTTCTACGCGTCGCTGGGGATCCTCTGGGCGCTGCTGATCGCCGCCGTGGTGGCGATCACGGGACGGCGGGCGCTGAGCCTGATGGCGGCGATCCGCAGCCCGGCCCTGCTCGCGTTTTCGACCGCCTCCTCGGAGGCCGCCTACCCTCGCACTCTGGAAGAGCTTCAGAAGTGGGGCATCTCCAAGAAGGTGGCCAGCTTCGTCCTGCCTTTAGGTTACTCGTTTAACCTTGACGGCTCGATGATGTACTGCACCTTCGCCACCATCTTCATTGCCCAGGTCTATGGGATATCGCTGTCCATCGGCCAGCAGATCACCATGTTGCTGCTGCTGATGGTGACGTCCAAGGGCATGGCGGGCGTCCCGCGCGCCTCGCTGGTGGTGATCGCCGCGACCCTCACCTATTTCCGCCTCCCCGAGGCGGGGCTGCTGCTGATCCTGGCCGTGGACCACCTGCTGGACATGGGCCGCTCGGCGACGAACGTGGTCGGCAATTCGGTGGCGGCGGCCATCGTGGCGCGCTGGGAGAACCAGATCGAGGTCCCCGCGGCGGAGGCGGCCAGCGCCTGACGGCGACATGCTTACCCGATCCGGGTGACCTTAACGGGCGTAAACCGTGTCGCTTAACGTGGCGTTCGCCTCGTCCGGCGAAGGTGGCGGGATCGTTTTTTCCGAGTCCGCCGAACCCCGTGTCCAACTTGTCGAACAGACTTGCTGAACTCACCGCCCGGGTGGCGGAACTGGAAGCCGAGCGAGCGCTGACGCTCCGCCTCGCGCAGACCGATTCCCTGACCGGCCTCATGAACCGCGGCGCCTTCACCTCGGGCCTGTGCGAGCGGCTGGAGGAGGCGCGGGCCCATGGCGGCTCCGTCGCGCTCATCGTCATCGACCTGGACCGCTTCAAGACCCTGAACGACACCCTGGGCCACCATGCCGGCGACCTGCTGCTGGCCGAGCTGGGCCAGCGCCTGCGCGAAGAGGCCAAGCCCGGCGACATGGCCGCGCGCCTGGGCGGCGACGAGTTCGCCCTGGTCACCGACGACGTGGAGATCGCCGGACGGGCCGAGCGCCTGCTGGCCGGCCTCTCCCAGCCCCAGACCATCTATGGCCGCACCGTCTCCCCGGGCGCTTCGGTAGGCGTGGCCCGTTTCCCGCGCGACGCTCAGGACGCCGCGGACCTGCAGCGCTACGCCGACATGGCCCTCTATCGCGCCAAGACCGGCGGCGGCCGCCGCTGGTCGGCCTTCGACGCGGAGCTGCGCCAGGCCAGCGAACAGCGCCGCACCCTGGAGGCCGAGTTGCGCCGCGCCATCCCGGCGGGCGAAATCGTGCCGTGGTTCCAGCCGATCATCGACACCATGACCAGCCGGATGGTGGGCGTGGAGGTGCTGGCCCGCTGGAACCACCCCGAGCAGGGCCTGCTTTCGCCTGCCGCCTTCGTGCCCATGGCCGAGGAACTGGGCCTGATCCGCTCCATCGACGAGGCGGTGTTCGAGGCCGCCTGCGCGCGGACCGCGCCCTGGGTCGCCGAGGGGCTGATCGAGGTGGTGTCGTGCAACGTCTCGCCGCGCGACCTGATGGACCCGGCGTTCTCGCGCAAGCTGATCAAGCGCCTCTCGGCCACCGCCCTCCCGGCGACGGCGCTCACCGTCGAGATCACTGAGACCTTCCTGCTGCAGGACATGGGCCTGGCCCGCCGCCACATCGAGCGGCTGGCCGCCACCGGCATCAACGTGGCCCTGGACGACTTCGGCACCGGCTATTCCAACCTGCGGGCGCTGATGCACCTCCCGATCCAGACCGTGAAGCTGGACCGCTCGCTGATCGACGACGTGGGGCGCGACCCGCGGGTCTCCAAGCTGGTGGCCGCCATGCTCCACGCCGCGCGCAGCCTGGGCGCCCGCATCGTCGCCGAGGGCGTCGAGGACGAGGGCCAGGCGCTGTTCCTGCGCTCGGCGGGCTGCGACCGCATGCAGGGCTATTTCTTCGCCCGCCCCATGCCGGCCGACGCCATGGAGGCCATGTTGCGCGACGCGGCTGAGCCGCCAACCCCGCGGCGCGTCGCGGTCGGTTGATCCGCCGCAGGCCCACGGCCAAGCTGCGCCACGACTTCGCCGCCTTCGCCGTTAACGTCGCGCCTGTGAGCCAATCGGAGCCCAAAGCGGCATCAATGCCTGCAAACCGGGTCGGTGCTCAACCAAAGCGTTTGTAGTTTAGCCTGCTGCGGGAACAGGCTGGGCCTACCAGATGTTGGTGCAAGTAGGCGGACCATTATGCACATCTTGAAGCGTTCCCTCGAAATCGACGCGCCGCCCGAGGAGGTCTGGCGGGTCCTGACGACGCCCGAACTCGTCCGGGAGTGGGCCTGCGCCTTCGTGGACGGCATCTCGATCCGCACCTCCTGGCGCGAGGGCGAGCGGGTGGCGTGGAAGCGGCCGGACGGCGGCACCCAGGCCTGCGGCACGGTGGCGGCCTTCAAGCCCGAGCGCCTCTTGAAGTTCGACTACGTGCCCGATCCGGAGGCCGCCGAGCGGCGCTCGTTCTCCGACACCTTCGAGATCACCGAGGGCGAACTCGGCACCCGGCTGAAGATCATCACCGGCCCGCTGGACGACGCCGAGTTCGCCGCCCTGAAGACGCCCACCGAACAGGCGATCCGCGAGATCAAGAGCCTGGCCGAGGAGTCCGCCCAGATCCACGGGGTCCGGTAGAGGCCACAGGCTACCGCCGCGCGGTCCAATGCAGGGCGGACATCACCGCCAGCCCGGTCAGCATCAGCGCCGAGCCCATGACGAGCACGCCATGCACCTCGTGCTGGCCCGCCACGCGCGACGCCAGGAAAGGGCCCAGCGCGCCGGCCAGCAGCTGCACCGCCCCGCTCTGCATCGCCGCCCGCCGCGAGGGGTCCGCCTCGATGGTCATGGGCACGAAGAAGGGGCCGGCGACCATCGCCACCGCCCCCGCCAGGCCCGCCGCCGCGACGAAGAGCCAGGCTTGGGAGGTGGTCGCGTAGATCGCCCAGCACACGAGGAGCAACGGGGCGCAGATCCAGAAGACACGGGCGTAGCGGACCCGGCCCGCCAGCGCGGTCGCCAAGGCTCCGCCGGCGATCTGGCAGGCCAGGCCCACCGAGATCGCGAGCCGGCCGGCCGCCTGCGGCAGCCGCGCCTCGGCGGCCAGCGGCAGGACATAGACCGACACCGCGATCATGGCCGCCGCGAAGCAAAGGGTCGCCACCAGCGCCAGCCAGCCACGCAGCGGGGGCGCGCCGGCGGTCCCGAGGGCTCCTGGACCGGCCTCGAACGCCGATGGCAGGAACGGCGCTGCGGCCAGTCCCGCCAGCACCAGCACCGCCACGGCCACATAGCCGCCGTTGGCGCCGAAGACCGGCAGGACGAACGCGGAGATGCCGGCCGCGGCCGCCAGCTGGGTCACGCCCATGCCGGTGAACAGCACCGCCGCCCATCGCTCGGGCGTCACCGAGCGGGAGATCAGGCCGATGGCGATCCAGAGCAGCACCCCTTCGGGCACGCCGGCGGCGGCGCGCATGGCCATCAGCCCGCCGCCGGAGACGCGCGTGGTCGCCAGGTCCGCCGCAACGACCGCCAGCGTGGCGACGACGGCGACGGTCCGCAGCCGCACGGGCTTCAACACCATGCCCGCAAGCCCGGTCACGAGGCCGGTGGTGAGCGCCTCCAGCATGGCGGCCAGGCCGATGCCGGGCGCCGAGAGCCGGCCTTCCTCAACCAGCACGCCCAGCAGCAGCGCCATCAGTCCGGAGATCAACAGCGACGCCAGGCCGATGGCGATGGCGGCGGCGATCTCCCCGCGCGCGAAGTGCTCCCCCGCCACCGCGGCGGGGTCCGATGGCGAACTTTCGGGCAAGGCGGCCTTGCGGACCGGCGGGTCGCGCAAGGGCCCTTGGCGCTCAGGGCGCGAGGTCATGACAGGCGTTTCCTCAGAGATTTTCGCCCACCATCGCCCGCCGCCATGGGCTTGCCTAGCCGCGCGTGGTCGGCCCGCTACTCGCGCAGCAGTTCGTTGATGCTGGTCTTGGACCGGGTCCGCTCGTCCACCCGCTTCATGATCACCGCGCAGTAGGTCGACGGCAGCGAAGGGTCGTGCGGGTTGGGGCGGTTGCCGGAGACCACCACCGAATAGGGCGGCACCTCGCCGGTGAAGGTCTCGCCGGTGCGTCGATCGATGATCGGAGTGGTGGCGGTGATGAAGGTGCCCATGGAGAGCACGCTGCCCTCCCGCACGATGACGCCCTCGGCCACCTCGGCCCGCGCGCCGATGAAGCAGTTGTCCTCGACGATCGTGGGGTTGGCCTGCAGCGGCTCCAGCACGCCGCCGATCCCGGCGCCGCCGGAGATGTGCACGTTCTTGCCGATCTGGGCGCAGGAGCCGACCGTGGCCCAGGTGTCGACCATGGTCCCCTCGTCCACATAGGCGCCGATGTTCACGAAGCTGGGCGTCATGATCACGTTGCGGCCGATGAAGGCCCCCTTGCGCACCACGCAGCCGGGCACCGCGCGGAAGCCCGCGGCTTCGAAGCGGGCGGCGTCCCAGCCGGCGAACTTCAGCGGGATCTTGTCCCAGTAGGGGCCGGGGGCGTCGGCCGCGATCAGGAAGTTCGCGTTGAGCCGGAAGTAGAGCAGGATCGCCTGCTTGGCCCACTGGTTGGTCGTCCAGGTCCCGTCGGCCTCCCGCTGCGCCACGCGCAGGGCGCCGGCGTCCAGGCGCTCCAGGGCCTCGTGGACGGCGTCGCGCACCTGGCCGGTGGTGGCGGGGCTGATCCCCTCGCGGGCGGCCCAGGCGGCCTCGATGACGGCCTTCAGGTCGCTGTGGTCTTGGGCGGTGGACATGGACGTCAGGCGGCCTCTCTGAGCTGCGCGTCGTCGAGGAACGGCGCGAGCTTGTGGGTTCGGTAGTTGACGAAGGGCGCGGAGGACTGCGCCGCGTACTGGCCGACCAGGACGGTGGTCATGCCCAGCAGGGCCGCGGGCGCCAGGTTGCGCTCGCTGTCCTCGAAGAAGGCGGTGGCCGCCGGATCGATCCCGTGGGCGGCGCCGATGCGGGCGAAGGCCTCGGCGCTGGGCTTGGGCTCATAGCCGGCGGCGGCGATGTGGAACACCGCGTCGAAGAGGTGCGCGAGGCCCAGGCGCTCCAGCACCCGCCGCGCATGCAGGTCGTCGGCGTTGGTGAAGATCAGCCGCCGGCCCGGCAGCCGCGCCAGCGCCGCCAGCAGGGCTGGCTCGTGGGCCAGGCATTCCAGCGACAGGTCGTGGAAGATGGCATGGAACTCGTTCGGGTCGACGCCGTGGTGCAGCATCAGGCCCTTCAGCGTCAGGCCGTGCTCGGACAGATAGGCCTTCTGGACCTTCAGCGCCTCGGGCCGCGGCAGGCCGGTGACCTTCTCCACGAAGTCGGTCATGCGGTCGACCACCGCGCCCAGGAACCCGGACTCGGCCGGATACAGCGTGCCGTCCAGGTCGAACAGCCAGGTGTCCACGTGGCGCAGGTCGGCGCTCACCGGCACACCAGCGTGCCGGCCCCGTGCTCGGTGAACAGCTCGACCAGCATGGCGTGAGGGCGGCGGCCGTCCAGGATGACCACGGCCTCGACCCCGGCCTCCACGGCGGCGATGGCGGTCTCCAGCTTGGGGATCATGCCGCCGGTGGCGACGCCGTCGGCGATCGCGGCCTTGGCCTCGGGCACCGAGAGCTGGCGGATCAGCTGGCCGTCCTTGTCCAGCACCCCGGCCACGTCGGTGAGCAGCAGCATCCGCTTGGCGTCCAGCGCGCCGGCCAGGGCGCCGGCCACAGTGTCGGCGTTGATGTTGTAGGTCTGGCCCTCGGCCGAGACGCCGATCGGGGCGATCACCGGGATATAGTCGTCCTCGGCCTTCAGCAGCGCGTCGATCAGGGTGGTGTCGATGGCCTTGGGCTCGCCCACGAAGCCCAGGTCGACCACCTTCTCCAGCTCCGAGCCCGGATCCTTGCGGGTGCGGGTGGCCTTCTCCACGGTGATCAGCCGGGCGTCCTTGCCGGAGAGGCCCACGCCCCGCACCTCGGCCTCGGCCCCGGCCAGGGTGATCCAGTTGGCGATCTCCTTGTTGATCGCGCCGGAGAGGACCATCTCGGCGACCTCCATGGTGGCCGCGTCGGTGACCCGCAGGCCGTCGATGAAAGTGGACTTCACCCCCGCCCGCTCCAGCATGGCGGAGATCTGCGGGCCGCCGCCGTGGACGACCACCGGATGGAGCCCCAGCATCTTCAGCAGCACGACGTCGGCGGCGAACAGCCGGGCCACCGACTCCTCGCCCATGGCGTGGCCGCCATATTTGATGACCACGGTCTCGCGGTCGTAGATCTGGATGTAGGGCAGGGCCTCGGCCAGCGTCTTGGCGGTCGCCCAGCCCTGTTCCGTCTCGTCGCTCACCCGCCGCCGCTCCCACCACACTTCGCGGCGTCCCGATAGCGGACGGGGGCGCCCCTGTCACCTGACGCCGGCCGTGCTAAGCCAGACGCAGTTTCGAGGGGAGCGTATGATGCGTGCAGTTCTGGCGGCGGCCGCAGCCGCGGCGATACTGGCCGGGGCGGCGCCGGGGGCTGCCGAGGCCAAGACCGTGGCGGTCAGCGCCGAGCGGCTGCTGGACGTGAAGAGCGGCAAATACGTCGACCATCCGCTGGTGGTGATCACGGACGGCCGCATCGTCTCGGTCGGCAAGGCCGGCGACGCTGCGCAGGCGGGGGCCGAGCGGGTGGACCTGCCGGGCGTCACCCTGCTGCCGGGGCTGATCGACATGCACGTGCACCTGACCTCCTCGCCCCTGTTCGGCGGCTACAACCGCTACCAGTTCACCGACAGCTTCTGGCCGGTGCTGGCCACCACCCACGCCAAGGCCACGCTGGAGGCGGGCTTCACCACCGTGCGCAACGTGGGGTCCCACAATTTCGACGACGTGGGCCTGCGCGAGGCGATCGACGGCGGCTTCGTGGAAGGGCCGCGGATGGTCACCGCCGGCTACGCCATCGGCTCCACCGGCGGCCACTGCGACCAGAACTCGTTCCCGCCCTCCATGCACCAGAAGGGCGACGCCGTGGTCGACAGCCCCGACGCCGGCCGCGAGCGGGTGCGCTGGATGCACAAGTACGGCGCCACGGTGATCAAGATCTGCGCCACCGGCGGGGTGTTCAGCCACGGCGACACGCCCGGCGCCCAGCAGCTTACCCTGGAGGAGATCAAGGCCATCGTGGACGAGGCGCACCGCCTGGGCCTGCGCGTGGCGGCCCACGCCCATGGCGCGGACGGCATCAAGGCCTCGATCCTTGGCGGCGTCGACACCATCGAGCACGCCAGCCTGGTGGACGAGGAGGGCATCCGCCTGGCCGTCCAGAAGGGCGCCTGGTTCGGCATGGACATCTACAACACCGACTACACCCAGGCCGAGGGCAAGAAGAACGGGGTGCTGGAGGAGAACCTGAAGAAGGACCGCGACATCGGCGACATCCAGCGGGAGAACTTCAGGAAGGCGCTGAAGGCCGGGGTGAAGATGATCTTCTCCAGCGACGCGGGGGTCTATCCGCACGGGACCAATGCGCGGCAGTTCGCGGTGATGGTGCGCTATGGAGCCACGCCCCTGCAGGCGATCCAGACCGCGACGCTCAACGCCGCCGAGGCGCTGGACCGCGCCGCCGATGTGGGCCAGGCGACGCCCGGCCACTATGGCGACCTGGTGGGGGTGAAGGGCGATCCGCTCGGCGACGTGACCGTGCTGGAGCATCCGGTGTTCGTGATGAAGGGCGGCGATGTGGTGGTGAGGGCACGATGAAGAACGGCGCAATCCCGACCATCGCGTTCTACGTCGCCGCCGCGGCGTGCCTGTGGCCGCTTTCCCTGAACGCCGCCCAGGTGGTGGGCTATGTCCAGGGCGGCTGGCATGCGCACAATTTGGTGCGACTGCCGCCGCGGGGCGTGCTGGTGGCGGCGGCCGAGACGGCGCTGCTGCTCTGGGCGCTGCCCTCGGCGGTGATGCTGTTCCGCAAGGGGCAGGACAGCTACGCCTGGCTGGTGGTCCTGCTGGTCCTCGCGCCGACGCTCACCGGCCTGGCGCTGCGATAGGTCAGATCGTCCGGGCGACCACTTCCTTCATGATCTCGGAGGTGCCGCCGTAGATCCGCTGGACGCGGGCGTCGCGCCACAGCCGGGCGATGGGGTACTCGTTCATGTAGCCCGCGCCGCCGTGCAGCTGCAGGCCCGCATCGCACACCTCCCACTGCAGCTCGGTGTGGAACAGCTTGGACGCCGAGGCCTCGGCCGCCGTCAGCTTGCCCTCTAGGTGGCGGGCGATGGCCCAGTCCAGGTGCGCCCAGCCGGCCTGCAGCTTGGCCTTGAGGCCGCCCAGGGTGAAGCGGGTGTTCTGGAAGTCGAACACCGTCTGGCCGAACGCCTTGCGCTCCTTGGTGAACTTCACCGCCTCGTCGAAGGCCCGCTGGGCCGCGCCCTGGGCCTGGACCGAGATGCCCAGCCGTTCCTGCGGCAGCTGGCTCATCAGGTAGGCGAAGCCCTTGCCCTCCGCGCCCAGGCAGTTGGCGGTCGGCACGCGGACGTCCTCGAAGAACAGCTCGGAGGTGTCGGCGGAGTTCTGGCCGATCTTGTCGAGGTTGCGCCCGCGCTTGAAGCCCTCGCGGGTGGCCTCCACCAGGATTAGCGAGATGCCCTTGGCGCCCTGGGTGGGGTCGGTCTTGGCCACCACCACGATCAGGTCGGCGTTCTGGCCGTTTGTGATGTAGGTCTTCGAGCCGTTGACCAGATACTCGTTGCCGTCGCGCCGGGCGGTGGTGCGCACGGCCTGCAGGTCGCTGCCGGTGCCGGGCTCGGTCATGGCGATGGCGGTGATCGCCTCGCCGGAGACCATCTTCGGCAGCCACTCGCGCTTCTGCTCTTCGGAGCCGTAGTTGGCGATGTAGTCGACCACGATGTCGGACTGCAGGGTGATGCCGGCCGAGGAGCCCGCATAGAACAGCTCCTCGTCGATCACCGCGTTGTAGCGGAAGTCGAGGCCCAGGCCGCCGTACTCCGTCGGCGCGCCCGGACAGAGCAGCCCCGCCTCGCCGCAGGCCAGCCAGAAGCTGCGGTCCACCAGGCCCTCCTCCTCCCAGCGGTCGAGGTGCGGCGTCAGCTCCCGCTCGAAGAACTTGCGCACCTGGTCGCGGAAGAGGTTCAGCTCTTCGTCGAAGATGGGGCGGGCGGCGGTGTCGATCATGGGGATCTCGTCAGGGTTCGCCGCCACATAGCCGGCTGACGCTGCGGAGGGCCACTTCCTTTCCCACGACGTGGGCGCGGAAGGATCAGGCGAAGCAGGCCGCGAGGATCTCGGCGCGGAGCTCAGGGATGCCGGTCCCCTTTTCCGCCGAGGTGGCCAGGACCCGCGGGAAGGCGGCGGGGCGCTTGGCGATCTTCTTCTGGGTCTCGGCGGTCACCTGGGCGAGGTCGCGCGGGCCCAGCTTGTCGCCCTTGGTAAGGATCACCTGGTAGGAGACGGCGGCCAGGTCGAAGGCCTCCATGGCCTCCAGGTCCACCGCCTTCAGCCCGTGGCGCGAGTCGATCAGCAGGTAGGCGCGCTTCAGGTTCGGCCGCCCGCGCAGATAGGCCCGGCCCAGGTTCTGGAACTTGTTGGCCTCGCCGCGGCTGACCTTGGCGAAGCCGTAGCCCGGCAGGTCCACCAGCCGCAGCTGCTCGTCGGCGACGAAGAAGTTGATCTCGCGCGTGCGGCCCGGCGCGGTGGACGCGCGGGCCAGGTGCAGGCGGCCGGTGACGGCGTTGATCAGCGAGGACTTGCCCACGTTCGAGCGGCCGGCGAAGGCCACCTCCGGCAGGTCGGCGGGCGGCAGGCCCGCGATCGCCACCGCCCCCATCAGGAAGCGCACCGGATGGGCGAAGAGGACGCGCGCGGCCTCCAGCTCTTCCGCGGTGAAGACGTCGGCGGGCTCGCTCACCCCGCGGCCTTGGGCTTCCCGGTCAGCCGGCCCACGATCCGGTCGATGGGGTTGTCCACCTTGAAGCGGCGCATGATCACGTACTGCTGGATCGTCGTGAGCAGGTTCGACCAGGTGTAGTAGACGAGCAGGCCGACGGCGAACTGCGCCATCACGAAGGTGAACATGATCGGGATCAGCTGGAACACCTTCTGTTGGGTGGGGTCCGGCGCCGGCGGGCTCATGGACGTCGTGAGCCAGGTGGTGATCCCGTAGAGGATCGGCAGCACGCCGATGTGCAGGGTGGTCGCCAGGAAGACGCCGATCAGCGGGGTGCTGCCCGGGTCCCATGGGATCAGGCCGAACAGGTTCCAGATGGTGGTGGGGTCGGGCGCCGACAGGTCGCGGATCCAGCCCACGAAGGGGGCGTGGCGCATGTCGAGCGAGATCTGCAGCACCTTGAACAGCGAGAAGAAGACCGGGATCTGCAGGAACATGGGCAGGCAGCCCGCCAGCGGATTGACCTTCTCGCGCTGGTAGAGGGCCATCAGCTCCTGCTGCTGCTTGGCCGGATCGTCCTTGTACTTGACCTTCAGCGCCTCCATGGCCGGCTGCACCTTGCGCATCTTGGTCATGGATTCGTAGGAGCGGTTGGCCAGCGGGAAGAACACCACCCGCACGCAGACGGTCAGGATCAGGATCGCCACGCCCAGGTTGCCGACCTTGCCGTAGAGCCAGTGCAGGAAGTCCGACAGCGGCCGGGTGATGAACCACAGCACGCCCCAGTCCACCGCCTCGTCCAGGTGCTCCACGTGCAGGGTGTTCTGGTACTCGCGCAGCAGCGGCACGGACTTGGCGCCGGCGAAGATGTGGGTGGTCGCGCTGATCTGCTGGCCGGGGGCGACGGTGCGCGCCTGGCCCACGAAGTTGGCGTCATAGATGTCCAGGCCCGGGGCCTTGGTCAGGCGGTACTGGCCAGTGATCTGCTGGGCCTGGTCGGGGACGAGGCCCGCCAGCCAGTAGCGGTCGGTGATGCCGATCCAGCCGCCGGTGGAGGTCTTGGGCGGCTGGGTGCCGTCCTTTTCCCACTTCTTGTACTTGATCGGCTGGCGCGAGCCGGCCAGCCAGCCCATGCCGCCCTCGTGCACCACGCCGCTCTTGCCCAGGCCCTCGGGCAGGCCCTGGCGCTGGACGGAGCCATAAGGCGCCAGGGTCACCGGCTGGCCGCCCGTGTTGGCGACGGTGTCGGTGACCGTGAACATGAACTTGTCGTCGACGGCGATGGTGCGGGTGAAGGTCAGCCCCGCGCCGTTGGAATAGGTGAGGACGACCGGCTTGCCGGGCGCCAGCACCGCGCCCTGCGCCAGGGTCCAGGGCGTCTGGGCGCCGGGCAGGCCGGGCACATTGGCGCCGACCCAGCCGGTCTCGGCGAACCAGGCGTTCTTCACGCCCTCGGGCCGCAACAGCTCCACCGGCGGGGAGTTCTTGTCCAGGGTCTCGCGGTAGTCCTTCAGGAACAGGTCGTCGATCCGCGCGCCGTTGAGGCGCAGCGACCCCTTCAGGGCCGGGGTGTCGACGACGATCCGCGGCGAGGCGGTGACCGCGGCGTCGCGGGTGACCGCCACCGGCAGCTGCGGCGCGGCCTGGCGCACGGCGAGGGTCGTCTGGGCCTGCCGCTGTCGGGCCAGCTCGGCCTGTTGTTTCTTCGCCTGCGGGTCGACGACGAAGAACTGGTAGACCACCAGCAGGATGGCCGCGCACACGAAGAAGATGATCGTGTTGCGGGTGTTGTCGTCTCTCATGTGCGGGGACGCTGGAATTCCACAGGGAGGAAGGGAGCGGGCCCGCTATATCTGGGGGGCCGTGCGTTCGGCGGCGAGCCTTATCAGCGCGCTTTTCACATCGTCAAGCAAACGCGGCCAGGCCCGGGTGGTCACACCGCCGCGGGCGATGAACACATAGTCCATGCCGGGGCGCGCCAATCCGGGCAGCACGAGGCGCGCGGCCTCGCGCATCCGCCGCTTGGCGCGGTTGCGCTCCACCGCCCCGCCGATGCGCTTGGTGGCCGTGAAACCGACCCGCACGGCTTCGCGCGCGTCGCCCCGCGGGCGCGCCTGGACGACGACGGCCCCCTTCGCGCACGAGGGAGCTTTGGCGCAGGCGAGGAACTCGCTGCGCTTCGTCATGCGTTCGATGATGATCCCGGCGTCCGTCACCCGGACACCTTAGTCGTTCGTAGGCCTAAGCGCTCAGGCGCTTGCGGCCCTTCGCGCGACGGCGAGCCAGCACCTTTTGTCCATTCTTGGTGGACATGCGCAGGCGGAAGCCGTGACGGCGCTTACGCACGAGTCGGGACGGCTGAAATGTCCGCTTCACGAGGTGGCTCCGGTCGAAAATTCGAGCGGCGGTGGATAGTGGAAGGGGGAGGGTGTGTCAACCACCACCGCCATCCCTCCTCTTCAGGGGAGGGGCGACTCGGCGCAGCCGAGCGGGGTGGGGGTTGCTGGATCAGGCTCCGAGCCCGGCCATGGTCCCCCCACCCTGATCGCTGCGCGATCTGTCCCTCCCCTGAAGAGGAGGGATGCTGCTAGCCCGCCAGCGTCACCACCAGCGGCCCGCTCCGCGTCGCGACCAGGGTGTGCTCGTACTGCACGGTCGGCTGGCCCTCCGGGGGCCGCAGGGTCCAGCCATCGCCGGTCTCGTCGACCCAGTCGGCGCCGAGGGAGAGGAACGGCTCCAGGGTGAAGACCAGGCCCTCATGGATGCGGCGGCGCTCGGCCCGGTCGGCCCAGGTGGCGATCTCCTTGGGCTCCTCGTGCAGGGCCCCGCCGACCCCGTGGCTGGCGAGGTTCTTGACCAGGCTGTAGCCGTTCTTCTTCGCGAAGGCCTCGATCTGCCGGCCGGGCGCATTGAGCTCTCCGCCCGCTCGCACCGCGCGGATGCCCGACCAGAGCGCGCGGCGGCCGTCGCGGCACAGCCGCTCGACCGTGGCGCTCACGGGCGGCACGGCGAAGCTGGCGCCGGTGTCGGCGAAGACGCCCTCCTTCTCAGCCGAGACGTCGATATTGACCAGGTCGCCGGCCTCGATGCGCCGCGGGCCTGGGATGCCGTGCGCGACGTCCGGGCCCACCGAGATGCAGGTCGCGCCGGGAAAGCCGTAGGTCAGCTCCGGCGCCGAGCGCGCCCCCTCGGTCTCCAGCAGCCGCCGGCCCAGGTCGTCCAGCTCCTTCGTGGTGATCCCCGGCTCCAGAGCCTCGCCCATGGCCTTCAGGACATTGGCGACGATACGGCCGATGGCCTTGAGGCGGTCGAGGTCGTCGTGGCTGCCGATGGTCATGGGGCGCTCCTTCGGGGCGATCCTAGCAGGCTCACGCCCCGGTTCGTCATCCCTCGGGCGCCTGGCTACAGGTCGGGCCGGATGATCGTCTTGCCGACCACCTGGCGGGTGGCCAGGGTTTCGAAGGCCTGGCGCCACTCGCTCAAGGGGTATTCGCGGTCCACCCGCGGCTTCACCAGGCCGGCCTCGGCCAGCCGCCAGATCGCCGCCTGGTTCTCGCGGCCCTTCTCGGGGAACTGGCGGCCGTACTCGCCGGCGCGGACGCCCATCAGCGAGAAGCCCTTGATGAGCGCGATGTTGACCGGCAGCACCGGCAGGCGGCCCGAGGTGAAGCCGATGGAGAGGATGCGGCCCCCGAAGGCGATGCAGCGGA
>Ga0136846_1226770_pt1 | contig 43344 bp, 37 predicted proteins | sample HopSoiMetagenom2_FD_96841 | JGI IMG/M metagenome (GOLD analysis project Ga0136846, IMG submission 96841) | Grasslands soil microbial communities from Hopland, California, USA - 2 Assembly 2016 (version 4) | ecosystem: Environmental > Terrestrial > Soil > Grasslands | place: USA: Hopland...
AGCCCGCGCGCGCCGCCGCCCGAACCGCCGCCAGTGGTCTTCGCCGACCCGAGCGCGGTCTCGACCCCGGCACGGCCGCCGGCGCCGTCCCCGCCTCCGGCCCCGCCCGCGCCGAGCGGTCCGCCGCGCAACGACAACGACCTGCGCGCCAGCCTGTGCGTGCGCCCGTCGCTGGCGCCGCTCGCGGCCGCGGTCAGCAAGGCCGGCGTCGCCGCCGACCTCGCGCTGATGATCACCTACCAGGCCGACGGCACCATCACCGACGTCTCGGTCGCCAAGAGCAGCCGCAACCGCGACCTCGACCGCGCCGCCGTCACCTGGGCGCGCCGCGCCAAGCTGTGCCCCGGCTCGCCGGGCCAGGGCCGGCTGCCGTTCTCCTTCGCTGTCGAATAAGCGCGCGCGGCCGCTGACCGGCCGCGGGCGTCGCCGTACCGTCTTCCGCTCCACCGCACCACCGACCCACCGTCGATCCTTCCACACACAAGAAAGGTAAGCGTCATGCTGCAGGAAACCACCAACGCCGCCGCCGCTGGAGGCAACAGCGCCGCCGCTCTGAAGCAGATGGGCGTCGACCATCTGGCGCGCGAAATGCTGTCCCACCCGGGCGACTACGTCGTCCAGCTCACGGTCGCGGTCGTCCTCGCGATCATGTCCGCGATGTCCTGGTACTGGATCGTGGTCAACTTCATCAAGAACATGAACCTCCGCGGCCGCGGCGATTCGGTGACCCACACCTTCTGGGAAACCCCGAACGCCCAGGACGCCATCCGCTTCATGGAAGACCAGCCGCGCAGCGAGCCGTTCTCCAAGATCGCGCTCGACGCCGCCCAGGCCGCCGCGCACCACCAGCGCCACGAGGGTTCGCGCCTGGTCGAGTCGCTGAACCGCTCCGAGTTCGTGGACCGCGCCCTGCGCCAGGCCGTGACCCGCGAGTCGATGGGCCTCGAAGGCGGCCTGACCCTGCTGGCAACGGTCGGTTCGACCGCTCCGTTCGTCGGTCTGCTCGGCACCGTGTGGGGCATCTACGGCGCCCTGATCAAGATCGGCGCCAGCGGCCAGGCCTCGATCGACGCCGTCGCCGGCCCGGTCGGTGAAGCGCTGATCATGACCGCGGTCGGTCTGTTCGTCGCCATCCCGGCGGTGCTCGCGTACAACTTCTTCGTGCGCATGAACCGCGTGACGAACAACAAGTTCGACACCTTCGCCCACGACCTGCACGACTTCTTCGCCACCGGCGCGCGCGTCGGCGAAGTCGGCGCGAAGCGCTGATCCCGGTCGCGACGAACACGAACCACTGACGGAGCACAGCCATGGCCTTCAGTACCGGAAACGGCGGCGGCGGCCCGATGTCGGAAATCAACGTCACGCCCCTCGTGGACGTGATGCTGGTGCTGCTGATCATCTTCATGATCACGGCGCCGCTGATGACCCACAAGGTCAAGATCGAGTTGCCGCCGGCGAACTACGACACCCGCGATACGACCAAGCTGCCGCCTGCGCCGCCGATCACCGTGTCCGTCACCGAGAGCGGCAAGCTGTATCTCAACGACGAGCCGATGACCCGCGAACTGCTGGAAAGCCGGCTGTCGGTCGAGGCGCAGAAGCTGCCGCAGCCGCAGGTCAACATCCGCGGCGACAAGACCACGCCGTATCGCTACGTCAACGAAGTGGTCAACCTTGCGCAGGCCCAGGGCATGCGCAAGGTCGGCTTCGTCGCGATTCGCGAACGCAACTGACGCGAACCCGGAGAACCCGCCATGGCATTCGCTTCCAACTCCGGTTCGGGCCCGATGGCCGACATGAACGTCACGCCCCTCGTGGACGTGATGCTCGTGCTGCTGATCATCTTCATGGTGACCGCGCCGATCCTGTCCTATCCGATCGACATCGACCTGCCGCAGCCGACGCTGAACCCGCCGCCGCAGACGGTCGACCCGCCGCCGCCGATCAAGCTGCGCATCGACCAGACCGGCACCGTGTTCTGGAACGACAGCTCGATCCCGCTCAAGGCCCTGCGCAGCACCATGCAGGCCGAGGTCGAGCGCGATCCGAAGAACCAGCCGACGCTCGAGATCGACATGAACCAGGACGCCCAGTACGAAACCCTGGCCAAGGTCCTGGCCTCGGCCAAGGACGCGGGCATGCTCAAGATCGGCTTCGTCAAGAAGTAACCGAACACCGGCCGGCGGCGGACCTGCAGCCCGTTCCGGCCGTACAACGCTTCACCTTTCGACGCCGCCCGCGAGGGCGGCGTCTTTTTTTGGTCCGCGGCACGCTCGGGCGCGCGCCGCCGGCCCGGGCTTGCGGCGGGCGGCGCGGCGGGCGCAGGATGGGGACGCACCCACTCCGAGGAGCACGCCATGGCCTTCGCACCGACGCCTTCCCGGCAGGACGCCCTCTCGCAGATGAACATCACCCCGCTGGTCGACGTGATGCTGGTGATGCTCGTGATCTTCATGATCGCGACGCCGCTGATGCTGGACCGGACCAAAGTGGCGTTGCCGCAGGTGGAGCAGGTCCCCGATCGCGCAGACCGGCCGTCGGCGCTGCCGGTCACGGTCGCGATCACCGAGGATGGCCGGCTGTTCCTCGACGATGAGCCGGTGACCCGCGCGTCGCTGGAAAGCCGCCTGTCGGTCGAGGCGCAGAAGCAGCCGCAGCCGGTGGTCAACCTCCGCGGCGACAAGGCGACCCCGTACCGGTTCATCGACGAGGTGGTCGACCTCGCGCAGGGCCAGGGCATGCGCCGGATCGGATTCGTGGCGACGCTCGAGCGCGACTGAGGCGCACGAACACGTCACCGGGCCGCGTCGCCGACGCAGGCCCCGCGTCGGGCGGCATCGCCCGGATGCTTGCGCAGACGGCGGACGCGGGCGTAGGGTGAAACCGTCCTTCAACGACAGGAGCGCGCGCCATGGCCTTCGCACCGACGTCTTCCCGGCAGGACGCCATGTCCCAGATGAACATCACCCCGCTGGTCGACGTGATGCTGGTGATGCTCGTGATCTTCATGATCGTCGCGCCGATCCTGAGCCGGCCGATCCCGCTGGACCTGCCGAGCAAGACACGGGGAGGCGACCCGCCCGAACTCGCGGCGCCGCTTCGTGTCCAGATCGACGCCACCGGCAGCCTGTTCGTCGACGGCCGGCCGATGCCGCTCACGGCCCTGGCGTCCGTGTTCGAGGCCGAGCACGTCCGCGCCGGCACGAAGCTTGTTCCCTTGCAGCTCGACGTGAACGACCAGGCCGAGTACCAGATCGTCGCCCGGGTCGTCGCCGCCGCGAAGAACGCGGGGCTGGAGAACATCCGCTTCCTGTGAGCCCCGCGCGGTGAATCCGTCGCGCGCGATGCCCGTCCGCGCGACGGGCGGGCGTCAGCGTGTGGACAGCACCGCGAGATACGCCTTCACGGTGGCGTCGAGGCCGGCGTAGAGCGCTTCGCCGATCAGCGCATGGCCGATCGACACTTCCTGCACGCCGGGCACGGCGTCCAGGAAGGCGCCGAGATTGGCCTGGCTGAGGTCGTGGCCGGCGTTGACGCCCAGTCCGTGCGCCGCCGCGGCGCGGGCGGTGTCCGCGAAGGCGGGCAGGGCGCGATCGGCGTCGCCGGCGGCGAAGGCTTCGGCGTAGGGGCCGGTGTACAGCTCGATGCGATCGGTGCCGCTCGCGGCCGCGGCGGCGATGTCGGCGCCGGCGTCGGCGAACAGGCTGACCCGGCAGCCCAGGGCCTTGAGCGAGGCGACCAGCGGCCGCAGGCCGTCGAGGTCGCGGGCGAAATCGAAGCCGTGGTCGGACGTGAGCTGGGCGTCGCCGTCGGGCACCAGCGTGGCCTGCGCCGGACGCGTCGCCGCGCACAGCGCGTGGAACCCCGGATAGCCCGGGCGCGGCGGCGCGAACGGATTGCCCTCGAGGTTGAACTCCACGCCGTAGGCGCGGGTGAGGTCCGCCAGCGCAAGGACATCGTCCTCGCGGATGTGGCGCGCGTCCGGGCGCGGATGCACGGTGATCCCGTGCGCGCCGGCGTCCAGGCAGGCGCGCGCGGCGGCGACCACGTCCGGATCGCGGCCGCCGCGCGAATTGCGCAGCACCGCGATCTTGTTGACGTTGACGCTGAGGACGGTCACGCGGGGAGGCGGCAGCGACGCAGGATCAAGACGGGAGATCAGGAGGCAGGATCAGGACGTCAGGCCCGCGTCGTTCGCCGCGGGCGGCGGCGTCGGCGCGGCATCGCCGGCGGCGGCGCGCCGCGCTTCGGCCTGTTCGCGCAGGCGACGCAGTTCCTGCGGGTCGATCAGCAGCGTCTCGCTGCGCGCGCTGTTGTCCACGCGCTGCGCCAGCAGGCTCATCACCGCGACGATGCTCAGGCCGAGCGAGCCGAGCACGCACAGCACCACGACGACCATCGAACTGGCGGCGAGCGCCGCGAGGAACAGGGCGACCGCGATCAGCAGCAGCAACCAGGGCATGGGGGCGTCCTTCTCGGGGAATGCAAGGGCGGGTGCCAGTCTACTCCCCGGCCCGCCGCCGCCGACAGCCCGCCGGGGCCGCCGCAACGGCCGTCCGTCGCCGGCGGCGCGGGGCGACGCTACAGCAGCGGCGACATCAGCCGCGCCAGCGACTCGGGCAGCCGGGTGCCGAGCAGCGGACGCGCGCGGTCGTCGCGCACCTGCGGCGCGGCCTGCAGTTCGCCCGCGATCAGCGCTTCGAGCGCGCCGCCGACGCCGCGGTCCTGGAACAGCAGCGCGATCTCGAAATTCAGGCGGAAGCTGCGATGGTCGAAATTGGCGCTGCCGAGCATCGCGCTGCCGTCGTCGACCAGAAGCGCCTTGGTGTGCAGCATCCGCGGGCCGTATTCGTGGATCTTCACGCCGGCGGCGAGCAGGTCGTCGTAGTAGGAGCGCGCGGCCAGCGTGACCAGCCGCGAATCGCTCAGGCGCGGCACCAGCAGGCGCACGTCGAGGCCGGCGAGCGCGGCCGAGGTCAGCGCCATCATCGCCGCCTCGCCGGGCACGAAGTAGGGCGTCACCAGCCACACCCGCTCGCGCGCGGCGTGGATCAGGTTCACCTGCAGCCGGTGGATCGGTTCCCACGCGCCGTCCGGGCCGGAGGTCACGGCCTGCACCGAGATCGGGCCCGCCTCCGCCGGCGGCAGCGCCTGCACGATGTCGTCGAGGAACCCGCGCTGGCCGGTCGCGTACAGCCAGTCCTCGGCGAACACGAGCTGCAGCGAGCGCACGATGTCGCCCTCCAGCCGCAGGTGCAGGTCGCGGTAGGCGTCGCTGCGCAGGCGGTCGTTCTCGTCGTCGGTGATGTTGATGCCGCCGGTGAAGCCGATGCGGGTGTCGATCACCGCGATCTTGCGGTGGGTGCGCATGTTCAGCCACGGCCGCGACCAGAAGCGCCAGAACCGCGTGGGATGGAACCACGCCACTTCGCCGCCGGCCTCGACCAGCGGCGCGAGGAACGCGCGACTGCATTTGCCCGAGCCGATCGCGTCCAGCAGCAGCCGCACCTTCACCCCGCGGCGCGCGCAGGCGATCAGCGCCTCGCGCAGCGCGCCGCCGCTTTCGTCCGGCGTGTAGATGTAGTACTCGAGGTGGACGTGGTGCCGGGCCTGGCCGATCGCCTCGATCAGCGCGTCGTAGGTGGCGGCGCCGTCCACCAGCAGGCGCACGTCGCGCGCGGTGCTGGGCGCGAAGCCGGTCGCCGATTTCGCCAGCGCGCCCAGTTCGCGGGCGTCGGGCGAGCACGCCGTGGCGCACAGGTCGTGGCCGAGCGCATCGTTCTGCAGCCGGCTGCGCGCGCGGCGCAGGCGGTGGCGACGGATCTTCTGCGGCCCCAGCAGGTAGTAGATCAGGAAGCCGACGTACGGCAGCAGCGCCAGGCCCAGCAGCCAGCTCAGGGTGGCCACCGGTTCGCGCTTCTGCAGCACGATCCAGCCGCCGAGCCAGACCACGTAGAGCAGCCAGCCGCCGAACAGCCCCCAGGCCAGCACCGGCCCGTAGCCGGGCAGCGACTGCACCCAGTCCCACAATGCGTACATCGGTCCTCCGGCGGCGGTGTGCGCGGATCGCGCCAGCCTAACCGGTTGCCATGTCCGGGAAAACCGCCTGTGGACGACGGGCGAAAGCCGCTGCCGACCCTGCGTTTCGCAACCCGCGCACCGCGGCCGCGGCGGGCCGTCCGCGGTCGCAGCGCCTGCGACGGCGCCGTGCCAGTCTGCGCGGATGGCCACCGGCGGCAAACCCGACCCCGCGACCCACAACCTGCTGCGCACCGGCCCGCTCAAGGGCCGCGGCGCGGCGTCGTACGTGCGCGGCCGGTTCGAGAAGACCGTCGCCGAAGCCGAGGACGACGGCTGGGGCTCGGTCTACGCCGACGCCGATCCCGCCGTCGGCGACGACGCGTTCGCGCCGCCGCGGCTGCGCACCCAGGTCACCGAGGAGCGCGCGCGCAGCGTGATCAGCCGCAACGATTCGCCCGACATCGGCTTCTCGCAGTCGGTGAATCCCTATCGCGGCTGCGAGCACGGCTGCGTGTACTGCTTCGCGCGGCCGTCGCACGCCTATCTCGACCTCTCGCCCGGGCTCGACTTCGAGACCAGGCTGTTCGCCAAGACCAACGCCGCGGAGCGCCTGCGCGCGGAGCTGGCGAAACCGGCGTATCGGTGTGCGCCGATCGCGCTGGGCATCAACACCGACGCCTACCAGCCGATCGAGCGCAAGTACCGCATCACCCGCCAGATCCTCGAAGTGCTGGCCGAGACCCGGCACCCGGTCAGCCTGATCACCAAGAGCGGGCTGATCCGGCGCGACCTCGACCTCCTCGCGCCGATGGCGCGGGACGGCCTGGTGACCGTGTACGTGTCGATCACCTCGCTGGACAACCAACTGTCGTCGAAGCTCGAACCGCGCGCCGCCGCGCCGCACACCCGGCTGAAGACCGTGCAGGCGCTGCACGAGGCCGGCGTGCCGGTGGGCACGATGGTCGCGCCGATCATCCCGATGGTCACCGACCGCGAACTCGAGGCCATCCTCGAAGCGGCCTACGCCCACGGCGCGCGCGCCGCCGGTTACGTGCTGCTGCGCCTGCCGCACGAGCTGAAGGCGGTCTGGCGCGAATGGCTGGCGCTGCACGTGCCCGACCGCGCCGCGCACGTGATGAGTCTGGTGCAGCAGATGCGCGGCGGCAGGGACTACGACAGCGCCTGGGGCACGCGGATGCGCGGCGAGGGCCCGTTCGCCGACCTGATCGCGATGCGCTTCGCGAAGGCGAGCCGGCGGATCGGGTTCGGACGACTGCGGCCGCTGGACGCGTCGGCGTTCGTCAAGCCGGCGCCGCCGACGCCGGCATCGCCGCAGGGGACGTTGTTCTGAGGAGCGATCCGGCGGGGACCGTCATCGTCGGGACGTCTCGTCCGCGGTGCTATCGGGCCCAGCGACGACGAATGGCCAGGCCCGCGATCAACATGCCAAAGCCCAGGCCGGACAGCGCGACGACGGCGGAAGGAAGCGCGAAACCCGGATGGTCGCCGGTCATCGAGACGTGGCGATGGACAATTCCGCCCAGCAGCGAGAGCGCCATGGAAACCGTCGCCACGACCCAGAGTCTTGTCGTCGTCAGGCGGTCGGTGACGCGGGCGATGCCGGCGGGCAGCGGGTGCGCGCCGCTGCCCGCGGAGACGGAGATCGCGGCGAGGAAGAAGGCAAGCAGGAAGACCGCGAACAGGACGAAATGGACAGTGCCCGAAATGGCATCAAAGCCTGGATGCGAAGAACCATCGCTCATCTGCAGGGCGCCCAGAGGATCTTCGGTGCCGGTAAGGAAGTGGAAGACCGGATGCGCCCAGTTGAACCATGCCACCAGCAGGGCCAAGGACAGCAAGGCGGCCAGGCTGGCCTTGCTGCGAACGCCCAGATGGATGAACAGGATGCCGGCCATGAACGAGGCCATGATCGGGTAGACGGCCAGATCGGTCGGAAAGTCCATGCGCATTCTCCGGACGGCAAGCGCGGGATCGGGTGAAGGCCGGCGGTGGTCCGTCGCAGGGCGTCGCGCCGCCGGCCACGACGCGAACCGCGTTATGGCGTCCCGAACAACCGCTCCGCCCGCTGGAACAGGATCCAACTGGTCGCGATGAACTTGTCGCCGCCCTGCGGCCGGTTGCCGCGGTGGGTGTGGGTGAAGCCGGCCGGCGCGATCAGCAGGGTGCCGGTGGCCGGGCGGATCCTGCGCCGCTGGAACAGGAACTCGGTCTCGCCCTCGTCGAAGTCGTCGTTGAGGTAGACCGTCCACAGCAGGTGCCGGTGCAGGGTCTCGCAGCCCGGGTCGCGGGGGTACAGCTCGCAGTGCCAGTAGGGGTAGCCGCCCTCGCCGGCGCGGTACCACTGCAGGTTGATGTTGCCGGGACGCAGGCAGTGGCGGGCCAGGCCGCCGAGCTGGCCGGCGTCCATGTCCGGGAAGTCCTCGGCCGTCAGCCGCCGCAGTTCGCCGCCGCCGGGCGGCTGGTGCTGCAGCATCAGCGGGGCGATCAGCGCCTGCGGCCAGCGCCGGAGGTAGCCCATCAGGCCATCGAGCATCGCGAGGTTGAGCGCCTGTTCGACGTCTTTCCACTCCGGTTGGCCGCTGATCGAGACATCCCGGCTCAGCTTGAGCTCCGGGAACACGCCGCCGCCGACCCGTCCCGGCTGCAGGGTGTCGCTGGCGCGGATGCGGGCCACGACGGCCTCGCAGACGTCCCGCGGCACGGCGTCGGGGACGGTCAGGATGAAGTCGTCGGCGTCGGGGGTCTGGGTCATGGTGGGCGTTTCCCTCCCGGAAGGCCCCATTCTGGCCCAGGATGCCGGGCGGGTCGTCTCCCCGGAGGCCGCAAACGCCTGCCCCCGGTCGCAGTTCGCGGATCGCCCGACCTTGCGCCGGCAAGTGTTTGCCGCGGCAGGGAATTCCCGGCATAATGCGCGGCTCGCTGCGGCCGGTGCGTCCCCTCGTGGAGGCCCGGGGACGGGGAACGCGATCCCCGTCGATTCGATGTCATCGGTTCGATCCGTCGACTCGATCCGTCGATTTCCGCAGCGACCCCGAGCCCGCATCGTGTGGCGAAGCGTCCCGGCCCAGGCTAGGACCGACGCCGGGGCCGCCGTCTCCCGGGCCACGGGAGGCATCCGCAGATCGCACGACCCGCGTCGCGCGTTCTTGAATCGAGAGGTACGTATGTCCCGCGAATGTCAGGTGACTGGCAAGCGCGTCGCGACCGGCAACAACGTGTCGCACGCCAACAACAAGACCCGCCGCCGTTTCATGCCCAATCTCCACGAGCGCCGTTTCTGGGTGGCTTCGGAGAACCGCTGGGTGAAGCTGCGCGTTTCCACCAAGGCCCTGCGCACCATCGACAAGAACGGCATCGACGCCGTGCTCGCCGAGCTCCGCGCCCGCGGCGAAAAGATCTGAGGAGTAATCGACCATGGCTTCCAAGCGCGACAAGATCCGCCTGATTTCCTCGGCCGGCACCGGTCATTTCTACACGACCGACAAGAACAAGAAGAACACCCCCGGCAAGATGGAGGTCAGCAAGTACGACCCCGTCGTCCGCAAGCACGTGATGTACAAGGAAGGCAAGATCAAGTGATCCGCGCGCGATGCGGCCGGTCCGCGTCGCAGCGCGCAGCGCACTGATCCCCCCGCGCCGCCGGCGCCGGGGACGCTTCCGGAAAAACCCGCCTCACGGCGGGTTTTTTCTTGGCCGGAGCGAACTTCCCGCCGGCAGATCGATCTGCCAACATGCGCGCGGCAGTGGCCTTGCCCGGAGCGCGCCGCGTCGCCGCGGGACCGCGCAGGACGTCGCATGGGGATGCGATCGGCACGAGACGTTCCGATCGGAGGGGCGGCGCCCGGCCGGCAGGCCGTGCGCCCGGCCCCGCACGCCGCGAACGCGATCGGGACAGGCCGTCCAGGGAATCCACCACACATCGGAGTTCGCATGTCCCGCACGCAAGACAAGGTCTGCATCGTCACCGGCGCCGCCTCCGGGATCGGCCGCGCCTGCGCCACCCGCCTCGGCGAACAGGGTGCGAAACTCGCGCTGTTCGACCGCCAGGACGCCGAGGGCGAGGCCCTCGCCGCCGAGTTGAACGACCGCGGCATCGCCGCCCGCTACTGGCATGCCGACGTGACGTCGGAAGCGAGCGTGAGCGCCGCGGTCGAGGCCGCCGTCGGCCACTACGGCGCGCTGCACGGGCTGGTCAACAACGCCGGCATCTCCGGTTCGCCCAAGCCCACCCACGAACTCACCGAAGCCGAGTGGGACCAGGTGCAGGCGGTGAACGTGAAGGGCGTGTTCTTCGGCACCAAGCACGCGATTCCGCACCTGAAGGCCGCGGGCGGCGGCAGCATCGTCAATCTCTCGTCGATGTACGGCATCGTCGGTTCGGCCGACATGCCCGCCTACCACGCGTCCAAGGGCGCGGTGCGGCTGATGACCAAGGCCGACGCGATGGTCTATGCCGAGGACCGCATCCGCGTGAATTCGATCCACCCGGGCCTGATCTGGACCCCGATGATGGAGCAGCAGCTCCGCGACAAGGGCGCGGTCAACCTCAACGCGGCCCGTGTCGGCGTCGGCAGGCTGCATCCGCTCGGCCACATGGGCGAACCCGACGACATCGCCTGGGGCGTGGTCTACCTGATCTCCGACGAGTCGAAGTTCATGACCGGCAGCGAGCTGGTGATCGACGGCGGATTCACCGCGCGCTGACCCCGTCGCGGCCCGGGCGGGCCGGGCGGCGGACGCCCGCGCCGGTCGCGCGCGCCCGAGCCGGGCGGGCGCTTGGTTCCGACCGCGGCGCGTGCTCCAATCGCGGCATGTTCCTGGGCCTGCATCCCGGCTGGTGGCTGCTGATCGTCGACTGGACGATCCGGCTCGCCGCGCTGTGGTGGATCCCCACGCGCAGCCGCCCGGCCGCGTCGCGCAGTTGGCTGCTGCTGGTCGGCTTCGTGCCGCTGCTCGGATTGCCGCTGTACCTGCTGCTGGGCCAGCCGTGGATCTCGCGCGAGCGGCGCGCACGGCAGGCCCGCGCCTCCGAACGCATCCGCGAGGCGCAGGCGCGGCTCGCCGCGCAGCGCGCGACGCCCGACGGCGCCGGGATGGAGATCGCCGCGCTGGTCGAACGCCTCGGCGACTTCCAGCCGATGCCCGGCAACGCGGTCGAGCTGCTCGACGACTACGACGACAGCCTGCGCCGGCTGGTCGCCGACATCGATGCGGCTACCCACGAAGTCCATCTGCTGTACTACCTGATGTTCGACGATGCGGTCGGCGCCGCGGTGGCCGAGGCCCTGCTGCGCGCCAGCGCGCGCGGCGTGCGCTGTCGCCTGCTGCTGGACGCGGTCGGCGCGAAGCCCGGCCTGCGCGCGTGGCGAAAGCGCCTGCAGGCGGGCGGCGTCGGCGTCCACGCGATGCTGCCCGGCGGCCTGCGCTGGCGGCGCAGCGGGCGCATGGACCTGCGCAACCACCGCAAGCTGGCGGTGATCGATCGCGCGACCGGCTACACCGGGTCGCAGAACCTCGCCGCGCCGGGGTTCGTGCCCGGATTCCCGAACCGCGAACTGGTCGTGCGCGTCCACGGACCCGCGGTCGCCCAGCTCGCCGCGCTGTTCGCCAGCGACTGGTATCTGGAAACCGGCGAGGCGCTGGCGGTCGAGACCTGCGCGGCGATGCCCGGCGGCGGCATCGCCCAGGTGCTGCCGTCCGGGCCCGCGTATCCGTTCGAGAACGCGCGCGATGCGGTGGTCGCGCTGCTCCAGCGCGCGCGCCGCCGGGTGGTGCTGGCGACGCCCTATTTCGTGCCCGACGACGCGGTGCTCGCCGCGCTGCGCATCGCCGCGCTGACCGGGGTGGAGGTCGTCCTCGTCCTGTCGCGCAGCAACAACCAGACGCTCACCGCCTGGGCCCAGGCCTCGTACTTCGACGACCTGCTCGCCGCCGGCGTGCGCATCGTGCTGTATCGCAGCCATTTCCTCCACGCCAAGCACCTCAGCGTGGACGACGACATCGCGCTGATCGGTTCGATCAACCTGGACATCCGTTCGTTCGCGCTCAATGCCGAGGTCGGGCTGTTGAGCTACGACCGGCACGTGGTGGCGCGCCTGCACGCGATCGAGGACGCCTGCCTGGCGGACAGCGAGCGCGTCGATCCGGCGGCGTGGGCGCGACGCCCCGCGTGGCGGCGCACCCGCGACGGCATCGCCCGGCTCGCCGATTCGCTGCTGTGATTCGCTGTCGCGGAGCCGGTTTCCGCGAAGGCGAGGCCGTTGCGGCGGCTCCGCCGCAATGCGGCGGCGCGCAGGCTTTCCGCAGGCGCTCCGCCCGGTAGAGCGGCCTTCAGGCCGCTGCGCTTGGCATTGCCGCGAGCAGAACAGCGGCCTGAAGGCCGCTCTACCGCAAGCAGGCGCGTCACGCGTCCAGCCGCTTCGCCATCACGTAGTCGTCCATCACGTAGCCGTGGCCGATGTCGAACACCGCTTCGCGGCGCACCGTGAAACCGGCCTTGCGATATACCGCGATCGAGCCGGCGTTGCCCTTGTTCACCGTCAGCCACAGCACGTCGCGCCCCTGCGCGCGGCACTGCGCCTCGACGTGGCGCAGCATCCGGCCGCCCAGGCCGCGGCCATGCAGCGACGGCAGCAGGTAGAGCTGTTCGAGCTTCATCTCGTCCTCGCCCTCGCCCAGCGAACAACTGCAGTAGCCGACCGCCTCGCCGTCGACGCGCAGCAGCCACAGCCAGCGATCGTCCGCGCCCACGTAGCGGCGCAGGTTCGCGGCGGTATAGCGGCCGTCGAGCATGTAGTCGATCTGCGCCATCGAGATCATCGCGCCGTAGTGGCTGCGCCAGATCGTGTCGGCGAGCGCGGCGACGACGCCGAAATCGGCTTCGGTCAGCGGATCGAGGCGGACGGCTTCGTGCATGGACGGGCTCGGCGATGGACGGCGGCACAGTATCCGCGAAGCGCGGTCATGGCGGCGACGACGTGCCGCAAAAGCGAGAGCGTCCGGCGTGCCGCCGTGGCGTGAACGCTGAACGCTTCCGCGCACGGGATCCTCGCGCGGCCACTTTTCCGATGAATGGGACCGCCGTCGCTTCCGCCGGGCGGGCGAGCGTGTTATCACCGCATCGATGCCCGGTTCCGGGCATCGCGCCGCCGCAAGGGCGACGCCCCGTGTGCAGTCGAACGCCGCCATCGCGCGTGCGTTCCCCACGACCACAAGGAGAAACATGCCATGAAGAGCCGCGACACGAAGTCCAAGACCTCGCAGACCAAGACCGCCAACCGCCTCGACGCCGTCCTCGGCGCGCTCGACAAGAAGGCGCCCGGCAGCACCGCCGCCCGCGGAAGCTGCACCCGCTTCATCTACTGCATCTGATTCGCCACCGGCGAGGCCCTGCGGCCCCCCCGTCGCGGTGGCGGCGGGCGGGCCGTCGAGCCGGCGCGCGGTCACGCCGCCGCGCGGGAGACGCCAGGACGCGGAGGCATGCACGGACGCCGGAAATCCCGTAGGCCGCGGCCCCCCGCAGGCCATCCGCCACCGCTGTGCACGCTCGCGCCGGGCCCGGTGTCGCCCCGGTTGCCGGCGGCGGTGCGACGCATCGCGCGTGCGATCGCGCGCGGCGGCGCGACCGGCCTGCTGCCGCCGCTGGTCGCGCTGCAGCCGGGTCCCGATGGCGGCACGTTCGCGGCGCCCCGCGGCGACCTGTGCGGCGCGGACGACGCCCGTGCGCTGCTCGCGCGCTGTTCGACGCCGGCGTTCGCGCCGTTCTGCGCGCTGCTCGCCGATCTCGATGCCTGGCGAACGGCGCAGGCGTCGCGTTTCGCCGGGGCGCTCGCGCCGCGGCTGCTCACGCTCGACCGCGGCGGCGTCTACGGCGACCTGGTGCGCGAGGCGTTCGTGCGCTGCGCCGGCGCGCATGCGGTCCACGACAACGCCGCGTATCTCGCCCGGCGTCGGCGCGCCTTCTGTGCGGCGATGGAGCGCTTCCTGCTGCGATTGCAGCGCGACCTGCAAGCCGGTCGCCTGCGCGCACTCGGCGCCCGCGGTCGCGCGATCGCGCTGGACGCGCACGGCGACGAGACCCACAACGGCTTCGAGCGGGTGCTGCGCGTCAGCTTCCGCGGCGGCGTGGCGCTGGCGTACAAGGCGCGACCGGCCGATGGCGAGCGCCTGCTGCTGCGCGCGGACGGGCTGTTCGATGCGCTGCAGCGGCTGCCGCCCGCGGCCGGACCTTTCCGCCTGCCGTCGCTGCCGTCGGTCGATGGCGCCGACGGCGATTGCCTGTGGTGCGAATGGATCGCCGCGGCGCCGACCGTGGCCACCCTGCGGCGCATCGACGGCTGGCGCCTGCGCGGCCCGCGTTTCCCGCTGCGCGAGGCGCGGCGCTTCTGGCACGACGCCGGCGCGCTGGCGGCGACCTGTTTCGGCTTCGGCATCGCCGATCTGTACGCCGGCAACCTGCGCGTCGGCGTGCGCCGCGGCGACGATGCGCCGATGCCGTACCCGGTCGATCCGGAAGTATGCTTCGCGCCGTCGCCGGGCCTGCGCCACACCGGCCTGGTCGGCGATGCCGCCGACAGCGGCAACCATCATGTCGGCTTCGAGCGGCTGCCGCGTCTGTGCAGCGCCGACACGCCGCTGGCCGGGTTCGTGCGCGACGCCGCGGGTCGCGCGCAGTTGCGGCGCCTGACCGTGCCGCTGGCGCGCGCGGAGACCGCCAACGTCGTCGGCGACACGCGCGGCGGGATCGGCTACGCGCCGCATCTCGCGCCGTTCCTGCGCGGGATGTTCGACGCCTGGGCGACGCTGTGCCTGCAACGGCCGGCGATCGACGCGTGGCTGCGCCGCCACGCGCGCCGCGCCCGTACCCGCGTGCTGCGCCGTTCGAGCGAGGTCTATGCCGCGGCGATGGATGCGGTCGCGCTCGGCGCCGATCCGGCGTTCCCCGCGTTCGATGCCGCAGAACGCGCGCAGATGCGGCACGGCGACCTGCCTGCGTTCTATCGCCGATCGGGCGGCGGCCCGCTGCGCTGGATCGCGATCGACCGCCACGGCGCGCCGCACGGACGCGTCCTGCGCTGCGACGACCCGGCGCCGCTGTCGCGCTGCGGCCCGGCGACGCCGCCGGAATTCGTCGATCTCGCGATCGCCCTGCGCGATGCCGTGGCCTATGTCTTCCGCGATCTCGGCCCGACCGAACAACACGACCGCGCCCTCGGCGTGCGCCTGCGGATCGTGTCCGCGCGCCGCGGCGAGGCCGCGTTCGACTGGCCGCAGCAGGGACATCGGCTGGTGTTCCGCTGGCACGGCGATCGCCTGCGCCTGCGCGCCGAACGCCTGCCGCCGACCGCGGCGGAACGTGCACAGGTGCGCGACCGGTTGCTGCGCATCGACCGCATCGACGCGGCGCTGCGCGCGCGCTGGGTGGCGGCCGGATTCCCGGCGCGCGGTGCGCTGGCGCGCGAACTGGCCACGCTCGAACGGGCCGCGGCCGACTGGTTGCGGGAGGTGGTCGAGCGCCACGGCTGGCCCGGTCGCGCGCAGGTCGGCGTGCGCGCTGCCGACGCCGCCTGCCGGCTGGTGCAGCACCTGCGCGACGATCCCGCGCTGCAGCGCCGCTGCCTGCGCCTGCTGCGCGCCGCCGCCGCGGCCGGCGACGTGCCGGCGAAACAGCCGGCCCAGCTCGAGGACGCGCTGTGCGTGCAGGCCGGACGGCCGCAGCGCTACGGCACCAAGCTGCGTCGCCTCGACGGTGTGCTGGCGCCGTATCCGATCCGCGGCGCGGCCGGCGTCGATGCGCGCCGGGCTGCCGTCGGCCTGCCGTCGATGGCGCAGGCGCTGGCGTGCGCGCGTCGCCGCATCGCCGCGCTGGCGCGTGCGCCATGAGCACCGCGACGACCGCGGCGTGGACGCCGCCGCAGACGTCGGTGCGCCTGCCGTCGGCCGCGGTCGCGGCCGGCCTGCGCGCCGGCGACGCCTGGCGCTGCCTGCGCACGGCCTGCGCGCCGTTCCGCGAGGGCACCCGGTTCCAGGCGCTGCCCGACGTGCGCTTCTGGGGCGACGGCGCGCGCCAGCGTGCGCCCGGCGCGCGTCTGCCCGGCGTCGGCGACCGCACGGCGACGGTGTATCGCGCGCGGCTTCAGGCCGCCGGACTGTCGTCGTTCGCGCTGCGCGTCGACGAACCGCTGCTCGCGGATGCACCGCTGTGGCAGGCGGCGCGCGCGCTGCTGAGCGATGCGTTCGGCGCGAACCGGGCGCCGGTGCTGCGGGTGTCCGCGGCGTTGACCCTGTGCAGCGGCGTCGAGCGTCCGCCGTGGACCTGGCGGGCGGGGCATGCGCGGCTGGTCGCGGTGCTGCAGGGCCGGCTGCGCATCGGCGGCGAGGTCGGCGACGTGAGCGCCGGCGACGCCGCGTGGTTGCCGGCGCGGATGGCGGTGCCGCAGGACCCGGGCGCGCTGCTGCTGGTGCTGTCGATCGCGGCCGATCCGGCGACGATCCGCAGCGCCACCCGCGTCGCGGCCGAGGACCTGCTGCTGCGCCTGCTCGAACGTCGGCGGCCGGACCCCGGCACGGTGGCGATGCTGCCGTCTCCGCCGGCGATCGATGGCGCGTGCGGCGTGGCGACGATTCCGGCGCTGCGGGCGCTGGCGCAGGCGCTGGCCGCGGCGCCGCTGCACGCGACCCTCGCCGAGGCGGTGGCGCTGGACGCCGCGCTGCGCACGAGCAGCCTGGGGCTGACGCCGCGACCGCCGCAGGCGCCCGCGCCGCTGCGCGACGGCGCCCGTCTGCGTCTGTGCGCCCAGGGCATCGTGCGCCAGCGGCTGGACGATGCGCGCTGGCTGTTCGCGGTGAACGGCCACCCGCTGATCGCCGACGACCGCGCCGGCTGGCGACGGCTGTGGGCGCGCCTGTGCGAGGGCGGCGCCTGGCGCGTGGACGCGCTGGCTGGCCGCGGCCGCGACGCCGCGGCGCTGCGCGCGTGGCTGGTCGCGCTGCATGCGCTGGGCGGACTGTGCGCGGACGACGCGGGATGAGCATGGACGCGCACGATCTGCTGCCGCTGCTGGACTGGGATCGCTTCGTCGACGAGCACTGGGACCGGCGCGTCGTCCACATCCGCGACTGCGGCCGCGCGCCGTTCCTGCCCGCGGCGGTGCTGCGGGCGGCCGCGCGCGCGGCGGCCGCGGATCCCTCGCCGATGCCCTACGCCCAGTTCACCGTCGAGCGCGCGCAGCACGCCGATCCGCGGCCGGCGCTGCCGCGCGCCGGCGAGCGCACGTTCGCGGACTACGCGCGCCGCCTCGCCGACGTCGCCGGCGGCCGACGGCATGCGCTGATCGTCAATCGCCTGCACCGCTTCGACGCCGGCCTGTGGCGGCGCGAGCGCGACTGGTTCGCGCCGCTGTGGGCGCGCACCGGCCTGCCCTCGGGCAGCGCCATCACCACGCTGTTCCACGGCAACTACGAGCACAGCCCGATCGGCGTGCACAAGGACCGGTTCGCGACCTTCCTGTTCGTGCTGGCCGGGCGCAAGCGCATGCGCTTCTGGCCGCGGCGGCCGTGGCCGGACGCGGTCACGACCGTGCTCGACTATGCCGCGTACCTGCCGGGGTCGTTCGCGGTGGAGCTCGGCCCCGGCGAGGCGCTGTACTGGCCGGCGAGTTTCTACCACGTCGGCGAAACCGTCGGCGCCGATCCCGCCACCAGCGTCAACGTCGGCATCCCGCGCGAGGACCAGCACCGTCGCTACGACATGGACGACCTGCTGCCCCCCGCATCGCCACTGCCGCGCCGGCCGCCGCCGCGTCGCGCGTCGTCGCCGGTCTGCGCCTGCGTCGCCGTCGCGGTCGACATGGACCGCACCCTGTCGGCTCCGGTGCCGCCGGCCTGGCGCGAGGCGTTGGCCGACCTGCGCCATCGCTGCGCAGCGCGCACGCTGGCGACACAGGCCCGGCGCACGACCCTCGTCCGCCACGGAGCGGGCGGTTTCGAGCCGCTGCCGCCCGCCGCCGCGCGGCCGCTCCTGCGCAGCGGCGATCGCCTGCGCCGCGTGCCCGGCGCGCAGTTGCTGTGGTCCGCCGCGCCCGCTGCGCCGGTGCTGGTCGGCGCGAATGGCCATGTCGCCGAGACCGCGCTGGCGGCGGACGTCGTGGCGCGCCTGTTCGACGCCCTGGACGACGGCCGTGAGCACGGCCTGCGCGCGCTGCTCGCGTTCGCCGGCGATGCGCCCGCGCGTCAGGCGCTGCGCGCGCTGCTGCGGGACCTCGTCGCCTGGCGGGCGCTGCGCCGGCGACGGGGCTGAGGCCGACCCCCGCGCCGCCGACGTACACTCGCGCTCTGGATGGGGCTTCGGCCGAGGCGGAGTGCGCATGATCCCGGGCTGGGTGCTGCTGCTGGTGTCGCTGGGCTACGTGGGGCTGCTGTTCGCGGTCGCCTACCTCGGCGACGTGCGCGGCGCGCGGCCGCGCTGGCGCTGGCTGCGGCCGGCGATCTACGCGCTGGCGCTGGCGGTGTACTGCTCGTCGTGGACGTTCTACGGCGCGGTCGGCACCGCGGCGCGCACCGGGCTGGGCTTCGTGCCGATCTACCTCGGCCCGGTGCTGCTGCTGCTGTTCGGCTGGCGCATCCTCGAACGCCTGGTGCTGATCTCCGGCGAGCACCGCATCGTCTCGATCGCGGATTTCCTGTCCTCGCGCTACGGCCGCGCGCCGGGGCTGGCGGCGCTGGTCGCGGCGGTGGCGGTGGTCGCGGCGGTGCCCTACGTCGCGCTGCAGTTCAAGGCGGTGGCGATGAGCGTCGAGGTGCTGGCCCCGGGCAGCGACCGCCAGTTGTTCGCCGACCCGGCGCTGTACGTCGCGCTGCTGCTGGCGGCGTTCGCGATCCTGTTCGGCACCCGCGCCATCGACGCCACCGAGCACCACCGCGGCATGGTGCTGGCGGTGGCGCTGGAGTCGCTGGTCAAGCTGCTCGCGTTCATCGGCATCGGCGTGTTCGCGCTGCTGCACCTGCCCGGCAGCGGCGGGATCGTGGACCGCATCGCGGCCGCGGGCGGCGTGGTCGCGGCCCCCGGGCTGCCCGCGGGTTTCGTCGCGCAGACCCTGATCGCGTTCGCCGCCATCGTCTGCCTGCCGCGCCAGTTCCACGTGGCGGTGGTCGAATGCCAGGACGTGGCCGACCTGCGCCCGGCGCGCTGGCTGTTCGGCGGCTACCTCGTGCTGTTCAGCCTGTTCGTGGTGCCGATCACCCTCGCCGGCCAGACGCTGCTCGCCGGCCACGGCGCCTCGCCGGACACCTACGTGCTGGCGCTGCCGCTGGCGCTGGGCCGCGAATCGCTGGCGCTGATGGCGTACATCGGCGGTTTTTCCGCGGCCACCGGCATGGTCATCGTCGCCAGCGTCGCGCTCGCGACCATGGTCAGCAACGATCTGGTGATGCCGCTGCTGCTGCGCGGTCGCGCGCCGACCGCCGGCGGCATCGACCGGCTGGTGCTGTGGGTGCGCCGGGTGACGATCCTGCTGCTCGCGCTGCTGGCCTACGCCTACCACCGCATGGCCGCGGCCGCTGGCGACAGCCTCGCCCAGCACGGCCTGCTGTCGTTCGCGGCGGTGGCGCAGTTCGCGCCGGCGCTGATCGGCGGCCTGTACTGGCGCGGCGCCAGCCGCGCCGGCGCGTTCGCCGGGGTGTTCGCCGGGGCGCTGGTCTGGGGCTACACGCTGCTGCTGCCGACGCTGGCGCAGAGCGGCGGCTTCGGCGGCGAATGGGGCGCGTCGTGGCTGGCGCACGGGCCGTTCGGGCTGTCGTGGCTGCGGCCGCGGCAGTTGTTCGGGCTCAGCGGCTGGGATCCGCTCACCCACGGCGTGTTCTGGTCGCTGCTGTTCAACGTCGGCGCGCTGTTCCTGGTGTCGGCGCGGCGCCGGCCGCTGCTGCAGGAGCAACTGCTGGCCGCGTCCTACCTCGATCCCTACGCGCAGCGCTCGCCGCTGGGTCCCGGCGGCTGGGCCGGCACCGTCTCCAGCGGCGAACTGCTGGTGCTGGCCGAACGCATCGTCGGCGAGCGCCACGCGCGCCGCGCCTTCTCCGAGTTCGCCGAATCCAGCCTGCGCAAGCCGTGGCAGCCGCAGCAGCACGCCGACCGCGCGATGATGCAGTTCACCGAACGGCTGCTCGCCTCGGCGATCGGCGCGGCGTCGGCGCGGCTCACCCTGACCAGCGCGCTGCGCGGCTCGGGCATGGAGCTGGGCGAAGTGGTGTCGCTGCTGGACGAGGCCAGCCAGGAGCTGCGCTTCAACCGCCAGGTGCTGTCGACCACGCTGGAGAACATCAGCCAGGGCGTGAGCGTGGTCGACGCCGACCTGCGCCTGGTCGCGTGGAACCGGCGCTACCAGACGCTGCTCGGTTTCCCCGACGGCATGCTCTACATCGGCCGGCCGATCGCCGACCTCATCCGCTGGAGCGCCGAGCGCGCCGAGATGAACGAGCTCGGCGGCCAGTCCGGCCTCGCCCTCGACGAGCAGGTCGAGCGCCGCCTCGCGCACCTGCGCGCGGGCCAGCCCTACGTGTTCCAGCGCGTGCGCGCGAACGGCCAGGTCATCGAGATGCGCGGCCAGCCGCTGCCCGGCGGCGGCTACGTGACCAGTTTCAGCGACATCACCGACTACAAGCGGGTCGAGCGCCAGTTGCGCGAGGTCAATGAAACCCTGGAACAGCGCGTCGAACAGCGCACCCACGAGGCCGAGGCGGCGCAGCAGTCGAAGACCCGGTTCCTGGCCGCGGTCAGCCACGACGTGCTGCAGCCGCTCAACGCCGCGCGGCTGTTCGCCTCGGCGCTGCGCGAAACGCCCGATCCCGAGGAGCGCGGACGCCTCGCCGAACGCGTCGACACCGCGCTGCGCGCCGCCGAGGACCTGCTCGACGGCCTGCTCGACGTCTCGCGCCTGGACGCCGGCGCGCTGCAGCCGGAGATCTCGCATTTCGATGCCGCCGAACTGCTGCAGGAACTCGCCGCGCAGTACGCGCCCAGCGCCGCCGGCCGCGGCCTCGCGCTGCGCGTGCATGCGCGCCCGGGGACGTTCGTGCGCAGCGACCGCCGCCTGCTGCGCCGCGCGCTGCAGAACTTCCTCGCCAACGCGCTGCGCTACACCCGCGCCGGCGGCGTGCTGCTGGCGCTGCGTCGCCGCGGCGGGGAGATCGAACTGCTGGTCCGCGACACCGGCCCGGGCATCCCCGAGCACCACCTCGGCCAGATCTTCGAGGAGTTCCGCCGCTTCGAGCACGGCGGCCCCGGCGGCGAACGCGGCCTCGGCCTCGGCCTGTCGATCTGCCAGCGCATCGCGCGCATCCTCGGCCATCCGCTGCAGGTGCATTCGCGCGTCGGTGTCGGCAGCGTGTTCTCGATCCGCGTCCCGCCCGGCCAGCCGGCGCCGATGCCCGCGCGCCCGGCGCGCGCCCCGGCCGCGCCCGACGCCGTCGCCGGCCTGCGCGTGCTGTGCGTCGACAACGATCCGGAGATCCTCGACGGCATGCGCAGCCTGCTCGGCCGCTGGGGCGCGGTCGCGCTCACCGCCGTCACCGTCGAGGAGGCGCTGGCGCAGATCGATCCGGGCGATCCCGGCGCGCTGCCCGACGTCGCGCTGGTCGACTACCACCTGCACGATCGCCTCGACGGCCTCGGCGTGATCGCCGAACTGCGCCGTCGCGCCCGGCGCGACCTGCCGGCCGCGCTGCTCACCGGCGACGGCAGCGACACGCTCAAGAACGCCGCCCGCGAATACGGTTGCACCGTGCTGACCAAGCCGGTGAAACCGGCGTCGCTGCGGGCGTGGCTGGGGGCGTGGCGCTAGCAACGGGCGTGGCGCCTGTTCGCGGTGCGGGCCGGGCGCGTGCAGGCGGCTCCCGCGACGCCACGCCGCCGCCGGGCGGGATGCCCGCCGCTCCGACGGCAGATTGCGCGACGGCCGCGGCCGCCTCGCGGAACGCACGATCGGCGTCGTGCGGGTTGCACGACGGCGCGGCGGGCAGCATGCACGACGCACGAAGGCGACCTCGGAGATGGCCTGTTTTCAGGGGTTTCGCGGCTGGCATGGCTCTTGCGCGACATCCGCATCCGCCGCGCGAACGGTCGCCCGGCGTTTCCGAGGACTCCGTATGGCCGCTGTCGTCACTCCCGCCCGTCCGCTTCCCATGTCGCCCGTGGCGATCCTCGGCAGCAGCCTGCCGCCGATGAACGGGCCCGATATAGTGGGCGACGCCTCGTCCGACGCAGATCCCCGCCCCGTGCCGAAGTCAGAATCGAAAACCGCCGGCCGCATCCTCGCGATCGACGACGACAGCCGCCAGCTCCAGAACTTCGCCCTCGCCCTCGGCCGCCACGGCTACAGCGTCGAAACCGCCGACACCCTGGCCGAAGGCCTGCGCCTGGCGGCGACCCGGCCGTTCCAGGTGTGCCTGCTCGACCACAACATCGGCTACGACTCGGGCATCGACGCGCTGCCCCGGCTGGCCGAACTGGCGCCGCAGATGCGGGTGGTGATGGTCACCGCCAACGCCGGCGTCGAGGACGCGGTGCGCGCGATCTCGCTCGGCGCCGCCGACTACCTGGTCAAGCCATGCTCGCCGGAGCAGCTCCGGATCGCGGTGGCGCGCCAGATCGACACCCGGCGCATGCTCGACCGCATCGACACGCTCGAACGCGAGGTCGGGCGCACCGTGCCGTCGGAGCTGGGCAGCCGCAACCCGGCGATGCAGGCGGCGATCGACATGGCGCTGCAGGTGGCGCGCACCGACGCCAACCTGCTGATCCTCGGCGAGAGCGGCACCGGCAAGGGCGTGCTCGCCCGCGCCGTGCACCGCGCCAGCCCGCGCGCCGTCGCCGAGTTCGTCACCGTCAACTGCCCGTCGCTGTCCGCCGAGCTGATGGAGAGCGAGCTGTTCGGCCACTCCAAGGGCTCGTTCACCGGCGCCGTGCAGAACACCGTCGGCCGGATCAGCCACGCCGACGGCGGCACCGTGTTCCTGGACGAGATCGGCGACTTCCCGCTGTCGCTGCAGCCCAAGCTGCTGCGCTTCATCCAGGACAAGGAATACGAACGCGTCGGCGACCCGGCCACGCGCAAGGCCGACGTGCGCATCGTCGCCGCGACCAACCGCGACCTCGAGACGATGGTCCGCGACAACCAGTTCCGCCTCGACCTGCTGTACCGCCTCAACGTCATCGCGATCACCCTGCCGCCGCTGCGCGAGCGCCAGGAGGACCTCGAGGACCTCGCCAACGGCTTCATCCGCCGCTACGCCGCCGACTACGGCCTGCCGGCGCGCCGGCTGTCGGCGCCGGCGCTGTCCAAGCTGCGCACCTACGCCTGGCCGGGCAACGTGCGCGAGCTGCAGAACATGATGGAGCGCGCGGTGATCCTCGCCCGCGGCGAGGAGATCGGCGCCGACCTGCTGTCGCTCAACAGCGCCCAGCGCGCCGACGTGCAGCCGGGCACGCTGATGTCGCTGCAGGAGCTGGAGCGGCTGCACATCGAACGCATCCTCGCGGTCAGCGACAGCCTCGACGCCGCCGCGCGCACCCTCGGCATCGACGCCTCCACCCTGTATCGCAAGCGCAAGCTCTACGGATTCTGATCAGCCCACCGATCTTCCCCGCAATCCCCGCACGGGCGTGCGCCGCCCGAAAGCCGCATCCACCCGATGCGGCGCGCCGCGACATCGCCGTACGGAATTTCCCGCCATGACCGATCTGCACCACGACCCCGTGTCCGAAGACTTCTCGACCAGCCCGCTCGCGGATGGCCTGTCCCTCGTCGCCTGGATCTTCCTGCTGGTCGCGCTCGGCGCCGGCGTGGGCATCCTGTTCGGCGCGGACGCGTGGTACGACGGCCTGCTGAAACCGACGTTCAACCCGCCGGCGTCGGTGTTCGGGCCGGTGTGGACGGCGCTGTACGCGCTGATGGCGGTCGCGCTGTGGCTGGTGTGGCGCGGACGCCAGGGCGACAGCGCGATGCGGCGCACCGCGCTGCGGCTGTTCTGGGTGCAGTTCGTGCTGAACATGGCCTGGTCGCCGCTGTTCTTCGGGCTGCACAACCCGGGCCTGGCCTTCGTCGACATCTGCCTGCTGTGGATGGCGGTGCTTGCGACCGCGCTGGCGTTCGGCAAGGTGCGCCCGCTGGCCGGCTACCTGCTGGTGCCGTACGTGCTGTGGGTCTCGTTCGCACTCGTGCTGAACGGTACCATCTGGTTGATGAACCTCTGAAGCGCCGTGCCGGCGGACCCGGCGCACCCCCGCACGCCTCCCGCCGATGCCGCACGCCCGCGCCAGCCAATTCCGCATCCGCGCCAACATCGGCCTGCTCGCGCTGGCGTTCGTGGTGATCCTGATCACCTCGTTCGTCTCGGTGCGCTCGATCAACGACCTGCGCGGCGCGCTGGGCTGGATCGCGCATACGGTCGCGGTGAAGGACGGCCTGGCCGAGCTCCAGCGCGAAATGGGGCTGATGGAAGGCGACGGCCTGCGCTACATGATCATGGGCGACGCATCGCACCGAGACGGCCTGCGCCGGCACCAGCAGGCGATCGGCGAGGAGATCGCCGCGCTCCGCGAGCTCACTGCGGACAATCCCGATCACCAGCAGGCGCTTTCGGCGCTGTCCGCGGACTACGATGCGCTGCAGGCGCGCGTCCAGGGTTCCATCCGCATCCGCGAACAGGATCGCAAGAACGGCGACGACCGCGCCGCGATCGACCGCATCCGCGACCGCAAGGGCGAGGACATCGTCGACCGCATGCGCGCCCGCATCGTCGAGATGGCGGCGCAGGAGGATCGGCTGCTCGCCGCGCGCCAGAGCGAACGCGACGCACTGGTCAAGCAGACCAACGCCACCCTGCTGATCGCCAACGGCCTGGCGCTGTTCGCCGGGCTGATCGGCTTCTTCGCGCTGCGCCGCGCCCAGCGCGAGGCCGAGCACGCGCTGCGCACCGAACTGCACGCGGCGCAGGCGCATCGCGCCAGCGAGGAAAAGAGCGTGTTCCTCGCCAGCATGAGCCACGAGATCCGCACGCCGATGAACGCGATCTTCGGCTTCGCCCAGTTGCTCTCCGACCAGGTCCGCGAGCCGCTGCACCGCGAATGGGTCGCCTCGATCCGCAAGAGCGGGCAGATGCTGCTGACCCTGATCAACGACGTGCTCGACCTGTCCAAGATCGAGGCCGGCAAGCTGCAGCTCAACCCGCAGGGCACGGACATCGCCGAACTCACCGACGAGATCGTCGCCCTGTTCGAGCCGATGGCCGAAGCCAAGCGGCTGACCCTGCGCAGCGAGATCGAGGAGGAAGGGCTGATGCCGGTGGCGATCGACGCCCAGCGCCTGCGCCAGATCCTGATGAACCTGATCAGCAACGCGGTGAAGTACACCGAGCGCGGCGAGATCGTGGTGTCGGTGTCGATGCGGCCCTCGCCGCTGGGCACCGGCCACGACCTGTCGCTGTCCGTGCGCGACACCGGCACCGGCATCGACCCGGAGGCGCAGGCGCGGATCTTCGAGCCGTTCTTCCAGGCCGAGAGCCCGGACGGCCGTATCCGCCAGGGCACCGGGCTGGGCCTGAGCATCACCCGCCGGCTGGTCGACATGATGCACGGCAGCATCCACCTCGCCAGCCGCGTCGGCCAGGGCGCCACCTTCCAGGTCGCGATCCCCGACCTGCAGCCGGCCGTGCCGGCCGCCCCCGCGGGCGCGGCCGACGGTCAGGAAACCGGCGATTTCGATCGCCTGCCGCCGCTGCGCATCCTGATCGTCGACGACGTCGAATGGAACATCGAGGTCGCCAAGGGCTACCTGCGCAACAGTCGCCACACCCTGGCCGTCGCGCGCGACGGCGAGGAAGCGCTGGCGGTCGCCCGCCGGTTCCGCCCCGATGCGGTGATGATGGACCTGCGCATGCCGCGCATGAACGGCTATCGCGCCTTCGAGGCGATCCGGCGCGAGGAGACGCTGCGCGCGACCCGGGTGATCGCGGTCACCGCTTCCAGCCTGATCGACGACCAGGGCGGCCTGCAGGCGATCGCCTTCGACGGCTACATCCGCAAGCCGTACGCCCCGATCGAACTGCTCAACGCGCTGCTCTCGCTGTTCGGCGAAGCCGAGCCGGCGGTGGCGACGGAGACGCCTGCCGTCGCCGATGCGGTGACGGCGGCGGCCGGCGACGGCCAGTCGCGCGCCGCCGCGCTGGCCGAGTGGGCCGTGATCCGGGGCGCGCCGCTCGACGCCCTGCGCCGGCGCATGCGCATCCGCGAGATCGGCGAGTTCTCGCGGCGCCTGGACGTCCTGGCCGCGAGCATCGGCGACCCCGCGCTGATCGAGGAGGCGCGCCGCCTGCACCTGGCGGTGCAGCGCTTCGACGCGCACCAGATGAAGCTGGTGCTCGATCACCTCGCCGCCGGCGCCGGCGACACCGCACAGGAGAAGTCGAACGATGCCCAATAGGTTCCAGTCGCCCGTGGCGTTGCCGGTGGTGATGGTGGTGGACGACCAGAGCGCGAACGTCCAGGTCGTCGGCCAGTTGCTGACCCAGGCCGACTACGACGTGGTTCCGGTGCTCGACGGCCGCGAAGCGCTGGCGCTGGCCGAACGCAGTCCGCCGGACCTGGTGCTGCTCGACATGCGCATGCCCGGGCTCGACGGCTTCGCGGTGCTCGAGGGGCTGCAGGCGCTGCCGCAGGCCCGCGACGTGCCGGTGGTGTTCCTCACCGCCGACCACGAGCGCGACAACCTCGTGCGCGCGTTCGCCTCCGGCGCGGTGGACTACATCACCAAGCCTTTCATCGCCGAGGAACTGCTCGCGCGGGTGCGCACCCACCTCGACCTCAAGCGCTCGCGCGAGCGCCTGGCGCGGGTGGCCGAGGAGCGGCAGCGGATGGCGGAGATCGTCAGCCACGACCTGCGCAACCATTTCGGCAACATCCTGTTCTCCGCGGACATGCTGCGCGACGACGACCTGCCCGGGGACGTGCGCAAGTCGCTCGCCGCCTCGATCCGCGAATCCGCCGACGCCGGGGTGCTGTTCCTGCAGGCCTTCCTCGACCAGCAGCACGACCAGTCGCACGGCGTCCCGGTCAAGCCGATGCTGGCGACGGAACTGGCCGAGCGCGCGATGCGCCTGCTGTCGCCGCAGGCCGGGCGCAAAGGGATCGCCTTGCGGCTGGCGCACGAGGATCCCGACCTGCTGGTGATGGCCGAGGCCGCCGGCGCCGGCCACGTGCTGCAGAACCTGATCTCCAACGCCATCAAGTACGCGCCGCCCGACAGCGAAGTGGCGATCACCACCGGGCGCCGCGGCAAGTTCGGTGCGATCGCGGTGCACGATCGCGGCCCGGGCATCGGCGCGCAGGATCGCGAGAACCTGTTCAAGCGCTACGTGCGGCTGTCGTCGCAGCCCACCGGCGGCGAAAGCGCCACCGGGCTCGGCCTGGCGCTGGCGAAGCAGCGCGCCCGCACCATGGGCGGCGACCTGTGGTACGAGGATCGTTCCGGCGGCGGTGCGTCGTTCGTGTTCGAGCTGGCGCTGGCCTGAGCGCGCGCCCGCGCGCCGCGTCGTCGGTCCGATCGGATCGCAGCCGGTCGATCTCAGGGCGCCGCTGGCGAGGGACTGCTTTGGTTCTGATGAAGAAGCGTCGTTGCCGCCACGACGCGCTGTGGCGGCCGTTCGCGGGCGCACCATGCGCCGCCGGCAATGCCCGGAATCCTTTTCCGCGCTGGCGCGCGTACGACTTTCTTTGGCGCACTGCGCCGCTACCGGCGCGAACGGCGAAGCCGGCCCGAAGGGCGAGCGCCGCAGGCGCGAGTCAAGAAAGTCGCCAAAGAAAACATTCAGGTCCACGGCACATCTGCCATCGGAAGCGTGGCCGGGATTTTTCGGCGAGGCCTCCTGCCTCGTCGAAAAACGGCGGACCATCCTGTCCGCCGCCCTCGGGGTCTGCGATTGCATGAAAAGGCGGTGGGGCTGCAGGCCCGTCGGCACGAATCGCCTGGTGGCGCCATCGTCGCATCCGTTCGGTCCATGCGCCGATCAACGAAACGGGCCCCCTTGCACGTCGTGGGTGAGGACGATTGAACGGGTGTGGGCGAATGCGACTCCGCATGGAGGAGGCACGCGAACATCGGCGTTTCGCATCGCGACCCCACAACGAACGCACCCCCGAGCGAGGCGGGTCGCGCGGGGGTGCGTTGCGGGCGTTCACGGCGGTGGCGTGCAGCTCGACCGCCTGCGGCCGGAGTGCGTCGATCAGACCGCCGGTCGGCGGCGGCCGAAGATCAGCGACAGCACGAACAGCACCAGGAACACGAAGAACAGGATCTTGGCGATGCCGGCGGCGGCGCCGGCGATGCCACCGAAACCGAGTACGGCGGCGACCAGGGCGACGATCAGGAAGACGAGTGCGTAGTACAGCATGGCGAGGCTCCTCGGGGGATGGATGCGGGTCCGCGGCTGCGGGCTCACGAGAAAGGAAATCAAGTCCCGTGCCAATCGCGCGCCGGCGGTGAACGGACGGCAACGCCCGCCTTTTCAGGCGTTTGCCGAACCGGGTGCGCCGGCGCGTGCGCAGGTCGGCGCGGAGGCCGGGCCTCGCCCGGGGCGCGTTCTGCACGCGATCGTGCAACGCGCATGGCGCCGCGTCCGGCGCATCGTCCGATTCCCCACGGAATCCGCGTGGTTACGAATGGCACGCATTTTGATTGGTCCTCAAGGCATCCCTCCGTCCGCCGTCCGCCCAGGAGTCCGCCATGTCCGCCGCACTCGTCCGCATGTCGCCCGGTCGTTCCTCGCGCCGCCGCCGTCGCCTGCGCGTGCTCGTCGCCACCACCGTCGTCTGGACCGTCCTGTTCGGCTGGGCGCTGGTGCTGGTGCGGCAGGCCGCGCCGGACCGCTCGACGCCGGCGGTGGCCACGCTGCTGCCCGCGACCGGCGGCGGCGCCTGGTTCGCGGACGACGACGTGTCGGCCTACGACGCCGGCGAGGCCCCCGTGGGCCCGGATTTCTCGATCGACACCGAAGGCGCGCTCTCCGCCGACGCGGAGCAGGCCGCCGACGCCAGCGCCTACGCCTCCGGCCGCTGAGCCCATCCCCGGCAGGGACGCGGCCCACGCGCGGCCGGACCGACATGCGGCGGTGCTAAGCTGCCGCGCATGAGCCGACTGTCCGACCCCGCCGAGCAGGCCCGTATCGTCCAGCGCCTGGCGGAGCTGCGGCTGGAGCATCGCGACCTCGACGTCGCCATCGAGCGGCTGCACGAGAACATCGCCGCCGACGAGCTGGCGATCAAGCGTTTCAAGAAGCGCAAGCTGCAGCTCAAGGACACCATCGCCCGGCTCGAATCGGCGCTGATCCCGGACGAACCGGCTTAGCGTCGGCTCGTCCGACCCGCCCGCGCGGCACCAAGGCCGCATGGTCGGGGCCGGGTCGCCATCGCCGAATCGCTGCGGCCGCGCCGGCCGTTCAGCCGACCCGCGACACTTCCGCCAGCGTGATCGAGAACAGCTCGACCTTGCCGCAGCCGGGTCCGGTGCAGGCGTAGGCGTCGAGCGACGTGCGGTCGACCAGCCGTTCGCCGATCAGGCCCTGGGCCAGCGGCGCTTCGGGCGCGCCTTCGTGCAGGCGCAGCCGGCCGAGCGCCTGCATCGCCGCACCGCAGCGCGGGCAGCGCAGGTCGCGCGCCTCCGGCGCCTGGACTTCGGTGGCCAGGTTTTCGACGAGCAGGCTTTCGACCACCAGGCCCTCGTCGTGGACGAGCGCCGGCCCGGTGTCGCCGCCCTCGAACTGCGCGCCGCAGTTCCAGCAGATGCCGAAGTCCGAATCGTTGTCCTCGCCGCAGCTCGGGCAGTTCCAGATGGCCATGCGCTCGCCCTCTTTGGTCGCCGCGAGCATAGCCGCGCGCGCGCCATCGACGGCCGCCATGGCCGGTCCATCCGCCGGATGGCGACGTGGCGGTGACGAGCGGCCATGTTGCGGCGCAGCAGCAACCGTATTCAATCCCGCCGCCGGAACCGCACGCTATCCTGCCGCCTCACCCGGGGAGAACCGTCCATGCTGCGGATGCAACAACGGCTGTCCGTGCCGTTCCTGATGTTGCTGAGCCTGCCGTCGACGGCGATGGGCTTCGCGCTGGCGGTGCAGATCTCGGCGCTGAGCTGGCTGATGTCGACCAAGTACGGGCTGAAGCTCGACGAGATCGGCATCGTGTGGGCGGCCGGTCCGCTGGCGGGCATCCTCGGCCAGGTGCTGATCGGCATCGTCAGCGACAACGTCTGGGTCTGGGGCGGGCGTCGCCGGCCCTTCATCCTCGTCGGCGGCGTGCTGACCGCGCTGATGCTGCTGGCGCTGCCGTCGATCGGCGCCATAGGAACAGCGCTCGGGCTCGAGACCATCCTCGGGGTCGCGGTGACGGTGGCGATGGCGCTGGACCTGTCGATCAACCTCGGCTTCAACCCGACCCGTTCGATCATCACCGACGTCACCCCCGAAGGCCCCAAGCGCACCGCCGGCTACACCTGGATGCAGACCGTCTCGGGCACGTTCGGCGTGCTCGCATACGCGGTCGGCGCGGTGTGGGGCAACATCGCGCTGATCTACTTCGGCGCCGGACTGGTGCTGGCGTTCTCGCTGGTGCCGGCGCTGCTGGTGGAGGAGCCGCGCACGCTGGCGCACACCGAGACCGGCGCCGCGGCCGAGAAGCTCAGCATTGGCCGGCTGCTGATGCTGATGCGCCCGCTGTGGGCGTTCGCCGTCTACGCGCCGATCGCGATGGGCCTGAAATTGGCCGGCGTGTCGCACCACGGGATGTGGCTGGAGGTCGTGTTCGGGGTGGCGGCGCTCGCGCTGATCGCGCACGCGCTGACCGAGCGCCAGGTCCTCGACGGCCGCGAGGACATCGCCGGCTTCCGCAAGGTGCTGGCGGCGCATGCGATCAGTTGGTTCGGCATGCAGAGCCTGTTCGTGTACATGATCGGCTTCGTCCAGCAGCGTTTCCCGCAGCTCGACGCCGACGCCACCGGCCGGGTGATGTCGATGAGCTTCCTCGCGCTCAACGCGGTCGCCGCGCTGGTGCCGGCGCTGGTGCTCAACCCGCTGGCGCGCCGCTTCCGCGAGGTGCGGGTGCATGCCGCCAGCCTGGCGCTGATGGCGCTGGGCTTCGGCTTCGTCTACCTGTTCGGGCACACCCCGGCGACGCTGTACGTCGGCATGGCGACGATGGGCCTGGGCTGGGGCGCGATCGTCAGCCTGCCGTTCGCGATCTTCTCGCAGGGCGTCTCGCCGGCCCGGATCGGCCTGTACATGGGCGTGTTCAACCTCAGCGTGGTGCTGCCGCAACTGGCGGTGAGCCTCGGCGTGGGCGCGCTGCTGGCGGGGATCGAGAACAAGGCGCTGGTGTTCGCGCTGGGCGGCGCCTGCATGCTGGCCTCGGCGCTGGCCTGGCTGGCGGTGAAGCAGGGCGCGCCGCACGCGCGGGGCGCCGCCGCGGCCGGCGGCCGGCACTGACCGGCCCGGTCGCGTCCGCGCCCCGCGGCGACTACACTCCGGGACAGTTTCCGACGCACGGCTCCCCCATGGCCCTCCGCAAGACCAAGGCCACCTCGGTCGACATCGCCCACCGCGCCGGCGTTTCGCAGGCCACGGTCTCGCGCGTGCTGCGCGGCAGTCCGCTGGTGAACGCGGAGACCCGCAAGCGCGTGCTCGACGCCGTGCAGGAGCTCAACTACAAGGTCGATCGCCGGGCCTCCAGTCTGCGCACCCAGCGCGCCGGCACCCTGGCGCTGCTGCTGTTCGAGGACCCGACCGAGGACGAGTCCAACATCAACCCGTTCTTCCTGTCGATGCTCGGCTCGATCACCCGCGCCTGCGCCCGCCACCACCACGACCTGCTGGTGTCGTTCCAGCAGTTGTCGGACGACTGGCACGCCGACTACGAGGACAGCATGAAGGCCGACGGCCTGATCCTGCTCGGCTACGGCGACTACGTCGACTACCGGCCCAAGCTCGAACGCCTGGTCGAGCAGGGCACGCATTTCGTGCGCTGGGGCGCGGTGCTGCCCGACCAGCCGGGCATCTCGATCGGCTGCGACAACGCGCAGGGTGGGCGCCTGGTCGGCGAACACCTGCTCGCCCTCGGCCGGCGCAGCATCGCCTTCCTCGGCGACGCCTCCTCGCACTACCCGGAATTCCACGCCCGCTACCGCGGCTGCGAGCAGGTGCTGCGCGCCGCCGGCATCCCCGAGGAGCCGGCGCTGCAGGTCGATGCGCTCAGCTCCGAGGAGGAAGGCTACGAAGCGGCGAAGGCGCTGCTCGGCCGCGGCGTGCTGTTCGACGCCATCTTCGCGGCCAGCGACCTGATCGCGATCGGCGCGATCCGCGCCCTGCACGAGCACGGCCTGCGCGTGCCCGAGGACGTGGCCGTGGTCGGCTTCGACGACATCGCCATGGCCCGCTTCTGCAACCCGCCGCTGACCACCGTCTACCAGGACACCGCCCGCGCCGGCGAGCTGCTGGTCGACACCCTGCTCAAGCGCATCCACGAACAGCCCGCCGAAAGCGCGATGCTGCCGGCGAAGCTGGTGGTGCGCAGGTCGAGCGGGGCTTGAGCCGAGAGCGCATGGCGCGGTTCCTGCGCACGACGCTCGCGACGGATTTCGGCACCCGCCGTCCTTGCGTCATGTCGCGACTGACGTCGCTCCTACAGGAAGCCACCGCGCGCCCTTAGCTCTTCGTAGGAGCGACGTGAGTCGCGACAGGCGCATGCCGCCGCCCGAGGTGCGATGTGCGTTGAGGGTCGCGACTGACGTCGCTCCTACAGCATCGGGCATGGCGCCGTTCAGTGCCCCATCGGCTCCGGCACCCGCAGCACCAGCAAACCGGAGAGGAGCATCGAGGCGCCGCCGAGGATCAGCAGGTTCGCAGGGTGGTTGCCGAACACGGCGTGCAGCAGGTAGCCCAGGGTCGCCACCGCGACGAGCTGCGGGATGACGATGAAGAAATTGAAGATGCCCATGTACACGCCCATCTTCTGCGCCGGCACGCTGTCGGACAGCAGCGCGTAGGGCATCGACAGGATCGAGGCCCAGGCGAAGCCGACGCCGACCATCGACAACAGCAGCCACTGCGCGTCGGGCATGAACGGGATCGAGATCAGGCCAAGCCCGCCGAGCGTGACGTTGATGAGGTGGCTCACGCGCAGGCCGAAGCGGCGCACGAGGAACGGAATGACCGCCGCGGCCAGCGCGGCGAAGCCGTTGTAGGCGGCGAACAGCACGCCGACCCAGTTCGCGCCTTCGTTGAAGGCGACGGATTTCGGGTCGTCGGTGCCGTAGTAGGCGCCGGTGACGGTGGCGGTGGTGTAGATCCACATCGCGAACAGCGCGAACCACGAGAAGAACTGCACCAGCGCCAGTCGACGCATGGTCACGGGCATCGCATAGATGTCGGTCATCACCGTGGCGAACGGGCTCTCCGGCGACACCACGTTGAGCATGAGCAGCGCGAGGCCGTAGGCGGCGAGCAGCACGCCGAGCAGCAGCAGCTCCTTCGGCAGGCCCTGCAGCAGCACCAGCGTGATCGCGCCGACGCCGAAGAAGAACCAGAACGTGCCGAAGCGGGTGCTGCGGGTGCGGTCCAGCGGCGGGCGGTCCAGCGGCGGCGCCTCGTCGAACGCGTGCAGCGTCTCCGGCGGGTACTCGCGGGTCCGCAGCACGGTCCACACGATTGCCCCCAGCAGCACGCCGGCGCCGGCGTAGAACGCGTAGCGCACGGTGTCGGGCACCTGGCCGGCGGCGGCCTCGTTGGCCACGCCGAGCTTCTCCAGCATCCACGGCAGCATGCTCGCCACCACCGAGCCGATGCCGATGAAGAAGCTCTGCATCGCGTAGCCCTTGGCGCGCTGCGAGGTCGGCAACTGGTCGCCGACGAACGCCCGGAACGGTTCCATCGAGACATTGATCGAGGCGTCCAGCACCCACAGCAGGCCGGCGGCGATCCACAGCGTCGGCGAGTTCGGCATCGCCAGCAGCGCGAGCGAGGCGAGGATCGCGCCGATCATGAAGTACGGGCGGCGGCGGCCCAGCGGCGTCCAGGTGCGGTCGGAGAGGTAGCCGATGATCGGCTGCACGATCAGGCCGGTCAGCGGCGCGGCGATCCACAGTCCCGGCAGCGCGTCCATCTCCGCGCCGAGGGTCTGGAAGATGCGGCTGACGTTGGCGTTCTGCAGCGCGAACCCGAACTGGATGCCGAGGAAGCCGAAGCACATGTTCCAGATCTGCCAGAACGACAGCGTCGGCTTCGTGGTCTGCGATCCGGTGGTCGTCGTCCCGGCGGTCATCATCGTGATCCTGTGCATGCGCGGCGTGCGAGCGCGCATGATCCCACGCGCCGATGTGCGCGCGACGCCGCGCTGCAGCGCAGCATCGGCGCGATGCAAACGTATTCACGCACATCGTCGCGAGTCCGCGTCGCATGCACGGTGCCGTGAGCGGCGCAGCGCCGGAATCCGCGCGCCGGATCGAATACGATGGGGAAGGACCTTCGACGCCGCTGCCCCCGCCATCGGGTGGATGCGGTTCGACGGAGGTCAAAGCGAGTCGTTCATGCGAAAGAGGCTCCTGGGGATGCGCGATCTGACTGCGATGCGCCGAAGTGCGGGCGATGCCGCGACGCGGCGATCGCGGCCGCCGCGCGCTGCATGCGTCGTCATCGCGGCGGCGTTGTCCGGCGGCATTCCGCCGATCGCCATCGCGTCGGACGGCGCCGCGCGCGCCTCCCGTGCCGTCGCCGTCGATGCCCTCGCCGCCGCCTGCGATTCGCCCGCATCGGCGACCGTGCTGCGGGCGCAGGCCGGCGCGGCCGTCGAGGCCCGCGCCTACTGGCTCGATCGCGGCCTGATCCAGTGGCCGGGCGTCGCCGTTTCCGGGCGGTTCCGGCTCTACCGCTCGGCGACCGCCGGCCTGCGCGCCGTTGCGGGCGCGCCGGTTTCCGGCGCCGACGGCCACGTCGATCTGGCGCCGGCCAAGGCCGAACGACCCGCCGCGCTGGTCGAACGCTTCCGCTTCGTCGGCGATGGCCCGACGCTGGCGTTCGCCGCCGCCGTCGATCCCGCCGCGCTGTTGCGCGAGCAGGTGCTGCTGGTGCGCGAGGACGACGCCGGCCGCGTGCTCGACGCGACCGCCGTGCAGACGCCCGGTGCGCTCGACGATCTCTATGCCGCGGCGGCGGACGCGACGCTCGGCGCCTTCCGCACGACGCCTCCGGCCGGCGCCGAGGATGTCGCGACGCGCTTCGCGCTGTGGGCGCCGACCGCACGCGCGGTCGCGCTCTGCCTGTACGCCGACGCGCCGCGCGGCAGTACGCGCGCCTTCCCGGCGCAGCGCGACGACGCCACCGGGGTGTGGACGCGGGACCTGCCGGGGACGCTGCACGGCACGCGCTACGCCTATCTGGTCGAGGTGATCGTCCCGGGCGTCGGCCTGGTGCGCAATCGCGTCACCGATCCCTATTCCGCCGCGCTCACCGCGGGTTCCGCGCGCAGCGTCGTGCTCGATCCCGATGCCGCCGACACCAGGCCCGCGGGCTGGGACGACGCGCCGCGCCCCGCGCCGGCGGCGGACAACGTCGACATGGTCGTGTACGAACTGCACGTCCGCGATTTCTCGCGCGACGACGCGTCCGTGCGCGCGCCCTGGCGCGGCAAGTACCTCGCCTTCACAGAAGCCGATTCCGCGGGCATGCGCCACCTGCGCGCGCTGCGCGCCGCCGGGCTGACCGACGTGCATCTGCTGCCAGTCTACGATTTCGCCTCGGTGCCGGAACGCGGCTGCGTCGTGCCCGACGTGCCGAAGGCCGCGCCCGACAGCGTGGCGCAGCAGACCGCGGTGGCGAAGACCGCCGCGACCGACTGCTTCAACTGGGGCTACGACCCGTGGCACTACGGCGCGCCCGAAGGCAGCTACGCGGTGCGGCCCGACGGCGCGGCGCGCGTCCGCGAGTTCCGCGCGATGGTGCAGGCGCTGCACGCGGCCGGCCTGCGCGTGGGCATGGACGTGGTCTACAACCATACGTTCGCCGCCGGCCAGGACGAGAAATCGGTGCTCGACCGCATCGTGCCCGGCTACTACCACCGGCTCGACGCCGACGGCAGGATCGCGCGCTCGACCTGCTGCGAGAACACCGCCACCGAACACCGGATGATGGCGAAGCTGATGATCGACACCGCGGCGCGCTGGGTGCGCGACTACCGCATCGATTCGTTCCGCTTCGACCTGATGGGCCACCAGCCGCGCGCGGCGATGGAACGTCTGCAGCACGCGGTCGACGCCGCCGCCGGCCGCCATGTGCCGTTGATCGGCGAGGGCTGGAACTTCGGCGAGGTTGCCGACGGCGCGCGCTTCGTCCAGGCCTCGCAGCGTGCGCTGGCCGGAAGCGGTATCGGCAGCTTCAGCGACCGCGCCCGCGACGCGCTGCGCGGCGGCTGCTGCTGCGACGGCGGTGCGGCGCTGGTCGAGAAGAAGGGCTGGCTCAACGGCCTCGCCGACGGCGCGGACGCCGCCGCGGCGCAACGCGCGGCCGACCTCGTGCGCGTGGGCCTGGGCGGCACGCTCGCGGGCATGCGCATGACGACGGCGGACGGGCGCACGCAGGCGTTCTCCGCGATCGACTACGCCGGCCAACCCGCGGGCTACGCCGCGGCGCCGGGCGAGACGGTGAACTACGTCGAGAACCACGACAACATGACCCTGTTCGACCTCGGCGCGATGCGGTTGCCGCCCGACACGTCGCCGGAGGACCGCGCCCGCGTGCAGTTGCTCGGCGCCGCGTTCGTGGCGCTGGCGCAGGGCGTGGCCTACTACCATGCCGGCATCGACGTGCTGCGCTCGAAGTCGCTGGACAAGAACAGCTTCGACTCGGGCGATGCGTTCAATCGCCTCGACTGGACGCTGACCGACAACGGCTTCGGCGCGGGGTTGCCGCCGAAGGGCGACAACGGCGGCGACTGGCCGTGGATGCGGCCGGTGCTGGCCGGCGCGCGGATCAAACCCGCCCCCGCGGACATCGCGTGGATGGCGGGCGCCTTCCGCGACCTGCTGCGCATCCGCGCGAGCTCGTCCCTGTTCCGCCTGCGCACGGCCGAGGAGGTGGCCCGGCGGTTGACGTTCCCCAACAGCGGGCCCGGGCAGAATCCGCGGGTGGTGGTCGGCCATCTCGACGGCGCCGGACTCGACGGCGCCGGGTTCCGCGAGATCCTCTACTTCCTCAACGCCTCGCCGCGCGCGCAGACGCTGTCGCTGCCGACCCAGGCCGGCAAGGCCTGGACGCTGCATCCGGTGCAGCGCGATCCGCACGCGGTCGATGCCCGCGCCCGCGAAGCGCGGGTCGCGTCCGCTACCGGCGCCTTTTCCATCCCGCCACGCAGCGTCGTGGTCTATGTCGTCGAATGACGTCCGAGGTCCCGCCGCCATGCGCATGCCCGCCGTATCTTCCCGTTTCACGCTCGCCCTGATCGCGTGCGCCGCTGCAGGGGCCGCACACGCGGCCACCGTCGCCGAGGTCGCTTCGCCGGACGGACGCATCCGCGTCGAACTCGACGTCAGCGGCGAAGGCCGCCTCGCCTATCGCATCGCCCGCGACGGCAAACCGTTGATCGGCGACTCGCGGCTGGGTTTCCTGCTGCGCAACGGCCGCCAGTTCCTGCGCGGGCTCGAACTGCAGGCGCAGGCGTCGCGCAGCGTCGACGACACCTGGGAACAGCCGTGGGGCGAGCGCCGCTTCGTGCGCGACCACTACAACGAACTGCGCGTGCAGTTCGCCGAGCGCGACCACGACCACCGCCGGCTCGACGTGGTGTTCCGGGTGTTCGACGACGGCGTCGGCTTCCGCTACGAATTCCCGAAGCAGCCTGCGTTGGACGAGGTGCAGATCGCCGAGGAGCTGACCGAGTTCGCGATCGCGCGCCCGGCGACCGCATGGTGGCTGCCGGCGTACGAGTGGAATCGCGAGGAATACCTCTACCAGCGCACGCCGCTGGCCGAGGTCGGAACCGCGCAGACGCCGCTCACGCTGCGCACCGACGACGGCACCCACGTGACCCTGCACGAGGCCGCGCTGGTCGACTACGCCGGCATGAACCTGATGAAGGGCGATGGCGGCGTGCTGCGCGCGTCGCTCACGCCGGGCAGCCCCGCGAAGGTGGTGCGTCGCGTGCCGTTCGACACGCCGTGGCGCACGATCCAGATCGCCGACCGCGCCGGCGGGCTGGTCGAATCGAACCTCATCCTCAACCTCAACGAGCCCAACAAGCTCGGCGACGTGAGCTGGTGCAAGCCGTCCAAGTACGTCGGCGTGTGGTGGTCGATGCACCTGGACCAGCAGACCTGGGGCACCGGGCCCAAGCACGGCGCGACCACGGCGAACGTGCGGCGCTACATCGACTTCGCCGCGAAATACGGCTTCCGCGGCGTGCTCGTCGAAGGCTGGAACACCGGCTGGGACGGCGACTGGTTCGCCAACGGCTGGCAGTTCGATTTCCGCAGGCCCACGCCGGACTACGATCTGCCCGGCCTCGCCGCCTACGCGAAGGCCAAGGGCGTGCACCTGATCGGCCACCACGAGACCGCCTGCGCGGTGAGCCACTACGAGCGGCAGATGGATGAGGCGTTCGCGCTGTTCGAGAAGCTCGGCATCGAGACCGTGAAGACCGGTTACGTCTGCGACGCCGGCCAGATCGAGCGCCAGGACGTCGAAGGCGGCCCGGTGATCCGCGAGTGGCACGAAGGCCAGTTCATGAGCGAGCATCACTTGCGGGTGGTGCTGGCGGCGGCGAAGCACCACATCGCGATCGACGCGCACGAACCGATCAAGGACACCGGCTTGCGCCGCACGTATCCGAACTGGGTGTCGCGCGAAGGCGCGCGCGGGCAGGAGTACAACGCCTGGGGTCGTCCGCCGAATCCGCCCGAGCACGAGCCCAACCTCGTCTTCACGCGCATGCTCGCCGGGCCGATGGACTACACCCCCGGCGTGCTGAGCCTGGAGGGTCGAGGCCAGCCGATCGGCAGCACGCTCGCGCGGCAACTGGCCGACTATGTCGTGCTCTACAGCCCGGTGCACATGGCCGCGGACCTGCCCGAGCACTACGCGCGGCACATGGCCGCGTTCCGGTTCATCCGCGACGTGCCGGTCGATTGGCAGGAGACGCATGCGGTCAACGGCGAAGTCGGCGACTACGTCACCCTTGTGCGCAAGGACCGCAACAGCCAGGACTGGTACCTCGGCAGCGTCACCGACGAGAACGCGCGCACGCTGGAGGTGCCACTGGACTTCCTCGATGCCGGCAAGCGCTACGAAGCGCAGATCTACCGCGACGGCGACGACGCGGACGGACTGACGGAAAAGCGGTTCTCGTTCGTGCGCGAGACCCGCGAGGTGACCTCGACCGATACCCTGACCCTGACCCTGGCGCGCGCCGGTGGCGCAGCGGTCCGGTTCGTGGCCAGGCACTGAGCGCATCTGGCGGCGGCACATGCTCAGACGCTCATTGGACAGGGTCTCCCGCGACAGCATCGAGTCCGCGATCGCCGTCCTGTGCGTCGACGACGGGAGCCTACCGGACATCAAGATCGACTTCTGCGGACACCCCGCTGTCCCGCAAGCGTACGCATTCATCCGATCATGCGCCGCAGGCCTGGTTTCGAAGAACAACAGCTACTGGTCGAAGAGCGGAGAGAAGGCGTGCGTCTTCGGGTTCGAGGACGACCCGACTGGCGCCTTGCTGCAAGGGGACGCCGAAGCGTTCCATGTCGTGTTCGGCGGCCTTCGTTCCCCGGGCGGCCATGCCGTTCCCGACCTCGGCGTGTTCTGTTTCGATCCATCCTCCATGGCGCTCGATTACAAGATGGGCCCCGGGTGGGATGCGTCTGCCGTGATCGGGCTGTTCGAAATCCTCCTTGGTGCGAGCGCATGGTCGGAGCGCGTCGTCATCACGCATGAAGGCAACATTTTTGATGAATGCGATGCGTTGATGGGTGCATACCGACATTGGTCGAAGGAGGTCAAATGACATCACCTGCCATGCCTCGGTGCTCCATCTGCCCCGCGATGCGCGGCTCGGCGGCCCAAGCGTCTACGCATAGAAGAAACCGCCGAGCGAGATTGCGTCGACGATCCTCGCCTCCTAGGGCCTGAGTACACGCGGCATGACTGAATCCAACGCCTGGTTCGAGAAGATGGCGACCATACCTGCACGCTGGGACCGCATGATCTTCTGCACCGGCGCGGTTCGACATGGCGGCAAGCTCGCGGACACGGCATTGCTGATCGGCGACCCATGCACCGGGCGACTTGCAAACAAAGGCTTTTTCACCTGTCCGCTGAGAGTGTCGGCATGATTCGGCAGAGAATCATCGCGCTTCTGATGTGCGTTCTGCTGCCATCGACCGTGGTCGCCGGCACTGCGGCGCCATGCTGTGACGCGCGCGTCGAGACGCTGCACTTCGATGCACCCGGCATCGACGCCGACGGTCTCCGCGTGCGCGTGTTCCTGCCGCCGGGTTACGACCCGGGCCGGCAGCCCGGCTATCCGGTGCTATACCTCGACGACGGCCAGGACGCGGAGGCGGTCGCGCTGCAGCCGTGGCTCGACGCGCTGACGATCAGCGGCGAAATCCGCCCGCTGATCGCGGTCGCGATCGACATGCCCCACGACCGGCTCGGCGCCTACGGATTTTCCGATCGCGCCGCCGGGCGCAGCGTTGTCGCCGACACGCGCGCGGGCCCGGTCGGTGCGAACGCGCATGCCTACGCGCAGTGGCTCGCGCAGGTGCTGGTGCCCGCCATCGATGCCCGCTACCGCACGCAGCCGCGTCCGGACGCGCGTGCGATCCTCGGCTGGTCGCTGGGGGGCGCGCAGGCGCTGAACAGCGGCTGGCAGTATCCGGAAGTGTTCGGCCGCATCGGCGCATTCTCGCCCTCGCTGTGGCTGGCGACCGATCGTCGCGACGCCGATGCGGTGCAGCGCACGCGTATCGCACAGGGCATGATCGCCCGCGGCGCCTGGCGTGCGGGGCTGCACGTCTTCTTCGCGGTCGGCGACGCCGAGGAAACCGACGACCGCGACGGCGATGGCGTCATCGATGTTCTCGACGACGCGCGCGATCTGATCGAGGGCTGGCGCGTCGCCGGCGAAGCCGTGCCGCGCGTGAACGGCCTGCATCAACTGGGCCACACGATCGACCTCGATCACGCAGCGGCGCCGTCGCGCGCGGACGTCGCGCTGTACGTCCTGCCCGACGGGGTTCATCGCCAGCCGAGCTGGTCGCGCATGCTGCCGGTGTTCCTGCGCTGGGCCTATGCCGTGCATGCACCGCCGCTGCATGCGACCGGACGGGTCGAGTCCTGGCATGCCGTGCCGTCGCGCTTCGTCGCTGCACGCGATGTCGACGTGTGGCTGCCGCCGTCGTACGGACGCGATCCGCAGAAGCGCTACCCGGTGCTGTACATGCACGACGGCCAGAATCTGTTCGATCCGGCGCTGGTGCTCAACGGGACCGACTGGGACATCGACGGCGCCATGACCCGGCTGATCGCCGCCGGCACAGTTCGCGAGGCCATCGTCGTCGGCGTGTGGAACGCGCCGCAACGGTTCCTCGAATACATGCCGCAGGCCGCGGTGCGTGCGTCGACGATCGCCAGCGGCATCGACGGCGTGCCGCCGTTCGACGCGGCGCAACTGCAATCCGACGACTACCTGCGCTTCCTCGTCGAGGAACTCAAGCCCTTCATCGACGCGGAGTACCGTACCCGGCCCGGTCGCGACGACACCTTCGTCATGGGTTCGAGCATGGGCGGCCTGATCTCGCTCTACGCCATCGCGCGCCACCCGGACGTATTCGGTGGCGCGGCCGCGCTGTCCACCCACTGGCCCGCGTGCGGCGGTTGCACGATCGACTGAAACAACGAAGGGCCAGCCGTACTGGCCCTTCGTTTATTCCGTTTGCGAATTTACGTGCAAATTCTCACTTGTGCGCGTTTGTAATAACATAGTTAATGACAAGGCCGTTGCTGCTGTATTTGATTGCCAGATACCAGCCAGAGTTATCGGCAGCTACCGAATCATCTGCGCTATCTTTCTGCGGATCAAAGTACAGTACAGATGTATTAAAAGATCCTTTTGGCAATTTCTTTCTATTTAAATCAAAAGACGTACCGAACGCCTCGTCAAAGTCGGTCAGTTTTTGATAATTTCCCAGCCCGCATGAATCAATGATATCAATGCTGGCTTTTGCCTTATCCGCCCCTTTCCTCGCACTTTTGAATGCAGCTTTTGATGTTTCGCAAGAACCACGCGTCGTCAAGGGAACGGCATCTTCGCATCTCGCTGAAAATGAAGTTAGTGTGAAGATTGCCCATAACAACGATGCCTTCGATTTACTTATTTGCATGTCACGCGCCATATACATGCCATGTGGAGGAAGTTTCTTTTTCGGCTTACAGGCATTATGGGGATTTTCGTACATGTCTCGCATTCAAGGGTGCCGTGGACACATGGCAGGCAACGATATTATTGGCTAATCGCAAAGCGGCTGTCTTGGCATCTTGATCTGTCCCGTCATAGGCAATGCTCACTAGATTATTGCCTGAATTTTCGAAATCCGATACAAGGATGAAGCTTTGCAAGCGGTCGCGTCCGACACGAATACGCCTAGGGAATGATGTTGCAGGCACTTCCTGGAGTTCGGTATTAGGCATCATGCCGAATTTTCCAACGGTGATTTTCAGTTCGCCCCCATCTCCTGTCAGAACGGCATAAGTGGGGTAGTGCGGGCTAAGCATTCCATTATCAAAGGTCGACCTGAGAACGCCTACGTGCCTAGCGCAGACTCCAAAGAAAGTGCTTAATGGAAATAGCTCCCCATCAGCAGAAAGCAGGTCCGGATTGAACGACTTCGATCCGGGAGATTGACTTGAATTTTGCGGCTCGTTCCCGGTTGTAGGCGAGCCGCAACTTGCCAATAAGGTCGTTGCCAACAAGGCGGATAGGAATTTATTCATTTGCATCCGCACTCCCTTAACTTGTTGAGGCCGCCGGGGTCGGTGACCTGCACGATCCGGTCGAGCGCGTCGTACTGCACCTGGGTCTGCGCGCCGATCCCACCGACGTTGCGCAGCGTCGTGCGCACGTAGCCTTCCCCGTCAAGTGGACAGTGCAAAAGGAGAATTTTCCCGCTCGCGGGATGCGCGATAGACGCTCGGCGGCAGGTTCCCGAGCGACTCGTGCGG
>Ga0136846_1219419_pt1 | contig 43301 bp, 41 predicted proteins | sample HopSoiMetagenom2_FD_96841 | JGI IMG/M metagenome (GOLD analysis project Ga0136846, IMG submission 96841) | Grasslands soil microbial communities from Hopland, California, USA - 2 Assembly 2016 (version 4) | ecosystem: Environmental > Terrestrial > Soil > Grasslands | place: USA: Hopland...
CATCAGCGGTCGACCGGCGCGGGCGAGTTTTCCATCTACGTCGTACGGAAGATCCGGTCGAAGCACCCTGGTGACGCCATCGATGACGGCAACGCCAGGCCCCGTGTCGAACGCACGGACTCCCTCGATCGCGCCGTGCGGCGGGACGACAGTGATATTGCCGATGCCACCGAGGTTCTGGAGTCCTCGCCAGTCGTCACCCGACGAGAAGAGCATCGCGTCGGCGATCGGAACCAGCGGCGCACCCTGCCCCGCGGCCGCGACGTCGCGTACGCGAAAATCGCTGATGACATCGATACCGGTACGCTCGGCGATCACAGCGCTCTCGCCGGACTGCCAGGTCGAGTGTCCGGGCTCGTACCAGATCGTCTGACCGTGCGACGCGATCGCCGAGATGTCGGAGCGCGCAACTCCCGCCTCGGCCATCACCTGGACCGCGGCATCTGCAAGCCATCCGCCGAGATCAAAGTTTATCCGGCAGTACTCGGCCGGAGTGCCACCCCCGAGCGCTGCGGTCAAACGCGTGCGCTCCGCCGGTGTGTATGCCCGCGAATGGTAGGCGAGCAGATCGACATCGACGCGGCCGTCGTTGGCGTCGCTGAACCGTGCCACCGCGGCGCTGATTCCATCCAGCGAAGTTCCCGACATCAATCCGACGACGACGCCCGATGCCACGCTATTGCTCGCGAATTGGTGGCGGCGCGTCTTTGGTGACCCTGCGAACCACGCCACCGTTATCCAGGAGCAACTTTTCCGCCTCCTCGCGCGTGACGCCGCGTTTCTGCATCACGATGGCGAGCTTGACGCTCTTGCCGGCGCGATCGAGAAGCTTCGTCGCATCATCGCGCGACACCCCGCAAACCTCCATCACGATACGCTGGCTGCGGTCGACGAGCTTGTTGTTGGTCGCGCGCAGATCGACCATCAGATTTCCGTAGGTTTTACCGAGTCGGATCATCGCACCCGTGGTGATGGTGTTGAGCACGAGCTTGGTCGCCGTGCCGGCCTTCATACGGGTGGATCCTGTTACAACTTCGGGGCCGACGATCGGGAGCATGGCCACATCGACGCGGGCGACCAGATCGGGCGGCGGTGGGGAGCAGGCGACGATTCCAGTCTTCGCACCCAGTTCGGCGGCCCGCTCCAGCGCGGCGCGAACGTAGGGCGTCGTACCGGATGCGGCGATTCCGATCACAAAATCCTTTTCGCTGACTTTGTGCTCGTCGATGACGAGCGCACCGTTACCGACGATGTCTTCGGCGCCCTCCTGGGCCCGAGTCAACGCCGGAAGACCACCGGCGATGATTCCCTGCACCATATCGGGATCGGTGCCGAAGGTGGGCGGGCATTCGCTGGCGTCGAGGACGCCAAGGCGGCCAGAAGTCCCGGCGCCGACGTAGAACAAACGCCCTCCGAGGCGGAACGTTTCCTCGGCGAGCTCAATAGCCCGCGCGATCTGCTCTCGCTGGGTGGCCACGGCATCGGGAACTCTCTTATCTTCCGCGTTTATCAGGTCTACGATCTCGAGAGGGGATGCGAGATCGATGGAGGCGGTACGCGGGTTGCGGCGCTCCGTTTCGCGGGGGTCCAGCATCAAATCGCTGCAGCTCGCATCAACGTGTCGCCGAGGGCGCAGTGGGGAGGCACGACCAAACATACCCGACGCCTCGCGCCGATTGCAAGACAACTCTGGAGATGATGATGGGGCGTTTCTCGTTTGCAGTTTTGATGGTGGTGTGCATGGCGACCGCTGCAGGCGGTCAGCGACCGCACCGCGTGTTCACGCCTGATCCCGATTACTGGGTGTCGGGCGGAGTTGGTGGCGTGCGTGGAGACGGAGTCAACGACGGCGCGACTGCGAGCACGTGGAATTTCGGGAACTCGACCAACCTGCAGTATCGCGCGGCAATCGAGAAAGGCTGGACCAACGGATCATCTTTTGGTGTCTCGGGCACTTACGCGAGAGTTCCGTTCGTCTACTCGAGCAATCTTGCGACGCCGCTCCCCGGCAGCATTTCGGGAACGCGCTGTGGTGCAGGGGGGTGCGATGCGCATCTGAACATGATGTCGCTGCTTGGTATGCTGCATTACGGATCCGGTGCGGGATTGCACTCCGTTGTAGAGGCAGGCGCAGGAATAATCGCGTACAACGATCTCACACGGGATTCGGATGGAGCGAGACTGGCGGGTGGAAACAACATCGATCCGATGTTCACGTTCGACTGGGGACTCGGGTACGGTTTCAATGAGCGGACGAATCTGGATGTAGTCTGGGATTGGAGCATGGCGCTGCACGAGCGCAGCGGGCAATCGAACGGCGTGAGCAATACCAACACAATGCCTGGGCTGCGCATCCAGCTGCGGATGGGGTTCGGCAACCGATCATTGTCACGGCGGTAGCTGACGGGGAGGAGTGAGTCGAATAAACTTCAACTCACTCTCTCCCGATTTCGCCGTGAGCATACCCATTTCAATCCGCAGTCCGTTCCTGAACAAATCCATTTTCCTTGGCGCGGTCTTCGGCGCATCCCTGTTTGGGATCGCGGCGGGTCCGGTGCGGCGGGCTCTGGATGATCCGGCAATCCCGCCCCGCGTTCGCGCCAATTTCCCGGCGACCTGGCGCTTCCCGGCCGGCGGTACCGCGTCCTTTGCGCAGCACGCGATGGTCGCGAGCGACAGCCGCATTGCCGCTGAAGCGGGTTCCGAAATTCTGAGAAGCGGTGGCAACGCGGTGGACGCCGCTGTGGCAACGGGTTTTGCTTTGGCTGTCGCGTACCCGGAAGCTGGGAATCTCGGCGGCGGCGGCTATATGGTGATCCGCATGGCTGATGGGCGCGCGGAGGCGCTGGATTACCGCGAGGTCGCCCCGCTTGCTGCAACGCGTGACATGTACGTGGGCCCGGATGGAAAACTGACGGGAGAAAGCCTGATCGGTCCCAAGGCTTCGGGCGTCCCCGGCGCCGTCGCGGGCATGCTGGAAGCGCATCGCAAATACGGATCCCTGCCCATCGACAAGGTCCTCGCCCCCGCGATCCGACTCGCCTCCCAGGGCTTCGTTGTCGACTCGACGTTCCAACGTTCTCTCGCGAGTGCGAAGTATCGGATCGAGAACTTCTCGGGGCGCTCGACATTCTTTCCGAGCGATGCGGCGCCAGCTATAGGTGCGCGCTTCACTCAGCCCGCGCTCGCGCGGACCCTCACGCTGATCGCGGATTCCGGCTCCGCCGCATTTTATCGCGGCAGCATCGCCGACTCTATCGCCGCCGAGATGAGTCGCGGTGGCGGACTGATCACGAAGGAGGATCTGGCGCGGTACCGCGCCGTCTGGAGACAGCCGTTGAGGAGCACTTATCGTGGCTACTCGCTCATCTCAATGCCTCCCTCGTCTTCGGGCGGTACGACAATCACGGAGATGCTGAATATCCTCGAAGCATACGGACCGCCCGGAAGCTTCGGCAGCGCGCCGGAGATCCACGCCGTTGCGTCGGCTTCGCAGAGGGCGTTCACCGATCGCAATTCGAAGCTCGGCGATCCCGCGTTCGTCAGAGTACCAATCGAGCTGATCACCAAGACGTATGCGCGCGGCATCGCTAAAACCATATCCCGCAATCGAGCCGATCCAACGAGCGAGCTTGCGTCGAAGATACGTGAAGGCAACGAGACGACTCACTACTCTGTGGTGGATCGGTTTGGGAATGCAGTAGCAACGACGACGACGCTCAACGATCTGTACGGCTCGGGGATGTTCGTTCGCGGCGCTGGATTCTTTCTTAACGACGAGATGGACGATTTTACGAGCAAGCCCGGAACGCCGAACATGTTCGGTCTGATCCAGGGATCGGCGAACGCGATCGCTCCCGGGAAAAGAATGTTGAGCGCAATGTCACCGACGATCGTGCTCGATCCGAAGGGTCAGCTGCTGCTAGTCACGGGGGCGAGAGGCGGTCCCCGCATCATCTCCGCGGCGTCTCAGATCATCCTCAACATCATCGATCACCGCATGAGCCTTGCCGACGCCATGAGCGCGCCTCGGATGCATCACCAATCCCTTCCTGATTCCATTCAACTGGAGAGTGGTGGCTTCGATGCCGCCGTCGTCGCGCGTCTGCGGGCGATGGGGCATTTCGTTTACGAGCGCGGCGGGGTCGCAGAGGCCGCGTCGATCATGCGGGTGAAGGGTGGATACGAGGGACTTGACGACCCTCGAAATCGAGGCGGTGCGGCCGTCGGCTTCTAGACAAAAAAAAGCCGGCGTGATTTCTCACGCCGGCCTTTGGTACCGCCTGGGCTCTCTCAGATTTGAACCTGAGTCGACGAGTTGAGCGTAGCGGTAATCCGGCCACCCGAGTTGACGCAGCCTTCGTAGTTCGAGGTCCCGGCCGCGACGCCCGCTCCAGCGGCAGCTCCAATGGCACCTCCAATGACAGTCGCCTTCGTGCTCTTGCCGAGGATCTGCCCGGCAATCGCGCCGATCGCCGCACCACCTGCGACCTTCTGTACATCCTTGCTCTTCGGCTGATTCTTGACTTTGTCGACCTGGGCATAGCTGGTCGTGGCACTGACCGGGTAGGTGTGACCGCCAAAGCTGACCGCGACGACGCGGAAACCCATCACGACGTTGTCGTTGGCGTTCTCGCTGCGCTTGAGGTCGGTTACTTCGACGGTGGCCGTCGCGCCCTCAGGAATCACTGCTCCATTCGAACCGGTGACCGCGCTGGTGAGCGTTGCGTTGAAGCGATTGCCCACTTTGTTGGTGTTGGTGCAGACCTTTTCACCGGACGCGAGGTTGAGCGTAGCGCCCGCCGGAATTGTCCCGACCTGCCGTGCGCTCCCCGCTGAAGTCCGGGTGACGGTATTGCCGCTCGCGGTGACAGAAGTCGTTGGTCTGCTGGCACTCGTGCTGCCCGAGCTGCTCGGACGCGTCGTGGTCCGGCTCGTGGAAGTCGAAGGCCTCGAAGTCGTGGTCTTCGGCGTGGTAACCGCTGGCGCCGGCGCAGTGGAGCTCGCCGGAACGTCCGTCAGCGCAGGCTGCGCGGCGGTGTCGCGATTTGCGAGCTGGATGTCCTTGTTGAGCGCGGAATCAGCAGCCGCGGTGTTGTTGTCGGTCTTCGCACATGCTCCGACGAAAAGCGCCACCGACAACGCCAGCGTCGCGTTCAACCGCGGAATATATTGCACCATGAAATCTCCTCCCTTTGTGGCCTGGGTTAGACCCAAGCTCATGAATGATTGTGGACGGCAATCCACATGCCAAATATGAAGCTGCGCCGTTTAGGCTGCGTCCTCTGCGCTGTCACGTAATATGAAGCACCTTCGGACCGCAGCGCCATATTACAAACCCTACTGGATCCCATTTGCATCGGGCCTCCTGATCGTCCTCGCGTCGGCGGCGATTACCAGTGTCATTCCCTGGCTGCTGAGACGCGCCATCGATGCCATCGGCTCGAGTGCGCCAATGCGCGAGATCTGGCAGCTGAGCGGCCTGATCGTCCTGGCCGCGATAATCGGCGGCGCATTCAGATACGGAATGCGTGAGCTGATGAACGGCGTCAGCCGCTGGATGGAGTACGATCTGCGCAATGATCTTTTCACACATTTGGAGACGCTCGACCCAGCCTACTTTGCACAAACGCGCACGGGAGACATCATGGCGCGGCTCACGAACGACCTGGGCGCGGTGCGGATGGCGATCGGGCCGGCTGTCATGTATCTCACCAATACGATCTTCGGCGGGCTCTTCGCGCTTTACTTCATGCTGCGGATAGATGTGCGGCTGACCCTGCTGGCGCTATTGCCAACGATCTTCCTGCCGATTCTCACCATCAAAATGGGTAAGGCGATTCACGACCGGTTCGAGGCGGTACAGGAGCATTTCTCGGCGCTGACGACCCACGCCCAGGAGAACCTGACCGGCGCCAGGATCGTTCGCGCTTACCGGCAGGAAGCGGCGGAAGTAGAGAGGTTCGGCGCGCTCAACGACCAGTATCTCACTCTCAACATGTCGCTGGTGCGGTTATGGGGTACGCTCAACCCGCTTTTCGCGTTCTTTGGCGGACTGGGCGGTGTGATCGTGCTCGGCGCCGGTGGAGCGCTCACGATCAAAGGGACGATCACCGTCGGGTCCTTCGTAGCGTTCGGGATGTACCTGACGATGCTGACATGGCCGATGATCGCATTGGGCTGGGTGGTAAACCTCTTTCAGCGTGGAGAAGCGTCGATGGGGCGGCTGAGAGAGATACTCGACGTGAAGTCGACTATAACGCCAGTCGAGCCGCGACAGCATCTACCGCCGACGCGTACGGGACGCGCCATCGAATTCAGGAACGTCGGCTTCCACTATCCGTCGACTGAGCCCGGCGAGCGCCGCTGGGTGTTGCGCAACGTCAGCTTCAGCGTGCCCGCCGGCGCGACACTCGGTGTCGTCGGAGCGACGGGCAGTGGGAAGAGCGCGCTCATCGATCTGCTGCCCCGAATGTTCGATCCGCAGGAGGGGGAGATCCTAATCGATGGAATTGCCACCCGAAACATCGACCCTGCGGAGCTCCGTCGTGAAATCGGCTTTGTGCCGCAGGAGAGTCTCCTCTTCAGTGAGACCATCGGGTCCAATCTCTCCTACGGGACGAGCGGTCTCACCCAGACAGGCGAATGGGCCGCGAGCGTGGCGCAGCTCGATCAGACGATATCCGAGTTTCCAGGAGGGTATGAAACGATCCTGGGCGAGCGCGGCATCAATCTCTCCGGAGGTCAGAAGCAGCGCGCCTCACTCGCGCGGGCGTTGGCGAGAAAGCCAAGCATCGTTCTTCTGGACGACGCGCTATCGGCCGTCGATACCCATACCGAAGCTGAGATACTCCGCGCGCTGCGCGAGGCATTGTCGGGGAAAACGGCGATGATCGCGTCGCATCGCATCAGCGCCATCCGCGATGCGACATGGATCATCGTTCTCGAAAAGGGCACGGTGGTCGAACAGGGGCGGCACGCCGAGCTGATGGCAGCGCGCGGACGGTACTGGTCACTGCTGCGCCGGCAACAATTGCTGGATTCTGTGGAGTCGGACACGTTGGCAACCGATGTGGCCGCGGGTACAATATGACCATGGCAGACGAGGAAACGCAGTCCGCTCTCAGAAAGCGCGTCGTCACGCTCGAGCAGATCTCGGAAGAAGCGCAGCGCACCATCGACGAGCTGCGATCGCGCGATGAGCTGAAGACCCAGTTCCTCTCCAACATCTCGCACGATCTGCGGACCCCGTTGGCGGCCATCATTACGCACGCGGAGATCCTGTGGGACGGGATGCTCGGCGAGCTCAATAAAAAACAAGGCGACAGCGTCAAAGGCATCCTGAGCGGCGGACACCAGCTGCTGGACATGATCGACGAGATCCTCACCTACGTGCGCTCGGCGAGCGATCAAATCGATCTGGTGCGGACGCATTTCTCGCTGCCGGATCTCGTCGATCAGGTTCGGGTTTTGAACCAGGCGCTCGCCGCGAGAAAGCATCTCACGATCGAGCGATTGAACGGGGACGACCTGCCGTCGATTTACGCCGACCGAGACAAGATCATGCACGTCCTGGGCAATCTGATCGGCAATGCCATCAAGTTCACCAACGATGGCGGTCGCATCTGGATCGCCTTTTCGCGCATCGGAAACGACGCGGACATCGTTCGGGTGGAGGTGGGCGACACCGGACGCGGTATAGCGCGGAACCATCATGAGATGATCTTCCGCGAGTTCGCGCAAGTCGACGCATCACCGTCGCGTCCGCACCATGGAACGGGCCTGGGGCTGGCCATCGCGCGAAAGTTGGTCGAGCTCCACTCCGGCTCGATCTGGGTTGAGAGCGAGCTCGGCAAAGGGAGCAGGTTTTTCTTTACGCTCCCGCTTAACCCCGCTGCAGATTGATGGCAGCGCGAATTCTCATCGTCGAGGACAGCCCGCTCATAGTTGACGCTTTTCGAGTGCTGTTCACCGACGCCGGTTACGAGGTCGATGCGGCGACAACCGTGGCCGAAGCCGTGGAGCGCGGAGCGAAAACCCGCGCAGACGTGATGCTGCTCGACCTCTCCCTCCCCGATGGAAACGGACTGGAAATCATGCATGCCCTCAGGGAGCGCGACGCGTTGCCGCGGGTGACGCTGGCGATGACCGGTCACAACGACGCCAGGGCGCGTCGCAACTGTATGGACGCCGGCTGCGCAGATGTCCTGCTCAAGCCGGTCCCAATCGCCGAGCTGTTACGCCAGATAGAACTCCACCTGGCATAACCGAACGCCGGGCACGTCCGCGCGCCGGTCCGCTTCTGCGATGGTACTATCGCACGAAGTACCGGCCGTTCGCGCGCGAGAAAAGACCGCGGCCGCCACAACGCGGACTCATCATGCTGCAGATCGACGCGCTCGCCTATTCGGACCTGCGGCGGGCGCTCGAGCTCGGCCTGTGCCCGACCATCGCCCGGCTGCTCCGTGAAGGCTTCGCGATGAGACGGTGGTTCTGCGGACTTCCTTCGGCAACGCCGTACTGTCAGGCGGGAATGTTTCACGGAGAAAACGCCGGCATTCCGGCTTTTCGTTTTTACGATAAAGCGGCGCGCCGAGTCATTACCTGCAACGCGCCGCACGGCGTTCAGTACATCCGCGATCGGATCCACTCGCCGGGCGCACTTGCCGGTGGCTCGAGCTATGTGAACCTGCTCGACGGGGATGCGCAGACCGTGGCTTTTACCGTCGCCACGCGCGAGAAGATGTCGGTCTATCGCCGTCTCGGTGGGACGCGGATGGCACTGCTCATTCTCCTCCACCCGATTCGCATGGCGCGCATGCTGTTTCAGGGCGCCTTCGAATGGCTCCTGGAGGAGTGGGAACGCGCGCGCGGCGAGCTGGCCGGCCGTGTCACACACTCGGAAGGCATCTTTCCATTCATCCGAATCCTGAGCAACGTCGTCGTGCGGGAGCTGCAGACGATGGCGATTCTACTCGACGTTTACCTCGGCGTGCCCGTCATCTACAGCACGTTCATGCAGTACGACGAGCTCGCGCACCATTTCGGCCCGTCGAGCAAGCAGGCGTTGGCCGATCTCCGCCGGACCGACGCTCGCATCGCCGAGATCTGGAGAATGGCCCAGCAGGCCGGAGGGCGGGGTTATGACCTGGTGATCCTTTCCGATCATGGGATGACGCCGGCTCTCAGTTATCGTGTCCAGTACGGTGAATCACTGGGGACAACCGTCCAGGCCATTCTCGATGAGACCATTACTCACGAGCCGCCGCGCGCCCTCGCCAGCTACGCTGTGGACACCGAGTACGCTGATATTGGCCCGGAGGTCGTGGAAGCGTTCGCGCAGCTGACGCCTGCGACCTTCGGCGCGAGAAGCAGCGTCCGTCGCTTTCGAGACTGGCTGCGCAGTCGTTACGGCCTACGCGAGATTATTTTCCCGGAGAAATACCGCGTCGACAGAGCCAACGACGTCGTTGTGACATACAGCTCCTGCCTCGCGCTCGTCTACTTCGCCGATGTCGAGCAAAGGCTGTCGCTGGAACAAATTCGCGCAGATCAAAGGTGGGCGAAGTTGTACGAACGCCTCGTCGCACATCCCGGAATCGGCCTCGTCGCTACAGTGTCGGACGACGGGATCAATCTGGCGAGCAAGCGTGGGCGCGCGACGCTACGCGACAGTGAGCTGGAGATCCTGTCGGGCGAGAATCCCCTGGATCTCTTCGGCAGCGAATCCTACGTCCTGCGCGCCATCGAGTCCCTGGTGCAGCAGCCAAACGCGGGCGACTGCGTGCTCTTCGGCGCTTACGATGGTTATGACATCGTCTCGTTCGACGATCAGGTCGGTGCGCACGGCTCCGCGGGCGGCGATCAGGTTTACCCGTTCCTCATCTCACCGGAACGCCTTGGCCTGGGCGGCGAGGTTTTGGAGGACGCGCGTGACATTCATCGCACGATTCTGGCGCGGTATGCCGCAGCGAACGCCGAGAATGCTCCGGCTTCTGCGGCGCGTCTGACGCCAATGGCGCCGCAGGCAGTGGTTCGTACCACCTAGGTCAGAGCGCCGCGGTACCTGCGACGATGGTTTTGAAAGCAGATGCAGAGATTTTTTCCGGCTCGAACGGCTCGCCGGAGCGTTTCATCACGCCGCGGACCACCTGGTCGAGCGTTACGAGGGGGGCGTCAGCTTCCGCGCGAACATCGACCTCCCATTTCCCGCGATCGGGCCCCTTGAGAGTGTGGCGATAGCGCGCGGTAAAGACCGTATGCCGATGGACAATTATCTCGCGGTCCGCTTCCTCGATGGGCAGGAACTCGTCGCCCGCGCTTTCGCTCAGGGCCTCCGGCGGCTCGTCCGGCTCGTGGCGATGCGCGGGCTCTGGAGGCAGGGGAATCGCCGCGACGACAGCGACTCCCGTCTCCACTCCCGACTGTCGAAGCGGCGGAAACAATCTGACCTCGTCCACGGCGTCGATGCCGATCTGGCCGGCGATATCGCGCAAAAACCGTTCGGTGGTTTCGATCACGCCCTTGCTCCTGAAGTCTGCCCGGCGGTTTTCCCGCTGTTTCGATCCATCAGCTCTCGCTCGACGTAGAGCTTGAGAATGTGCATGAAATCCTGGGCGTTTGTCACTACGCCGAACGCCTGATGGGTGCCGCGATCCTTGAGCTTGCTGACTACGAACTCCGAGGAGTCCACGCAAATCGTGGGAAGCTCGCGCATGGATCCGTCCTTTTCCGTGACGAAGGCCGGCAGCATGTTGCCCGTCGCGATGGCATGGAGGGCCGTAGCAATGAGCACGGCCATGGTTGCACGGGTGGTGTGACGCTTCATGGCGTCCTGAGCCGCCAGCGTGTCGGTAATGACTTCCGGAAGTGGACCGTCATCACGAATGGATCCGGTAAGCACGAACGGGATGCCTTTCAGGACACAGGCGTGCATAATCCCGTCGGTGATTGTTCCCTGCTCCACGGCTTTGCTGATCGAGCCGGCAGCTCGAACCTTGTTGATGGCCCGCATGTGGAGGCCATGTCCGCCCGAGGTGGCCTCGCCAGTTCGCGTCATTCCGAGTGTGGTCCCGAAAATAGACGCCTCGATGTCGTGCACTGCGACGGCGTTCCCCGCCAGCAACGCTGATACGAAACCATTCTCAATGAACCACACCATGTCGGCGCGAGCGCGGGAGTGGACAAGCGCCGGGCCCGTCACCCAGATCGGATACCCGCCCCGCTCGCGCTCCTCAATGAGGATTCTCGCCATCTGCGAATAGTCGATCGGCTTTTCGCGCGAGACTTCGCTTGTCATGAACTTGAATTCGCCTTCCTCATCGCCAAGGAAGGAGGAGGTATGGACGAAGATTCCCTCGCTGCCATCCTCGGCACTCCCGACCGCTACCATGTCGCCCTTCTTCAGGCGACGCCCCTCCCTGATCCACAGCTCGTCGTTGTCGAGCACAAGCGCGGAATCCATCCTCGGCTCGCGAGGCATGCGCCACGAGCCTCTAATCCTCACGTAAGTCGGAAGATTGGTGGTGGAGAAAAAGTTTTCAGGCAGCACGCCGTCAGCGGGAGCGGCGACGAACCTGGCGTCGGGCGCGTTCGCCAGCTCGGGGGCGTTGAAATCGGGATGCCTTAAAGTCGTCACAGATCTAAAGATAAGGGACTGCGGATAGCGGACTAAGTGCTTCGGATTGGGAGACCAAGTGAAACTGCTGATCGCATCGACTGATTGCGGATTGGGACACCTACTGCGAATCGACGACAACAGCACTGAGAACTGAGAGCTGGCAACTAATCAGAAGCAGTCCGCAATCCGCAGCTTTTAGAGAAGAGCCACAGGATCGCGGTCGAGGGTGACCCTCAGCTGCGCGGTGGAGGGAATGTCGAAGCGTTCCATGAAATATCGGCTGACTCTGGTGAGCTCGCCGGGCTGATTTGATTTCAACAGCACGTGCCAGCGCCAACGATTCTTGATTCGCTCGATCGGACACGGGGCAGGACCAACCACAGTGACTTCGTCGCCGGTGCGCGTTGAGATCAGCTCGCGCAGCCATTCGCCGCCGCCGATCGCGAGCTTGGCAGTCGACTCTTCGACCAATCCGCTGAAGACGATGTTCGCCAGACGAACGTTGGGCGGGTAAGGTGGATCTTTTCGACCCTGCAGCTCTTCGCGGACGAATGAGGTGTAGTCGTGAGCAACAGCATACCGCACGGCGTGATGGTTGGGCAGTCGGGTCTGGATCAGAACCTTCCCTCCTTTGGCGCCGCGGCCCGCCCTGCCCGAGACCTGACTCAGGAGCTGGAAGCAACGCTCGGACGCGCGAAAATCTGGCAGATTGATTCCAACGTCCGCGTCGACGACCCCAACGAGGGTGACATTCGGAAAGTCGAGGCCCTTGGCGATCATCTGGGTGCCGAGCAGGATGTCCACCTCGCCGGCGGCGACGCGATCAAGTATGCGAGTGTGCGCCCATTTGCCGCTGGTGGTGTCGACATCCATGCGGGCAATTCGCGCCGATGGAAATCTCTCCACCAGCAGACGCTCCACCTGCTGGGTGCCCAGTCCGCGCTGCTTGAGATTCCGTCCACCGCAGCGCGCGCAATCCGCTCGCGGATCTTCTTTGTGAAGACAGTAGTGGCAGACCAGCCGCTCGGGATTGCGGTGATGCGTGAGAGTTATGCTGCAATGCGGACAGGTCGCGACCGCTCCGCAATCGATGCACTGGATGAACGAGGAGTAGCCGCGACGATTGAGGAGAAGGATGCTCTGCTCACCGCGAGACATCGTCTCGACAATTGCATCGTGCAAGGGCTCGCGTATTACGGCGCCGTAATCGACACCGCCTTGCGCCATGGCGGTGTAATCAACGGCTGTCTTGCGCAGATCAATGACGTCTACGCTCGGCAGTTTGCCGCCGCCAACGCGATCGGGCAGCGTCAGCAGCGTGTATTTGCCGGACATCGCGTTCGACCAGGTCTCGAGAGACGGCGTGGCGCTGCCAAGGACCGTGATGGCACCCTCTGCTTTGGCCCGAACTATCGCCACCTCTCGCGCGTGATACCGCGGTGTTTCACCCTGCTTGTAGCTGGACTCGTGCTCTTCGTCGACGATGATGGCGCCGAGATTCTCGAGTGGAGCGAAGACAGCCGATCTGGCTCCGACGACGATCCGCTTGTCGCCTCGTTTGAGCGCGAGCCAGGCGTCGTAGCGTTCACCCTCACTCAGCGCAGAGTGAAGGACAGCGATCCTGTCGCCAAAGGCGGCGCGGAAGCGATCGACGGTCTGCGGGGTGAGTGCTATCTCGGGGACCAGAACGATGGCGGTCTGGCCTCGCTCGTCGACGACCCGCCGCAACAGCTCGATGTAGACGAGGGTCTTACCGCTGCCGGTTATTCCGTGCAACAGGAAAACGGTGCCCGGGTCCGCGTTCGCCATCTCGTCGACGGCGTGTTGCTGGATCTGCGTCGGCACCAGCCGCGTCGACGAGATTCCGCCGCGTTGGGCGAACGGATCCCTCTCGACTTCCTCTTCCTCGAAAGAGATCAGCCCCCGCTTCTCCAGGGATTTCAGGACGGCCGGGGAAAAATCGAGCTGCTCATTGAGGTGCTCGACAGAGGTTCGGCCGCCCTGCGACTCGATCATCTCGAACACCGCGCGCTGCTGTTTGGAGCGCGCGAAGGTCTTGTCGCGCTCCAGCAGCGAGGGAATGTCGGCGCCGATCTTCACAATTCGCCGGGTCTTCCGCGCCGGCGTCGGAGCGTCGGCTCCGGTTAACGCTGCCGGAAGAACGGTGCGGAGTACGACACCGAGCGGCACTATGTAGTAGTCGGCCATCCATCGACAGAGCTCCAGCAACGAGCCGCCCACCGCGGGAAGCGCATCCGGAGATTCCAGAACCGGCTTTGGCTTTTTCTTGAGCGGACTGATATCGGTCAGCCCGACGCAGATCCCGACTTCCCTGTCATTGCGCAGGGGCACAACCACGCGTGAACCGACTGCTATCGGGTTAGCGAGGCCGTCTTCAACTGCATAGGTGAATGTCTGGAAGAGCGGCAGCGGCAGCGCGACCTGTACGAATCGCGTCGCCGTCTCACGCACTTTGGAAAGCCGCAGAGAGATCGACAGCAGGCGCCGGTGTCGCGCCAAGTCCTGGCCCGTCGGGGAGCTGGATGGACCCTCCCTTGATGGTCGCCCCAATGTAAGGATCGTTGGAGAGCAGCGCCGCGCCATCGAAGTCGGCCGCGTCCAGCAACGGCGATATCTGGGCGATCGCCGAAATGCCGAGCGAGCTCTCGATCATGCAACCTGCCATGACCTGCATGTCCAGCGCGCGCGCAGCGTGGACCATCCGCAGCGCTTCGCGCAGACCGCCGCATTTCGCCAGCTTGATGTTGATCCCATCGACGGCCCCCGCGAGCTTCGCAATATCAGTAGCGACGAGACACGACTCGTCAGCGAAAACCGGCAGCTTGGAGCGTTCGCGCACGAATCGCAGGCCCTCAACGTCGTTCGCCGGCACCGGCTGCTCGAGCATCTCGACCTGATTGTCGGCGAGGAAGTCGCTCATGCGGACGGCGTGCTTTGCCGTCCAGGCAGCGTTCGCATCCACGCGCAGACGTTTGTCGGCCGCGGCGTTCCGAACGATCCGCACAATCTCCATGTCCCGATCGGTGCCAAGCTTGATCTTGAGAATCGGATAATCGCGCGCTTCAGCCACACGACGCTCCAGCTCGTGATTCTCGGCGATCGCAATGGTGAAGCTCGATTGCAGCGCGGTCGAACCGTCGAGCCCCCAAAGTCTATAGACCGGGAGCCCGAGCTTTTTGCCGATGAGATCGTGGAGCGCGGCACTGACGGCGCTCTTTGCCGACGCGTTCCCGCGCAGCACACGATACAGGCTTGCTTCGATCGATTCCAGAGCGAAGGGGTCGGCCCGCTCGAGGAGAGGCTTGAACTGTCCGAGAGCGGCAATGACAGTTGAAACGGATTCGCCATAATAGCGATTGGGCGCCGCTTCCCCAAAACCTTCGACGCCGTCGTCGTCAATGAGCCGAACGATGACGTTCCGGTGATGCGCATATCCCCCGCGCGCGATGACGAACGGATGCGTTGGGTTGAGCTCGATTGTCTGGTGCGAAAGCCTCATCTCGAAATTCGGGTCAAGCTTTGAACCGCGTGCGAAGCCTCAGCAGCCGAAATCCGGGTAAAGCGTTGAACGGCGTGCGAAGCTTCATCCGGCAGCCACTGCTTGCGTGGGGATAGAGCGCGCGGTACGAGCCATTCGGAATTCGTGGTGCGCCGCCGCAGTCGATAGAAAGTTAATCAACGCGTCCGCCAGGTCGTTCCCGCGCTCGAAGCGGTGGGAAGGATTTTTCTCGAGGCACCGCATCACGATCGCCGCCATTTGCTGAGGGATTCGCGAGTCTACGACGTCGGGAGAGACCGCGATCTCGGTGACGTGTTTGTAGCTGATCGAATAGCTGTCGGCGCCGTCGAATGGAGGGAATCCCAGCAGGGTCTCGTACATCACCACGCCGAGGCCGTAGATGTCGCTGCGGCCGTCGAGGAGCTTGCCACGAGCCTGTTCGGGCGACATGTAGTGCGGAGTGCCCATGACGTTTCCGCTGCCCGTCATCCGGCTGCGGAAATGCCCGGTGGCGATGCCGAAGTCTGTCACGAGAGCATTCTCGTCTTCGTCGAAGAGAATGTTGTCAGGCTTGATGTCGCGGTGAACGAGGCCACGGCGATGTGCGTAGTCGAGCCCGGTCGCAACCTGCGCTGCCACCGCGGCGGTCGTTTCGGGCGGCAGCGAGCGATGCCCGCCAATTCGATCGCTCAGTGTGCCGCGGGCCATATACGGCATCACGAGGAAGACGTGATCGTCCACCATGCCGAAGTCGATGATCTTGCAGATGTGGGGATGCATCAGCTGCGCGGCAGACTCCGCTTCGCGCTTGAAGCGCTCACGCATCTCGTGCTCGCGCGCCAGGTGCGGATGGAGAACCTTTATCACCACCGGAGAATCGAGAGCGACGTTCAGCGCGTAGTAGACGCTCGCCATGCCGCCTTCGCCGACGCGGTGCATGATCGTATAGCGCCCGCCCGTCACCTGACGCAGCGCGGTGACTGAAGGATCGGGCGGCGATTGACGCTTGTCCGAGCTCTCGGGCATGCGTATCCCGCAACGCACGCACCGGGCTGCCTCGCCGCGATTCCAGCTACCGCAATCAGTGCAAAACATCGTCAGCCCCCGAACTGCATGCGGACGAAATCGTAAGGAGGCCACGGGCCGGTCACCTTGAAATCGAGTGCCGGCTGACGCAGTGCCTCCTTCGACACGGTGTCCTTGAAAGTTTGCCAGCGCTGACTGTCGACGAGGAATGAGGCACGGGCGACCACGCCCTCTTCCTCGTCACCATCCGCTTTCGGCAGTGTCACCGTCGCCGCAGCCTGACTCCGGAGCAGTCGTAGACTCTCCGCGGCGAGCGCCGCAAAACTGTGCTGCGCTTCGTCGCCGTTCTTGTCGGGCGATGTGGTGATGCTCACCCGGGCCGCGGCGTGACCTTCCACCACGGCGAGAGCTTCAGTGAGTGTGAAGTAATGGAGCTCGAGCCAACGCATCAGTGTTGTCTGCGACTGGAAGACGGTGCCCGGCGGCGCCGGCAGCACAGTCCCGTGCGAGTGCGCGTTCTCCAACACGTCGACGTATCTGGCCATTAATTCATCGTCGACCGTGGTGATGGTGTAGGCAGCTGGTTCGACGATGGCGGCGACAGCGCGGTAATGAAGGAGCGAAGTGTCTGCCGCGAGCGAGGCGACCTGGCCCGACTCCACGGCGGCGACGCCATACAAACGCAATGAGCCTACAGCAGCTTGCGCCATTTGAGACCAGCGAGGATTGTGAGACCAAGCGCGAGCTGCGCCACCAACAGAATCATGAAGCCGTGCGGATTCGAGTGAAGCGGAATATGCTCGAAATTCATCCCCCACATTCCGCTCACCACCACGAACGGAAGCGTGACCGTCGCGACCACCCCGAGGGCCTTGGTCGCCATACCTAGACGATTGGAGACCTGCGTTAGATAGCTGTCCAGCGTGCTGCTCATCAGGTCCCGGTAATTCTCCAGGGAATCGTAAATCCGGAGGACATGGTCGTAAATGTCCCGGAAGTAGATCTGGGTATCGGGCGTGAGCATGGTGCTCGGACGGTTGGTCAGGACGCTCAGCGCATCCCGCTCCGGCGCGATATGCCGCCTCAGGTTCAGTACCAGGCGCTTGACGGCGAATATCTCTCGCAGCGCATCCTGGTCGAATCGCCCGAAAACCTTCTCCTCCAGGCTGTCCATGAAGTCGTCCAGGCGTTCGATAACCGGGAAGTACGCGTCGACGGCCTGATCCACAATAGCGTGCATCAGCCTCGCCGGACCGTGGGTGGCAAGCTCCGGCTTCCTTCCCAATAGCTCCTCTGTTGTTGCGACAGGATTGGTGTCAGCTCCGTGCACCGTGACCAGGTAGTTCTTACCGAGGAAGAAAGCGATGTTGACTGTCTCGAGGTCGTAAGGATCGTCGGTGGTCTCGCAAAAGGCGACGGTTCGGACGATGAGGAGGATGTACTGGTCGAACTCCTCCAGCTTTACCCTCGCCTTTGGATTCACAGCCTCTTCTATCGCCAGAGGATGGAATTCGAAGATCTCTTTCAGGATCGCAACCTGACTTTCGTCGCGGGTATCGATGTCCACCCATAACGTTCCGCTGCCTGTGGCGAGCAGGCGACCGATTTCATCCCGGCTCAGATTCTGTTTGGCTTTTCCCGATGAGTCGCTGTAGCAGCTGAAGAGCCGCGGCTCAGAGGGTGGTTTGACGTCCTGAAGCAGACGAATCGAGGCTGTCATCAGGCTTCAAAGTTACTAGCTAGGTGCCGAGTGCGCGCAGGTGCCGCACCGCCGCCTCACCGACGCGCTCTGGCGCATATCCTCCCTCGAGGGCGCTTACAATCCTGCCCTCGCACCAGGAGTCGGCGCGTGCCACCAGCGAGCGGGTGAGAGCATCAAAATCTTCGAGCTCCAGAGTAAAGCCTCCGAGAGGATCGCCTGCGAGTGAGTCGAAGCCGGCCGAGATCAGGATCAGCTCGGGGATAAAGCCTTTGGTCGCCTCGTCGATGCCACGCTCGAGCGACTCTACGTAGTCGCTCCTCGGCATGCCCGGTGATTTGGGAATGTTCCAGACGGTGCGGTGAGGACCGCGGTCGTCGGCCGCACCGGTCCCGGGATACCACGGCCACTGGTGCATGGATACGAAGCGAATGTCGGGCTCGCTCTCGACCAGCGCCTGGGTGCCATTGCCGTGGTGGACGTCCCAATCCACAATGAGGATCTTTTGCAGCCCGTGCTTCTGCCTGGCGTAATGGGCAGCGATGGCGACATTGCCAAAGAGGCAGAAGCCCATAGCGCGGTTTCGGACCGCGTGGTGTCCCGGCGGACGAATAGCCGAGAAGCTGCGCGAGTTGACCCCGCTCACTGATAGATCGACACCCGTCAGGACGCACCCGGCGCCGGCGGTCGCCGCCTCCCACGAGCCGCTGCTCGCCACAGTATCGGCATCCAGGCGGCCCCCTCCCTGCTCGGCGATGACCCTCACAGAGGCGATGTACGCGGGATCATGGGCAAGGGAGATCTCTTCGATCGTGGCGTGGCGCCCTTCGAGGTGCTCGACCGAGTGAAAGAGCTCCGGATCTTCGCGCAGCGCTCGGGTGACGGCGCGCAGGCGGCCGACGTGCTCGGGATGTCCCCAGCCTGTGTCGTGCCGGCCGCAATCGCTGTGAGAGATGAAAGCGGCCCGCACCGGCGGGATGTTACTCTACCGGTCGCCGGCGGCGGTCGGTAATCAGGAAGATCGAACCGTTTCTGGCGGCGGTCGACGAAATCGGCGCGTTCTCGTCGAGGATCTCGAAGCCGTGCAGCTTCACGACGTACTCGTCGTTCGGGCGCACGTCGGGATAGAGCTCCTTGAGCGCGAGGTCCTTGAGATTCCTCACGGAGGCGGCCGGGTCGGCATCGATGCGGATCGCGTCCCAGGCCTCGAGCACCTGGGCCCTGAGCTGGAGAACCTGGCCGCTGCCCGACCCGAGTTTGAAAGGACTGCCCTGCGCCCGAATGGCGTTCACGAACGGCGTCGTCTGATTCATACCCCGCCCTCTGTCGCAATCGCCAATGGTACCGGCGCCAATGTCGCGAGAAATCGGGCCACCTGCTGATCGAAGAGGTAAGTCGATCCGGTGACGCGCGTGCCTCCGGATGCCGGAATCGCCGCGATCACGATCTCTTCACCGCCTTGCCCGCGAAGAGTCAGATGAGACTGTGATTCCTGTTCCGGAAATGCAGCATAGACGCCGGTCTGCCGTGAGAAGAAATCCTTTGCCGCCTGCAGGACCTCTGATGGACTGTGGGCCGTCGTGGTTTCCTGAAGGGTGCGATTGCGGGACATTGTTGCTCGGTCAAAGGTTTTGTGCGGGTGCGTGCAATCTAGAACTCACCCGTCGTAGCTACAAGCCGAGTACACGGCGGTCGGCATCTTGCAACTCGGGCCAGCGAAACCTATCCGAACAGGACGACGAAAATGTTGACGAGTAGATCCGTGCTTCGCGCGGTGGCTCTCGCCTCCGCGCTCGCGGTATCCAGCCAGGCTACCGCTCAGACCGCCGCACAGCGCCGCGCCAGTGCGACACCGCAGCTGTCCGCTCCGACTTACCAGCCTGAGTTCGGCACGATGTGGACCTTCGACGCCCCACCTCTTGACTACTGGCGGCGCACATACGGATTCGCACCGGATCAGAAGTGGCTCGACCATGTCCGGCTCGCATCGGTGCGGTTGCCGAACTGTTCAGCATCATTCGTCTCGGCGCGCGGGCTCGTCATGACGAACCATCACTGCGGCCGCGAGTGCACGGCTTCGTCGTCCCCTCCCGATTCAAATTACATCCAGACGGGGTTCGCAGCACGGACGCTGGCTGACGAAAAGAAATGCGCGGGGCTTTACGTCGATCAGCTGCAATCGATCCAGAACGTCACCGACAGAGTGCGCGGCGCGATCACCGGGAGTACACCGGCCGAGCAGGCATCGCAGCGCACCGCGATTATCAATCAGATCCAGACAGAGTGTAATCAGCAGACGCAGCTGAATTGCCAGGTGGTCAGCCTGTACCAGGGCGGCATCTACTCGATTTATCGTTACCGCCGCTTCAACGACATTCGCCTGGTGATGGCTCCGGAGGCCGACATCGCTTTCTTCGGTGGAGATCCCGACAACTTTACTTATCCGCGCTACGACCTCGACCTGACGCTGCTCCGTGTGTATGAGAACGGTCAGCCGTACAGTCCGACGGATTATCTGAAGTGGAGTCCGGCCGGTGCGACGGAGAACGAGTTGGTGTTCGTCGTCGGGAATCCGGGCTCGACGGGACGACTCAACACCATCGCCCAGATGGAGTACCTGCGCGACGTCGGTTACCCAGCTTCTCTCGCTGCGTACAAGCGCGCGCTCGGGATTTACTCCGAGCTGGAGCGCACCGACACATCGGCGGCTCGGCGTTATCAGAATGACGTTTTCGGCATCGCCAATTCACAGAAGGCAGTGACAGGCTATCGCGCGGGCTTGCTCGATACAGCGAGCATGGCAAAGAAACGAGCCTTTGAGCAGGAGCTGCGGGCGCGCATCGCCGCCGATCCGAAACTGCAGGCACAGTACGGCGCCAGTTTCGACGCCATCGCCAGCGCACAGCGGGAGCTCGCGACGTTCAGCCCGCAACTGCGTTACTACGGTTTTGGCGGTGGATCAAATCTGATGCAGTTGGCCGCCGGACTCGTTCGTGTGGGTTTATTCGCGAACGCGCCTGACTCCGCGCGCCTGGCGCAATACCGCGGTGCGGGTCTGGAAAACATAAAGCGACAGATTCTCGCCCCGACTCCGATCGATACGGCTTTCGAGCGACTCGCCATCGCCGCGCAACTTCGCGCAGCGCAGAGCGAGCTTCCCGCCAATGATCAATTCCTGAGAGTGGCATTGAACGGCCAAACTCCCGAGGCCCGGGCAGCGGCCCTTGTTCGCGGCACGCGCATCGGGGATCCAGCGTTCAGACAGCAATTGGTTCAAGGCGGAGCGGCAGCAATCACCGCATCGACGGATCCGATGATCGTACTGGCCAGACAAATCGATCCGTTGAACCGGACGCAGCTGGCGAGAGCAACCGCCCTGAACGCAGTTATCGCCGCCAACAGCGAGAAGATCGGTCAGGCGCTCTTCGCCACGTATGGAACTGCGCTTCCACCCGATGCGACGTTTACGCTCCGCATCAGCGATGGCCTGGTGAAGTCATTCCCCAGCAACGGCACGATCGCGCCGTACAAGACGACGTTTTACGGTCTGTACGAGCGCTCAGCGGCGTTCGACAACAAGGATCCGTTCAAGCTGCCAGAGCGGTGGGTGACTCGAAAGGCGAACCTCGATCTTTCGACGCCATATGACTTCGTTTCGACGAACGACATTATCGGGGGCAATTCGGGCAGTCCCGTAATCAACCGAAACGCCGAGGTGGTCGGGTTGGTGTTCGATTCGAACATCGAAGGTGTATCGAACCGATTCATCTTCTCGTCGGCTGTCGGTCGTACGGTGAGCGTGCACTCGCGGGCGATTCCGGAGGCGCTGCGCAAGATGTACGATGGCGCGCGGATCGCGGACGAGCTGCAGGGTCGGTAAACCCTTTCGGTTGTTTGAGATCCATACGCAGGTCAGTCGGGAGGATATCGTCTTCGTGTCGCCGAAGAGTATCCCTCGGCTCGACCCAGACCGAGATGTCCATCGCAGCACGAAACTACCGCGCGATTAGCTCAATCGACCGAAAAATCAGTCGGGTGCCGAAGTGCAGCGAGGCGATCGGGACGCGCTCGTCGTTGCCGTGCATGCGCTCCTCGTCGGACTGGTGCATCGGGAATGGCAGAACGCCGTATGCTTTGACGCCAAGACGCCTCAGGCGCGCACTATCGGTGACGCCGGTGCTCAGATAAGGAACCACCGCGATGGCGGGATCGAGCTCGTGCGCGGCGCTCGCGATTGCATGGAACATTGGAGATTCGGGGTCGGATGCAGGCGCTTCCTCTCCGCGGTGAGTGATCTCGAAAGCGACATCGGGCTGGTTCACCGCCGCGCGCATCCGCTGGACGACGTCGTCGACTGATTGGCCGGGGAGTGTCCTGACATTGAAATCGGCGGTCGCCAGGTCAGGAATGACGTTGATCTGTTTGCCCGCGTGGAGGATGGTCGGAGAGATACCGTTTCTGAGCACCGCGTTGAACACGGGCGTCTCTGAAAGCACCTCCGCGCCGCGTTCGCTCGCCGTCTCGTCTCCCAGAACGAGATCATGCATCGCTTTCTTCTCCTGCGCGTTCGGCCAGATGTCGATCAGCCGCGAGAAGAAAAGGCGCGTGGTATCCGTCAGTATCGTCGGCTCCATGTGACGGGACAGCTGATCGAGCGCGCGCCCCAGACGAAATACAGCGTTGTCCGCCAGCGGAATCGCGGCGTGCCCGGCGCTGCCCCGGGCGATCAGTGTGACGACGTGCGATATCTTCTCCGCGCTCTGCACCGCGAGATAGGTTTTACCACCCTCGATCATGCGCGTCCTGCCACCCTCATTGAGCGCAAACTCGGCGTCGAGCAGCTGCGGATGGTTTGCGACCAGCCAGCCCATCCCCCAGTCGCCACCGGCTTCCTCGTCAGATGTCGCCACGAAAACGACATCCCGCGACAATGTTTCGCCCGACGATACCACCATTCTCTTCAGGAGAAGCATCGTCATGAGGTTGGCGGCGAGCATTCCCTTGTCGTCGATGGCTCCGCGACCGTACAGATAGCCGTCGGCGATATCCCCGGCGAATGGATCGCGGGTCCAGTGCGCGCGCTCGACGCTGACTACATCCATGTGCGCCAATAGCATCACCGGACGGTGGGCCCCAGTTCCGCGAATTCGAGCAACTAGCTGCGCGCGATTCTGCGTGGGCTCGAGAAGCGTCGTCTCGATTCCTTCAGCAGCCAGCGCGCGCTGGAGATACAGCGCTAGCGGCAGCTCATTGCCTGGCGGGTTGGTGGTATCGAACCGGATGATCTCGCGCAATCGCGACACCGTCTCCTTTTCGGCACTCTCCCAATCAGGACTCAAGTAACGCCTCGACCTTCCGCGCGAGTGGCTCGAAGGACAGCGCGTTGACGCCGGTGCGGGCGGCGATTTCTTCGGCGTTCTCTCTCTGGCCCTGCGCAAACAGCTCTTGCGCGATCCACGGTCCGGCGCTCGGGTTGCGGAACCAGTCCACGTCGAAGCGCGACGTCAACTGCTCATTCAAAATCGACTGGAGCTGCCACGCCCTCAGGTACCGGGCTGAATAGTATCGCGGATCGACATCGACAAAAGCATCGGCGGGATCGTACTCGAATCCGGTCGCACCAGTCAGAAGAGAGACATAGAGATCAGGCAGAGAGGACCATTCCAGTTCACCGCTGTAGAGCGTTCTCTCGTAGATCAACTTGGCGCAATAGCGTCGGAGAAAATGGAGCTCCTCGAGTCCGGCAGTGCGGAGGAACTTTCCAACTCTGTTCGCGCCGAGCTTGGAGTAACGCAGCAGCCAGCCCTTGTCCTGCATTCGGTGATCGAACAGCATAGCGTAAGACTCCGTCACGGAGTTATCGCCCAGCCAACGGTATTCGAATGAGTAATCCGGACTGGCGTAGCCGAAGTGGAGCGCGTGTCCGAGCTCGTGAAGAAACGTGTTGTAATCGCTCTGGCCGCCATGCGGGCGCAGCACGAGGTAAACCTCTTCGGGAACACGCACCGGAGAGCAGAACGCTCGCGACCGCTTGCCCTCGCGCTCCCCCAGATCGAAGATGATGCGTCCGTCAGCCGTGGGGTCTATCCCCATCTCGTTCACCTGACGTCGTATGACCGCTTCCATCTCGCGGCCCGGGAAGGCGTCGTCGTATTGAGATGCGCGGAAAAGAGCCAGTGCATCCGACCGCCTCGCTTGAGAAGGCTTGATGCCAAGCGAGGAGCGGAGTGCCTCGCGCAGCGCGTCGTCCCACATCGACTTGGTATCACGCAGAAATTGTTCGCAGCTCAGGGCGAGCCCCGACAGCGAGATTCCGGTGACCGCCTCGAACGAAGAGTTGTAGTCTCCCGCGACCCCAAGTGACTCGATGTATTCTTTCTCGCGCTGCAACCGCTCCAGCCTTAGCGGAGCGTGCTCCTTGCTGACCAGTTTTGCTCTCGCCGCATCGAGCGCCAGGCGCGACGGCCGATCTTTGGTATTCGAGATCTCGATCGGCACCGCCTGATATTGGATTACGCGCCCGTCGGGAATACGAACGACAGCGGTGTTCTCCCACTCGATTTCTCGCTCGTCCAAGGCGGCGAGAGGTTTGGCGGCCTGCGACTCGATCTCCCACTCGAGCAGCAATCGGGCGGAACGCTTTTCCTCGGTGCCTTCACCAGCTCCCTGGAAGGCTTCCAGAGTCAGCTCAAAGGCTTCTTTTCCCAGCACGCGGGCGTATTTGTCGTAGATCGGCTGGAGCTCCGCGGTTTTCTTCAGTCCCGCATAGGCCAAGTAGCTCTCTCGGGAGATCGCTTCCATGAACGCCTGGCCCTCAGCTCGAAGGCGCCGAAGGTCCAGGTCGCTCACTGTGCCAGATTGCGCTTCAGGTAATCCTTGAGCTGGCCGGCTTCGACGCGCTCCTGCTTGAGAGTGTCGCGATCGCGAACTGTGACGGTGGTGTTCGTCAGGGACTCACCATCGACCGTAATTCCGAACGGCGTACCGACCTCGTCCTGCCGGCGATATCTGCGGCCGATCGCGCCGCTGTCGTCGTAAAAGATCGGGAACGATTCTCTCAGGTCGTCCGCTATCTTGCGCGCCATCTCCGGCATTCCGTCTTTCTTCACCAACGGGAAAACGCCCGCCTTGATCGGCGCGATCGAAGGGTGGAGTCCAAGTACCGTTCTCCCCTCAGACTCGCCTTCGACCGCTTCCTCCCGATATCCGTTCACCAGCACCGCGAGCGTCGTCCGGTCTGCGCCCACCGAAGTCTCGACCACATACGGCAGAAACCGCCGGTTGTTCGGCTGGTCGAAGTACTCCAGCTTTTTGCCCGAGAACTGCTGATGCTGCGACAGATCGAAATCGCCGCGGTTGTGCACACCTTCAATTTCCTGGAAGCCGAGCGTGCCCCCGAAGTCGAACTGCACATCGAACGCCGCGCGCGCGTAATGCGCGAGCTCCTCCTTCGTGTGCTGATGGAACTGGAGTCGGTTCTCTGCCAGTCCGAGGCTCCTATGCCAGTCCATCCGCTGCTGTTTCCAGTACTCGAACCACTGCATGTCGGTGCCCGGCTCGACGAAGAACTGCATCTCCATTTGCTCGAATTCGCGCGTCCGGAAAATGAAATTCCCCGGAGTGATCTCGTTGCGGAATGCCTTGCCGATCTGCGCGATGCCGAAGGGAATCTTCTGACGCGTCGACTGCTGTACGTTCAGGAAATTGACGTAGATGCCCTGTGCCGTCTCCGGCCGGAGATAAACCACCGCGGCCGAATCTTCGACGGGACCCATGAACGTTTTGAACATCAAATTGAACTGACGCGCCTCGCTTAGCGTCCCCTTCATTCCGCAGGCCGGGCACTGCGAGTCGGGCGTACCTGGCGTTCCCTTGATGCGTGGGTCGTCGGCGCGAAATCTCTTCTTGCAGTTCCTGCAATCGACGAGCGGATCCACGAATCCGCTGACGTGCCCGCTCGCCTCCCAAACACGCGGGTGCATGAGGATCGCAGCGTCGAGACCCTCGATGTCGTTCCTCGCGCGCACCATCGCGTGCCACCAGCGGTCCTTGAGATTTTTCTTCAGCTCGACGCCCAGCGGGCCATAATCCCACACGGATCCGGTGCCGCCGTAAATCTCGGAGGATTGGAAGATGAATCCGCGCCGCTTGGCCAGCGACACGAGCTTATCCATCACATCGGGCTGATTGGGCATTCGGGAAAAGTAGTCGGGCTGGGCGCGGTCCGCCGCCGCTGGCCTATGTATCGAGCTCCGCGCTCAGCTTCGGCTCCGCGGGCGCGCGTTGGCCGAGGAGACGGGCGACGATTCTGTCACCATGATAGCGGCCGTTCTCGATGAACACCTTGTTCGCGTCGTAGCCGGCAACCACCACGCCGGCGATGAATATACCGGGGACCGATGTCTCGAGTGTCTTCGAGTCGTGGGCAGGAATCCCGGTCTTTGCATCAATGGGAACTCCACAATCTCGCAGCAGATCGAGCTTCGGAGCGAAGCCGGTCATGACATAGACGCGATCCGCTTTCACTCTACCTTCGCCAGCGCCCGTGATCACGACCTCCGTCGGAGTGATCGATGTGACCCGGCTGTTCCATCTGACGGAGATCAGTCCTTCTTTAACGCGATTCGTAAAGTCAGGCAGAACCCAAGGCTTGATCTTCTTGTCGAAGCCCGGCCCGAAATGGACGAGCGTCACCCGCGCGGCCGATCTCCACAGATCCAGTGCAGCCTCCGCTGCGGAATTCCCGCCCCCGACCACGACCACATCCTGAAGAAACGCTTCGTGTCCTTCCCGATACACATGGGTTACGTGCGGCAAATCCTCGCCCGGAACGCCGAGCTTGTTCGGCGACCCGAAGTATCCGGTCGCGACCACTACCGCACCCGTTTTAGTTTCTCTTTTCTCGCCCCCCGCCGTCTGAGACAGGACCGTGAAATTTCCGCTCCCACCTTTGATCGCAATGACTCGCTCGCGTTGCCGCAGCGGGATCCCGAAGTAGGTGACAACCGATCGGTAATACGCGAGCGCATCGTTCCGCGCCGGCTTCTCCGTGGAGATGACGAACGGCAGCCCCCCGATGCTCAGCTTTTCGGCGGTCGAGAAAAATCTGACGTACGTCGGATATGCTTCGATCGCGCTGACTGCAACATTGCCCTCGATTACGAGAGGTCGCAGACCCGCGCGCTGCGCAGAAACAGCAGCGGCCAGGCCGCACGGGCCTCCGCCAACGATCACGAGGTCCGCGTCGTTGTCCATCGTCAAACCAGTATCAGGCGACTACCGCGGCGCCAACGGGAACTGCCCCTTCGACGCCGATGATCTGATCACGGCGCGTTCCCACACTCACATAGCTGATCTGAGTCTCGACGAGCGATTGTATTCGATCCAGATAGCGACGTGCTTCGGCGGGAAGATCAGTCAGCGTCCTCGCCGCCGCCGTGCTCGCTTGCCAACCGTCGAACCACTCGTACCTCGGAACTGCGCGCTCGAGAAGATCCAGATCGCCCGGAAATTCCTCGTAGAAATCCCCGCCGACTTCGTAGCCCGTACAGAGTCCAATGCGGTCTAGAGTGTCCAGCACGTCGAGCTTGGTGACCGCGAGATCCGTCAGGCCGTTCACCCGCGCCGCATACCGAACGACTACGCCATCGAACCAGCCGCAGCGCCTCGGACGGCCGGTCGTCGCGCCGAACTCATTTCCCAACTGACGCACCCTCGTTCCGAGCGGCTCGTCGAATTCGGTCGGGAGTGGACCATTGCCGACGCGCGTCGTGTATGCTTTCACGACGCCGATGACGGAATCCAGCTCCTTCGGCGCGATACCGACGCCGGTCGCCGCCCCACCCGAAGTCGTGCTGCTTGACGTGACGAACGGATACGTGCCGTGATCGATGTCGAGCAGGGATCCCTGAGCTCCTTCCAGGAGAACAGCCGCTCCGCCGACAATTGCGCGGTGAATTCTCAGCCCCACATCCTCAGCGAGCGGAAGCAGGCGCTGCGTGAATTGCTCGAGGACGCTGAGTGTGTAGTCGACGTCCGCGCGCTTGTCGCCTGATATCGCGAGCTGAATGTTGGCGTGAGCCACGCCGCGCTCCACCAGCTTCCTCAAGCGCGCAGGATTACGCAGATCGAGAACGCGGATTCCCCTCCGGCCGTACTTGTCCTCATACGCGGGACCGATCCCGCGACCTGTCGTCCCGATCTCCTTGCTCGCCGAGCTTTGTTTGTCGACCAGCTTGTGATACGGAAGCACCAGATGGGCGCGATCGCTGACGTACAGCCGGCCCTCGACATCGATCCCATCGGTGACCAGCTCGTCGATTTCCGCGAACAGTGTCTCGACATCGAGCACCACGCCATTGCCGATGGCGCAGCGCACACCCGGGTGCAATATCCCGCTTGGAATCTGGTGAAGAACGAATGACTTATCGCCGATGTGAACTGTGTGCCCGGCGTTGGCGCCGCCCTGGTATCGGACAACCCAGTCAGCACGCTCAGCGAGGACGTCGACCAGCTTGCCCTTGCCTTCATCTCCCCACTGCGCGCCGACGACGACGATAGTACGAGTATTGGAATCAAACATTCAGGAGCGCTGGAAACCGGGAACCGACCCCGATAGGTGGGCAGAAAAAGCAAACGCCCCGAGAGCTTCGGGGCGTTGGTTCAATCTACGTTTTAGACAGGTCGTGTCAACGCTCGGCGGGAGGCGGCGGCGGAACTTCGTCGATCACGCGCGGCGGATCATCCGGCCGAACGACGCTTCTGATCGGCAGTACGACGGTAAACGTCGATCCGTGACCGAAGTTGCTGGCGGCAAACACGTGACCGCCCAGGGCGTCGACCAGTTTGCGAGTAATGCTGAGGCCGAGGCCGGTTCCACCAAATTCGCGGGTGCGCGACTGGTCGACCTGACGGAAATCCTCCCAGATCGACTCGAGATCGACTTCGCGTATCCCGATACCCGTATCGGTCACGTCGAAACGCAGATCCTCCTCGTCCCTCATTACCATGACCTTGATACCGCCGTGGTGCGTGAACTTGACCGCATTTGACAGGAGGTTCAGCAGAATCTGCTTCACTTTCGTCCGATCGGTATGCAGCACCAGGCTCTTCGACGGGATTTCTACGTTGAACGCCAGTTGCTTCTTTTTCACCAGCGGCTCGATCTGCTGCGAGATCTCGGTCATTATATCGCCGAGGGTGACATCGTCGAGGTGCAGCGGCATGCGGCCCGCCTCGATCTTGGCGAGATCGAGGATGTCGTTGATCAGGGCGAGCAGGTGCTGCGCGGCCCCCTGAATGCGGTTCAGTCCTTCTTCCTGGCGGGGGGTCAGATCGCCGTAAATGCGATCCAGCATCAGTGACGCATAGCCGATGAGCGCGTTGATCGGCGTCCGCAGCTCGTGCGACATACTGGCCAGAAATTCTGACTTGAGCCGGTTTGCTTTCTCCAGCTCGCGCGACTGCCACTGCAGTCGCGTGTTCTGCTCGGCAAGGTCCGCGGTGGCCGCCTGAATGCGCTCTTCGAGCTGGCTGGAGAACGTCTTCAGTTCCTCGTACAAGCGCTCGTTCTCGGCCTGCTCGGTGAGATCGTGGAGTACGGATACGATTGCCAGCGGCTCGCCACGCCGATTGAGAATCTTCCCCGACACCACTTCGACCGGCAGCTCGACTCCCGTTTCCGGAATGTGCAGCTTCATCTGCTCGCGACGAGCCAGCGAAGGGCTGATGGTGAAATCGGAGATGAAAGTCGTGAACTTGGTATCGTTCGCCTGGATCATTGCCGCGCGTTCCCAGCTCTCGCTGTCGTCCGACTCGAACAGCTGCTCCGCCTCCTTGTTCATCAGGATGATGTTGGAGCGGTCGTCGGTAACGAGAATCGGGTCGGCGACGTTTTCGAGAATGAGATTGAGCCGGTCGCGCTCGCGCTTGGCATCGATCTCGGCGAGCCTTACCCGCTGGACCTGGCGCTCGAGCTCGTTCGACGCGCGACGCAGGTCGGTAACGTCGCGCAGCACCGACACCGTCGCCCCGCCGTGAATGCCGTTGCCCGCGCCGAGCGGATGCGTCAGGACCTCGAACAGCAGGTCGGTGCCTTCATCGGGATCGACGAGATTCAGCTCGCGCGAGCCGGCAGTCTCCTTCGATCCCATCGCTGCCTTCGAAAGGTGTGATGTGAAAAGCAGATTGTTTATCTCGACCGCGCGCCTTCTTCCCTCGGAATCCTTGTCGGTCGTCGAAAGCAGATGCTCGGCGCGCTGGTTCTGAACGACCATCTCGCGATCGGCATTGATGATCACGATCGGATCGGGCAGCGAGTTCATGATCGTCGTCAGCATGTCACGCTGCTGGTCGAGACGTCCGGTCGAGAGCCGGAACTCCTCGACCGCTGCCATTCGGGCGAGAACGGGACCCGCCAGCGACGCCGCGTGCATCAGGGCCCGGAGGAGGTCGTCATCAACGCTCGCCTCCAGCAGGATGACACCCCCAGGCGCGTGGCCCAGTTTGCGACGGCGGTCCCCCACCGCGTTGCGTCTCACGGCGCAGCCTGGGAGCTGAACGGCCTCCAGCTCTGCGTCGGTCAGCACATGTGGGGCGCCACGAAATTGGGGCTGCGGAAACGGAATAGCCGTCCACTCGCCGAAGGGCAGGCCCGGTAGAGGCGCGACGCCGTCACAGCTGATGGAGTGCAGCGAAAGCGCCGACAGCGTCAGCGGATTGGAGAGATCTTCCGTCGGCACGGAGACGTGCGCTGCCGGGGCATCGAAGCCAATACTCGCCGTGGTGACCAGCTCGCGCGGCGGACTGTCGAGGGTGACTGCCAATGCGCGGCGCGCCCCAGCAATATCCGCGAACTGTGCCAGCATGAACGTGGCGGCAGTTACGAAATCGGGCGCCTCGGATATGGCGGAGAGCAGCTCGGCGAGACGCTCTCCGCTTAGCTGCGGGTTAGAGGCTACCGCTCCGGTCTCACGCTTCGAGTCGCTCAAGCCGCCGCTTCAGATCAGCATTTTCCGACCGCATTCGCTCGAGCTCTTCGGCCCCGCCCTGGGTCAACTCGCGCGGGCGCGAAATCGGAGCAGATAGTCCGACAGCCTCGGAATATTTGAGATAGGCGTCGATGGAGGCGACGACGATGCGCGCTTCCACGGTCGCGAGCTCGATGCCGACTAGAGAGACGCGAACCCACGCGTCGATAACGATGCCCTTGTCGAGTACGCGGTCGAGAACATCGATTAGCGAGCTCCCGCTCGGGGAACGTTCAACTGCCATGTCGTGACTCCTGTTGACTTGCTGCCGAGGCGGTTTGTGGTGACGATTGCGATATCGCTGGTCTGGCGTGCGTGCTCAGGCGCGGGTCGGTCTTCCACCAGTTCAATCCGATCTGCTCGGCCTTGTCGATCGAGCATATGAGAAGCCGGACCTGAATGGTGAGGAGCTCGACATTGGCGAGGTTGATCTTGATGTCGCCGACAACGACGAGCCCTTTGTCGAGCACACGATCGAGAATGTCGACCAGCCCGTAGGTGCGCGACGGGGATACTAAGTCTGCCAAGCAGTCGTCTCCGTTCGGCTGGTGTGCCGGGTTATCGTAGCGTTCCTAGGGGGCCAAGATCGATCTGAAGGTCGTCGTCGGTCAAGCCGAAAATTCCCTTCATTTCCTGCATCCGGTCGTTGAGGCGGAGCAACGCGATTCCGAGCTTCTCGATCTCTGCGTCGCTCAGATGTCCCCCCTCCATACGCCGAACTGCCTGGTGCTCTAGGACCTTACGCAATACCTCAATCAACGTCAAGACGAGCTTGGCGAGTCCGTTCTCGACTTTGTCGGGGTCTGTATTAAGACGCGGTGGCAAACCTGGAGCAACCGCCTCCAGAGGGGCAATCTGAGCGTCTTTCGGGGCGGGCAAAGACTCCACGACCTGACTTTCCATCGTCGACCCCGATGATGGCGCGCGCGCGCCCTCGATCGGCGATGGCAGCATCGGCGGCTGCGTCGACCGGGGAAGTGCGGAGCGACTCAATGCCGTCTCCAGCGCGGTTAGCAACAGGCCAAGATCGAGCTTGATGAGATCGATGTCGGCAACCGCCAGCATCACCTCGCCCCGCAGAACCACGCCCTTGTCGAGGATGTGATTCAGGACCTCGGACAGCTCGATCCGCGGCGGGATGATATCGTCGATGCTCACTGCGATCTCTCGCCGACAAAGTGATACGGAGGCCACGGACCGGTGAAGTCGAACTTGAAGCCCGAGGGCTCATAGTTGTTGACCATGGACGTGAGCTCGCGCTGGAACTCCACAACGCGCGGAGCTGCCACCAGAAACGACGCATTGAGAATGGCGCGGCCCTGCTCGCGGGGCGCGCCCGAGTTGACCGGCTGTTCCCGAATCGCATCAATCGACGTGTCTCTTAGCGAGTCATAGATCTCGCGCGCGACCTTCGCTGCGAAATCCCGACCGGCATCGCGACGCACATTCTCGATCTTTCGCTGCAGGAGATATTTCTGACCCGGAGAGGCGCGACCTGCCTCTTCCTCGAGCGCCCTGAGCTCGCTGTTTTGTTCCAGCAGGCTGTCCTTGAGCACTCCGGGCTGCACGTACACACGGACTATGAATTCCCTGCCGCCCGAAACGCGCGAGAACGTCTCTTCCATCTCGCTCTTCCGCTTCGCCAGCATCGCTTTGACTGCCTTCGCGTCGCGGAACAGGGTCCACATAGGGAACGGGATCACCGGACCATTGTCGGACGCCCAGGTCAGCACGCTATCGTGCGCCGTTGCGCGCTTGCTCACCCAGTCTACATCTGCAGTGAGCGCCTCGACTTTGTCGGGAGCGTAGTCATCCGCGCTCACCGATGTGGCCAGCGCGGCGACATCATCGCCTGGAATCAGAGAGACTGTGCCGCCGTCTATGCCCGCGGGAGCAGTGCTCGTTTCCAGAGACGGACGGACCACTCCGTACACGTAGCATAGTCGCTCGATCATCGGGTTGCGCTGCTGGCAGCGCTACTCTGAGTCGTCGCTGCCGGCAACGCGAACGGGCCCGCCGCCGATCGACATGCCGAGCTTCTCGCGCCAGTCGCGTACGTCACGAAGCCGGCGCATGATCTCCGCCTCCTCCCGAACGTACTCGGCGTCGTCGATCTCTCCCATCTCGAGCTTCATCTGCAAAGCCATCAAATCTTCCTTGATGGGAGTGTCGTCGGTCAACTCTTCCTTCACCACGCGATCGACTTTGTCGAGCGACCACTTCGCACCCCAGACGGGGCCGAGGAACGGCGCGAGAAGAATGTTGGTCAGAAGTCCCATGGTGATCAGGCCCCGCTCAGGTGGCCTTCTCGAGCTTCAGCTTGATGTTGACGAAGTTGTAGGGCGGCCACGGACCCGTGTACTTGAAAGTAAGCAGGTCCTCGTACTGAAGGCTGATCGCCTTCACCTTTTCGTCGAACTGCTTCTCGGCTTTGCGATCGACGAGGAATGCCGCGTTGAGGATCATGCGGTCGCCGATGACCTTGTTGCTGCGGCTCGCAGCTGAAACCTCTTTCAGCTGCTCGTGAACGTCGTTGACGTAACGATTGCTCGCCTCTTCCATTGCTGCCTCCACGAGCCGGCCGAGCTGCATGCGCGCGAAATATGTGGAGGAGGCTGCATTGCGGGTGATCTCGTCCTTTAGCCGGCGGATTTCGTCGTTTTCGCGCTCGATCGCAGCGACGACCTTGTCGCGATCCCACAGGATCTTGAGACCGAATTCTATCTTGTCCTGCATTTTGTCGAGCACGTCAGTGAACGCCTGGTAGGTCGATTTCAGCAGCGTCGTGACATCCTTCTCCGATCGGAACACCGTGCCGAAAGACATCGGTATGAGCGTAAACTCGCGCATCACCGTCTCGTTGACGAACTCGTGCGCCAGCACGTTCTCGCGCGTTGGATCGTAGATGACGATTGGCGTATCGCTGACTACGGCCGCCAGATCGTTGTGATTCACGGTGTAGACTCGCGACGCACTGCCGATTACGATTTCGCCAAATTCGCGCGAGCGATCGTTACGGATGATGCAGTACACGTACTTCCCCTCGGCGGGAGCGGACTCGCTTGCTGCGCTGGCGCTTTCTGCTGTCATTGGGTGGGTGTGGAGATCAAGGAATTATTTGGCGGCCGCGATGAAAATCCAAATACCGATCGTGAACCCTATTCCGATCTTGAGACCGGTAGAAACTACCCGTCCTATGAGGGCGCCCTTTGCCACGCGAGTGGCATCACCTGCAGACGATCCACCCGTGAGTTCGGCAATGAGCGCTCCAATGAACGACCCGAGGAATGCGCCAATTATGGGTCCGACGATCGGCACCGGCACACCAACCATCGCGCCCACGATACTCCCAATAATGGCGCCCCAACCTGCACGGCGCGACCCACCGTACTTCCGTGCGTACTTCCCCGTCATAGAAAATTCCAGTAATTCAGCAATGAAGGCCAGGACCGTCACCACGACTATGCTGACCCAGCCGATTGGGTCGCCCTTGACGATCATGTTATAAGTGACGGCTGTCGCCACCATTATCCAGAGACCGGGCAGCCCCAGAACAATCAGGATGAGCGACAACGCGATCACGCACGCCAGTATCAGGAGATACATCAGGCAAGTTCCTTGGCTAAATCGGAAAGAAGGACGCTCGCTTCCGCCGCGCCCTTCCCCGTCATCACAGTGGAAAAATCGCGCCGCGTGTGTATCCGCGCGAGCGTGTTAAGTGTGCCTCGACTGATCGTTACGGCCTCCATACCGCGATCGGAGAAGGGGATGCTGTCGGCCAGAATTCCGGGAATAAGACGGCTGACACGCAGGCGGAGACCAAGGCGAGCCCCAACGCGGCCCGCCGCGTCTCCAAGGCATTTCGGACGCAGAGTCGTGTACATCGCACGCCAGTCTCCTGCATCATCGACCGTATCGCAATTCAAAAAAAAATCCTCGGACTGAGCGCTACCGCACCATCTACGCGCGCCGGCAAGCCCTAGCTCTTCGGCACTCGTGATCAGAACACCGAGATTTGTCGGAGACGAGGGCGACTGCGCCGCGAGGATCGCCGCCACCACGCCCGTGGCATTGTCGACGGCCCCCACGGATTTGTTTCGCACAAAACAGCTAACGCCTGGCAACGCTGCCACGACCGCCGCGATCTGTAGCGTATCCCACAAGCGCGGCCCGCCGTCCAGTCCAATGATCGCTGACAACACCGCGACGATCGTCAGAGCGGTGATGGTCGCCAATGCAACCGACCCTGCGATGCGAACCAGCATCGGTACTGTCTGCGATTTGGAGTCGATATGTGCGACGAGCCATACTCGTGGCGCACCGCGGCGCGCCTCCAGATTTACTGATCTCGCTCTCTGTGCAGGAAAAGACGTTATCCATCGTCGCTTGGCGTAGGCGTCAACCAGAAACAGGATCGCGATGAGCGCGCCACCGATTGCCAGTGCGCTCAGAGGACGTCCCTCATTGCCCATACGCGCAACAGCGACGATTGTTGCAGCGAGCACAGCCGCTGACAGTGGCGGTCCCCATCTAGCCGGCCACTGTGAGTATTCGAACGGAAGGTCCCGGCAGGTAAATCCACTAGCCTCTAGCTCCGACCTGCAGATGGCGCGAGATCGTTCTTCTTCAGGCGTGCCCGCAAATCGCGGTTTCTCGCACAGGCTGTCGAGCAGCGACTTAGCTCGCTGTACGAGATCGTCGTCTGCCATGAAGCGCGGCTAGGCCAATCCCATTTTCTGCCTGACCTCGCTCATCGTGCCGCTGGCAACGGAACGCGCGCGCTCGGCGCCTGTCTCGAGATCCTTGCGCATCTTCCCGGGATCACCTGCGAGGTCCTGCGCTCTGGCACGAATGGGAGCGAGCTCAGTCTCCATCGACTGGTGCAGAACTTTCTTGCAATCGATGCAACCCCAACCTGCTGTTCGGCATTGAACTGCCACATGCTCAACTGTCTCCGCTGGGCTGAAAGCCTTGTGCAGATGGTAGATGTTGCAGACCTCCGGCGTCCCTGGATCGTTCCGCCGGACTCGCTTCGGATCGGTGACAGCCGGTCGCAGCTTCTCCCAGACCGACTTGGGATCTTCGAGCATCTCCACCGTATTGCCGAGCGATTTGGACATCTTCGCATGACCGTCCAAACCCATGATCCGGCGCGCCGGCGTCAGCAGACCCTGGGGCTCCGGGAAAAAACCTGGCCCTTGAACAGGCTTCCCGGCGCCCACTGCCTCTTTTGAACCAGGAGAGTCGAATCGGGCGTTCCACTTGCGGGCGATCTCGCGCGAGAGCTCGAGGTGCTGCAGCTGGTCTTCGCCGACGGGCACGAGATCCGCCCTATACAACAGAATGTCCGCCGCCTGCAAAACCGGATAATTCAGAATGCCAGCCGGGACGCTCTCCTCCCGACTGGACTTCTCCTTGAACTGCGTTTGACGCTCCAGCTCGCCGAGTGGCGTGAGCGTGTTGAATATCCACGCCAGCTCGGTATGTTCCGGAACCTTCGACTGGATGAAGAGCGTGCACTTCGAAGGGTCCAGTCCGGCTGCCAGAAGTCCGAGCGCCATCTCGTCGGTGCGCCTGCGAAGATCTGCGGGCTCGTATGGGATCGTGATCGCGTGGTAGTCGACGATGCAGAAAAACGATTCGTATTTGTGTTGCAGCTCAACCCAGTTTTTCACGGCTCCGAGGTAATTTCCTATATGGAGCGAGCCGGAAGGCTGGATGCCGCTGAAGATGCGGGACATTGCGCGAAATTAAAGAGCGAGTGATGCGAGTTGCAAGCAATTCCTGTAACTGAGACGACAGACGCCGAGCTCCTCGACATTTCTCTCGAGGCGGCGCACCGCGCGGCGACCGTCATCCGCGACGCCACGGCGCAACGCGGTAGCCTCGTTTGGGAGACCAAGGGTCGCTCCGATTTCGTAAGCGAAGTCGATAAGTCGTCGGAGAAGGAGATTGCCGCTGTCTTCGCGCGCCGTCTCCCCGAAGCAATCGTGATGGGCGAAGAGCTCACACCAACGGCGATCTGGAACAAGGGCGTGGTCGTGATCGCCGATCCGCTCGATGGCACTACGAATTTCCTCCACGGCTATCCCGAATATGCTGTGTCGATCGCTGTCGCACGCGATGGGGTGCTCTGCGCCGGCGTCGTTCACAACGTTGCGCGCGGCGAAGAGTTCACGGCAGTGAAAGACGGTGGAGCATTTCTCGATGGTAAGCGGATTCGCGTCTCGAATCTACGGGAGCCCGGGCGCGCTCTGATCGGGACTGGCTTCCCGTTCAAGCACATCGACAAGGTGCCGCAGTACCAGGAGCAGTTCAGTTTGGTAATGCGCGGCACTGCGGGAATCCGCCGCGCTGGATCTGCTGCGCTCGATCTCTCGAATGTTGCCTGCGGCAGATTCGACGCGTTCTGGGAATTGGACCTCGCGCCGTGGGACATCGCGGCGGGAATCCTGATGGTTCAGGAGGCTGGCGGGATCGTCACCGATCTTGACGGCAACGCGCCGGAGCTGCGACCGGGAGGGTTCGTCGCCGGCAACCCGGCCATGCACGCATGGCTGCTGCAGACCACCAGGCGTGCAAACATGAACAAGGGAAATACTTAATGAAGCTGGTCGAGTGTGTTCCGAATTTCTCCGAGGGGCGACGTCCCGAGGTGGTAACCGCCATCCGCGATGCAATCGCATCGGTTGAATCCGTCTCGGTTCTCGACGTATCATCCGATGCCTCGCATAACCGCTCGGTCATCACCTTCATCGCTCCCGTCGAGTCCGCTGTCGAAGCCGCATTCGCGGGGATCAAGGCAGCGGCCGAGCGAATCGATCTGTGCCAGCATAGCGGTGAGCATCCCCGCATCGGAGCCACCGATGTCGTGCCGTTCATACCTCTGGAAGGGGCGACCATGGAGGACTGCATCGCGCTAGCGCGCTCATTGGGCGAGCGTGTGGGGCGTGAGCTGCAGATCCCCGTCTATCTCTACGAGCGCGCCGCCACGACGCCCGCGCGCGAGAATCTCGCTGACGTGCGTCGTGGCGAATTCGAAGGACTGCGTGACGAGCTCGGCAAAAACCCAGCGCGCAAACCCGACTTCGGGCCGGAGAAAATTCATCCCAGCTGCGGCGCGACCGCGATCGGCGCGCGCCCGTTTCTCGTCGCCTACAACATCTACCTCGGTCCAGCGTCGAATCTGAAAATCGCCAAAAACATCGCGAAAGCTGTTCGAGGCTCGTCCGGCGGATTCCGGTATGTGAAGGGGCTTGGCCTGGAAGTAGACGGCCAGGCGCAGGTCTCGATGAATCTGGTCGACACCGAGAAGACACCGCTCCACAATGTTTTCGATTTCGTGAGAATGCGCGCCGAAGCTGAAGGCGCGAAGGTGACCTGGAGTGAGATCGTCGGGCTCGTGCCCGAAAGAGTGCTGTTCGACGCAGCTGTAAGCCATCTGCAGCTCATTCAATTCACGCCGGCGCAGGTACTTGACCGGCAGGTGCGCGACGTAATGGGTGGCGGCGAGAGTTTGAGCGGTTTCGTCGCCAGCGTCGCTTCCTCGAACCCCGTTCCGGGAGGCGGAAGCGTCGCCGCTCACGCGGGCGCGCTCGCAGCAGCATTGGCACAGATGGTCGCCGGTCTTACCGTCGGGAAAAAGAAATACGCGGCCGTAGATGCGGAGATGAAAGAAGCCGCACTCCAGGCGGCTGCCGTCGGCAACGAGCTGTCGTCGCTGGTCAAGCGCGACGCAACGGCATACGCACTAGTATCCGAAGCGTACAAGCTGCCCAAGGAGCCGTCCGATGCTGCGGCGCGCCGGGATGAAGCTGTAGCCACCGCACTGATCAAGGCAGCGGAGGTCCCCCTCGAGACGGCGCGCGCCGCCGTAAAAGTCGCGGAATTAGCCGCGCTGGTCGCGGAAAAGGGCAACACCAACGCCGTCACCGACGCGGGAGTTGCCGCGCTGCTGGCGCAAGCAGCTGCGCGCGGCGCTGCCTACAACGTTCGAGTGAACGTTCAGGCTATGAACGACAAATCGAAGGGAGAACCACTCGCCCGCGAGGCAGAGCAACTGGTGAAGACAGCCGGCGAGCTCGCGGAGCGTACGACCACTATCGTAGAGAAGACGCTGTCGGCTTAGGTTGCCGATCCGGTCAGAACCCGAGGGCCATCGTCGGTGATTGCGATGGTGTGCTCGAAATGTGCCGAGCGAGTTCCGTCGATGCTCACCACCGTCCAGCGATCCGGCATCGTGCGGGTTCCCGGCTTGCCGAGGTTCACCATCGGCTCGATGGCGATGGTGAGGCCAGGCTGCAAACGCACACCGCGCTTCGGCTTGCCGTAGTTGGGAACCTGTGGGTCCTCGTGGAACCCAACGCCGATACCGTGCCCGACCAGGTCACGCACGATGCTGAAGCCCGCCGCCTCAACTACTTCCTGAACCGCGGCCCCAATGTCCCCGATGTGATTCTCCGCGGTCGCGGCTGCAATTCCTGCGGATAACGCGGTACGAGTGACGTCGAGCAGTCGCTTCGACTCCGCATCCACTTTGCCCACGGGCACTGTAGTCGCCGAATCGGTATAGTAGCCTTCGAGCTGAACACCAATGTCGATGGAGACGATGTCGCCCTCTTCCAGCACGCGCTTCTTCGATGGGATGCCGTGCACGATTTCCTGGTTGATCGACGTGCAGATACTCGCGGGGAAATTGTAGAGACCTTTGAAAGCGGGTGTCGCGCCCGGATGCGACCGGATGAAATCGTCGGCGATTTCGTCGAGATCCATGGTCGTCATTCCGGCTCTCACGCTTTTCTCGAGCAGCCGTACCGTCGCCGCCAGTATCTCGCCGCCCCGGGCCATAATCTCGATTTCGCGCGCCGATTTGATTTGAATCATTTCCCGCCTCCCTTCCGCCTCCCGCTTTCCCCATCCTGGTCCCCGCTTCCCGCGTCCTGCATCCCACTTTCTGCTCCGAGCGCGTCGAGCGCGCGCGACGTGACTTCGTCCACCGCTCCGTCAGCGTCGATCTTTAGCACCTTCATCTTGTGATCACCGTACCAATCGACCACCGGTGCCGTTTGCCGCCGATAGACCTCGAGGCGATTTCGAATCGCTTCGGGCTCGTCGTCCTTGCGTCGCACCAGCTTGCCGCCGCACTTCTCGCAGATCGAGCCCGCGTCGCGGCCCATGTATGGCGTCTGGCACCCTTCACAGACAGTACGCGTCCCCAGACGCTTCACCAGCTCGTTATCGTCGACGTCGAAAAGCAGGATCTTGTCCACTTTCTTCCCGATCTCGGCCAGCATTATGCCGAGCCCTTGCGCCTGCGGCACCGTTCGGACGGCCCCGTCGAGGATCGCGCCCTGCTTCGCCGCCGGAGACGTCATGACATCCTGAAGAATGCCGAGTATGACAGAATCAGGAACGAGATCGCCGCGATCCATATACGCTTTCGCTTCCAGACCACGCTTCGTGCCCTGCTTCAGCGCTGCGCGGAGGACGTCGCCCGTCGCGATTTTTGGGATGCCGAGGCGGTCGGAGAGCTTGTCGGCCTGCGTTCCCTTTCCAGCGCCCGGAGGCCCGAGCAACACGATGATCATCGCTATTACCCTGAAATGATTCGGAGGAGCTTTTGGCTCCTCCGAGAAGAATCTAGAAAGCGCCGCCGGTTGCACGCCCCCGGAATCGCACTCGACCCTTCTTCATGAAGCCGTCGTACTTCCTGAGGAGCAAATGCTGATTGATCTGCGCCATGGTGTCGAGTGCAACACCGACGACGATCAACAGTGAGGTGCCGCCAAATCTGAACGGAACGTTTACGGCGTCGGCGATGAAGACCGGCAGCAAAGCGATGAACGTCAGGAAAATTGAGCCGGGGAACGTGATCCGCGACACGACGTGATCGATGTACTCGGCCGTCTTCGCTCCCGGCTTCACGCCGGGGATGAACCCGCCCTGCTTCTTGAGATTCTCCGCGATGTCGACCGGATTGAAGATGATCGACGTGTAGAAGTAGGTGAAGAAGACGATCAGGATCGCGGTCAGCAGATAGTACGCCCACGTACCCGGTGCGACTTTCTCGGCCCACTGACTCGCCACCGCGCTGCCGCTGAACTGCGCGACCGCGCCCGGGACGACGATGACCGAAGATGCGAAGATGATGGGCATGACACCCGCAGCATTGATGCGTAGCGGGATGAAGTTCTTCGCTGCTTCTCTTTGCCGCCCTCGTGCCATAGTCCGCTGCGGGATCTGAATCATCACCCGGCGAGCGGCAATGGTGATCGCAATCGTCCCGGCCACCACTCCAACCATGACGAGGCCCAGGACCACCAGCGAGAAGGGTCCGACTGCCTGGGTCTTGATGAACCCGAAGGTGCCGAAGATTCCCGGCCAGAAACGCTCGACGATCGAGAAGAAGATAATAAGCGAGGCGCCATTCCCGAGTCCGCGCTCAGTGATTTGCTCACCCAGCCACATCACGAAGATCGCGCCGGCGGTGAGTACCGTCACCATTTGCAGCTTGAACCCGAACCCGGGGTTCACGACTGCGTTCTCGAGCGATGATGTGAACAGGGCGAATCCCCATCCCTGCACCGCCGCCAGTACCACGGTGGCGTACCGCGTCCACTGGGTGACTTTCTTTCGACCTTCTTCATCCTTCTGCATTTTCTCGACAGTCGGGATTACCGCACCGGCGATTTGGAAGAAGATGCTGGCCGAGATGTACGGCATGATGCCCAGCGCAAAAACGGTCGCGTGGGACAGACCGCCGCCGACGAACAGATCGTAAAGGCCGAGCAGACCGCCCTTCCCACCTCTATTGGCGAAAAAGTCGGTCAACGCCACGACGTCCACGCCCGGCGCCGTAATGTGGGCGCCGAGTCTGTAGATAACGAGACAGATGAAGGTGAAGACGATCTTGTCCCGCAATTCCGGCGTGTTGTAGATGTTGCTTACAGCCGCCGCTGGAGCTGATTGCGCCATTTAGTTCTCTACCCGGCCTCCGGCCGCTTCGATTTTCTGTCGGGCGCCGGCGCTCATCTTGATGCCACGCACCGTCACACCCTTTGCCGCGTCGCCGTTGGCGAGAAGCTTCGCTGGGCCTTTGCCTTTTCGAATCAGGCCGGCTTCAGTCAAAGTTTCTTCCGTCACTTCCGCGCCTTTCGGCAACCTGGTCAGATCGTCGAAACTGACGACCTGATTCACTACCCGAAAGATATTAGTAAAACCACGCTTTGGGACGCGGCGTGTGAGCGGCATCTGGCCGCCCTCGAACTGGGGCTTGCCGCCGCCCGGACCGTGGTGGCCAGCGCGCGCCTTGATACCCTTGTGTCCCTTGCCCGACGTTTTCCCGGTGCCCGAGCCCTGACCACGTCCAAGTCTCTTGCGATTCCGGTGCGATCCCGGTGCAGGAACGAGATTGTGCAGGCCAATGCGCTCAACGCCATCTGAGCGAGTGCCCGACGTGCGCGCGGACTTTGCCGTGCGCGAAGCTGTCTTGGTTGCCACTCTTTAATCCTCTACCGGCGTCACTTCGACGAGATGACGCACGTGCTTGATCTGTCCGCGCAACGCGGGTGAGTCCTGCTTGACGACTTCAGACTGATGCTTCCGCAGTCCGAGGGCCTCGAGTGTGAGCCGCATTCTCCAGGAGTGACCGATGCCGCTTCTCACCTGTTTGATGCGCACTTTCCCTTTGGTGATCGTTTCCTTGGGGGTTGTCTTCGGCCCCCGCGTTCTCCACCAGACGTGTGTTCTAGGCATGGACCGCCTCCTTCGACTTGGCGCGTGAGCGATAACCGATGCTCGAGACTTCGATGCCGCGCTCGCGAGCGATCTGCTCGACGGTCGTCAGCTGCTGAAGTCCATCGAGCGCCGCCAGCACCATGTTGTGCGGATTGGTCGAGCCGAGACTCTTGGTGAGAATGTCGGCAATGCCCGCGCACTCCATGATCGCGCGCACCGCGCCGCCGGCAATCACCCCGGCGCCAGGCGCAGCAGGCTTCATCAGAACTTTGCCCGCGCCGTGGGAGCCGACGACTTCGTGCGGGATCGTCCCGCCAGTCATCGGAATCGCGACCATGTTGCGACGGGCGCCGTCGACAGCCTTGCGAACCGCTTCCGAGACTTCGTTAGCCTTGCCCGTGGCAAAGCCGACGCGTCCCTGACCGTCGCCGACAGCGACGAGTGCGTTGAAGGAGAAACGGCGTCCGCCTTTCACGACCTTCGCGACACGATTGATCGCGATGACGTTCTCGACGAGCTCGCTGCCACCTTCTCCACGACCGCCCTCGCGATCGCGCCCCTTGCCTTCACGACGGCGTCCACCGCCGCCTTCGCCGCCGCGGCCGCCGCCCTGACCTGGCGGGCCACCACGACCTCGACCACCGCCGCCTCCCGGACCGCCACGGCCGCCGC
>Ga0136846_1228964_pt1 | contig 43290 bp, 37 predicted proteins | sample HopSoiMetagenom2_FD_96841 | JGI IMG/M metagenome (GOLD analysis project Ga0136846, IMG submission 96841) | Grasslands soil microbial communities from Hopland, California, USA - 2 Assembly 2016 (version 4) | ecosystem: Environmental > Terrestrial > Soil > Grasslands | place: USA: Hopland...
GCGATCTTGAAGACCAGGTTGAGGACGCCGGCCTGCGTTTCATTGAGGTTGAGCATGCGGCCCAGCAGCAGCGGGCCCATGTCGGACACGGTGGCGCGCACCGGATGGCCTTGCTCGCCAAAAACGTCCCACAGCGTGGCCGGGCAGGCCAGCGATTCGGGGATATCAATGCCGCGCTCCTTGAGAACGCCGGCCATCTTGGCGCCTATGGTGCCGGCCTGGCTGATGCCGGTCAGGTCGCCCTTGACGTCGGCCATGAAGACCGGCACGCCGATTTTGGAGAAGTTTTCGGCCAGGGTCTGCAGCGTGACCGTCTTGCCGGTGCCGGTGGCGCCTGTGATCAACCCATGGCGGTTGGCCAGGCCGGGCAGCAGTTCGCACTGGGTGTCGGCGTTGCGGGCGATGAGCAGGGGAGGGGCGGTGGTTTCGGCCATGGCGGTGTGGAGTGGGTGAAAAAGTAAAATGCTGGTTGTAGATTAAATCAATTAATCCATCGAATAAGGGTTTCTGTCGTGGCTGGTCATAGTAAATGGGCGAATATTCAACACCGCAAGGGCCGCCAGGACGAGAAACGCCAGCGCATCTGGACGCGCGTGATGCGCGAGATCATGGTGGCGGCCCGCATGGGTGGTGGCGATCTGGGCATCAACCCGCGCCTGCGCCTGGCGGTGGACAAGGCCAAAGCGGCCAACATGCCCAATGAAAACGTCAAATACGGCATCGCCAAGGCCACCGGCAGCCTGGAAGGCGTTCAATACGAAGAAGTTCGCTACGAAGGTTATGGCATAGGCGGCGCGGCCATCATCGTCGACTGCATGACCGACAACAAGGTGCGCACGGTGGCCGAAGTGCGCCACGCCTTTTCCAAGCACGGCGGCAACATGGGCACCGAAGGCTCGGTGGCCTTTCAGTTCAAGCACTGCGGCCAGCTGATTTTTGCGCCGGGCACGAGCGAAGACAAAATCATGGAAGTAGCGCTGGAGTCCGGCGCCGACGACGTGATCACCCACGAGGACGGCGCGATTGAGGTGCTGACGCCGTACACCGGCTTTGAGGCCGTCAAGAACGCGCTGGAAGCCGCCGGCCTCACACCCGAGCTGGCCGAAGTCACCATGCGTGCCGACAACACCATCGAGCTGAGCGGCGAGGACGCCCGCAAGATGCAAAAGCTGCTGGACGTGCTGGAAGACCTGGACGACACCCAGGAGGTGTTCCACAATGCGGCCCTCGAAAACTGAACGCCCACAGGTGACATGATGGATGATTCCGCACGTTTGGCCCGCATTGAAGAGTTGTTGCAAGAGGGAAACCGCCTGCGCAGCGAGGCGATTGCCCTGCAAAAAGAATCCCTGGCCGTGCAGAAGTCGCTGGTCGACGAAACCCGTGCCAACATCGTGAAGGCCGGCAAAGTCAATGACCAGGCGCTGGAGATGCAGCGCCGCGCCAAAGGGGCCGTCAGGGTCATTTTCGGCATCGTATTTATTCTTGTTGTGTACCTCAGCTATTTGCTGTTTTTTAGATTGAACCTCCCGTGAAAGTTCTTGTTATTGGCGGCGGCGGCCGTGAGCACGCGCTGGCCTGGAAACTGGCGCAGTCCCCGAAAGTCCAGGCGGTCTATGTGGCGCCCGGCAACGGCGGCACCGCACTGGACTCACGGCTTGAAAACATCGCCATCACCGATGTCAAGGCTTTACGTGAATGGGCTGCGGCCGAAAAAATCGCGCTGACCGTGGTGGGCCCCGAGCAGCCGCTGGCCGCCGGCGTGGTGGATGAGTTCCGCGCGCATGGCTTGCGGGTTTTCGGCCCCACCAAAGCCGCTGCGCAACTCGAAAGCTCCAAGGCCTTTTCCAAGGCTTTCATGAAGCGCCATGGCATTCCCACGGCCGAGTACGAAACCTTCACGGATGCGGCAGCTGCGCATGCGTATGTGGACGAAAAGGGCGCGCCCATCGTCGTCAAGGCCGATGGCCTGGCGGCAGGCAAGGGCGTGGTGGTGGCGATGACGCTGCATGAGGCGCACGAAGCCATCGAGTTCATGCTCGCGCCCGACCCCAACTTCAACCCCCTGGGTGTGACGCACAACGAAGGCGGTGCGCGCGTGGTGATTGAAGAGTTTTTGCAGGGGGAAGAAGCCAGCTTCATCGTGATGTGCGATGGCAAGAACGTCGCGGCCATGGCCACCAGCCAGGACCACAAGCGCCTGCTGGACGCCGACCAGGGACCCAATACCGGTGGCATGGGGGCGTATTCACCGGCACCCGTTGTCACACCCGAAGTACACGGCCGCGCCATGCGCGAGATCATCCTGCCCACCATCAAGGGCATGGAAAAAGACGGCATTCCCTTTACCGGCTTCCTGTACGCAGGCCTGATGATCGACGCTGAAGGCAAAGTCAAGACGCTGGAGTTCAATTGCCGCATGGGCGACCCCGAAACGCAGCCCATCATGATGCGGCTGAAGACCGATTTGTACGACGTGATGATGGCGGCCACCTCGGGCACGCTGGACCAGGTCGAGCTGGACTGGGACCGCCGCCCGGCTTTGGGTGTGGTGATGGCCGCGCATGGCTATCCGCTCAATCCCCGCAAGGGCGATGCCATCAAAGGCTTGGTCAAGGGCAGCGACATGCCCGAAGACGCCATGGTGTTTCATGCCGGCACGCGCAAGGAAGGCGACACAACCGTGACATCAGGCGGCCGCGTGCTGTGCGTAACGGCGCTGGGCAGCACCGTCAAGGCGGCGCAGCAGCGCGCTTACGAAGTGGCGCAGGGCATTGAATTTGACGGCGCACAGTACCGCAAGGACATCGGCTATCGCGCGCTCAAGTCCTGATCTGGGGATGGGTGCCGGTTTCCGGAGCCCCTGTGCAGCTCCGGGGCAGGGTGGCATACGGCCATCGTGGGGCCATCGTGGATCCAGGTAAACAAGCATGACCAACCTTTCTGTTGTTAAAGACTTTCTGCTGGGGCTGCAGACGCGCATCACGGATGCGGTGAGCGCGGTTGATGGCCGGCCGTTTGTTGCCGATCACTGGCAAAAAGAGCCGGGTGAGGCCTTGCAGGGCAATGGCATCACCATGATTCTTGAGCAGGGCCAGGTGTTTGAGCGCGCCGGTTGCGGGTTCTCGCATGTGCGCGGGCCGAAGTTGCCGCCGTCGGCGACCCAGCACCGGCCTGAACTGGCGGGCGCGCCCTTTGAGGCTATGGGGGTTTCACTGGTGTTCCACCCGCGCAACCCTTACGTGCCGACGGTCCACATGAATGTGCGCATGCTGGCGGCAACGCCGGTATCGAGTCCGGATGCGCCTGTCTGCTGGTTTGGCGGCGGCATGGACCTCACCCCGTATTACGGCTTTGAGGAAGACGCCGTGCACTTTCACCAGACCTGCAAGGGCGCGCTGGCGCCTTTTGGCGACGACAAGTACCCGCGCTTCAAGACGTGGTGCGACGAGTATTTCTACCTGAAGCACCGGCAGGAGCAGCGCGGCATAGGCGGCGTGTTTTTCGACGACTTCCAGGAACTGGGCCTGGAGCGCAGCTTTGCCATGATGCAGAGCGTGGCGGACTCGTTTTTAACGGCTTACCTGCCTGTTGTGGAACGGCGAAAAGACATGCCCTACGGCGAACGCGAACGTGAATTCCAGCTTTACCGGCGGGGCCGCTATGTGGAGTTCAACCTGGTGTGGGACCGCGGTACGCACTTTGGCCTGCAGTCGGGTGGCCGCACGGAGTCCATCCTCATGTCGATGCCGCCGCTGGCGAGCTGGTCTTACCAGCGCGGCGTAGCGGCCGGCAGCCCTGAAGAACGCCTGTATACCGACTTTCTGCCGCGGCGGGACTGGGTTTGAGCAGCCAACCGTCCTCTGTGAGACCGGCCGCCGGCCGCATCGGCGTGTTTGGCGGCGCGTTTGACCCGCCGCACAACGCCCACGTGGCATTGGCCAAAGCGGCCATCGCACAGTTCAGCCTGGACACGCTGTGTGTCGTGCCCACCGGCCATGCCTGGCACAAGTCGCAGGCCTTGAGCATGCCTGCCCATCGCCTTGCCATGGCGAAGCTGGCATTTGAGGGCATCCCCCACCTTCGCGTGGACGACCGCGAAGTCCAGCGCCCTGGCCCCACGTTCACGATTGACACACTTTTGGCGTTGCAGGCAGAAAATCCCGGCGCCCAGCTTTACCTCTTTATCGGTGCGGACCAGTTTGCGGCCTTCCGGCAATGGCACCGATGGCAGGACATCCTTGATCTTGCTATAATTTGTATAGCTGCTCGCGCACAGTCCACGCTGGCTGGAGCCCAATTTGATGCGCAATTTGCTGCCCAATTGACAGTTTATGGCAGCCACAGCAGCCGCTTTGCCGTCCTCGATCTCCCCCTGATGTCCGTCAGTGCCACCCAGATACGCCAGTTAACGGCTTCTGGCGCGGCCACGGCGGGGGAAATTACCCAGTTGGTACCCGAAGCGGTTGCGCGTTATATTTCACTCCACCAGCTGTACCGTTCCCATTAATTCACTACCTTATCGAAGCAAAACACTGCATGACATCCACCACAGCCAAAACCTCCGCCGCCGCAGATAAAAAAGACGTGCAGAAACTGCAGCGCGCCATCATTGATGGCCTGGAGGATGTCAAGGCGCAGGACATCCAGGTTTTTGACACCGAGCACATCACCTCCCTGTTTGAGCGCGTGATCGTTGCCTCCGGCAGTTCCAACCGCCAGACCAAGGCATTGGCCGCCAGCGTGCGCGATGCGGTGCGAGACGCCGGTTTTGCCAAACCGCGCATTGAAGGTGAAGAGAACGGCGAATGGATCATCGTGGACTGCGGCGCCGCCGTGGCGCACATCATGCAGCCGACCATTCGCCAGTACTACCACCTCGAAGAACTCTGGGGCGACAAGCCCATCAAGCTCAAGCTGGGTGCGCCAGCGCCGCTGGTCAAGGCGTCCAAGGCCGAGGCTGAACCGGAACCCAAGCCCAAGGCTTCCCGCGCCGGCGCGAAATCGCCCGCCAAAACCGGTGCAAAAACCGCAGGCAAGTCCTCCGCTGCAAAGGCTCCTGCCAAAGCACCGGCCAAGACGCCTGACTCCAGCTATGTGGGACGCGTCGGTAAAACCAACGACTGGACCGCCAAACGCAATGCGACTGCAACGGCGGCCGAGCCCGCCGCCAAACCGGCTCGATCCGGCGCCAAGGCCGCACCCGCGAAGTCGGCAAAACCCGCTGTGAAGACGCCCATCATCAAGGTGCCCGTGGCCAAGAAGGTTGCTGCCAAGAAAACGGCAGCCAAGACCGCTGCTAAAACTGCGGCCCGCAAACCCGCCGCCAGGAAAACTCCGTCCCGGAGCAAATGAGGCTGACGATCGTAGCCGTCGGCCAGAAGGTGCCCGACTGGGCGCAGACGGCTTATGACGACTACGCCAAACGCTTTCCGCCTGAACTCAAGGTAGAGCTCAAGGCCGTCAAAACCGAGCCGCGCGCTTCCAAAACCCTGGACAACCTGTTGTCGGCAGAGCGCGGGCGCATTGAAGCCAGCATTGGCCGCGGCACCCGCATCGTGGCGCTGGATGAACGCGGCACCGCCGTTACCACCGTGGCACTGGCGGAAAGGCTCAAAGCCTGGCAACTCTCCGGTGACGACGTCGCCATCGTGATCGGCGGGCCCGACGGGCTGGACGCCGGCTTCAAGCAGGCTGCGCACGAGCGACTGCGCCTTTCAGACCTGACTTTGCCGCATGCCATGGTGCGTGTGCTGTTGATTGAGCAGCTCTACCGTGCGTGGAGCATCACGATCAACCATCCTTACCACAGAGAATGAGCCCCCACGGTCGCTCACTTCGTGTAGCTTCCTGCCCCCCGAGGGGGCCGCTGCGCCTGCGGCCCGGCGAAGCCGGTTCCGCGGCCCCTGCTGGTCTGGCACCTCGAGTACTGAATAAGCGCTGTTTACATGTCTGAATTCATCTACCTGGCCTCGCAAAGCCCACGGCGGCGTCAATTGCTGGAGCAACTCGGCGTTCGCTACGAATTGCTGCTGCCGGATGACGATGAAGATGCCGAGTCGCTGGAAGCTGTCTTGAAGAACGAAGCGCCGGCGGCCTACGTCCAGCGCGTCACGGGCCTGAAGCTCGACGCAGCAGTCGCCCGCATGAAGCGGCGACAACTGGCTCCCGCGCCCATCCTTTGCTCGGACACCACGGTGGCCATGGGACGCGTCATTTATGGCAAGCCGGACGACGCGAAGGATGCGGCCCGCATGCTGCGCGAACTGTCGGGTGGCACGCATCGCGTGTTGACGGCCGTGGCGGTGCAGGCCGGCCGCCGCCGTTTTGAAGCACTCAGCGACTCGAAGGTGAGTTTTGATGCGCTGACGCCGGCGCAGATCCGCGGCTATGTGGCCAGCGGCGAGCCCATGGGCAAGGCCGGTGCGTATGCCGTGCAGGGCAGGGTGGCCATGCACATCAGCCGGATCAACGGCAGCTACAGTGGCATCATGGGGCTCCCGCTGCGGGAAACGGCCCAGTTGCTGCAGGCTGCTGGGCTTCGGTTCTAGCTACAGAATTTTCAGAGACAACATGCAACAAGACATCCTGATCAACTGGTCACCCCAGGAAACCCGGGTTGCCGTGGTTGAGCACGGCGCGGTGCAAGAGCTTCACGTCGAACGCACCCTGGAGCGCGGCCTGGTGGGCAATGTGTACCTGGGCAAGGTGGCCCGCGTGCTGCCCGGCATGCAGTCGGCCTTTATCGACATCGGCCTGGACCGCGCGGCCTTTTTGCATGTGGCGGATTTGATGAGCAGCATCAACAGCCGCCACGCAGAAACTGACGCCCAGGCTGCCGGCGGCCTGGCAACGCCAGCCATGGCGACGCTGCAACCCATTGAAAAGCAGTTGTTCGAAGGCCAGGCAGTGATGGTGCAGGTTCTGAAGGACCCGATAGGCACCAAGGGCGCGCGGCTGACGGCGCAGATCAGCATTGCCGGGCGCCTGCTGGTGTTTTTGCCGCAAGACAACCACATCGGTGTCTCGCAAAAAATACCGCCCAGGCAGCGAGAGGAGTTGCGCCAGCGCGTGCAGGCGCTGACGGGCGATATGGGCGGCGGCTTTATCCTGCGGACCAACGGCGAGGACGCGACTGACGCCGAGCTTGCTGAAGACATCACCTACCTGCGCAAGACCTGGGCGCGCATCAAAGACGCATCGACGCGCCTGCCGCCGGCCTCGGTGCTGCACCAGGACCTGAACCTGTTGCAGCGCGTATTGCGGGACCTGGTGGTGGAAGATACGCAAACCATACGCATCGACTCACGCGAGCAATTTGAGAAGCTCAAAACCTTCGCGGTCGAGTTCATGCCCGCCACCGAGAAGAAACTGCAGCACTACGGCGGCGAGCGGCCGATTTTCGACCTCTTCGGCATTGACGAGGAGATCGCCAAGGCACTGGGCCGGCGCGTAGACCTCAAGTCCGGCGGCTACCTGATCATTGACCAGACCGAAGCGCTGACCACGGTGGATGTCAACACGGGCGGTTTTGTCGGTGCGCGCAACTTCGACGACACCATTTTCAAGACCAACCTGGAAGCGTCGCAGGCTATCGCGCGCCAGCTTCGCCTGCGTAACCTGGGCGGTATCGTGATTGTCGACTTCATCGACATGATCAAGGAGAACCACCGTGATGCGGTGCTGGCCGAGTTCCAGAAACAACTGGCGCGTGACCGCATCAAGACGACGGTGAACGGGTTCTCCGCACTGGGCCTGCTGGAAATGACGCGCAAGCGCACCCGCGAATCCCTGGCCCACCAGCTGTGCGAGCCCTGCAGCGCCTGCATGGGCAAGGGCGTGGTCAAAACCGCGCGCAGCGTCACCTATGACATCCTGCGAGAAATTTTGCGCGAAGCCCGGCAGTTCAACCCGCGCGAATTCCGCGTGGTTGCTTCGCCGAAGGTGATAGAGCTGTTTCTTGATGAAGAAAGCCAGCACCTGGCCAGCCTCAGCGACTTCATCGGCAAGCCCATCTCCCTGCAGGCGGAGGCCGCGATGGCGCAGGAGCAGTACGACATCGTCCTGCTTTAACGCCTTCTATGCCTTCTTTTTCATGCTGACCCAGAACCGCCAACCCATTCCGATCCTGGTCTATCACCAGATCGCCGAGGCCCCGCCCAAGGGCGGCAGCCCTTTCCGCGGGCTCTACGTGTCACCCGCGGCATTCGCTCGGCAAATGGCCTGGCTCAAGTTGCTGGGCTATACCGGCCTGTCGATGAGCGCTCTGCAGCCTTATCTGCAGGGTGAGCGCAGTGGCAAGGTCGTGGGCATTACGTTTGATGACGGTTACCAGAACAATCTTGTGAATGCCTTGCCGGTCCTGGTGCGGCACGGGTTTTCATCGACCTGCTATGCCGTGAGCGGGCTGCTGGGAAAAACCAATATCTGGGACGAAGGCATCGGCATCCCTCAAACACCGCTGATGGACGAAGGCGAAATCCGGCAGTGGGTGGCGGGTGGCCAGGAGATTGGCTCGCACACCCGCAGCCACGTCAACCTGCTGAAAATCGACGAGCCCGGCTGCCGCGAGGAAATGGTGCTGGGCAAGACCGGACTTGAGGCCGTGACTGGCCGCCCCGTGGCGCATTTTTGTTATCCCTACGGCCATTACGAGGCGCGGCATGTTGATGTGGCCAGGGAGTTGGGCTTTGCCACAGCCACCACCACGCAGCGCAGCCGTTGTCATGCAGGTATGGACATGCTGCAGCTGCCGCGTGTGCCGGTGTTGCGTTCGACGACGCTGCCGGTGTTCTAGCTCAAGATCCCCACGGCCTATGAAGACCGGCGCAAGAAATGACGCTGCCTTTGCCCCAGAAACTGCGTATTGCCGTCTTCAATCGGACTTTTTCACCGATGGGCGGCGGTGCGGAGCGCTACTCCATCGCGCTGGTCGAGCAACTCGCGGCCCGGCACGACATGCACGTGTTTGCGCAGGAAATTGATCACCAATGGCCTGGCGTGACTTATCACAAGGTCTCGGCTCCCTTGCGCAAGCCGCGCTGGATCAACCAGCTCTGGTTTGCGACGGCGACCTGGTGGGCGACGCGCCGCGGCTTTGACGTGGTGCACTCGCATGAAAACACCTGGCATGGCGAGGTGCAGACCGTGCATGTGATGCCGGTCAAGTACAGCCTTTTCCAGGGGCGGCACGGCGCTCGCCGCGTCCTGCGCTGGATCAAGGTCGTGACAAGTCCGCGGCTGCTTGCCTACCTGGGCCTGGAACGGGCTCGCTATGCCGCCCGCCCGGGCCGGCAGGTGGTGGTGGCGTCCGAGAGCCTGCGGCCCATCATGGCGAGCAGCTATCCCGGTAGCGCCTCCATCACTTCGGTGGTTACACCGGGAATTACGATGCCTGAACTGCCGGTCAGCACTGCCGGCAAAGGCGAGGCGAGGGCGCGGTTGGGATTGCCGGCTGAAGGCACATGCCTTCTGTTTGTGGGCAACGATTACCGCAAGAAAGGCCTGGAGGCGTTGCTGCAGGCCATGGCGCAGCTGCCGGGCGATAACGTGTTGGCGGTGGTGGGCAATCCGGCCCATATCACTGAATTCCGCGCGGTCGCCGAAAAGCTCAAGCTGGGCGTACGGGTGTTTTTTCTGGGCGCGCTCAAGGATGTGGCCCCGGCCTACGAGGCCGCCGACATCCTGGTGCATCCCACATTCGAGGATACCTTTGCGATGGTGGTCCTGGAGGCCATGGCCCACGGACTTCCCGTGGTGGTCAGCGGGCCGAAATACTGCGGGATTTCCGGGTTGCTGCGGCAGGGCGTGAATGCCTTGATGCTGGGCGACCCCAAGGATGCGGGCGAGCTGGCGCAAGTACTGGGGGATTTGCTGGTCCGCCCTGGGTTGCGGCAAACCTTGTCAGAAGGCGCTGTGGCCTTTGCTTCGAACTACCAATGGCGGGAAATCGCGCTGCAGCAGGAATCGCTTTATTTCTCAGCCGTTGCGGCCAGGGCTGGCAGCCGGCGGCGGTGAAGCCTCACGGCCGAGTGGGCGCAGTTGCCTCACTGAAAATTATTGGTCAAATTGGCATCCAGCCCAGGTGGTGCATAGGCCTTTAGCTATCAAATAAGGAGCAATGAGCCTCAGGCCACCAGTTTGAAATGCTTGCGGCTGAAGTCCAGGCCCGTCAGCGTCTCCACCTGCCGCATGAAGTGGTACTTGTTCTCTTTCGGTGTGGGCTTGTAAGCCGGGTCGATGTTCAATACCGGTTCAGCTTCGGTGGCCAGCCAGCTTTGCACCGCCTGCGGATGTGTTCCCGTAAAAGGCGCGAGGGCGCGGCGATCGAACTGGCTATAGGTGATCTGCGCCGCTGAGGCCTCGCCCCAGTACTTGCTAACCTGATCCAGTTTCTTTTGCATTTCCTCGTTGCGGCGTATCCAGCCGTAGTGGTAGATGTGCGCGTTGGCCAGCGCGGCTTGCGGGTTACGCCCGCGCTTGTGTTGCGTTGTTACCAGCCAGTACTGGCCGTCGGGCGCATAGCTGCGGATGGTGTTGCGGATCAGCCGGCATTCGCGGCGGTACCAGCCGGGGCTGATGGATATCCAGTCGGGTGAGCCGTAAAAGTGGTGGTAGTCAAAAACCAGCGCCTCGACGGCGGGGTTGGCATGGTGGCGCTCAACGCTGGCGCGTATGGCGGCCAGCTCGCCCTCGTGCACGACTTCGTCACCTTCAAGGTAGAAGGCCCAATCGCCCGTGCAGGAGTACTGGGCGATCATTTTTTGCTGGGCATAGACAAAGCCGCGGTCGGCCATGCGCTCGTTCCACAAGGTCTCGATGATGCGAATTTTGGGGTCGGCTAAGGCCATGGCCTTGACGCGCTCCAGTGTGTCGTCTTCGCCTTTGCCCACGGCCACGACAAATTCATCGACAAGAGGCAGCAGGGAGCGGATGGATGCCTCAAAGGGAAAGCCCAGGCCCACGCCGTTGCGAATAAAGGTAAAGCCGCTGATGGAAACTGGCATCTATGAGACTTTCGAACTGTCGTTTTTTTCAGGCTGCGCCTTGGGAGCCCAACCGGTACAGGTGGGCATAAGCGCCGTTGTGTTGGAGCAGTTCCGCATGGCTTCCTTGCTCCACGATGCGGCCGGCATTCATCATGATGATGCGGTCGGCATGCTGGATGGTGGACAGCCGGTGCGCGATGATCAGCGAAGTGCGGCCCGCGGCCAGCCGCTGTATGGCTTCCTGGACGGCTTTTTCGGACTCTGTGTCCAGCGCGGAGGTGGCCTCGTCCAGGATCAGCACCGGCGCATCTTTGTAGAGCGCCCGGGCGATCGCCAGCCGCTGGCGCTGCCCGCCCGACAGCTGCATGGCGTTGTGGCCAAGAACCGTGTCAATGCCTTGCGGCAGCTCTTCGAGCAACTGCCCCAGGTTGGCGGCTGCCAGGCAACTGATGACTTTGTCGCGGTCGAAAACCTGGCCGAGCGCGACGTTAAACGCCATGCTGTTATTGAACATCACGACATGCTGGCTGACGAAGGCGAACTGGGAACGCAGGGACGCCAGGTCCCACTCCCGCAGCTCAGTGCCATCCAGCCTGATGCTGCCGGTGCTGAAGTCCACAAAGCGCGGCAGCAGGCTTGCCAGCGTGGTTTTGCCGGACCCGGAAGAGCCGACGAGCGCCACCGTCTCACCGGCCCGGATCGTCAGGCTGACGTTGTCCAGCGCCGGCGGTGCGTCAGGCTTGTAAACCACGCTCACGTTGGAGAACTCGATATCGCCGGCCGCTCTGGCCTTGGTGAAGCTTCCACTGCTCTCGTCGCCAATCAGGTCGACCAGGTCCAGGCCGCGCTCCAACGCCGCCAGCCCGCGCGTGATAGGCGTGGCGCCGTCGGAGAGGCTTTTGATGGGCGCGATCAGCAGCAGCATGGCGGTCACGAAGGCCACAAAACCGCCTACCGTGGTGGTGTTCTCCGAGCCCTGCAGCAAGGCGATGGAGATCACGGCCGACAGGGCCATGGCGGCCAGCACCTGCGTGATGGCGCTCATGCCCGCATAGGCCACTGTGGATTTGATGGACAGCCTGCGCAGCGTGTTGCTCAGCCCTTCAAAGCGCGAGGCTTGTCCTTCTTGCGCACCGTGCAGCCGAACGTCCCGGTGTGCCAGTACGTTTTCTTCTACAACGTAAGCCAGGTTGTCGGTGGCCACCTGGCTTTCCTTGGTCAGGCGGTAAAGGCGCCGCGTCAACAGCTGGATCACCACCGCGACGGCCGGGAACAGCAAGGAGACGATCAGCATCAGCTTCCAGTTGAGGAAAAGCAGATAAGCCACCAGCGCCACCAGCGTGAGGACGTCGCGCGCCAGCTTCATGACCGCGTTGATCATCATCGACGAGCCGTTGAACACCTCGTAGACCACGGTGTTGGCGATGGCGCTGGCGGACTGGTCGGCGAAGAGGGACAGGCGAGAGCTCAGCAGCTTGCCGAACATCGCCCGCCGCAGGGACTGCAGGCCTTCGTTGGTCACCTTGGCCAGCGCATATTGCGCCACGAAGCCGGAGATTCCGCGAACGGCGAACAGCAGGATCAGCGTGACTGGCACCAGCCAGAGGTCCAGCGCGCCTTTCTGGAAGCCGCGATCCAGCAGGGGCTTGAGCAGCGCCGGCACGAAGGGTTCAGTGGCCGAGGCGACGATGGTCGCGCCTATTGCCAGCGCCCAGCCGGTCCGGGAACCGCTGAAGTAGGGCCAGACCCGTACGATGCGGCGCCACAGGCCCGGCCGTGCGGCCATGGCGGCGGTATCTTGATCGCTGGAAGAGCTCACGCCGCGTATCCAGGCGGGGATGAATCCGCAGGTTTACTGAGCCCCAATGCCAGCAGCAAGCCGATCAGCACGCAGAAGAAATCCCCGATCAGGCCGTCATAGAGGCTGGCGTTGAACAGGCAGCAAACCGCCAGCGACAGCAAGGCGGATTGCGCAGCCCGGGCAAAGGGTGTCTCCATCTTCATGGTGTCGCGCAGTATGCAAAGCAGCATGGCGGCAAACAGGAGCAGGCCCGGAATGCCGAGCTGTACGCCCCAGTAAAGGTATTCCTGGTGGGGGTTGCCGTTGGGGTCGATGTCTTTGTGCGCCGGGTTCTTCAGGCGCTCGAGCCGGTTGTATTCGGTGGTCCAGCTACCGATGCCCGCGCCGGCCAGCGGTCTTTGGGCGATAAGCTGGGCGGCCGTCCGCCAGAAAGCTAGCCGGAGACCCGATGAGGTGTTGGCTTCTTGCTCCGGCGAGTAGCTTTGCACTTCCGTTTTGACCAGCGTCAATCTTTCCCGCATCATCGGTGAGGCCACGAACAGCAGCAGCACCAGCAGGAAGGGCAGCACAGCCACGACGATTCGGTACTTTTTGGGGAGCTGCCACATGATGGCCAGGGACAACATGGCGACCCCAACCACCTGGCCGCTGCGGCCGACCATCACGAAAAACACATTGGCCAGGCAGGCCACGGCCACCACAATGGCGAACTGCGGGCCGTAACGGCCAGGCACGAGGTCGCGCAAATGCCAGCACACCGCGGCGAATACGGCGCTCATGATGCCCTGGTCGAGGTAGCCCGAAAAGACCGTGTAATGGCTCAGGGTCGTGCGGGAAGTGGCCCAGGCCACAGGCAGATGCGCAAAAAGCAGCCATGAGCTGACTACCACCAGCAACTGCGTCAACGCAAACGCGCCCAGCGCATACACGGCTTCACGGCGCTCGCGTATCAGGGCCATCATCACGATGATGACGAGAAGTTTGCCGTATTTGGCGAGTGAACCAAGCGCCTCTTCTTGCGGTGCAACTGTCCAGAGCAGGCTCAGCGCAAATGCCAGCAGCGCGGCCAGCACGGCAGGCAGTGTCCAGGTTTTTAGCAAAGAGGCGCCATTCCTGGGCAGGTCCCGCGCGAGCAGCGGGACGGCTATGACACAGCCGAGCAGGAGCAGCTTGGCGATGCTGATGATGGCGATTGGCAACCCCACGGAGGCGGCCGTCAGGCAGATGACGGCGAGCCGGAAATTGATCTTCTTTGTTCGCAAAATGGTCGTAGGGGTTGCCTGATGGATTGTCCGCATTATCAGCCATTCCATTTCCCGCGCAGTGGCCAAATCGCGAGGGGCCTCTGCTATGCTGTCAGCGCATCAGACGGGGTTGTTTCACTGGCAAATCCTGTGCCGAACCCGTCACCTCATCACTGCGAAGGCATTCGTTGGCAAGCTTGTCCGTCACCGTCATCACCCACAACGAGGCCCACAACATCGAGGCTTGCCTGCGCTCTGTGAGCTTTGCCGACCAGAGAGTGGTGCTGGACTCGGGCAGTACCGACGACACCGTGCAAATTGCCCGCTCCCTGGGCGCTGAGGTCAGCGTCAGCCCCGACTGGAAAGGCTTCGGCATCCAGAAGAATCGCGCCCTCGCGCTGGCCACCTCGGATTGGGTGTTGTCGCTGGACGCCGACGAGCGGGTGACACCCGAGCTGCAGGCCGAAATCCTGGCCTGCCTGAAAGCCCCGGCCTTCGATGTCTATTCATTTCCCCGGCTATCGAGCTATTGCGGGCAGTACATGCGCCATTCAGGCTGGTACCCCGACCGGGTGACCCGCCTGTTTCGCCGCAATGCGGCCCGTTTCAGCGACGATCTGGTCCATGAGAAGGTCATCGCTCAAGGGCAGGAAGGGCAGTTGCGCTCACACCTGCTGCATGAGAGCTTTCGCAACTTCGAGGCCGTTCTCGACAAGGCGAACCGCTATTCCACCGCGGGCGCACAAAGCCTGTTGAACAAAGGCAAGACAGGGTCGGTCGGCAAAGCCGTCGGGCACGGCCTCTGGGCATTCATACGCACGTACTTCTTGCGGCTGGGCTTTCTGGACGGCCGGATGGGACTGGTCCTGGCCATTTCCAACGCGGAAGGCACTTATTACCGTTATCTGAAGCTGTGGCTGTTGCAGCGGGACGGCAAGGGAGCGCCGGGCGGGCAATGAAAATCAGCTTTGTCGTCCTGACTTACAACCGCACAGACGCCTTGCTGGCCGTGCTTCGTTCGCTGGCCACGCAATGTGATGAACGGCATGAAGTGCTGGTGGCCGACGATGGCTCAAGGGCGGACCAGGTGCAGATGCTGCTCGACCAATGCCCGTCGTTCAGGTGTCCGGCCCGCCATATCTGGCATCCGGATGTGGGGTTTACGGCGGCTCGGGCCCGCAACCTCGGAGCCAGTCAGGCTACTGGCGATTACCTGGTCTTTCTGGACGGCGATTGCGTGCCCAACAAGTCCTTTGTGGCACAGCACACGCGGCTTGCTGAAAAAGGCTGCTTTTTGAACGGCAGCCGGGTGCTTATCAGTCAGCGTCTGACAGAACGTGTAGTCAATGGCGCTATCGACTTGCCCAGCCGTCCTGTATTGTTCTGGCTGTCCGCGCGGCTCAAGGGGGATAGCAACAAATTATTGCACCTCCTTCCCTGGCCACGCCGTTTATTCAGGGTAAAACAGGGCTTTCACTGGCATGGCATACGCAGCTGCAACTTTGGCGTCTGGCGCACCGACTTTGTCCATGTCAATGGATTCGATGAAACCTTTGAGGGATGGGGGCATGAAGATGCCGACCTCGTGCTCCGGCTCCACCATCTGGGCATCCATCGCAAAAATGGTTTTATGAGCACCGAAGTTTTTCACCTCTGGCACCGCGAGAACCCGCGCGACCAGGAGTCCATCAATAAAAAAAGGGTGCTTGAACGCATGAAAACCCATGTGATCCTGGCCGAAAAAGGCCTCCGCGAACTCGATCCTTCCCATGTTGCCGTTTCCCCCGTCAAAATAACGCCCTTGAACGGACTCAAATCTCCCCTATGAGCATTGCATCTTCTCTTCGCCGCCGTACCCTCGTCAGTCTTCTGGCCGCCGGCGCACTGCCGGTTTTGCCCGTTACGTCCGCTTTGGCGCAGTTTCGCGTCGAGGTCTCCGGCGTCGGCTTGACCCAATTGCCAATTGCCATTGCCGCGTTTCGCGGCGACGCGCAGGCGCCGCAAAAAATCGGTGCCATTGTGCGAGCCGACCTGGAGCGCAGCGGCATGTTCCGCCCGGTCGACACCACCGGTATCAACGCGGACGAAAACACCCGCCCGGACCTGGCCGCCTGGCGGCAAAAGGGCGCGGACTCCATGGTGACCGGCAGCGTGACGCTGCTGGCCGATGGCCGTTACGACGTGCGCCTGCGCCTCTGGGACATCGTGCGTGGGCAGGATCTTGGCGGGCAGAGCTACACGGTAGGGTCCGCTGATCTGCGCCTGTCCGCGCACCGTATCTCCGATTTTGTCTATGAAAAGCTCACCGGCGAGAAAGGCATTTTCTCGACCCGCATTGCTTACGTCACCAAGGCGGCCCAGAAATACAACCTCTGGGTGGCCGACTCCGACGGCGAGGGCGCGCAATCCGCCCTGACCAGCCCCGAACCGATCATTTCGCCGGCATGGTCGCCCAATGGCTCCCAGTTGGCGTACGTTTCTTTTGAGTCCCGCAAACCCGTCATCTATTCGCATGACGTGGCGAGCGGCAAGCGGCGTCTGCTCGCCAACTTCCGGGGCTCCAACAGTGCGCCGGCCTGGTCGCCGGACGGCAAGCAACTGGTGGCGACGCTCAGCCGCGATGGCGGCTCGCAGCTCTATTCCATAGGCTTGGGCGGGGGTGAGCCAAGGCGGCTGACCCAATCTTCCAGCATCGATACCGAGCCGGCCTTTTCGCCGGACGGACGCTATATTTATTTTGTCAGCGACCGCGGGGGCGCGCCGCAGATTTACCGCATGAGCCCGGGCGGCGGAAATGCCGAGAGGGTCACCTTTACGGGCAGCTACAACATTTCTCCGGCTGTCAGCCCGGATGGCCGGTGGCTTGCCTATGTTTCCCGGGTCGGCGGCGCATTCAAACTGCACGTCATGGAACTTGCCAGCGGAACGGTCACTCCAATCACCGACACCACGGCCGACGAAAGCCCGAGTTTTGCGCCCAACAGCCGCCTGATCGTGTACGCCACCCAGCAGCAGGGCAGGGAAGCCCTGATGACGACCACGCTGGACGGCAAGATCAAGGCCAGGCTGTCCGGCGCCAGCGGCGATATCCGGGAGCCCGATTGGGGACCCTTCCAGCGTTAAGCATCATTTTTCATTCAGCTTATTTTTATTTTTTGTAGAGGTACTTCATGAAGCGCACCATTTTTTCGATCATTTCCACCCTCATCCTGGCGGCCACGCTGACGGCCTGCGGCTCCGGTGTCAAGCTGAACGACGTGCCCGTCGAAGACCGTACGGGCCAGACCCAGCAGGCCGACCCGGCAGGCGGTTCCGGCCGTGGCGTCCCGACAGTCCAGGTGGAAGGTGCCGATGCGTCGCTCGCCGGCCCGGCCAATACCGCCAGGATCATCTACTTCGACTTCGACAGCTATGTGGTCAAGCCCGAGTTCCAGGGCCTGATTGAAGCCCACGCCAAGTACCTGACCGCCAACAAGACGCGCAAGATGGCCATCGAAGGCCATACCGACGAGCGTGGTGGCCGCGAGTACAACCTGGCCCTGGGCCAAAAGCGTGCTGAAGCCGTACGCCGTGCGCTCGGCTTGCTGGGCGTGGCAGACAGCCAGGTGGAAGCCGTGAGCTTCGGCAAGGAAAAACCGGCAGTTCCCGGTTCCGACGAAGAAGCCATGGCGAAGAACCGCCGCGCTGAACTCAATTACCGCTAAGCAGGGCGCCCACCGTGAAAATGTTCCGGGTTGCCGCGACGGTCGCGGCTGGCATGCTGGCGTTCAGTGCACACGCCGGCCTGTTTGAAGACGATGAAGCCCGCAAGGCGATCCTCGACCTGCGGCAGAAGGTTGACAGCTCGCAGCAACGCATGGCTGATGAGGTGCGAAAAACCGCTGAAGACAATGCCCAGCTGCGCCGCAGCCTGCTTGACCTGTCCAACCAGATCGATGCGTTGCGCAACGAGCTTGCCACCCTGCGCGGGCAAAACGAAAACCTGACGCGCAACGTTGTAGAGATGCAGCGCACCCAGAAAGACTTGACGACGGGCGTGGACGAGCGCCTGCGCAAGTTCGAGCCGGGCAAGGTCAGCGTGGACGGCAAGGAATTCGTCGCCGACCCTGCTGAAAAGCAGGAATTCGAAACCGCGCTGGCCACCCTTCGCAAGGGCGACTTCGCGGCTGCGCAGACCAGCTTTCTGGCTTTTATGAAGCGCTACCCGCAAACCGGCTACCGGGCTTCGGCCTTGTTCTGGCTGGGCAATGCGCAATACGCGCTTCGCAATTACCGCGATGCGGTAACCAATTTCCGCTCGCTCGTGACGGCCGAACCCGATCACATGCGTGCGCCGGAAGCCATGCTCTCGCTGGCCAATTGCCAGATAGAGCTCAAGGACACCAAGTCGGCCCGCAAGACGCTCGAGGACCTGGTCAAGGCCTATCCTCAAGCTGAAGCTGCCGGTGTGGCCAAAGAGCGTCTGGCCAAGCTGAAGTAAGCCGTACCCCGGGCAGGCTATCCGGCCGGCCCGGGGTAGAAAATCATTCGCCCCTAAAATCGGGCAATGGATATCTCCGCACTCAACAGTCTCACGGCCCAGGTTCTCTGGGCCGGTTTCATTCTCTCGATGGTTTTCGGCGCGATTGCCCAGCGCACACACTTTTGCACCATGGGCGCCGTCAGCGACATCGTGAACATGGGCGACTGGACCCGCATGCGCATGTGGGGCATGGCGATTGGCGTCGCCATGATCGGCTTTTTCACCATGGCTGCGGCCGGTGTGATCGACCCCGCCAAAACGCTTTATGCCTCCAACCGTTTTATCTGGCTTTCGGCTCTGGTGGGCGGCGCCATGTTCGGTTTCGGCATGGTGCTCGCTTCCGGGTGCGGCAGCAAGACTTTGGTGCGCATTGGCGGAGGCAGCTTGAAATCGGTCGTGGTGTTCGCCGTCATGGGCATCGCAGCCTTTGCCACGCTCAAAGGCATCACCGCTGTGGTGCGTGTGGCTACCGTCGACAAGGTGGCTGTTGATTTCGCGACCAACGCTACTTTGCCAAATTGGGTGGCCGGCGCGACCGGCATTTCGCCTGCAGCAGCGGGAATCGGCCTGGCTATCCTGATCGGGCTGGGACTGATCGTCTGGGCCTTGTTTGGCGAGGACTTCCGGCGCTTTGACAATTTGCTTGCCGGCCTGGGCATAGGCGCTGTTGTAGCGGCCATGTGGTGGGTAAGCGGAAGGCTGGGCTATGTGGCCGAGCATCCTGAAACCCTGCAAGAGGCGTTCCTCGCCACCAATTCGGGCAGGGCCGAGGCGCTGAGCTTTGTGTCGCCGGTGGCCTATACCGTGGACTGGCTCATGTTTTTCAGCGACAAGAGCAAGGTCCTCACGCTCGGTATCGTGTCGGTATTTGGCGTAGTGGCCGGCTCTGCCGTTTATGCAGTGCTGTCGCGCAATTTCCGGTGGGAAGGTTTTCGCGACGCGGAAGACACCGCCAACCACCTGGTGGGTGCCACGCTGATGGGCGTGGGCGGCGTCTGCGCCATGGGCTGCACCGTGGGGCAGGGGCTGTCCGGCATCTCCACCCTGAGCGCGACCAGCTTTGTGGCGCTGGCCGCAATCCTGGTCGGTTGCGTGGCAGGGTTGAAATACCAGGTCTGGCGGCTTGAACACTCAGTCTGAAGCGTACATTGCTTCACAAGCCATGACCTCCTTTATCGAAGAGCTCCCTGCTGATCTGGAGCGCCGTTTCGGCGGTCTGGCGCGCCTTTATGGAGCGGCTGGCGCGCAACGAATACGCCAGGCGCACATCGTGGTGGTGGGTTTGGGCGGTGTGGGCTCCTGGGCCGCCGAGGCCGCGGCCCGAAGCGGCGTGGCGCGCCTCACTTTGATTGACCTTGACCACATCGCCGAATCCAATATCAACCGGCAAGTGCATGCACTGGACAGCACGCTGGGGCAAGCTAAGGTGCAAGCCATGCGTGAACGCATCGCGCAGATTCATCCAGGGTGCCGCGTCGACGGCATCGAAGAGTTTGTTGATGCTGCCAACTGGCCCGGCATTCTTGGCCTGGAAGCGGACTTTGATCGCAAGCACTTCGCCGTGATCGACGCCTGCGATCAGGTCAAGGCCAAAACGGCCATGGCTGCCTGGGCCATTGCCAACAAGGTGAATCTGGTCAGCGTGGGCGCAGCCGGCGGCAAGCGGCTTGCGCACCGCGTCGACATTGACGACCTGTCCCTGGTCACGCATGACCCGCTGCTGGCGCAGTTACGTTACAGGCTGCGCAAAGAGCATGGCGGCGCGCGCAAAGGCAAGATCGGTGTGGCCTGCGTGTTCAGCCGCGAGGCGGTCCTGCAGCCGGCTGCAGCAGCCCAAAGCGACGGGAGCCTGAACTGCCACGGTTATGGATCGGTCGTGAGTGTGACCTCCACCTTCGGCCTGTGCGCGGCAGGCTGGGCGCTCGACAAAATTGCGGCCTGAGTTTTTGCGGTGAGATAAAAAATCACGCTATAATTCAAGGCTTTGCTGCCCTCAAAGCAGTAAAAACCGGGATGTATCGCAAGATGCAACCTTGGGACCATAGCTCAGTTGGTAGAGCAGCGGACTTTTAATCCGTTTGTCGTGGGTTCGACCCCCGCTGGTCCCACCAGAAATTCCGGGTTCTTAGCTCAGTTGGTAGAGCAGCGGACTCTTAATCCGTAGGTCGACAGTTCGAATCTGTCAGAACCCACCAGGTACATCAAGGACTTAGCCGCAAGGCTAGGTCCTTTTGTTTTTCTGGGCGCGATACCTTGCGTCGCAATCGAACGCGGAGCCCAAGGCGCTCAAGCCGAATATTCCAGCGCCGGCACATCCAGCTGCGCCTGCTTCGCCACCCGTATGCAATCCTTCATGTGCTCTTCACCGAAGTAGCGGATGGCGGCGTAGCCCACAGCGGCCGAGACAATCTGCCCTGCCAGCGGCACGTATTTGGCAACCTGCTTGGTCGTCAGGCGCACGCCAATCTTGGTGGCGGCCTTGATCACCAGGTCGCGGCTGATGAACTTGCCGATCAGGACAGAGCCCACCATGGTGACGGCCTTCTGGACCTGGTCGCGCTTTTTAGGTTCAAGCCGATCGAGTTGCTGCGGCGTGAGGCCGAATTCCTTGTTGATTTCGGGAATGAGCTTTGACAGCATCGCCGCGTCCACCATCCAGTCAAGCCCGGGTACCGGCACGGCGCTGGCTGCGGCGGCGACGACGGCGCGCTTGTTCAGCAGCTTGCGGCTGCGTTTGACGGCGGCGGCGAGAGCGGCGTCATCGGACGCCATTTGCAGGGCGGTGGGCATCGCGTTGCTCTCCTGGCGGTGTTGAACTAAAAGCCGGGAAACTGAACCGTCCGTTTGCCGTAACCGGAACAGATGACCAGCCTCTCTGGCACTTTATACCGCAGCGGTCTCGATCTGTTCGGTCAGCTCAAGCCACCGTTCTTCCAGCATGTCTATTTCACCTTCGATGGCTTTGAGGCGTTTGCCGGTCTGGGCGATCTCCGCCGGCGCGGTGGTGGTAGTCAGCAACGCCTGCAGGCTATCGCGTTCGGTGGTCAGCGCCTTCATGCGCAGGTCGATTTTTTCGATTTCCTTGCGCAAGGGCTTGGTGGCTTCGGCTTGCTGCTGGCGGCGCTGGGCGTCGAGCTTGCGCTGCTCGGGCGTCTCGCGCGGCACAGGTTTCTTTTCTTCAGCCGCTGCAACCGGTGTAGCTGCTGCAGCTGACTTGACAGCGGCGGCAGGGGCCGCGCTGCCGGTCTTCTTGGCTTCCTCGCGCTGGCGCTTGGCGTGGTCGAGCAGGTATTTCTGATAATCGTCAAGGTCGCCGTCAAACGGTGCAACGCCCCCTTGCGACACCATCCAGAACTCGTCGCAAACGGCGCGCAGCAGCGCACGGTCGTGGCTGACCAGCATCACGGTGCCTTCAAACTCGTTGAGCGCCATGGACAGCGCCTCGCGCGTGGCCAGGTCCAGGTGGTTGGTCGGCTCATCAAGCAGCAGCAGGTTGGGGCGCTGCCAGACGATCATGCACAGCACCAGCCGCGCTTTTTCGCCACCGCTCATGCTGCCCACGGCCTGCTTGACCATGTCGCCGCCGAAATTGAAGTTGCCCAGAAAGCTGCGCAAGTCCTGCTCGCGCGTGGGCTGGTTGCCCATCTTGCCCGCGGCCGTGACTTCCTTGACCAGGCGGATCATGTGCTCCAGCGGGTTGTCCGCGGGGCGCAGCACGTCCAGCTCCTGCTGGGCGAAGTAGCCGATGTTCAGGCCCTTGCCTTCAATCATTTCGCCTTCGATGGGCGTGAGCGCGCGGGCGACGGTTTTGACCAGCGTCGATTTGCCCTGGCCATTGGCGCCCAGGATGCCGATGCGCTGGCCGGCCAGCACTGATTTGCTGACGTTTTGCACGATGACAGTGGGTGGCGTGCCTTCAGGAGCGCCTTCGGGCGGCGGGTAGCCGAAGTAGGCGTTCTGCATCGACAGCATGGGGTTGGGCAGGTTGGCCGGTTCCTTGAACTCGAATGTGAAGTCGGCCTCAGCCAGCAGTGGCGCGATTTTCTCCATGCGGTCCAGTGCCTTGACGCGGCTTTGCGCCTGCTTGGCCTTGCTGGCCTTGGCCTTGAAGCGGGCGATGAACTTCTGCAGATGGGCAATCTTGTCTTGCTGCTTGGAAAACGCGGTTTGCTGCAGCGCCATCTGCTCTGCGCGCAAATCTTCGAACTTGCTGTAGTTGCCGCCGTAACGCGTCAGTTTGGCGCTTTCGATATGCACCGTCACATTGGTCACAGCATCGAGAAATTCGCGGTCGTGGCTGATGACCAGCATGGTGCCCTGGTATTTTTTCAGCCAGGCTTCCAGCCAGACCAATGCGTCCAAATCCAGATGGTTGGTGGGTTCGTCGAGCAGCAACAGGTCGGACGGGCACATCAGCGCGCGCGCCAGCTGCAAGCGCATGCGCCAGCCGCCAGAAAAGCTGTTGACCGGATTGTCCAGTTCGCTGACCTTGAAGCCCAGGCCCAGGATCAGCGCTTGGGCGCGCGCCTGTGAGTCGTGTGCGCCGGAGTCGTACAGCTCCATGTAAGCGTGCGCCATGCGGTCGCCGTCGCCGCTCTCTTCGGCGGCCGTCACCTCGGCTTGCGCGGCCATCAGCACCACATCGCCTTCGATCACGTAGTCGGTGGCGCTTTGTTCGGTTTCGGGCATGTCCTGCGCCACCTGCGCCATGCGCCACTGCGTGGGAATCGAAAACTCGCCGCCGTCTTCATGCAGTGTTCCGTTGAGCATGGCAAACAACGAGGACTTGCCTGCGCCGTTACGCCCCACCAGGCCGACGTTCTCGCCGGGGTTGAGGGTGACGGACGCACCGTCCAGAATCACTTTGGCGCCGCGGCGCAGCACGACGTTTTTAAGGGTAATCATTTCAATAGCAACTTCAGGAAAGTGAATCGGGCAGCGCGGCAGGCGCTTTGCCCTTGTGCAAGAGGCGCGCCAGCGGCTCAGAGCGGCGGGCTTCGGCGATCGGCTTTAGGCCAGTTGTTCGCGTGTAAGCAGTAAAACCTGGTCAGCACCCGAGCTGGTTTCGAACCACAGCGGTTCAAGCGCCGGGAACGCGCGCTCAAAATTCTCGCGCTCATTGCCGATTTCCAGCACCAAGACTGCATTTTCGCTCATATGGCGTGCGGCGTTTTGAAAAAGGTCTCGAATGAAGTCCATGCCGTCGGTGCCGCCGTGCCGGTTGCCGTCCAGCGCCAGGCCGGGCTCGGCGCGGAATTCGGCCGGAAGGGCCGCCATGCTAGCTGCATTGACATAGGGCGGATTGCACAAAATCAGGTCATAGAGGCCAGGGCAAGCCGCGAGCCCGTCGGATTCGATCAGCGTGATGCGGCCGTCCAGGTGATGGCGGTCCACATTGATACGGGCGACCTCCAAAGCGTCCAGGCTGATGTCGGCGGCGTCCACCGCCACATCGGGGTAGGTAATGGCCGCCAGCACAGCCAGGCTGCCGTTGCCGGTGCACAGGTCAAGCACCCGCTGGGTGTGCTCGCCCAGCCAGGGGTCGATGCTGGCGTCGGCCAGCAACTCGGCAATCAGCGAGCGCGGAATAATCACGCGCTCATCCACGTAAAAGGGCAAGCCCATGAGCCAGGCTTCGTTCGTGAGGTAGGCAGCAGGCTTGCGGGTGCTGATGCGTGCTTCCAAAAGCATAGCAACCTGTTCATGCTCAGCCTGGGCTACAGGCCGATTTTCTACTGAATCGAGGTCGTCCAGCGGCAAGCCCAGCTTCCACAGCACCAGCCAGGCAGCTTCGTCAAAGGCGTTGGTTGTTCCCTGCCCGAAACCGTCTGAATAGCTCAGGCCTGCGGCGTCCAGCCGGGCAGCTGCCTCTTCGACCAGCGCCAGCACCGTCAGGGGCGTTGAGGATGTGGCGTCGGTCATGCCACTTCCACTTGTTCCAGCCGTTCCAGCACGCCCTTGTAGATGTTCTTGAGCGGATCGAGCGAACTCACCAGCACGTGTTCGTTGATCTTGTGGATGGTGGCGTTGATAGGGCCGAACTCAATGACCTGGGGGCAAATCTTGGCAATAAAGCGGCCGTCACTGGTGCCGCCAGTGGTCGATAGCTCGGTTTGCAGGCCGGTTTCGGCCTGGATCGCGCCGCGCACCGCGTCGACCAGCGTGCCGGGGGGCGTCAGGAAGGGCAGGCCGCCCAAGGTCCATTTCAGGTCGTACTCAAGCTGGTGGCGGCTGAGCACTGCCTGTAAGCGCTGTTGCAGGCTTTCGGGCGTGGATTCGGTGCAGAAGCGGAAGTTGAAGTCCACCACCAGCTCGCCCGGAATCACATTGGAGGCGCCGGTGCCGCCATGAATGTTGGACACCTGCCAGCTGGTGGCCGGGAAAAACGCATTGCCTTGGTCCCATTCGGTGGCGACCAGTTCGGCTAGCGCCGGTGCAAAGAGATGGATCGGGTTCTTGGCCAGGTGCGGGTAGGCGATGTGGCCTTGCACGCCCTTGACGGTGAGCTTGCCGCTCATGGTGCCGCGGCGGCCGTTTTTGATCATGTCACCGAGTTTGTCGACCGAAGTGGGTTCGCCCACGATGCAGTAGTCGAGCACTTCGCCGCGCGCCTTGAGCTGTTCGCACACCATGACGGTGCCGTCCACGGCCGGGCCTTCTTCGTCGCTGGTGACCAGGAAGGCGATCGACAGGGCGGGGGTGGGGTTGGCTGCCAGGAATTCCTCAACTGCCACCACCATGGCTGCGATGGAGGTCTTCATGTCGGCGGTGCCGCGCCCGTACATCTTTCCACCGCGATGGCTGGGGGTGAAAGGGTGGCTCTGCCACTGGTCGAGCGGGCCGGTGGGCACCACGTCGGTGTGGCCTGCGAAAACCAGTGTTTTGACCTTGCCTGTTTTTGCTATCAATTCAGGAGCTGCTAGCCCAGGTGCTGCCTGGGCTGGGGGCCTAAAACTCTTAAGGTTTCCTTCGCGTTTGGCCCACAGGTTGGTAACGCGAAAACTTTCGGGGCCGCTGACGATGGTTTCGCACTGGAAGCCCAGAGGCGCCAGCCGGGCAATCAGCATGGCCTGGCAGTCTGCGTCCTCAGGCGTGACGGAGGGGCGGGAGATCAGTTGCTCAGCAAGGTGCAGGGTTCGGGACATGGTCGTTCAGTCGCATTCGAGTCGGCCCGAAGAGACGAGCGCCGTCGTGTTTTTTCAGTGTTTCACGTCCAGCGTGATCTCGGTAAAGGACGGTTCGTCATCCGGGTCCTCTTCAGGCTCCAGCGCCTTGGCCTTGATGGCGAAGTCATTCTCCAGCCGCCACATCAGGTTGGTCGGCGAGTCGGCATAGAGGATGCCTTCCTTGCGCGTGACGGTGCCGTCAACGATCAGCTTGGCGATGTCCTGCTCAAAGGTCTGCGAGCCTTCGGCCATGGATTTTTCCATGGCTTCTTTCACGCCCGAGAAGTCGCCTTTTTCAATCAGTTCGGAAATCAGCTTGGTGTTGAGCATGACCTCCACGGCCGGCGTGCGGCCGCCGTCCTGGGTGCGCAGCAGGCGCTGCGACACGATGGCTTTGAGGGCCGCGCCCAGGTCGCCCAGCATGGTGCTGCGCACTTCCACCGGGTAGAAGCTCAGGATACGGTTCAGCGCCTGGTAGCTGTTGTTGGCGTGCATGGTGGCCAGGCACAGGTGGCCCGACTGCGCATAGGCAATCGCGGCCGACATGGTTTCCCGGTCGCGGATTTCACCGATCAGGATCACGTCAGGCGCCTGGCGCAGCGCGTTTTTCAGCGCCACTTGCAAGGATTGCGTGTCGCTGCCGACTTCGCGCTGATTGACCACCGATTTTTTGTTGGTGAACAAAAATTCGACCGGGTCTTCAATTGTGAGGATGTGGCCCAGCGTGGTTTCATTGCGGTGGTCCATCATCGCGGCCAGCGTGGTGCTCTTGCCGGCGCCTGTGGAGCCTACCATCAGCAGCAGCCCGCGCTTTTCCATGATCAGGTCGGCCAGGATGGGCGGCACGTTCAGGCTTTCGAGCGGCGGGATTTCGGTGGGAATGTAGCGGATCACCGCGGCGTAAGTGCTTCGCTGCTTGAAAGCGCTGATCCGGAAATTGCCCAGCCCGGCGATCGGCAGCGCCATGTTGAGCTCGCCCATTTCTTCCATCTCTTCGATGCGCTCAGGCGGCAGCACCTCGGCCAGCAGGTTGCGCGGCGCGTCGGCCGGCAGGATTTGCGCATTGATGGGAATGGCCTGGCCGTTGATTTTGATCAGGGCGGGAGAATGCGCCGACAGGTAAACGTCCGACGCCTTTTTGTCCGCCATCAAGCGAAGGATTCTTTCCATCGTGCTCATAGTCCGCTCCCTGTCATTTCAATGTGTGCAATCAAGCCGCCAAGCCGGGTGATCAGTCGCGCAGAAGGTCATTCAAGCTGGTGGTCGAGCGGGTTTTCGCGTCCACGCGCTTGACGATCACCGCGCAGTACATGCTGTACTTGCCGCCGGCCTTGGGCAAATTGCCCGACACCACGACGGAACCCGCAGGGATGCGGCCATAGGTGACGGTGTCGGCTTCACGGTCATAAATTGGCGTGCTCTGGCCGATGTAGACCCCCATCGAGATCACCGAGTTTTCTTCGACGATCACGCCTTCGACCACTTCGGAGCGGGCGCCGATAAAGCAGTTGTCTTCAATGATGGTGGGGTTGGCTTGCAAAGGCTCCAGCACGCCACCCAAGCCTACGCCACCCGACAGGTGCACGTTGTTGCCGACTTGCGCGCAACTGCCCACGGTGGCCCAGGTGTCGACCATGGTGCCTTCGCCGACCCAGGCGCCGATGTTGACGTAGCTGGGCATCAGGATCGCGCCCTTGGCGATAAAGCTGCCGCGGCGTGCCACGGCTGGCGGCACCACGCGCACGCCGGTGGCGCGCATTTCGGTTTCGCTCAGGTGGGCAAACTTGGTTTTGACCTTGTCGAAAAAGCCCAGGTCGCCGGCTCGCATGAGTTCGTTGTCCTGCAGGCGAAAGCTCAGCAGCACGGCCTTTTTGATCCACTGGTGTGTCGTCCATACGCCGACGCTTTCGCGGGTGGCTACGCGCAGCGAGCCATTGTTCAGCTGGGAGATCGTTTGCTCGACTGCCTCCAGGATGTCCTTGGGCGCCGACTTGGGCGACAGGTTGGCGCGGTCTTCCCAGGCGGCGTCAATGGTTTGCTGGAGCGCTTGCAGGTTGGCTTGATTCATGAGAATGGTTTTTCAGTGAACTTTGGATTGGATGAACTGGACGATGCGCTCTGCCGCTTCCACGCATTCGGCGGTTTCTGCCACCAGCGCCATGCGGATTCTGCCGGCGCCGGGGTTGTGCCCCTGCGCATCGCGTGCCAGGTAACTGCCCGGCAACACCACGACATTGTAGAGAGCGAGAAGCTGGCGCGAGAACTCGGTGTCTGAGCCTTTGAAGACTTCAGGAATGGCGGCCCACAGATAAAAGCCGGCGTCGGGCAGGGCCACGTCCATCACGGTTGACAGCATGGGCGTGACTTTGGCGAATTTTTCGCGGTACATGGCGCGGTTGTCGACCACGTGCTGCTCGTCGTTCCAGGCTGCCACGCTGGCCGCCTGCACGATGGGGCTCATGGCGCTGCCGTGGTAGGTGCGGTAGAGCAAAAACGGCTTGATCAGCGCCGCATCGCCGGCCACAAAGCCGCTACGCAGACCGGGCACATTGCTGCGCTTGGACAGGCTGGTGAGGGAGATCAGGTTCTTGAAGTCATGCCGGCCCAGTTGCGAGGCCGCCTGCAGGCCGCCCAGGGGCGCTTCGTCACGGAAATAAATCTCGCTGTAGCACTCGTCAGAAGCAATCACAAAGCCGTAGCGGTCGCTGAGTTCAAACAGCAGCTTCCATTCGGCCAGCGACATCACCGAGCCGGTGGGATTGCCGGGCGAGCAGACAAACACCAGCTGGGTTTTGGCCCATACCTCGGCCGGCACGGCCGCCCAGTCGATGCCGAAGTTGCGCGCCGGGTCGCTGGGGGCAAACCAGGTCTGCGCCCCGGCGAGCAGGGCTGCGCCCTCATAAATTTGATAGAACGGATTCGGGCAGACCACGGTGGCGCCCGGTTTGCTGGCGTCCAGCACGGTTTGCGCGAGGGAAAAGAGGGCTTCGCGCGAGCCATTGACGGGCAGGATTTGCGTGGCCGGGTCCAGCTTCAGGCCGTAGCGGCGAGCCATCCAGTCGGTCATGGACTGGCGCAGCTTGGGCTCGCCCAGTGTGCCGGGGTAGCTCGCCAGCCCACTCAGGCTGGCCGTCAGGGCGTCTTTGACGAGCTGGGGCGTGGCATGGCGGGGTTCGCCGATGCCCAGGCTGATGGGTTTGTAGGCCGGATTGGGGGTGACGTCGGCGTGCAGCAGGCGCAGCCGCTCAAAAGGATAGGGCTGAAGGCGTGAAAGCAGGGGATTCATACCCGGATTATCCAGCCTTGCCTTGCCGCCAGGCCGCGGACCTGGGAAGGGGCTTGCAGTAGCTTGCTGAGTTTGCTATCAAATTGGTAGCTGTTGACCGAGGTGGTTATTGGGCTAGAGGCCGATTTCATTCAAAATTTCCTGGTGCCCAACCGGTTCGCGCTCGTTCCGGGCCAGCGGCGCGAAACCGAAGCGCGCTGCCACCCGAAGCAAAGTGTTTCACGCCGGGTCCGTCAAGGGCCTTTTTCCCGGCAAAATCCCGGTCCCGCTCGGGTAACATGGCGGACCGTGCGCTACTGAAAGTGGTACATGGCGTGTGTCAGCGTTTTGCCGTAAAACGCTATAAAAATCAACGGGTTCGGGCCTCGCAGGCCCTGCCTCAGGCTCAAAAAACAGGGACAGCCGTGCGTCTCAATTCGATCAAGCTATCTGGTTTCAAGTCATTTGCAGAGCCCACCAATTTTGTACTGCCGGGCCAACTGGTCGGTGTGGTGGGCCCCAACGGTTGCGGCAAGTCCAACATCATGGACGCGGTGCGCTGGGTGCTGGGCGAAAGCAAGGCCTCCGAACTGCGCGGCGAGTCCATGCAGGACGTCATCTTCAACGGCACCACCACGCGCAAACCCGCCAGCCGCTCCAGCGTGGAGCTGGTGTTTGACAACGCCGACCACCGCGCCGGCGGCCAGTGGGGCCAGTTTGTCGAGATCGCCGTCAAGCGCGTGCTGACGCGCGACGGCACCTCCAGCTACTACATCAACAACCAGCCGGTGCGCCGCCGCGACGTGCAGGACGTGTTCCTGGGCACCGGCCTGGGCCCGCGCGCCTACGCCATCATCGGCCAGGGCACCATCAGCCGCATCATCGAGTCCAAGCCCGAAGAGCTGCGCCTGTTCCTCGAAGAAGCCGCCGGCGTTTCCAAATACAAAGAACGACGCCGCGAGACCGCCAACCGCCTGTCGGACACCCGCGAGAACCTGACCCGTGTTGAAGACATCCTGCGCGAGCTCAACGCCAACCTCGACCGGCTCGAAAAGCAGGCCGAAGTCGCCATGCGCTACAACACGCTGCATGCCGACGCTAGCCTGAAGCAGCACCAGCTGTGGTTCCTCAAGCGCGCCGAAAGCGAAGCCGACCAGTCCAAGGTCAAGGCCGACGCCGAAAAAGCCGTGAACGACCTGGAAAGCCGCGTCGCCGACCTGCGCCACATCGAGGCCGACCTGGAAACCATTCGCCAGGCTCATTACTCCGCTGGTGATCAGGTCAACCAGGCCCAAGGCAAGTTGTATGAAGCCAGCGCCGAAGTCGGCCGCCTGGAGGCCGAGATCCGTTTTGTGGTCGACGGCCGCCAGCGCGTCGAGCAGCGCCTGGCCCAGCTGAAAGAGCAAACCGCCCAGTGGGCCACGCGCAAGGAAGACGCCGCCGTCGAGACGGAAAACCTCGCCGCGCAAGCCATTGAAGCCGAAGAAAAGGCCGAGCTGCTGGCCGCGCAGACCGAAGAGCACCAGACGCAGCTGCCGGCCCTGGAAGACGCCCTGCGCCAGGCCCAGGCTAAAGCCAATGAACAACGCGCCAGCGTCAGCCAGGTGCAGCAGCAAATCCAGGTGCTTGCGGCTGACCAGCGCAATATCGAAGAGCAGTCGCGCTCCTTAAGCCTGCGCCTTGAAAAGCTCACCGCCGACCGCAACGCGCTCAACGCCCCCGACGAAGCTCGCTTGGCCAACCTGAACACGCAGTTCAGCGCCGCGCAAGAAGCGCAAGCTGAAGCCGAAGCCCGCCTGCACGAACTGACCGACAGCGTGCCGCAGCTCGACGAAGAGCGCCGCACGCTGCAGCACACCGTCAACACCGAATCCGCCAAGCGGGCCGACCTGTCGGCGCGCATGGAGGCGCTCAAGGCCCTGCAGGAAAAGGTCAAGACCGACGGCAAACTCAAGCCCTGGCTGGCCAAGCATGGCCTCGATGGCCTGCAAGGCCTGTGGAGCCGCATTCACATCGAACAAGGCTGGGAAAACGCGCTCGAAGCCGCACTGCGTGAGCGTTTGGGCGCGCTGGAAGTCAGCCGGCTCGACATGGTGCGCGGCTTTGCCGGTACTGATGGCCGCGACACGCCACCTGCCAAGCTCTCGTTCTATTCGCCGCCCAGCGCCGCCGCACCTGCGCGCGCCAACGCGGCCATCACACTCAAACCGCTGACCGAACTGCTGCGTTTGAATGACGCTGGCCAGTCGGCATTGCTGGGCGACTGGCTGCAAGGCTGCTACACGGCCCAAGGCCTGGACGACGCGCTCGCCGCGCGCGACAAGCTGCAAGCCGGTGAAGTGATTTACGTGCAGAGCGGCCACGCCGTGACGCACCACAGCGTGAGCTTTTACGCCCAGGATTCCGAACAGGCCGGCCTGCTGGCCCGTGCCCAGGAGATTGAAAACCTCGACAAGCAGCTCAAGGCCCAGGCCCTGATCAGCGAAGAGGCCCGCTCCGCGCTGATTCGCGCCGAAGCCGCCTACGCCGACGCCGCCCAGCGCCTGGCTACGGCACGCCGCGAAACCGCCGAAGGCCAGAGCCGCACCCATGAGCTGCAGGTTGAAGTCCTGCGCCTGACGCAGCTGGCCGAACAAACGCGTGCCCGCAGCGAGCAGATTCAAGCCGACATGGCCGAAATCGAGGCGCAGCTTGGTGAGTTGCAAGAGCGCAAGGTCACGGCAGAAGGGCGCTTTGAAGAACTCGACATGCAACTGGCGGACAGCCAGGAACGCCACGCGCAGCTCGATGACCGCGTGATCGAAACCGAACGCAAGCTGGGGGAATCACGCGAGCAACAGCGCACGCTGGAGCGCCAGGCGCAGGAAGCCGCGTTTGCGTTGCGCAGCCTGGCGTCCCGCCGCGAAGAGCTGACCCGCTCCATCGACATCGCCGCCCAACAGGCCAGCTCTATCGCCAGTGAGGAAGCCCAAGCCCGCGAAGAACTCACGCGCCTGACCGACGCCGCCGCGCAAGCCGGCCTGCAAAGCGCACTGAGCGTGAAGCTCGAGCGCGAAGCCGACCTGGGCGCCAAGCGCAGCCAGTACGACGACCTGACCAACAAACTGCGCGCCAGCGACGAGCGGCGCCTGCAACTGGAGCGCGAGCTTGACCCGCTGCGCCAGCGCATCACCGAGTTCCAGCTGAAAGAGCAGGCCGCCCGCCTGGGCTTTGAGCAGTACGCGCAGTTGCTGGCCGACGCGCAGGCCGACCTGGCGGCGGTAGAAGCGTCCATCCAGACCGGCAATGTGCGCCTGACCGGACTGCAAGGCGAGATCGACCGCATCAACCGCGAGATCCAGTCGCTGGGCGCCGTCAATCTGGCCGCGCTGGACGAACTGAGCACGGCACGCGAACGCAAGCAGTTCCTCGACGCGCAATCTGCCGACCTGAACGAAGCCATGACCACGCTGGAAGACGCGATCAAGAAGATCGACATCGAAACGCGTGATTTGCTTTCCAGTACCTTTGACACGGTGAACGGCCATTTCGGCCGCATGTTCCCCGAACTCTTCGGCGGCGGCAACGCCAAGCTCATGATGACGGGCGAGGAAATCCTCGACGCCGGCGTGCAGGTGATCGCCCAGCCGCCCGGCAAGAAGAACCAGACCATTCACCTGCTCTCGGGCGGTGAAAAGGCGCTCACGGCCATCGCACTGGTATTTGCCATCTTCCAGCTCAACCCCGCACCGTTCTGCTTGCTGGATGAGGTCGACGCGCCGCTGGACGACGCCAACACCGAGCGCTATGCCAAGCTGGTACGCTCCATGAGCAAGGAAACCCAGTTCCTCTTCATCAGCCACAACAAGATCGCCATGGAAATGGCCGAGCAGTTGATCGGCGTGACCATGCAGGAGCAGGGCGTTTCGCGCATTGTGGCGGTGGACATGGAAGCTGCCATCGGTTTTGCCGAAGCCGCCTGATCCATCATGAGCACGATGCAGATCAGTCTGGCGGTGGTGGGCGGGCTGGTGCTGGCCGGCGTGGTGGCGCACAGCGCCTGGTCGTCACGCAGAAACCTGCCCAAGCAGGCCGTGCCGGAACCGCCCGCTCCCGACCAAGAGGCCGCACCGGCGCCGGATGGCGAAGGCGCTGCTGATGAACGGCAGGAGCCCAGCTTTGACGTGGATTCGGGCTTGGCATCGCTGGCATCGCTTGCCACCATGACGACCGACAGAAAGCCCGGCCTCGACGTGCTGATTGATGCGGTGGCACCGGTAGTGATTGAAGGTGTGGTGTCGGGTGAGGCCGCGCTGGCCGCCATGCCCAGTACCCGCCGTGCCGGCAGCAAGCCCTTTGGCGTGGAAGGCCTGAGCGTCATTACCGGTGAATGGGAGTTCCCTACAGCCGGTCATCGCTACAGCGCGTTTCAGTGCGGCGTGCAACTGGCCAACCGCACCGGCGCGCTCAACCAGATCGAATATTCCGAATTCGTGATGAAAGCGCAAGCGTTTGCCGATGCCATAGGCGGCGAACCGGAGTTTCCGGAAATGCTGGACGAAGTCGCCCGTGCCCGCGAGCTGGACCAGTTCGCCAGCGGCCACGATGCGCAACTGAGCTTCACCCTGCGTGCCGTCAATACCGCCTGGAGCCCTGGCTACGTGCAGCAAAGCGCGGCGCGGCTCGGTTTTGTCGCCGGATCCATCCCCGGCCGCATGGTGCTGCCGGCCAGCCAGCCGGGCCACGCGCCCATCCTGGGCCTGGCCTTCGACACGCAAGCCGCCATGGCCGAAGACCCCGAACAGACGGCGCTGCGTGAACTCACGCTGTCGCTGGATGTGCCCCAGGTTCTGCGCTCTGAAAAACCCTTTGCCCGCATGTGTGAAGCCGCGCTGTCCCTGGCCGCCAACATGGACGGCGTGATCATCGACGACAACGGCAACCTGATCCGGCCCGAGGCGATGGAAGTCATCCATGCCGACCTCGAGCAGCTGTATGACACGCTGGACAGCCGTGATTTGTCGGCGGGTTCTGTGCTGGGTCGGCGGCTGTTCAGCTGATTCGCCGCTAGCAGGGGTAGCAGGCGACGGCGCGCCACTTCACGCCGGCTTCACTTTCTTCATGACGGCCTCACGCGGGCCTAACAGACTGCGGTCTTTTCTTCGTGAAGAGGCTCAGGCTGTGGAAATCTTTTCCTTCCTTTTTTTCATCATGGTGGCGCCGCTGGCGTTTGCGCTGCTCATCCCCCGCTTGTGGTTGGTGCCATGTTCCGTCCTGGTACTCCTGGCGTTCACGGTTTTATGGATTGATGAACAGCGCATGCAATGTGGGTCGTGCGGCGGGCCGTTCTCGGGTTTGGGCTTTGCCTTTCTTGCTATCGCGCTAGCGGGGTTCATCGTCGGCGCTGTTGTCCGGGCTTTAATAGCGTTCTTCAAGCCGGCCAAGACGTTTTCGCCAGGAGAAGTCCGTGCCACGAACCTGCTGACGTGGGCTCTTGTTTCCGCCACCATGGCGGTGCTGACGACGGGCTTGGCCGTCGTCCTGCTCAACAAAATGTTTGATTCCGGATGGGTCACTCATCTGGGCATCTGCCTGCTGGCGCTTGCATGGTTCTTTGGGGCGCCTGTCATCTGGCGGAAAGGCAATGGCGCCGAATCAGTGTGGTATTCCCTGCTACATCCCGGTGGCGTGTTCCGGTGGGCCGGTGCCATCGCCATGTTCTTCTTGCTGGCGTGGTCTGTTCGCACTGTTGCGGCCGCACAGGAAGCCGCGGAACTGGCCGCCGATGGCCGTCCTTATTGCCTCACTATCAGCACCGAGACGGGTCAGCGCCCGGCCCGCACATTTTGGGATTTATCGGGATTTTCAATGCAGGCTGACCGTGGCGGCTCCTCGCGCCATGCGGCCTTGGTAACCGGCGATGTACGGACACCGGCCTGGTTTTACTGGTCATACCGGCGTGGTGCATTTGTCCTGGATTTCCTGGGTTGGCCGGTGACGTGCGAGCCTCAGTCGAACTTCGCCAAAAACCTGCCCGCGATGCAGCCAGTCCGGGCGGTCGATACAGCGGCCAGTTTCTGGCTTGGACGCGGCCAATGGCACATTCCGGCTGGCTATCGAGGCAGCGGAGGGGACCGCCCGCCGGTTTTGTATTTTTATGCGCGAGGCAGGGACTTCGAGCCTTTGCCACTGCGGACGGGAAAACTGGTCTATGACATGGAGATGAGCAACTCTGAGGTCCGCGTTACCCTGTGCGACCTTGAGCGCCTGCATGCCTGGCAGGCTCAAAACGATAGCAACCATAAGGTCGAACCGGCGGGCATGGAAGCCGGCCTGGAGAAGCAATCCGTGGATTCGCGGGGATGGTCAAGCAGGCAGTTCCAGTTCCTGGGCAGGGATAAGACCGGAAGAGTCTCGACCTGGCTTCATTGCTACCAAGGCGGCAACGTTTGCCGCCATGCGTTCCGGCGGGACGGCGTGGTGGTCGAGTTTCAGCAGCCTTTGGCCGAGTTTGCGCAATGGAAGGCAAGTCAGGACGCCGTCTGGAAGCGCGTTCAATCGTTTGCAGTGATTTGGCCTGATGCCGAACCCGAACGCTGTAAATCTTGAGTTGTGGCGACGGATGAATGCGCAACCGGCGGCAGCTCCCCTAAACTGGCGTCTGTTTTTAAAAAATTCGCCAAAAGGACCGCCCCGAGATGCCGGAGAACGCCAAGACGTCAGCCCAACAACGCGATGAACTGCACAAGGTTTTGCACCAGCATGCCCATCGCTACTACGTGCTGGACGATCCAAGTGTTCCCGACGCAGAGTACGACAGGCTGTTCAGGGAATTGCAGGCGCTTGAAGCGGCCCATCCCGAGCTGCTGACACCCGATTCCCCGACCCAGCGCGTGGGCGGCAAGCCGCTGGACCAATTTGCCAGCGTGCGCCACAAAGTGCCCATGCTCAGCATTCGCACCGAAACCGACACCGAGGCCACCGGTGCGAAAAACTTCGACACCCGCGTGCGCAAGGAGTTGGGTCTGGCCGAATCCGACCCGCCGGTTGAATACGTGGCTGAACTCAAATTCGACGGCCTGGCCATGAGCTTGCGTTATGAAAACGGCATTCTGGTGCAGGCAGCCACGCGCGGTGACGGTGAAGTCGGCGAAGACGTGACGCAGAACATCCGCACCATCAACCAGATTCCGCTGCGTTTGCCTGCCGATGCGCCGCCGGTCATGGAAGTGCGCGGCGAGGTCTATATGCGCCGAGCCGACTTTGAAGCGCTCAACGAAAAGCAGCGCGAGAAGATCGCCCAGGGCGCCAAAGGCGAGAAAACCTTCGTCAATCCGCGCAATGCGGCGGCGGGCGGCGTGCGCCAGCTGGACCCGGCATTGGCAGCGCGCCGGCGCCTGAGCTTTTTCGCCTACGGGCTGGGAGACATCTCCCCGCCGGAAGAGGGCGGCCCGGCGTTCGAAACCCATTTTCAATTGCTGCTGACGCTTCGTTCATGGGGTTTTCCGGTTGCGGCCCAGACGCAGCTTGCACAGGGTGCTCCTGAATTGATAGCATTCCATCAAGCCATCGGCAAGCAACGCGACAGCCTGCCTTATGACATTGATGGGGTGGTCTACAAGGTCAACAGCCTGGCGCTGCAGAAAAAGATGGGCTTTGTCACGCGCGAGCCGCGCTGGACGGTGGCGCACAAATACCCGGCGCAAGAGCAGCTCACCACCGTGCAGGCGATTGAAGTGCAGGTGGGTCGCACCGGCAAGCTCACGCCGGTCGCCAAGCTGGCGCCGGTGTTTGTGGGCGGCGTCACCGTTACCAACGCCACGCTGCATAACGAAGACGAAGCGCGCCGCAAGGACGTGCGGGTGGGCGATACGGTCGTCGTTCGTCGCGCCGGTGATGTGATTCCGGAAGTCGTCAGCGTGTTGCTGGAAAAACGCGTGAAAGATGCGCCGCAGTTCACCATGCCTCGCAAGTGCCCGGTCTGCGGTTCGGACGCCGTTCGCGAAGAAGGCGAGGCCGATTACCGCTGCACCGGGGGGCTCTTTTGCGGCGCCCAGCGCAAGGAGGCCATCCTGCATTACGCGCACCGGCGCGCGGTAGAAGTCGAAGGACTGGGCGACAAGCTGGTCGAGCAACTGGTGGATGCCAATGTCATCCGCACACTGCCCGACCTTTACAAGCTGGGCCTGACGGCGCTGGCCAGCCTGGACCGCATGGCCGAAAAATCCGCTAACAATCTGCTCGAGGCGTTAGAGAAGTCCAAGCAGACGACGCTGCCGCGCTTCCTGTTTGGCCTGGGCATACGCCACGTGGGTGAAGCCACCGCCAAGGAACTGGCGCGCCACTTCGGCAAGCTGGACGCCATCATGGACGCGACCGAAGAGCAGTTGCTGGAAGTCAGCGATGTCGGCCCCATCGTTGCCCAAAGCATTCGCACCTTCTTTGAACAGCCGCACAACCGCGAAGTGGTCGAGCAGCTGCGTGCCTGCGGCGTGACCTGGGAGGAGGGCGAGCCTGCTGCCCGGGCGCCTCAGCCGCTGTCGGGCAAGACCTTTGTCATTACCGGTACCTTGCCCACCTTGAGCCGCGACGAGGCCAAGGACAGGGTGGAGGCTGCAGGCGGCAAGGTCGCCGGCTCGGTCAGTAAAAAGACCGACTACGTGGTGGCGGGCGAGGAGGCCGGCAGCAAGCTGGTCAAGGCGCAGGCGCTAGGGGTTCCGGTGATCGACGAAGCGGCCCTGCTGGCCCTGCTGACCGGTCTTTCCGAGTGATTTTGAAGGGCGCCAGCACTACAGGGTAACGGCAACGTCTTACATGGCGTTACCGGGTTTGCACGCCGGATGTGAGGCCGGGCCGTGGCGCCAGACGTTGAAAAGGCCTGTACACAGGAGCTTTTCATGAATTACAAGCGTTTATCTGCTTTGGCGGCCGTCGCCGGGCTTGCCGCTCTTTTGTCTGGCTGCGTGGTGGCGCCCATTGACCCAGGTCCGGTAGCGGTTTATCCGGCCCGCCCCGTTTATGTCCAGCCGGCGCCCGTCGTGGTAGCGCCTGCGCCGGGCTACTACTACCGCCCGTACCGGTACAGGTATTGGCGCTAATAAGCTGTTCCAAGCCTTTTCAGCGCCGCGTTGCGCCACCATAATCGGCGCATGACCATACGCGAAATCCTCAAGATGGGCGACCCCCGGCTGCTGCGTGTCGCCCAGCCCGCCACCGCGTTCGACACTGACGAGTTGCACCTGCTGATCTCGGACATGTTTGACACCATGCGCGCTGTCAATGGCGCCGGCCTGGCGGCCCCGCAGATTGGCGTTGACCTGCAACTGGTGATTTTCGGCACCGATACGGTTAACCCGCGCTATCCGGATGCGCCGGTGGTACCCCGCACGGTGTTGTTAAACCCGCTGATCACACCCCTCGGCCCTGAAGAAGAGGATGGCTGGGAAGGCTGCCTCTCTGTGCCCGGCCTTCGAGGGCTTGTCCCGCGTCTTTCGCGGATTCGCTATAGCGGCTTTGACCAGTATGGCGATGCGATCGAGCGCAACGTAGACGGCTTTCATGCACGTGTGGTCCAGCACGAATGCGATCATCTGATCGGCAAGCTTTACCCGATGCGTATCCGCGATTTCAGCCAGTTCGGGTTTACCGAAGTGCTTTTCCCGGGGCTGGACGCGACCGACGACGATTGATCCGGAACGGCTATGACGGCTATGGAATAGCCCGAGGCGTACACTGCGGACTTGAGGGCTATCTCGCCCTGCTTGAGCGTGTTGTACGCAAGGAAAGTTTTCCGGATGTCGCACGCTCCCGTTTCGGGGCCAGTTCCCATCGCCGGAACTGCTTTCCCACCTCCCTACCAGCTGAAATTTGAAACCGTGAGCGGCAGCGGCCAGGACCTGCAGTTGCGCTCGCTGCTGGACCGGCAGCAATTCCATGATCCCCTGGGCGAAGCCGAACGCGAAGGCATCTCTTCGTCAGCCTGGCCGATATTTGGATTGCTCTGGCCCTCAGGCCGGGTGCTGGCCCATGCCATGCTGACCTTTGAGCTCGAAGGCAAACGCATTCTGGAGCTCGGTTGCGGCCTTGCGCTGGCCAGCCTCGTTGTGCACCGCCGCGGCGGCGACATCACCGCCAGCGACTGCCACCCGCTGGCGGCGGAGTTCCTGCTGGAAAACCTCAAGCTCAACCATCTGCCCGCGATGAAATACCAGACGGGCAATTGGGGGCGGGCCAATCCGCTGCTGGAACGCTTTGACTTGATCATCGGCAGCGACGTGCTGTACGACCGTGGCCAGCCAGAGGTGTTATCGCAATTCATCGAATTGCACGCGCTGCCCCACACCGAGGTACTGATCGTGGACCCCGATCGGGGCAACCGGGCCAGTTTTAACCGCAAGATGGATGCGCTGGGTTATTCGCGCACTGAAACGCGTGTGACTGAGTTGCCGGGGAACGGCGGTCATTACAAAGGGCGGCTGCTGCAGTACCTGCGCAAACCTGCCGTTTGAGAATCAGGTATTCAGCGCTTCGAGCAGCTCAGTCTCGATCGCAATCTGCGCCTTGTTGTGCTGCAACTCGGGGCCGTCAATCAGGAAGGTGTCTTCCACGCGCTCTCCCAGCGTGCTGACTTTCGCCAGTTGCAGGTTGATGCGGTGGCGCGCCAGCACGCGGGCGATGCGGTACAAAAGCCCGGCCCGGTCGCTCGCCGACACGCTGAGCAGCCAGCGCTGGGCTTTTTCGTCGGGCCGCAAATCCACCCGGGGTGCAATGGGAAAGCTCTTGACCCGGCGCGAAACCCGGCCTTTGCTGGGCGGAGGCAATGGACCTGGGTTCTCGATGGTCCGGTCCAGCTCGGCTTCGACCATGGCGGCCAGTTCACGGTAGTGGTCGGCCAGCGTGGGGCTCACCACCTGGAAGGTGTCCAGCGCATAGCCGTTTTTGGCGGTGTGAATCTTGGCGTCCAGAATGCTGAAGCCGGCTTCGTCAAAGTAGCCGCAGATGCGCGCAAAAAGGTCAGGCGCGTCGGGCGTGTAAACCAGCACCTGCATGCCTTCGCCCGCCGATGACCGGCGCGCGCGCACGACCGCCTTGGCTTTGCCCACATGGCGTGACAGCTGGCGCGCGTGCCAGGCGATGTCGCTGGCCTCATGGCGCATGAAATAGCTCACGTCCAGCGTATCCCACAGCGCCTTGTGCGATTCAAAAGGCTCTGCGTGCAGGGCCAGAGTGGTCAGCGCTTCGCGCTTGCGAGCCTCTACCTCGGCATCTGCGTCGGGTGCGCGGCCACCCAGGACACGCAAGGTATAGCGATACAGGTCTTCGAGCAGCTTGCCTTTCCAGGCGTTCCAGACCTTGGGGCTGGTGCCGCGGATGTCGGCCACTGTCAGCAGGTAGAGCGCCGTCAGGTAACGCTCGTTGCCCACGCGTCCGGCAAATGCCGCAATCACCTCCGGGTCGCTCAGGTCTTCCTTTTGGGCAATGCGGCTCATGCTCAGGTGCTCGCCCACCAGGAATTCGATGAGTTGGGAGTCTTCAGCGCCAATGCCGTGCTGCCGGCAAAAAATGCGGACGTCCTTGCAGCCCAGTTCGGAATGGTCGCCGCCGCGGCCCTTGGCGATGTCGTGAAAGAGGGCGGCGATGTACAGGATCCAGGGCTTGTCCCACCCGGCCGCGAGCTGTGAGCACATGGGGTACTCATGCGAATGCTCGGCCATGAAGAAGCGCCGCACGTTGCGCAACACCATCAGGATGTGCTGGTCCACGGTATAGACGTGGAACAGGTCATGCTGCATCTGCCCGACGATCTTGCGGAAGATCCAGAGGTAGCGGCCCAGTACCGAGGTCTGGTTCATCAGCCGCATGGCATGTGTGATGCCTTCGGGCTGCTGCAGGATGTGCCGGAAGGTCTCGCGGTTGACCGGGTCGCTGCGGAACTTGCTGTTCATCAGGCCGCGGGCGTTGTAGAGCGCCCGCAGTGTGCGCGCCGACAGGCCCTTGATGCCGACGGTCGTTTCGTAGAGCAAAAACGTTTCAAGAATCGCGTGCGGCTCACGCGCATACAGGTCATCGCTGGCCACTTCCAGCATGCCGGCCTTGTCGTAAAAGCGTTCGTTGATGGGGCGCAGCGGGTAGGTGTTCGGATTCAGCCGCTCTTCGATGTTGAGCAACAGGATCTGGTTGAGCTGGGTCACCGCCTTGGCGGCCCAGTAGTAGCGCTTCATGACGGCTTCACTGGCGCGGCGCGGTACTTTGCTGCCGTCATCGGCTTCCGCGGAATAGCCAAACGATTCGGCAACAGCGGTCTGCAAGTCAAACACCAGGCGGTCTTCGCGACGCCCGGCAATCAGGTGCAGGCGTGCGCGTATCAAACTGAGCAAGGCCTCATTGGCCTTGATCTGCCGGACTTCAAAGGCCGTGGCCAGTCCGTTGCGGGCCAGGTCGTCCCAGGATTTGCCCAGGCCGGCCGCGCGCGCCACCCACAAAATCACCTGCAGGTCACGCAGGCCGCCCGGCGATTCCTTGCAGTTAGGCTCCAGCGAATAAGGCGTGTTTTCGAACTTGTTATGGCGCTGGCGCAGCTCCAGCGTCTTGGCCACGTAAAAAGCCTGCGGGTCCAGCACGGCGGCCAGCCGCTTTTGCAGCTGCAGAAAGTTCTTTTTTGAGCCGGCAATCAGGCGGGCTTCAAGCAGCGAGGTCTGTACCGTGACGTCTTTGGCGGCTTCTTCGACGCAGCCGGAAACTGTTCGCACGCTGGAACCGATTTCCAGGCCCACGTCCCAGCAGCCGCCGATAAAGCTCTCGACCTTGGCCTTCAGGGCCGGGTTGGCGTCGACATCGGTGTCGTCCGGCAAGAGCAGCAGCACGTCCACGTCGGAATGGGGAAACAGCTCGCCGCGGCCAAAGCCGCCCGCGGCGACCAAGCAGGCCCCTGCGGGAAAGCCGGCACGTTGCCATAACAGCTGCAGGGTGTTGTCGGCATGCCGCGCAAGCTGTTGCAGCAGCGTGTGAATACCGCGTGAAGAAGCCCCGCTGGCGCCCAGCGAGGCGAGCAGGGCGGCTTTTCCGGCCTTGTAGTGCTCACGCACCTGGGCCAGCTCGCTCATGGCGGCGGGGGCGGTGTCAGGGGGTGCGCGCAGCTCGGGCACTGGGCGTGCCGGTCAGGCGCTGACCGTGGCCTGGGCCGGGCTGTTCTGTGGCACGAACGCCGGAATCGGCGGGCTGCCGGCAGACAGTGTCAGCACCTCGTAGCCCGTTTCGGTCACCAGCACGGTGTGCTCCCACTGCGCCGACAGCGAGTGGTCGCGCGTCACGATGCTCCAGCCGTCTTTTTCGGGGCCATCCTTGATGTCGCGCTTGCCGGCGTTGATCATGGGCTCGATGGTGAAAATCATGCCGGGTATCAATTCCTCCAGCGTGCCGGGGCGGCCGTAGTGCAGGACTTGCGGGTCTTCGTGAAATTTCTGGCCGATGCCGTGGCCGCAGAATTCGCGCACGACGGAAAAGCCCTGTTTTTCGGCAAAGGTCTGGATGGCAAAACCGATGTCGCCCAGCCTGACGCCGGGTTTGACGCGCATGATGCCCTGCCACATGGCCTCGTAGGTGATGTTGCACAGCCGTTTGGCGGCAATCGAGGCTTCGCCGACCAGGTACATGCGGCTGTTGTCGCCATGCCAGCCGTCTTTGGTGATCACGGTCACATCGATATTGACGATGTCGCCCTTTTTCAGTGGCTTGTCATTGGGAATGCCGTGGCACACCTGATGGTTGACCGAGGTGCACAGCGATTTGGGGTAGGGCACATAGCCCGGGGGGCCGTAACCCAGGGTCGCGGGGATGGTGCCCTGGACCTGGGTCATGTAGTCATGGGCCAGCCGGTCGATTTCGTTGGTGGTGACACCCGGTTTGACGAAAGGGGTAAGGTAGTCCAGCACCTCGGAAGCCAGCCGTCCGGCCAGGCGCATGCCTTCAATTCCTGCCGCATCTTTGTAAGTAATACTCATGGCCCTGATTATCCCACCGTGCCCAGGCACATGCATTTTCAGCATGGGAGCTAGGGCTTTTGCGTTTTTTGGCCTGAATGAATCGCAAAAGCGCCCGTGCCCGGCGGCTGCCGAACCCGCCAAGCGCCCAGTCACTGATAAAATTACGGGTTAACGCGTACCCCGCAAAACCCGGTTCTGGCCAGGTGCCTGCAGGCGGTGTTAAACCCTGAGAACCCTGTTCTAAACAGCCATGAGCTGCCCACTTCCCACTACAAGGCCACCGCTACCGTGACCCTGCACCTGACGACTTTTGAGGGCGAACCCCACGGGATCAGCGCCCTCA
>Ga0136846_1213476_pt1 | contig 43243 bp, 36 predicted proteins | sample HopSoiMetagenom2_FD_96841 | JGI IMG/M metagenome (GOLD analysis project Ga0136846, IMG submission 96841) | Grasslands soil microbial communities from Hopland, California, USA - 2 Assembly 2016 (version 4) | ecosystem: Environmental > Terrestrial > Soil > Grasslands | place: USA: Hopland...
GCCAACCGCGGCATCTTCGCGCTCAACGAGCTGCCCGATCTCGCCGGCAAGGTGCAGGTGGGATTGTTCAACGTCATGCAGGAAGGCGACGTCCAGATCAAGGGCTATCCGGTTCGACTGCCGCTCGACGTCCAGCTCTGCTTCACCGCGAATCCAGAGGACTACACGGCGCGCGGCAAGATCATCACACCGCTCAAGGACCGAATTGGCAGCGAGATTCTGACACACTATCCGGAGACGGTCGATCTCGGCATGACGATCACGCGCCAGGAAGCGTGGACGGAGCGCGACAACCGGCCGGTGCGGGTGCCGGATTTCATCGCCGAGATGATCGAGCGTGTCGCATTCGAGGCGCGCACGGATCGTCGAATCGACAAGCGCTCGGGCGTCTCGCAGCGGATGCCGATCACGGTGATGGAGAACGTGGTGTCGAACGCGGAGCGGCGGGCCATCGTGAGCGGCGAGCAGGAGGTCGTGCCGCGCATCGCCGACGTCTACGCGGCGCTGCCTGCGATCACTGGCAAGATCGAGCTCGAGTACGAGGGCGAGCTCGTGGGCGGCAACGCCATCGCGCGCGAGCTGATTCGGCGGGCCGCCGACGCGACATTCCAGGAGCGCGCGGGCGGCGTGAATGTCGACGAGATCATCATGTGGTTCGACGAGGGCGGCGCCTTGCAGGTGACCGATGACGCCCGCTCGGAGGCGGTGCTCAAGGGCTTCGACATCGTCCCCGACCTGCTGCGTGTCGTTAGGCACGTCGGGCTCGCCACGGAAGACGACGCGCCGGTCTCCGTCGCGGCGTGCGAGCTCGTGCTCGAGGCACTCGTGGCCCGCAAGAAGATCTCGCGCAGCGATGGCGGCGCGTACGGCCGGGCGATGCCGGAGCCGCGGCGCCGCCCGGGGCAGGATCTGTTCGGAGGCGGGATGGCATGACCGCGCGCCACGCGAGCGCGACGCGAGGCACGCAGCAACCCGCGGCTTCGCGTCAGATCACGGTCCGGCGCGCCGCCCTCGCCGATCTGCCGACGATCGTCGATCTCAGGCTGGCGCTCCTGCGCGAGAACGGCGATCACCCGGTGTACGGCCGCTTGCGCGTCGACGCCCGCGAGCGGGCGTACGACGTCTTCGGGGCGCAGCTTCGCTCGTCGAACGAAGTGATGTTTCTCGCCGAAGTGGGTAGTGCGGTCGTCGGAATCCTCCGTTGTGTAGAAACACTCAACTCACCGCTGCTGCATCCAGACCGCTACTGTTACGTGTCGTCCGTCTATGTGCGGCCAAGCGCGCGCCGCGGCGGCGTGCTCAAGGCGCTCCTGCGGCGGGCGGGAGAATGGTGCGGTGACCGCGGCCTCAGCGAGATGCGACTCCACAACGTGCCCGGCGGCAGCGCCGGCGCGGCGTGGAGCGCGTCCGGGTTCGCGGTGATGGAGGAGGTGCGCCGGAAGGAAGTGCCACGCGTGCGGCGCTGAACCCGGCGTGCCCTTCGTCACCGTCTCCCGGATGTATGGCGCCGGTGGTTCTGAAATCGCCGCGCGCGTCGCCCAAATCCTCGGTTGGGCGCTCTTCGACAACGCAGTGATCGAGGCCGTAGCCGAGCGCAGCGGCCTAACGAGGGCCGAAGTGAGCGCGCGCGACGAGCGGGTGCCGTCGATGGTTGAGCGCATCGCCACGACGCTCTCGCTCGGCACGCCCGAGTCGATGCCGGCGATACCGGAAGCTCCCCTGCTGATGACGGAGGAGCGGCTCGTCGACATCACACGGCGCGTCATCGAGGAGGCGGTGCACCAAGGTCCGGCGGTGTTCGTCGGCCGAGGGGCGCAGTGTCTTCTCGCGAATCGCCGCGATTCGCTGCACGTCTTCTGCTACGCGTCGCGAGCCAAGCTCGTGGAGGGTGCCATCACGAGGCTTGGAATCGCCGCCAAGGACGCGGACCGCGTCGTCACCGACATGAATCGCAATCGCGAGCAGTACGTGCGCCGCCACTTCAATCGCGAGTGGCGCGACGTGACCAACTATCAGCTCTGCGTCGACACCGGCTGGCTCGGCCTGGACGGCGCCGCCGCTCTGATCGTCCAGCTCGTACGGAAGGAGCTGCACGTTACGTAGTGGGCGTGAGCGCGGTGGCTCCGATCACCTTGCGACGCGCGCCCTGAAAGGCCCAGAGCGCGTACACGAGCATCACCGCGCCGCCGCCACCGATCGCCCATGCGACGCCGGCCGCGCGCGCCACCGCACCGGCGACGAACGACCCCGCGACCTGCGACAGTCCCACGACGATGAAAGAATACGCCGCCATGATGCGGCCGCGCAGCTCGTCAGGCACGAGGTGTTGCAGCATCGCGTTCGCCTGCGCGCTGTTCACGATCATCGCGAATCCGATGAGCAGCAAGAGCACGTACGCCGGTAGTGGCGTGCGCACCAGCGCGAAGAGGATCAAGAGCCCGGAAAAGAGATACGACGCGCCCGAGAGCACCACATGCCGCGGGAAGCGGTCGCCCGCGGCCGCGAGCGTCAATGCCCCGCACAGCCCACCGACGCCCACGCAGGCGAGGAGTAGTCCGTAGCCACCAGCACCGAGTCCGAGCCGCTCGCCCGCGACGACGGGCATGAGCGTCAGATAAGGCACGCCGAAGATCGAGTACACGGTGACGACGCCGATGAGCGCAGCGACGGCCGGCGTTCCGCGCATGAACCGAACTCCCTCGATGATGCCTTGGAGTGGCGAGGCGCGGTGCTGCGCCGGCACCCAAGCGGGCAGTCGAATCAGGAAAAGCCCGATGAGCACCGTGGTGTAGCTGAGGGCGTTGACGCCGAAGCACCAAGCCGTTCCCAGCTTCGCCATCACGATCGCCGCCGCGGCGGGGCCGACGATGCGAGCGAGATTGAATCCACTCGAGTTCAGCGCGATGGCCCCGGGCAGCTCGTCGCGCCCGACGAGCTCGATCACGAGCGACTGCCGCGCGGGGATCTCGATCGAGCTGATGACGCCGTTGACCGTCGCCATCGCAATGAGCCAGTGAATCGTTATGTGATTCGTCCAGGCGAGCAGCCAGAGCGCGGTCGACTGGAGCGCGAAGCACGTCTGGCAGATCGTGACGAGCCGCAGCTTGTTGGCGCGGTCGACGAGCACACCGGCGTAGAGCGAGAAGACGAGTATTGGCAGCGACTGCGCCGCGGCAACGAGCCCGACGAGAAAGGCATTCCGCGTCAGCGTGAACGCGAGCCACCCTTCCGCCATCGACTGCATCCACGTCCCGATGAGCGAGAGCGTCTGGCCAGACCAGAAGAGCAGGAAGTTGCGGTGGCGGAGCGCGCGGAATGGGTTCAGTGTCGGCGGCATCGCGAAGGCAATCTATCGACCCCGGCGTGACATCCCGCGCGCAACCTCGTATGCTTTGGGAGGAGGCTCGCGATGCGATTTCATACGTACACGAAGTTCAGCCCGGAGATGGCCGACGCGGTCGATCTCCAGTCGCTGCTCGACAAGCTCGCCGACTTTCTCCTCCAGTCGGGATTCGCCGGCGGCAAAAATCAGCAGCCGTACTACGGCCTGGACTTCGGCGAGGACGGGGACCGCTCGCTCGAGGCACTCAAGCAGGCGATCCTCAACGCGCTGATCGAGAGCGGCCAGTTCACACCCGAGATGCTCGAGGCCCTCCGCGGAGAGGGGAACGAAGAGGGACAGGCCAAGCTGGCGAAGCTCCTCGACGAGCTCGTGCAGCGCCTGGTGAACGAGGGCTACCTGTCGATGGACGCCCCCCCACAAATGCCCGCCGGCCACCAGCCGCTCGAGGGTCCGGGAAGCATCGCCAAGGCCGCGGCGCGCGACGTCCAGTTCAATCTCACCGACAAGGGCATCGACTTCCTCGGCTACAAGACCTTGCGCGGTCTCCTCGGCTCGTTAGGCAAGTCGAGCTTCGGCAGCCACGACACGCAGTATCTCGCCACGGGAATCGAGGCCGACGGCTACAGCAAGCCATACGAGTTTGGCGATGTCCTCAACATCGACGTCAACGAGACGCTGAAGGCTTCGCTCGCGCGCACGGGCAAGATCGAGGTCCCGATGGATCTCGATTACCAGGACCTGATGGTGCGGCAGGCCGAGTATCGCTCGTCGTGCGCGACGGTGCTGATGCTGGACTGCTCGCACTCGATGATTCTCTACGGCGAGGATCGCTTCACCCCGGCGAAGAAGGTCGCGCTCGCGCTCACGCACCTGATCCGGACGCAGTTCCCGGGCGATTCGCTCAAGGTGATCCTCTTTCACGATTCCGCGGAGGAGATCCCGCTGGCGGCGCTCGCGACGGCGCAGGTGGGGCCGTATCACACGAACACCGCGGAAGGTCTGAAGCTCGCGCGGCGGCTGTTGATGGCGCAGAAGAAGGACATGCGCCAGGTCATCATGATCACGGACGGCAAGCCGAGCGCGCTGACGATGCCGAACGGGCAGATCTACAAGAATTCGTTCGGGCTCGACGCAACAGTCATCGCGCAGACGCTGCGCGAGGTCGCGCACTGCCGCCGCAGCGGCATCATGATCAACACGTTCATGCTCGCGCGTGACCGGTCGCTGGTCGAATTCGTGAAGCGCGTCTCCGAGATCAGCCGCGGCAAGGCCTACTTCACTACGACGATGACTCTGGGCCAGTTCATCCTCATGGATTTCCTGAAGAGAAAGACGCGAAAGGTGAGTTAAAACAGTTATCCGTTATCAGTCCATAGCCGCTCTTTTTTGCTGCGTAGCCCGCTGCTCGCAGCGCTGGACCCGATGCGATTAGAAAATTGTGTAGATGAACGGCGCGAGCGCGGAGCCCTGCGCGAGTACGAGAAGAGTACCAACCAGAACGAGAACTACTACAACCGGGAGGAGCCAGAACTTCTTTCGCTCTCGCATGAAATCCCAGATCTCATGGGCTAATCCATGGCGCTTCACTTTCCGTTACTCCGAAGTGGGTGTCACAGTAGTCAGTCGGCAGAGCTCAGTACTGCCGCTCCAAGTTTCCGCGTCGCGCTGCGCCCGGCGCGCGTTCGAACCAGTAGCTAGTGCGGTTTGGCCTACTGAGCGTGGATGATCCGAAAGCACGCTTCAGAAGGCCGATCGGCGTGAGCACCAGGAAATAGACGCCGCCCATGAAAAGAGGCGTGGTCACTGTCGAGAGCAGCTCACCGAAGGCCATCCAAGCCCGATACAGCCCGCCAAGCCTGGATGGGATCAACAGACCAGCCAACAACAGCATTCCACCGACGGCTCCCAGGATACGTGGAGCGGCTGTGTGTCCGCGGAAGAGTGATATCGCGGCTATGGCGGCAAGAGCCACTCCCACCGTGAATGCGAACTTCCGCAACTCACCCGTCGTCAATCGAGCTGGAACTCGTGTTGCCATTCTGTCGGCTCCTTCCATTCTTGTTGCTCAGCTTTGCCGAGGAGAAAAGGACCGAGCACGAGGAAATCGAGGTGGGTGCGCATGAAGCACCGATAGGCATCTTCGGGCGTGCACACAATTGGCTCGCCGCGAACATTGAACGAGCTGTTCACCACAACCGGACAACCCGTCAGCTCCTCGAAGCTTCGTATCAGTTGGTAATAGTCGGGGTTCGTCTCCGGCGAAACGGTCTGAATGCGCGCAGAGTAGTCGATGTGCGTCACCGCTGGGATGTCGGACCGCACGACGTTGAGCTGCTCGATGCCCCAGGGCCCGCGCTCCGCACCACTCATGGGTATCTGACGCTCCTTCTTCACCGGTGCGACGAGGAGCATGTACGGCGATTCGACATCCATCTCGAAGTAATCGCTCACGCGCTCGCGCAGCACGCTTGGAGCGAATGGACGGAAGCCCTCTCGGAATTTGATCTTGAAGTTCATCTGCGCCTGCATACGCGGACTGCGCGGATCGCCGAGAATGCTTCGCGCGCCCAGCGCACGCGGACCAAATTCCATCCTGCCGTTGAACCAACCAACAATCTTTTCGGAGGCGAGGAGGCGCGCCACCGCGCCAAAGAGTTCCTCGCGATCCAGACGCTCGTAGGAGGCGCCCTGGCGCTGGAGGAAGGCTTCGATTTCGCCCTCGGTAAACCCGGGCCCGAGGTATGCGCCCTTCATCGAGTCCACACCTGCAGTCACCGTGCGTGGCTTCGCGCAGTGCCGATGCCAGGCCAGAAGTGCGACGCCGAGCGCGCCGCCAGCGTCCCCTGCGGCAGGCTGGATCCAGATATTCTCGAAGGGGCCTTCACGCAGGAGCCGACCATTACCAACGCAGTTGAGCGCCACGCCGCCAGCAAGACACAGATTCTTTGAATCGGTGAGGCGATGCGCCGTGCGCGCCATGCGCAGCATGATCTCCTCGCAGACCACTTGGACGGAGCGAGCGAGGTCCATCTCCTTCTGCGTCAGCGGCGATTCCGACAGGCGTGGCGGCCCGCCGAAGAGCTCAGTGAACGCCTCGCTGGTCATGGTCAGACCACCGAGATAATTGAAGTACTTCTGATTCAGCCTGAACGATCCGTCCTCGCGCAGGTCGACGAGATCACGCAGAATGAGATCCACGTAGCGCGGCTCCCCGTAAGGAGCAAGGCCCATCACCTTGTATTCACCGGAATTCACCGTGAAGCCGGTGTAATAGGTGAAGGCCGAGTACAACAGGCCGAGCGAATCTGGCCATCGGAGCTCAGAGAGAATTTCCAAATCGCTCCCCCTGCCCAAGCCGATCGATGCGGTAGCCCATTCACCGACTCCGTCCATCGTCAGGACGGCGGATTCCTCAAACGGAGATGGAAAGAACGCGCTCGCTGCGTGGGATTCGTGATGCTCCGCATAGAGAAGCGACCCTTCGTACCCGCCAAGCGATTCACGAAGCAGGCGATCGGTGAAAAGCTTCTCCTTTACCCAGAGCGGGCCGGCCTTGAGAAAGGATCGAAAGCCCCGAGGCGCGATCGCTAGATACGTCTCGAGTATGCGCTCGAACTTGAGCAGTGGCTTGTCATAAAAGCCGACGAGCTCGATGGCATCCATCCCAATGCCGGCATACTGGAGGCAGTAGCTCACAGCATGCTTCGGGAAGCTGGAATCCCCCTTCTTTCTCGTGAAGCGCTCTTCCTGCGCGGCGGCGATGATCTCGCCATCGCGCAGCAGACATGCAGCGCTGTCGTGATAAAAGGCTGAGAGTCCGAGGATGTAGCAATGCAAGGTCGCAAACTCCTCGCTCACAGCTCGCGATTCAGAATTCGTCTCAACATCGACGAATCCAGATTTCCGCCGCAGAACGCGACGGCGACGCGCTTTCCCGTTAGGCGCTCACGCAGCTTCGTCGCGCCGACCACGCCCATCGCGCCCGCACCTTCCACCAGGTTGTGCGTCGTCGAGAGAATCAGGCGGATTCCCTCCGCGATCTCGGCATCGGTGACGGTCACGAAGTCGGTGAGTCCCTCGAGCAGCGCCGGAAAGGTGAGCTCATAGGTCGAGCGCGTCGCAACGCCTTCGGCGAAGGTGTCCGCGCGTTCCGTCGTCCGCCGCGAGCCGGCGTGCCAAGAATCGAACTGCGCCGCCGCGCCCGCGGCCTGTACGCCATACACCTCGAGACTGGGCGCGAGCTCCTTCGCGACGGTAAGCGCCCCCACTGCCTGCGACCCGCCGCCCACTGCCAGAACGAGCGCGTCGATACCTTCCTCGCCGGCCTGCTCGAGGATCTCGCGCGTCATTGTCCCCGCGCCGGCAATGATGCGCGGGTCATTGGTCGAATGCGCAATCACACGGCCGTCTTCCCTCGCCATCCGCAGCATCGCCTGCACGGAGTCGTCGTAGTCACGGCCTTCCTCCACGACCGCGGCGCCCCACGCCCGCATCGCCGCATTCTTCTCCGGATTGTTCCCCCGCGGCACGCAGATCGTCGCCGCGACCCCGAGCAGCGCCGCGCCGTATGCAATCCCCTGGCCATGGTTCCCCGTCGACGCCGCGACCACGCCCCGTGCTCGCTCGTCAGGCGCGAGCGCCGTCATGAACGAGAGCCCATTGCGCACCTTGAACGAGCCCGTCGGCTGATGATTCTCGTGCTTGACGAAGAGCGACAATCCCGTCTTAGCGCCCAGAAGCGGATAGGAGCGGAGCGGCGTCGGCGTGAGATGCGGCGCCAGCCGTGTGCGGGCGCGCTCGACGTCGTCGAAGGTGATTGGCCAGGTGGTCGGTGCGGTCGCAGTCATGGAGTGTGGAGAGGTCGCAATGTTTTCCTTATCGGGAATGCCTAACGCTTGACGCTCACCGTCGCGGCGCGCGCGGCCGACTCGGGCGGTGACGTCGAGACCAGCACGGCGGTCACGGCGAGTACGAGCGCCGCGATCGTGAGCTCCGCGCTCGCCGTTCGGGTGATGCGCCGCGCCGCGCGGTCGTCGCCGAGCGTGGGAAGGAGGCGACGCCAGTTGAGCGCGCCGAGCACAACGACGAGCGCCACGAACGCGAGCTTGAGGAGGAGGACTCGTCCGTAGCTGCTCTCCCAGAGGGACGCGACTGTCGGAAGCCGGAGCCACGCCGCGACCAACCCGCTCGCGACGACCACCGACGCGCAGCCGAGCGCGATGGGGTGGAAGGCACGCACGAGCGATGCAACGAGTGCCCCGGACCCGAGGCCCGCCATGGAACGCGCCCCCCTCACCAGCGGAAGCGCCGCGAAGAGTAGCGTGAGCAACGTGCCAAGCCAGGCGCAGGCGGCGAGCACGTGCGCGACATCCGTCACGATCGCCGCGCCAACCGGGGTCGTCGTGCTGGCATGCCCAGTCAACGCCGGGCTACACGCGGCCGCGGCCGCGCCAATCGCCGCAACGACCCAACCGGCTCCGCTGCGTCTCCGCCTAACGAGCGCGAACCCGATCGCGGCGATCACGATACCGGCCGCGCCGATCGACCAGCCGATTCCCCACCGCGTTCCCAGTGTCGCCGCGAGCGCGGCCCGATCGACCGGGCGGTCCGCGCCGATGATGGTGCGCGTCTCACTGTAGAGGCGCGACACCGTCATGATCAGCAGGAGGACGAGCGCGGACTGTGCCAGCCGCCGTGCGGTATCCGCGATCTCGAGGCGCGTCTCCTCCGGCAGCGTGCCCGCCATTGCCCGTGCAGCGCGCGGCAGCACCGCCAATCGGAAGACTACCGCGCCCACGACGGCGAGCAGCGCCATGAACTCCACCCAGCGCGTGGCCGCACTCGCGTTCAAACTTGCTGATGGTGCGGCGACGCTGTCGGCTGAGACTACGGCATTACTGCGCGCCGTATGCCGAGCCGTATCCACGGCGGCGACGACCGGAGCGGCGCCGGCCAACTCGAAGCCGAAGCTCCCCGAACTCGCGTGTCCATCGGCAGCGGCGGTGCGCCAGAGCACCGTGTACTTCCCCGGCGCCAGCGACGACGCGATCGGCACCGTCACGCCCATCGCGTCGTCGGTCATGCGCGCAGCTGTGCCGAGCGTGATTTCGGTGCTGTCCGGTGCACGGAGCCGGACGCGCGTGAATGCGAGCTCCGGTCGTTCCGTGAACCAGAGGCGGATCGCCGATGGCGACGAGGCGAGGCGCGCATTCGCTGCAGGCTCGCTGCGGCGCAGATGCGCGTGCGCCCAGAGCGCGATGGGAACGCTGAGCACCGCGAGCGCGGCCAGCATGGCGGCGCGACGCACGATGCGTCCGGTCCCGATGCCATTCCCCGCGTTGGCTATGTTAGCTACCATGATCGCAATGACTGAGTGCGCTCGTCGCTGGTGCCGACGCAGGCAAGCTAACGAGCAGCTGCATTGCCGGCGGAGAGTCTGCCGCAAAACCACGAACCGAACGCTATGATCTGGTGGTACGTGGCGGTTGGCAGCGCCGTTGGCGGCGTCGCGCGGTTCGCCTTGACGTCCCTGGTGCAGCAGCGGGCCGGCCCGAACTTCCCCGTCGGGACGCTTGTCGTCAACATCTCCGGATCCTTTCTTCTCGGCTTGCTTTTCCGATATGCCATCGGCACGCAGGCGATTACGCCCGAGGTGCGAGCGCTCCTCACGGCAGGTTTTTGTGGAGGGTACACGACCTTTTCCACGTTCACCTACGATACCATGCTCTTGCTCGAGGATGGCCAGACGTCGCGCGCGGGGCTGTACGTCCTGTTGAGCGTCGCGCTCTCGCTTGCCGGGGCATGGCTCGGAATCCTCGGCGGACGCACCCTGCTGGCCATGCGGTCGTCGAGCTGACGGAGCGACATCGACATGCATGGCTTCAAGGGCGAACGCGTGCTGATGCGGATTCACATCGGCGAGCGCGACAAGCACAACGGCCGGCCGCTGTACACGGAGATCGTGGAGCTGCTGCGACGCCGACATTACGCGGGGGCCACGGTCTATCGCGCGATCATGGGCTTCGGGGCAAGCAGCCACATTCGCACCGACCGCTTTCTCGAGCTCTCGCTCGACCTACCGATCGTCGTCGAGTGCGTCGAGACGGAGGAGCGTATTCAGGCAATCCTGCCGGAGCTCGACGAGATGATCGGTGGTGGTCTGATCACGCTCGAGCGCGCACGCGTCATCATGTATCGGGCGGACGTTCCCGAACGCGAGCGCACCGAGGGTTGGTCGATCGATCATAGCGCCGAGCACGGATGACGGATCACCGTTCACCGTCAACCGATGTAGCGTTCAGCCGCCGGCTGCGAGCCTGGTACCGCGCCCATGGCCGCGACCTCCCGTGGCGCCAAACGCGAGACCCGTATCGCGTGCTCGTCTCCGAGCTCATGCTGCAGCAGACGCAGGTGTCGCGCGTCCTCGGCTACTACGACCGCTTTCTCGAGCGCTTCCCCACCCTCGCCGAGCTCGCGCGCGCGCGGCCGCGCCAGGTGCGCGAGGCGTGGGAGGGCCTCGGCTACTACGCGCGCGCCCGCAACCTCCACCGCCTCGCCCGCGACGTCACGCAGCGGGGCGCCGCACCTAACGAGACGCTCCCGGCGGACCCCGCTCGCCTCCGCGAGCTGCCGGGCGTTGGGGAGTATACCGCCGGAGCCGTGGCGTCCTTCGCATACGAGCGACGCGCCGAGCTCGTCGACACCAATGTCGCGCGCGTGCTCCGCCGCGCATTCGCGCCCGATATCGATTTCAAGACCGCGGCGGGGAAGCGCGAGATCTGGCAAATCGCGCGGCGGCTGTTGCCGCGCACGGGCCGCGCGACCTGGACCCACAATCAGGCACTCATGGAGCTCGGGGCGCTGGTTTGCACGGCACGCGTCGCACGCTGCGCCGAGTGTCCCGTGCGACGCCACTGCGCCACCGGGCAGATGCGTGACGTCAGCGGCGCAGTAAGGCGCCGAGCATCAGGAGACCGCTCCCTGACGGCTATGGACTGATAGCTATGGACTGCCTTAGTCCTCTCACTGGTGCGAGGGCGCGAATAGATTGCGAGGGCGCGGCCGGGACGCATCCGGCCGCCCTGAAATTCCAGCGGAGACACATCGCATGGCAGACACCATAACGGCGCCGTCGACGCAGGCGCCCAGCGCGGAGATGCGCGCGACCGGGAATCTCGATATCAAGGACGCACGCACCGGCAAGAGCTATCCGGTGCAGGTGTTCGAGGGCGGCGTGGAAGGAGACACCGCGATTCGCGCGATGGACCTGCGGCAGATCAAGACCGCGCCCGAAGAGTTCGGGCTGATGACGTACGACCCGGCGTTCATGAACACCGCGTCGTGCAAGAGCGCGATCACCTTCATCGACGGCGACAAGGGGATCCTGCGCTATCGCGGCTTTCCAATCGAGCAGCTCGCCGAGGACGCGACCTTCCTCGAGGTCGCATGGCTCCTACGTAATGGCGAGCTGCCGAAGCAGAAGGAATACGACGCCTGGGTGCACGACATCACGTACCACACGTACGTGCACGAGAACATCAAGCGATTTCTCGAGGGCTTCCGCTACGACGCACACCCGATGTCGATGTTGTGCTCGAGCGTCGCGGCACTCTCGTCGTTCTACCCCGAAGCGAAGAACATCAAGGATCCGGAGCAGCGCTACATCTCGATTATCAGACTGTTAGCGAAGCTCCCGACGCTCGCCGCGTTCATCTATCGGCACGGCAAAGGCCTCCCGTTCATCTATCCGGACAACGACCTCGGGTACGTTGAGAACTTCCTCAGCATGATCGCGAGGATGTCGGAGCCGCAGTACGAGGCCAATCCGGTCTTCGTGAAGGCGCTCGAGGTGCTCTTCATCCTGCACGCGGATCACGAGCAGAATTGTTCGACCAATGCTGTTCGTGCCGTTGGCTCTTCCGAAGTCGATCCATTCTCGGCGATCGCCGCCGGTATCGCGGCGCTATACGGACCATTGCACGGCGGGGCGAACGAGGCCGTGCTGCGCATGATCGAGGAGATCGGTCACCCGAAGAACGTGCCCACCTTCATCGATGGCGTGAAGAGCGGCAAGGGCGGGCGGCTGATGGGCTTCGGTCACCGCGTCTACAAGAGCTACGATCCGCGGGCGAAGATCGTGAAGGGCCTCGCGGACCAGGTGTTCGCGCAGATCGGGATGGACAAGGATCTCGAGATCGCGCTCAAGCTCGAGGAAGCCGCGCTCAACGACGATTACTTCGTCTCGCGCAAGCTCTATCCGAACGTCGATTTCTACACGGGGCTGATCTATCGGTCGATGGCCTTCCCGACCGAATTCTTCACGGTGCTGTTCGCGGTGGCGCGCACGGCGGGCTGGCTAGCCCAGTGGGAGGAGATGCTCAATGACAAGGAGCAGAAGATTGCGCGTCCGCGGCAGATCTACATCGGGTATGGAGAGCGGGAGTACGAGTCTCAGCTGAAAGAGAAGTTCCCGAAGACGAACAAGGACGGGCGGAAGAAGTAGCGATCGCCGTTAGGCGAGTCAGATGCGGGGAGCGAGCGGCAGCTTCAGGCGGAAGGAGAAGCGCGTTCGCTCTCCGTAGACGCTTTCCACCGCTATCCTGCCGCCCATCGCGGAGACGAGCTTCTGGCATATGGACAGGCCAAGTCCCGCACTCGAAAATACCGTTTCCCCGGCGCGCGATTGCTGTCGAAATGCGTCGAAGAGTGTGTCGAGGACATTCTCTGGAATACCGCGCCCGGTATCGCTGACGGAGAACTCCACTTCCGTCCGTGATATCTCCGCGACAGAGACCGTGACGTTGCCCTCGTCCGTGAACTTGAGCGCGTTGGTCGTCAGGTTGAGCAGCACACGAGTGATCGCGGCCGGCTGACCCACTCTTCGATCTCCCTTGCTTGGCAGGGCAAGAACGACCTCGAGCTTCTTCTCCTCGGCGATTGGCTTCACGATATCACGAACCACGTGCAGGCATTCACTAATCGAGAACGGCACCTGCATGGGATCCAGCAGGCGATCGCCACCGCGAGCGAGATCAAGCAAGTCTGAAGAGAGTGAGCTCAACCCGAAGACAGCAGCGTATACCAGCAGCAGCTGCTTCTCCTGATGTGGAGTAATCGGGCCGCTATGCCCTTTTCTGAGGGTATCGACGAGAAAGAGTACCGAGGTGAGAGGCGAGCGCATGTCGTGTGCGACAGCCACGACCGCCTCGAGCGCATTTGGGCTGGAGATGCGGCTCGCTAACCTCTGTGCCGCATCGGCTTCGAGCGCACTCCGCACGCTCTCAATGCCGCGCAGCACTGCGAGCAGTTGCTCGGAGCTGGGCTGCGGTGGTTCCGATGCGACTTGCAGAAACTCTCTCCGCAAAGCATCGACTAGGCGACGGGCAGGAGCGTAGGACGGCAACGCGCCAAGGTTCGGAACGTCACCGCCGCTCGCTTGCACGATCGCCTTGGACAACACACCGACGTGGCGCCTGAATTCGGCGCCACCGTCGATTGTCGAGCTCACGACGTTGTCTGCCGCCTGCTGGAGAAGCATGCAGACGTCACTGGCCGTTTTGGCCAGCATGCGAGGTGCGGATAGAGCTACACCATTGGCCGCACTAACTGATGGCCTCGCCCGACTCCTCTCGATGGACACTGTGTTTTTCCATGAGCCGATACAGCGTCGTTCGGTCGATGCTCGCCAATCGCGCCGCCTTCGACATATTCCCGCCGGCGCGCGACACGAGTCGCGAGAGATACTCCTTCTCGAAATACGTCACCAGTCGATCCTTCGCCAGATGGTACGCTCCGTCCAACATGCCCGTCGGCATGCCCCCATCGGACGTCGCAGGCGAGACATCATCATAGAGGGCGATGTCATCCGGAGCGAGTTGGCGTCCAGGTTCGGCAAGGACAGCGACATGCTCGATCACGTTTTGGAGCTCTCGGACATTGCCCCGCCAAGGAAGGGTGCGGAGGAATTCCAGCGTCTCCGGCTTCAGCGTCGGCATTGCCTCGTTACGCCGGCGGTGACGGCTCCAATAGTGCGACAGGAAGTGCTTGGCGAGAACGGGAATGTCCTCGACCCGTTCGCGAAGCGCCGGCAGTCGAATCGGAACGACCCGTAGGCGATAGAACAGATCCTCTCGCAGCACTCCGTTCCGGACTGCCTCTTCGGGATTCTTGTTCGTGGCGCAGACGAAGCGCACGTCGACAACCGCATCCTGCTGCTCGCTGCCGACTCGGCGGACGACCCCATCCTGCAGCACGCGCAAGAGCTTGGCCTGAATAGGGTGCGACATCTCGGTGAGTTCGTCGAGGAATAGCGTCCCGCCATTCGCCGTCTCGAGAAGACCCGGCTTGTCGCGATCGGCTCCCGTGAACGCACCCTTGCGGTGGCCGAACATTTCGGATTCGAGGAGCGGCTCAGGGAGCGCCGCGCAGTTAATCGGAACGAGCTTCCTGCTGGCCCGTCGGCTGTGCTTGTGGATGAACTGAGCGATGACCTCTTTGCCGGTGCCGCTTTCCCCGGTGATCATCACCGAGGCATCCGTCTGGGCCACTCGACGCGCCAGCTCGACCGCCCGCTGGAAGGAGGGCGCGGCACCGAGGAGCAACACTTTTTCACTATTGCTTACGTCGGCGATGAGGGATCGCTGCATCTCGCGCGTATCGCGAGCGGCGATGACGGCATGCGCGGCACGTCCGAGTAGCAAATCCAGATGCGTTGCCGAGAAGGGCTTCGGCAGATAGTCCCAGGCTCCGGCGCGGAGTGCTTCGATGCTCGAGCTGACCGTTGGATTACCCGTCATCATGATGACGAGCGTATCCTTATCGGTCGCGAGCGCGCCACGCAGGAGTGTCATCCCTGGCACTCCGCTCATGTACAGGTCGCAGAGCACGATATCGAAGCGACGGCGCTTGAGGAGCTCGAGGGCCTCGTCTCCCCGTCCGACGAAGCTGGCGTTGTATCGGCTCATCTGCAGCATGCTCGCGCAGCCCTCGCGCAGCGTGCGATCGTCGTCGATGACCAGTACCTGAATCGATTCTCTCAACTCGGGCGATATGTCGAACGACTGGCTTTCGGAGGCCGCCGCCGTCCGCCCTACGCGATCGTCAGAGCCAATGTGAGAGAAAGAAGCAGTAGCCATTCAGTCCTCCTTCGGTCCGAATCCGGTACTGGTTGGTGGTGCGAACGATCGCTTGTCGGTCTCCACCTGGTCATCGGCAGAGCCGTGTGATATTTGGGTCGATCTCGAGGGGCAGCAGGTACAGCGCTCGGGATGGTGGCGCCAGCGTGCGTTAGATCACATTCGGGCGCCCTCTTGTTAAGGCGGCCGAGCCGGGCTGTCAAGCACCAATTGATGGACCTTAGCCTCACTTGTGGCGCTCGCGTAGCAGCTCTACAAGAGGCTCTTGACAAGTTGCCCAGTGGCCGTGCGAGAGAAGTGTTGCCTCGATGCAACACACACACATTGTGTCCGACGATGACGCAACCCGGGGTAATCCCACGCGGTCCGCGCTGGGCTTGGATTGCATCGCCGTCGCTCGGTATCCCGCACAAGGGGAGAGCGCGAGCCGCGAATATTCCGACGCTCAGATGGATTCGGCGCTGCGCGGCATTGCTCTCGGTCGCGCCGCCTACAGCTGCCTAACGGTTGGATCCGGCGCCGGTATGACATAGCCACGACTCTGCCGCAAGGATGTCGTCGCTCTGTACAGCAACTCCATCGCGTCAACTGCCGAGGCAGCGAGATTCGTGACGCCCGCTACGGACGCCGAGAAGCGCAGTCGGTGCTCTGGCTCGGTGGTGTGTATGGACTCGAAGGAATCACGCAATCGTCTTACGATGCGCTCCGCGCCCTCCTCATCCGTGCCTGGCGCGATGATGGCGAACTCGTTAGGTCCGACACGACCGATCGCATCGGATATCCGAGCGCTGCATTGGCACACCTGACTAACGGTTTCGGCGAGAATCCGGTTGCTCGCGGCGGAATCGAATGCCGTATTCGAGGGATCTTGCTCGGTGCTGAATACGACGCATGCGATCGCATCGTTGCGCCGAATAGCCTCACCACCGAGTTCCCGGGCGCGACGCGCAAGTCCCCTCGCGTTGTAGAGACCCGTTTCTTCATCAACGAGCGTTTCCTCACGGATTCGATCCGCCGCGAGCTTTGCCTGGACGAACGCGTTGAGCTTCGGGAGCAGCACCTCTACGTCCAGTGGCTCGGCGCAAATGTCCCACGCGCCAGCAGCATACGCCTCGAGCTTCTCGCTGCGACTCACGGTTGCCGAGGACGTCAGGAGAATCGGCACATTGAGCGGAATATGCGGATCCTGACGCAATCGCCCACAAACCACCCGACCACCGAGATCGGGAAGCGCCATGTCGAGAATGATCGCGTCTGGCTGAGCTATGCGCGCCAACTCGAGCGCGCGCTGCGATGTGGTGACGCGGAGCGCCGCGTAGCCACGTGGCCCCAAGACGCTCTCGATCGATCTGGCTGACCACTCCTGGTCGTTGGCAATCAAGACCAGTGGAGGGCGTGATCGACGGTTCGGTGCGGACATGAGGGGTATCCGAAGGCGAATGCGACGTAATCGGGGCGACAAAGATCGCGGATCCGCATCGACCGCGTGACTCCTCTAAGCAGGAGCCGTGCATAGGCGAGCAATTGTTCGAAGTCGTTGCTCTATCTTTAGATGCCTGAGGATCCTCCCACAGCCGCGGGTCAGATCTGCCGCGTACGTGCTACAACTCGTCGGAATCGTGAGACGACTCTCAGGATTCCGGCCTCGCTGGCGTGAGGGCCCGCGTGCAGCCTGATTCTTCGAAAAACGCATGATGCCATCACAGCGACGCCCCTAAGTAAGAGGCGAGTCGAAGCAGATCCGCGAACACGCCAGCGGCCGTTACTTCTCGTCCTGCACCGGGACCCTGCACCACGAGCGGATTCTCGTTGTATCGACTCGTGCGGAACAGCACGATGTTGTCGGTGAGCTGGATCCTGGCAAAAGGATGTGACGTCGGATAGCTGCGAAGCGCCACGCTCGCCTTGCCGTCCCGCGCGACGCGCCCAACATACCGCAACACTTCTCCCCTTCCCTCGGCCTCGCACCGGAGTCGTTCCATCTCCGCATCATACTTGGGCAGCGCCGCGAGATAATCGGACACGGCACCACGCGTGAGCTCGTCCGGAACGAGACCCTCGAGGTTCACGTCCGAAAGCTCCGCCGTCATGCCGATCTCTCGCGCGAGAATGGTGATCTTCCGCGCGACATCCGCGCCTGACAGATCGTCGCGCGGATCGGGCTCGGTGTACCCGAGCTCACGTGCCTGCGCTACCAGCGACGAGAACGACCGCGTACCGTCGAAGCTGTTGAACAAGTACGAAAGCGTACCCGAAAGAATGCCCTCGATCTCGACAATCTCGTCGCCAGTCTGCACGAGGTCCCGCAACGTTTGAATGATCGGAAGGGCAGCTCCGACGGTCGTCTCGTAGAGATAATGCGCGCCGACGGTGCGGTTGGCCTCGCGAAGTCGCCGGTAGTAGCCCAGAGAGCTCGTATTGGCACGTTTGTTCGGCGTGATGACGTGAATGCCGCGTTCCAGCCAGCTACCATAGAGCTCCGCAACCCCCTGGCTCGCCGTACAGTCGATGAGCACCGCGTGCGGCAGTTGATCGTCGTATACGTGCGCGGCCAGCTTTGCGAGATCAGTCGCCTCCCCCCGACTCGATAATTCGAGACGCCAGTGTTCGAGATCGATGGGGTGGTCTGAGAGCAGCATGCGATTCGATGTCGCGATCGCCCGAACTCGAAGGTCGATGTCGAAGTCCTGTTTCAGACTTCGGAGTCGATGCGAGAGCTGGCGCAGCAGCGTACTCCCGATATTGCCGACGCCAACGAGGCCAATCGAGATCGCCTGCTTGGAGAGGTAGAATCCAGCGTGAGCTGCACGGAGCGCGCGCTGGGTATCGGTCCCGTCGACGGCGACCGATATGTTGCGCTCCGAGGAGCCCTGCGCGATTGCGCGAATGCTAACTCCCGCCTTGCCGAGTGAGCTGAAGAACTTCGCGGCGACGCCCGCCGTGCCAGCCATCCCCTCCCCGACCACCGCGAGGATGCTGCAGCCCCTGGTGACATCGACGCGACGAATCTGCCCGTGCATGCGTTCGGCGAAGAACGTCTTTTCGACCGTATTGCGCGCATGATCGGCCTGCGCCGCCGTCACGCCGAAGCAGATCGAGTTGCCGGAGCTTCCTTGCGAGATCATGAGTACCGACACGCCCTCGTCGCGCAACGCGCCAAACAATCGTTGCGCGATGCCGCGGAGACCGATCATTCCAATCCCTTCGATGTTGATGAGCGCAACATTCTCGATCGTCGCGAGTCCCTTGACCTTCTGGGTCGAGCCGGACGTCGCCTGGATGCGACTGCCGGGATGATGGGGATTGAAGGTGTTGCGAATGAAAATGGGGACGTTTCGCTCGACCGCGGTCGAGATTGTGCTCGGGTGAATTACCTTCGCGCCGAAATACGCGAGCTCGATCGCCTCTTCATATGAGAGTGTATCGAGAGTCACTGCCTCCGCGACGAGCCGGGGATTGGCGCTCATCACGCCATCGACGTCGGTCCAGATGTGAATCTCCTGCGCGTCGAAGAGTGAGCCGAAAATGGAGGCACTGAAGTCGCTGCCATTGCGGCCGAGGGTGGCCGCGAGACCATCCTCGGTGGAAGCGACGAATCCAGTGATCACAACAGTTTTCGGGAGGCGTCCGCGGTTGGCGACCCAGGCATTCGCACGAGCGCGAGACTCCGGCCACATGACATCCGCCGCGGTCTCCGTCCGCGCGACGGTCAACACATCTCGCGCGTCGAGCCAATCCACCTCTTCGTTCTCCTGACGGAGCAGCGCGGCGAGTATCTGCGCAGACCACACTTCACCGTAGCCCGATACGAGCTCGAGACCATTTCGGGAGTACCCATGGAGCACGGTCGTGACGTGCAGCACTTCCTCGATGATTGCTAGATCGCGCGTCATGATCTCGCACATTCGGCCGGCTTCATCCGCCGACAGAAGCTCAGCGATCGTCCGGCGGTGGCGCGCCGCGACATCTGCCATGATCTGCCGATAACCCAAGTCCTGCTTGCCAGCGACGTGAACCGCTCGCACGAGTTCATCGGTGATCCCAGCCATCGCGGACACCACCACCAACCGCTGAGCCTCGGGCCGCTCCCTTACGATATTCGCGACGTTTCGATAGCAGTCGGCGTCGGCGACGCTGGTGCCGCCGAATTTATGTACTACACACGTTGGGTTGTCCGCCGTCATGATCAGTCTCTGGAGGTCAGAAGCGGAATCTGCCCGCTCGAATTTGGTCGAACATCGTAGAGTCCAGCCGCACGTACGAGTCCCGTTCACGATCGTTCACGTACAGGACGTCTGCTGTCGTGCCGGGATTGAAGCCGGTGCTGACCAGCCCCTGCTTTGTCGGCTTGAAGGTTCCGGTCGATTCGATCGCGCTCACGAGGCGCACGAAGACGGGGCGCGCGTATTCCGGCAGCCTTTTGCTCAAATGCGATCGGAGTCCGGACAGATCGAGTTCACCGTCGGTGACCACGGCGACCATGCCAGCTCGCCCATCGTGCCCGGGTACTTCGACTCCGTACACCGTGGCGTCGCGGACTTCCGGCCACGCGCAGACCGCCTCGGCGACTTCGCCAGTCGCTACGTTCTCTCCCTTCCAGCGGAAGGTGTCGCCGATGCGATCGACGAAATAGAGGAAGCCGGCGCTATCGCGACGCATCAAATCTCCGCTGCGGAACCAGGCGTCGCCCTTTTTGAAGACGTCGCGCAAGATCTTGCGTTCGGATGCTGCAGGGTCGGTATACCCGTCGAAGCGACCCTCCGCCGAGCCATCGTGGGCAATTCTGCCTAACGCTTCACCGATTTCGTCAACGCCGCACCGATCGCAGAGACCGTCCTCGTTGCGAATGGGTTCTCCGGTGTGTGCGTTGCAGCGCACAAGGGCGACGGGAAAGCGGTGTACGAGAAAGGGCGGAATTCGGCCGATCGCGCCGGGCTTTCCCTCGCAATTATAGAGCGAGAAATTGGCCTCGGTGGCGGCGTAAAATTCGAGGATTCTCGGTATCCCGAAGCGCGACCGGAATGCCTCCCAGATGTCGGGACGTAGTCCATTTCCACAGGCGACACGAATGCGGTGATCACGCTCGCGTGCGTGCGTTGGGGCGCTGAGCAGGAACCGACACAACTCGCCAATGTACTGGAAGAGCGTGCAGTCCAAGTGAACGATGTCTTCCCAGAATGCACGCGACGAGAACTTCCTTCGCAAGACGACTGAGCCACCGTTCACCAGCAAGGCTCCGATTGCCACCACTCCGCCCACGCTGTGGTACATTGGAAGGCAGTTGTACATCCGATCGCTTTCAGTGGTGTCCAGCATACCGGCGAACCAGTAGCTCCACTGCAGCAACCGATGGTGGCTCACCTTGGCGGCTTTGGGCAAACCAGTAGTACCGGATGTGTAGATGTACAGCGCGCGATCGTGCGTGGTGGGCAGTGCGCATTCAGCAACCGTCAGTGGGGTCGACTCGAGATCGGTCAGCGCGACATCGACGCTCGACATACCCTTCACCGCACCGCCGCGCACCCAGCGACGCGCCGAGGGCTCGAGCATCGACTCAATGCCCGTGAGCGAAGGTGCGAGATCGGCGCCGAGCAGAATGCATTTCGGTGAGACGACCCGAATCGCGTGTGCCAGCGATTCGCCGACGAGATTCGTATTCACCAGCGCCGCTACCGCTCCGGTGCGGGTGATGCCGAGCCATGCCGCCAGATAGTCGGGGCAGTTCTGCATAACGAGGCACACGACCTCGCCGGGCGCAATGCCCTGTTGCAAGGTCCAGCGCGCGTAGCGATTCGCTCGCACCGAAAGCTCGCGATAGGTGAGCGTCTCATCCTCGCCCACGAGCGCGGGGTTGTCACCATACTTGTCCGCGAGCTGTCCCATCAGGATTGGCAGCGTCGTCTCAGGGTCGCGTGCGATCGGCGCAGTGAGCGCAAGCGCGCGCGCCCACGCCTTGTTCGGCGTGTCGCCAGCCAACGAGGGTTGCGTCATCACTGATGGCATTGCCGAATTGCGGAAATCATACGATGCTTCGCGTGGTTTACCGACTTCGCTGTCGCTGAGCCGAGAAATGTTTCTGAATCCGCTGGAGGATCATCGCGATGACTGACCGGCAGGCAACCGAACAACTGCTGCGCGACCTGTATGCGGCGCGCGTGAGCGGCGATGTGACAGCTGTCTACGAGAAATTCTCCCAGGATGCGCGGTTCCAGATCGCGGGCGCCAGTCACTCAACACCCGTTGCCGTCAGGGCCGTGGGCGCGGCTGAGTATCGGCCCTTGCTCGCTATCATGATCAAGACGTTCAAACTCAGCGACGAGCAGATCCTCTCCTTGCTGATCGATGGGACGAAAGCGGCCGTGCACTGGCGAGCGAAGATCTTCTCGCGTCTCACCGGAACTGCGGTGGTCACGGAGCTCGTCGACATGATCGAGATCCGCGATGGGCGAATCGGCTCGTATGTCGAATTTTTCGCTCCGCAGTAGGGGATCGCCTCGGGTGGCTGCCTGGCTCAGTGTTTCCCGCACTGCAGCACCAATCGACTCTACGACATTTCGCGCGAGCGGAATCGCACCAGCCATGCAATAGAAGTGGTGTATCATCCCCGCGTGACAGGTATGTCGAACGGGCACTCCTGCTTCTACGAGCCTTCGGGCATAGGCCTCGCCCTCGTCTCGCATCGGGTCGAACTCCGCGGTGTGAATGAGAGCTGGAGGTAGACCGACGAGCGACGGTGCGCGAAGAGGGGATATGCGTGGGTCGGTCTCGTCCGCATCGCCGCAGTAGGCGTCCTTGGCCCAAGCAAGCGTGCTGCGCTCGATGAAGTAACCTTGCGCAAACACTCGCCGCGACTCCGTCTCATCGGCGAGATCGGTTACTGGGCAGAGCAGGAGCTGCAAGGCGATTTGAGGCGCGCCCCTCTGCGCGCCCAGCTGACAGACGACGGCAGCCATTGTCCCCCCGGCTGAATCGCCCGCCACTACAAGTCGAGCGGAATCGATGCCGAATTTCACGGCATTTCTTGCAATCCATGTGGTGACCGACATCGCATCGTCAATTGCCGCCGGAAACGGATGCTCGGGCGCCAGTCGATACTCAACCGATATCACTCGACATCCGCTGGAATTCGCCAGTAGGCGGCAGAGACCGTCGTGCGTTGCAATGTCACAGAAGACACCCGTTCCGCCGTGGAAGTACACAATGCACGGGAGCGATCCGGGACCTGCCGCGGCAGGGGTATAGATTCGGAGCGCGATTGGCCCGTACGATCCCGGTGCGATCTGGTCTTCCACGGCCCCAACCCGCACGCCACGAGCGTCGGCGACCTCGGCGAGTCGCCGCATCGAACGTCGCAATGACTCTGCACTGGGCTGAACGGCGTTCTCGCTCCGCCCGGCCGAGATCATTTCGAGCAGACGCTTGGCATGGCGATCGAGCGGCATCAGTTCAGTCCCACTGGTGGCATCGTTAGGCTCCGGACAACGGTTCGCACTGTCAACTCTTGCGCAACGTCTCGACGAGACGACTGATGCTGGCGACCGATCGAAAGTTGGACGGCATGATGTTCCCTTCTGGCACCATTAGCTCGAACTCCTCCTCGACGGCGAGCACCAGGCTCACCATGTCTAGCGAGCTCAATCCGGCCAGGCGCAGATCCTCCTCCGGAGCGACGACTCGATCGATCGAGTGCTCGACGAGCAGGCGCCGAACCAGGCCGGCGATACGGTTCTCGACGGACTGCGCGTTCGCGTCAGACATGTGAATGCTTTGGGGGAACGCGCTGAGGCGCGCCGACATGCCCGCCGGTGCTCGGCGGTCGGATTCAGGGATGGCCGCGGTCAAGATAGATCGCTTCGGGATAGAGGCAAAGGGAGCTGGCGGCGTCGCCTGGTGCATCTGGCGCGCCAGCGTCGCCGACTCGCGCTCGGAAGCGATCTCCCTGGGAAGTGTTGAGCGCATGCTACAACTCACTGTTGCATTAGCGGGTCGTATCTGTGGATTCCGACGACACAATGCAGAGCCGCCGAACACACGCAACGTCATCAATTCATTGAACTTCGTTCCAAGTGTGGCCACCGATTCCGCACGAGAAACCGGCGATCCGGGTCGCGCCGACGGTCGGTCTGTGTCGTGCATGACCGGCTGCGGGATCGCTCACAGACCCTTTGTGCCATGTGCAACAACCGCGTTTCAACGATGCCACGGTCGCGAAGGCTTCCCCGTTCCACCTGCAAATAGGCGTTTGCACATGAACACCCTTGACGCGCAAGAGGCCGTGGCGCACACGCCCGCTACTCACCCGTGTGCCCGGGCACGATTTGTAGCGGCCGCCGCGGCCGAACATGCAACTGAAGTTGACCGTGATGCACGCTTCCCACACGAGACCTTTGCCGCCGCACGGCAGCATCGACTCCTCAGCATGCTCGTGCCGGTGGACCTGGGCGGCGATGGCGCTTCCGTCGCCGATGTCGTGGACGTCTGCTACATGCTCGGCGCGGCGTGCGCCTCGTCGGGGATGATCTTCGCGATGCATCAGATTCAGGTCGTCATCCTGCTTCGCCATGCGCGTTCCAGTCCGTGGCACGAGCAGTTGTTGCGACGGCTTTGTGATGAGCAGTTGCTCTTCGCTTCGTCGACGACCGAGAATCAGACGGGCGGGGCCGTCCGGTCCAGCGCGTGCGCCGTGGAGCGAGATGGGTCGCGGATGTCTCTGGTGAAGAACGGCACCGTGATGTCGTACGGGGCGGAAGCGGACGGCGTGTTCCTGACGGCACGTCGCACACCGGATTCACCACCTTCCGATCAGGTGCTCGTCGCCTTTGTGAAGGGCGATTACGAGCTCGAGAAGATCAAGGAATGGGACACGATGGGGATGCGTGGCACGTGCAGCACGGGCTACACGCTGCGCGGTTGCGGGAGTGTGGATCAGGTCATCCCTGAATCCTACGAACGCGTCCACCCCCAAAGCATGGTTCCCATAGCGCACCTGACTTGGAGCGCCGTGTGGTGCGGAGTAGCCGCTGGTGCGGTGGCGCGCGCTCGGCGCTTCGTAAGAAAAGGGGCGGCGCAGGGCACAGCGCAGTCGGCACCAGGCGCTTCGCATCTGACGCGAGCGATGATGTTGCTGCGCGCGCTGCGCGGCACCATCGCCTCGGCCGTGACAAGCTATGAAGCTGCCGTGAACGAGCCTGAACGGCTCGAGGCGATTGACTTCCAGTCCGGAATGAATCTGCTGAAAGTCAACTCCTCCGAGACGGCGATCGAAATCGTCATGCACGCGTTCCAGGCGTGCGGCCTTTCGGGTTACCGCAATGACGGAGAGTTCAGCGTCGCGCGTCAGCTTCGCGACGTGATGTCGTCATCCATCATGATTAACAACGAGCGCATTCTCGCAGGCGCAGCGACCTCGCTGCTGCTCTTCGACGTGCCTTCTCGCCTCCGAGACTGAGATGCCAACACAAGTATCTGCTGAACGCCTCGAGGCTATCACCTCGAGCATCCTCCAGCCGACCGCGGCCAACGGCGTACAGGGGCGCACGGGTGTCTTCGAGGAAGTGATCGCCGGGCTCACCGCGATGATCACGCGCCACCGACCTGACGGTGCTGAGGTACTACGCTTCCCGCCAGTCATGAGTCGCGCGTTGCTCGAGAAATCCGGCTACCTCAAGAGCTTTCCGCACTTGCTCGGCTGTGTGAGCTCGATGACGGGGACGGAATCGAAGATTCGCGCGCTGATCGAGGGCAAGGCATCTGGCCAGGAATGGGTCGATGCGCTTGCGGCAACGGATCTCGTCCTGACACCGGCGGCGTGCTACCAGGTCTATCCCATCATCGCCGCGCGCGGTGACGTGCCACAGACCGGGGTCATTGTCGATGTCGAGTCGTACTGCTTCCGTCGCGAGGCGTCATCTGAGCTTGGTCGCATGCAGGCGTTCCGCATGCGCGAATATGTCTGTATCGGCGCACCCGAGACAGCGCTCGCCTTTCGTGAGAGTTGGAAGGCGAAGGCCGAGCAGATGGCGAACCAGCTCGGCGTCCCCTTCACGCTCGCTCCGGCCAGCGACCCGTTCTTCGGACGCGCTGGCAAACTGATGGCCGTGAATCAGGTTGAGCAAGCGCTCAAGTTCGAGCTGCTCATACCGGTGAACTCGGAGGAAGCACCGACGGCGTGCATGAGCTTTAACTATCACCAGGATCACTTCGGAACCACTTGGGGCCTTCGCACCGACGATGGCGCCGTGGCGCACACGGCGTGCTCCGCCTTCGGCCTCGATCGTTTGACGATCGCCTTGTTCGCGACGCACGGACTCGATCTCGAGGCGTGGCCCGGTCACGTCCGCGAAGCACTCTCGCTCTAATGCGTCCGGAAACGATCGCGCTTCACCACGGCTATACAGCTGACGGACGGGCATCGACGACGGCGGTGCCCATCTACCAGTCGGCGGCGTATGAATTCGAGAGCGCCGACCATGCGGCTGCGCTCTTCAACCTGGAAGTAGACGGCTATCGCTACTCGCGCATCAGCAATCCGACGAATGACGTCCTCGAGCGTCGCGTCGCGGCGATGGAGGGCGGACTCCAGGCGCTGAGCGTCAGCTCGGGCCAGGCAGCCCTGCACTTCGCGACGCTTAATGTGACGTCGCCCGGTACCAACATCGTCTCCGTGCCGCAGCTTTACGGCACGACCTACACGTTATTCGCGCACCTGCTTCCCAAAATGGGAGTCACGGTTCGCTTTGCGGCGAACGACACGCCAGCAGCCATCCACGCGCTCATCGATGCGGACACCCGCGCGGTCTATTGCGAGAGCGTGGGCAACCCAGCCGGGAACGTCTGCGATATCGAGGCGCTGGCGAGCGTCGCGCACGCTCAGGGCATCCCGCTGATCGTCGACAACACGGTACCGACGCCGATTCTCTCGCGTCCAATTCAGTTCGGTGCCGACATCGTCGTTCACTCGCTCACGAAGTTCATGGGCGGTCACGGGACCACGATGGGCGGCATCATCGTGGATTCAGGAAAGTTTCCGTGGGCGGAGCACGCGTCGCGGTTCCCGATGTTCACGGAGCCGGATGCATCGTACCACGATCTCGTCTACACCGATCACTTCGGCGACGCGGCATACATCGGACGCTGCCGCAGCGTGTATCAACGTACGCTTGGCTCGGTCCTCTCGCCGCTCAATGCGTTTTTGCTGTTGCAGGGCATCGAATCCGTAGCGGTCCGCATGGACCGGCACGTCGAGAACGCGCGCAAAGTCGCCGAGTTTCTGCGAGATGACTCGCGAGTCGAGTGGATCAACTATACGGGCTTCCCCGATAGCCCGTACTATGGCCTCACACAGAAGTATCTCGGCGGTCGTGCCTGCTCGATCATGACATTCGGGATCCGGGGAGGCCTAACGGCTGGCGCGCACTTCTACGATGCGCTTTCGCTGATCAAGCGAGTGGTAAACCTCGGTGATTCGAAGTCGCTCGCGTGTCATCCGGCGTCCACTACGCATCGCCAGATGACGTCAGCGGAGCAGCTCAAGGCGGGTGTCACGCCGGAGATGATCCGGCTGAGCATCGGAATCGAGCATATCGACGACATTCTCGTCGATCTGGACCGGGCACTCGACGCCGCCTTCCCGGCGCGCGTCAGCAGTTACATCGGCAATTCACATCTGTCCCGGCCAACAGCGGCGCAGGTGGCCATCGAATGAACGGGCCATTGTACTCCCCGACACGCGGGCGAGTGGCGCACGCACGAACTGGACGTGAGCCGCTCGTGATCGGCTTGATCAACAACATGCCGGATGGGGCGCTGCAGAGTACCGAGCAGCAGTTCAGTGACTTGCTCGCGCGTGCCGGCGCTGGCTACAACGTCCGATTGCGTGTGTTTTCGTTTCCCGAGTTGGTTCGCGGCGAAGCTGGGCGGCGGTACGTCGAGGAGCGGTACGAGTCGATCGATGCGCTCTGGTCAGGCGAGTTCGATGGGCTCATCGTTACCGGTGCCGAGCCACGGACCGCGACGCTGCCAGAGGAAGTGTACTGGCCATCACTCACGCGACTCCTCGATTGGGCGATCGATTCGGAAACGCCGACAATCTGGTCCTGCCTCGCTGCCCACGCCGCCGTTCTCTACCTCAGTGGGATTGCACGACGACGACTCCCCCAGAAAATCTCCGGGCTATTCCGGTGTGAGAAGACGAGTAACGACGCGCTAGTCGCGGATCTGCCTACATCGTGGCGGATTCCTCACTCGCGACTCAACACAGTGGATGCCGAGCAGCTTGCGGCCGCCGGATACGAGATTGTCTCCTTCTCCGACGAAGCGGGCCCGGACACCTTCGTCCTTCAGAGGGGTGCCCCGTTTGTGTTTTTTCAGGGACATCCGGAGTACGACGCCGGTGCCCTCTTCCGCGAGTATCGGCGCGACGTTGGTCGCTATCTCGCTGGAACCATGGAGACGTATCCGGAGATGCCGACCGGATACTTCGATGACCAGACCGCGAGGGCATTCGCGGCGTTTCGCAATCTCGCCGAGCGCGAGCGCACGCGTGAGTTGCTGGAAGGATTTCCAGGGCGTGACGCACGAGCCATTCCGCCGCACCTCTGGCTCGACCCAGCCGTTCGCCTCTATTCGAATTGGCTCTCTGCTCTCGGAACGGAGTGTCGATCGGAAGCGGCCACGGTAGCTGGCGCAGCGGTGCTACGCGGCAATTAAGACAAACTCGCGATGCACTCTCCTGACGACTTGATGCCGCCGGTCTCGGTGCTCTTTCCGCCACGCGCGGAGCGCGTGCAGTGGGACGATTATCTGACCCGCGAGCTATTGTGCGCGAGTGAGCGCGTCGCCGATGGATCCGTTGTACCGACGCTCGACATGGCGAGGCTACGCTCGGAGCTGGCTGAATTTGACTTCGCCACTCCGCGCGCGCTCGACGAGCTGCTGCCGTGGACGATCGCGCAACTCGAGCACGGCGTCGTCCACATGACGAATCCTCGTTACTTCGGCTTGTTCAATCCAGCACCGAGCTTCCCCGCTCTCTGCGGTGACCGCATAACGGGCGTATTCAACCCGCAGCTCGCCACCGCGACGACCTCACCCGCGGCCGTCGAGATCGAGTCGCACGTGATTTCGGCAATCGCGCGACGGGTTGGCTTGCCACCCGAGGCGACGGGACACTTCACTTCGGGCGGCTCCGAAGCGAACTACACAGCCGTCCTGTGCGCACTCACGCACGCCAACGATCGATTCGCTCTCGATGGTGCGCGATGCTTCCGTGGTCAACCGGTATTCTACATCTCGCGCGAGAGTCATCTCGCTTGGGTGAAGATCGGCCATCAAGCAGGAATCGGTCGCTCCGCCGTGCGGCAGGTACCAACCGACGGGACGGGCCGGATGGACGTGGTCGCCCTCGAGCGCATGCTCACCGAGGACACGGCGCGCGGCTGCGTGCCCGTTTTGATCGTTGCGACTGCCGGGACCACCAACGCCGGCATGATCGATCCAATCGAACGCTGTGCGGAGCTCGCGCGGGCGCACGGCTTGTGGCTGCACGTGGACGCGGCGTGGGGCGGCGCAGTCATCGCGTCCCAGCGTCTGCGCGGCGTGCTCTCCGGCATCGAGCGCGCTGATTCCGTCACGATCGACGCGCACAAGTGGTTCGCGACCACGATGGGGTGCGGAATGTTCATCACGCGCGATCCGCTGATTCTCTCCAGGACGTTCCAGGTGTCGACAGGGTTCATGCCGTCGAACACGGCGACTGTCGATCCCTATGTCACGACCGCCCAGTGGTCGCGACGGTTTCTCGGCGTGCGCTTGTTCCTTTCGCTCGCGGCGGCCGGCTGGAACGGTTATGCGCAACATGTCGAACGCTCGGCCGATCTGATTGCACGGCTGCGCGCGCTGCTCGTGGAGCGTGAGTGGCGCATCGTCAACGACTCGCCGCTGGCGCTTCTGTGTGTCGAGCCTCCAGCTGACGGCCCGGATGCGCGCACGATTGGCGCACACGTGCTCGCGTCCGGCCGAGCTTGGATTGCCGTAGCCAAGTATGAGGGCCGAGACGTGCTTCGCATCTGCCTGACGCACGGGGAGGCGACCATCGATGACATTCGCGAGCTCGTCGACGCGCTCACTGACGCTTGCCGTAGCCCGCAAAGCCTAACGGCGGCATCCGCTTGACCACCTGATTCACCATTTCACCCGCATTGCCGAGGATCTTTCGATGGCCGCCAGTATCCGCACAACGATCATTTCACAATTCGAACAGGTCGCCGCCGAGCAGCGCCACAAGCTGGCCTCTCTCACGGATGAACGTCCGCTCATGGAATCGGGTCTCGACTCGCTCGCGTTTGCGATCGTCGTTGCCCGACTCGAAGACTCACTCGGGATCGATCCCTTCAGCGCATCCGAAGAACTTCAGTTCCCGGTGACGTTCGGAGATTTCATCCACATGTATGAAAAGATGTACGAGAATGCCACGACGTAGGACGGCATCACTCTGGGAATCGCTTGCCAGGGCCGGCCTCGAGAGAGGCCGGTCCTTATGCGCGACTGATACCTCCATCACACTCGCGGAGCTCGAGTCGGGCTCCGCCCTCGGCAATCGACTGTCCGAACTTCGCGACCGGTCGGTGCTGGTCTCCACTTCGGACCAACTGGCGGCGGCGCTCGCGCTGATTGAGCTCGACGGCATCGCACGACGGCTCGTGCTGTGCCCGTCGGATTTTGATCGCGCACATCTGCCCTATGTGCTCGCGACGGCGGAAATCGACGCGATTGTCACCGACACCCCCGCCGAGCTGAGTGGCTTCGGCGTCGCCTGTGTGATGCCATGTCATCGAGCGGTGCACCGGCAGGCGGTCGACCGCTCCGCGCGGCACGACACCGAGTGGATTCTCTTCACGTCGGGGACAACAGGCGTGCCGAAGATGGTGGTGCACACCCTGGCGACGCTCACGGGCGCGATCAAGCCGGCGGGGAGCCTCGCTGGGCCGGTGGTCTGGGCGACGTTCTATGACATTCGTCGGTACGGCGGCCTCCAGATCTTCCTCCGCGCGCTCATCGGCGGCGGATCGCTCCTGCTCTCCGATGCCGGTGAACCAGTCAGCGCATTTCTAGCCCGCGCGACGGAGCACGGTGTCACCCACATTACGGGCACTCCGACTCACTGGCGACGCGCGCTGATGAGCCCCGCGGCGCGGGCTCTCTCGCCCGAGTACGCCCGACTCTCCGGAGAGATTGCTGACCAAGCGGTGATCGATCATCTCCAGTCAACATTTCCCGAGGCGAAGGTGGCACACGCGTTCGCATCGACCGAGGCGGGCGTTGCGTTCGAGGTGACAGACGGCCAGGCCGGTTTTCCATCGAGCTTCCTTGCGCGCGACGGCGACGACGTCGACTTGAAGGTCCAAGACGACACGTTGCGCATCCGGTCATCACGCACGGCGCTTCGCTATCTCGGCGATGGAAGTGAATCGCTCCTCGATGCGGAAGGATTCGTCGACACCGGCGACGTGCTCGAGCGGCGCGGCGAGCGCTATCACTTCGCGGGCCGCCGTGGTGGGATCATCAACGTCGGCGGCCTCAAGATCCATCCGGAGGAAGTCGAGGCGGTGATCAATCGGCACCCGAACGTGCGCATGTCGCTAGTGACGGCGCGAAAGAATCCGATCACCGGTGCGATAGTTGCCGCTGAGGTGGTGCTCGCGTTGGGCGCCGAGCCATGCATCGACGCGCTGACGGTCGAAAGGACGAAAGCGGAGATTCTCGAGACCTGTCGCAGTGCACTCGCCGCGCACAAGGTGCCGGCGTCCATCCGGATCGTTAATGCGCTGGCGGTGACGCCTTCCGGAAAGCTGGGACGGCGGAATGCCTAATGTCGTCGTCACCGGCGGCAGCCGCGGACTCGGGCTCGGGATCGCGAAGACACTCCGGTCCGCCGGGCATGACGTGATTGCGGTGGCCCGGCGCGAGAGTGAAGCGCTCACCGAAGCGATGAACACTTCTTCGCCCAGCGGTGGCTCCATTCGGTTCGTGCCGTTCGACCTTGGATGCATCGGCCAGCTTCCAGATCTTGTCAAGGAGATCAGGGCCGCGTACGGACCGATCTTCGGCTTGGTCAACAATGCCGGTATCGGAACGAGCGGCGTATTGGCCACGATGCGCGACGCGGACATCGAATCGCTGATCCGAATCAATACCCTGTCGCCGCTGGTGCTCACGAAGTACGTCGTGCGGTCGATGATGACGGGCCAGGGCGGCCGCATCGTCAACGTTTCGTCCATTGTTGCCTCCACCGGCTACTCGGGACTCTCGGTATACAGCTGCACGAAAGCCGCGCTCATCGGATTCACACGTTCGCTCGCACGCGAAGTCGGTGCGCTGGGAATCACTGTGAATGCCGTGGCGCCCGGTTTCGTCAGTACCGAAATGACAGGAGGGCTCGGCGAGCAGGCGCGGGAAAAGATTGCGCGACGAAGTGCGCTGCGACGGATGCCGGAAGTCGATGACATCGCGAACGCCGTTGAATTCCTGCTCAGCGACAAAGCGAAAAATATCACCGGCACCACGCTGACTGTGGATGCCGGCAACACCGCTTGATGTGAGGGCAATGATGGACTCCGACACATTTCGACGACTCCGCGGCCGCTTCGCGTCCAGTATCGCGATCATCACCGCGCGAGATGGTGAGCAGGATCTGGGGATGACGGTGAGCGCTTTTTGCTCCGTCAGCCTGTCCCCGCCAACGGTGCTGGTCTGCGTCGACCGCCAAGCCTCGATGCATGATCTACTGCTCAGCCATCCTAAGCTCGGACTCAGCATCGTCGCGGCCGATCACGAAGCCCATTCGCGCCGTTTCGCCGACAGAGGTGAGAGGCAGCGCTTCGAGGGAATTCCCTTCACGCGCGGTGAGAGCGACGTGATGCTGCTCGACAACGCGCTCGCACAAATCGAATGCCAGCTCACGGAGCACGTCGAGGCCGGAGACCACACAATTTTTATTGCCCGCGTTGACCGCGGCACGTGTGGTGAGGGGCGCCCACTCCTGTATTATCGGGGTAATTACGCGCAACTCGCGGGATGACGGCACCGACGCGTGCGGGGCGAGCATCGCGCGTACTCACCCGTCTCCGCCGAACCGCAAGACTGTGGCAGCGGCTCGACACGTCTACGCTCCGGAAGTTGCTAGCGGCTTGCGGCGTTTGAGGTTGGCATAGGGGCGAGAACTTGCATTCACGCGCCGCATCCGCGGGCCGGCTATGCCACACTGCCGATCCTGCCAATCGCTTCAGCCATCTGACATGCGCACCATACTTCCGGCCACAACGGGAGAAATGCCGATCGATCGCGGGCTGGTCGCTTCCGGGGCGCGCCATCCCGGGCCGCCTAGCGCAGTAACGCTCAAGCGCCTCCAGCGCTACTTCGGAGCGGTCAAGCAATACAAGTGGATGATCCTGGCGATTGTAGGCGCCGCGATTGGTGCCGGCCTGCTCGCCACGCGCTTTGTCCCGCCGTCGTACGAGGTGAACGCGACGCTGTGGATCTCGGCCGAAACCGCGCGACGTCAGGACCGGGGACCGATTCGCGGCCAGGAGCTCGTTGCCGCGTCGGGTTGGGTCGAGCTGCTTCGCAGTGTCGCGCTGTCCGAGAGCATTGTGCGGCAACTCGGGCTTTATCTGAAGCCTTCTGAGGCCAACGACTCCCTGCCATTCATCGGTTTTGGCATAAAAGACCACGTGGTGCCGGGCCTATACACGTTGCGAGTCGACGGTGACGGTCAGAAGTACGCGCTGCTTCGGAAGAAGGAGCTGGTCGAGCGTGGGGTGGTAGGCGACTCGGTCGGCCGAAGCGTCGGTTTCTTGTGGCAGCCCAAAGCGCTCACCGCCGGCAAGGAACATGATTTCTCTATCGTCGAGCCTCATGAAGCGGCTGTCACGTTGCTGAACGCGTTGAATGCATCGCTGCCTGACGGCAGCAGCTTCCTACGAGTCTCGCTGACCGGAAAGGATCGTCCAATCCTGCTGGCGACGATCGTCAATCGATGGCTCGAAGCGTACATTCGCATGACTGGGCAGCTCAAACGGCGAAACCTGACGGAGTTCGTAGGTATTCTCGACGGTCAGCTCAATCTCGCCGAAGCACGGCTGCGCGGTGCCGAAAGCGCCCTCGAAAACTTCCGGGTTCAGACGATCACGTTGCCGCAGGAAGGCGGTCCCGTTGCTGCTGGCGTCGAACAAACGCGGGATCCTGTCTTTCAGGATTACTTCAAGACGAAACTCGAGTACGAGAGCGTTCATCGGGACCGCGAGGCGCTCGAGCACATCTTGCGGGATGCGCCGAGTGCGGGGGTCGATCCAGAGATGCTCTTCGCGGTGCCCGCAGTGGTCGTGGGCAACGAGCGATTGAAAGCGGCCATCGGGGAGCTTGCTACGAAAGAAGCGCAACTGCGCACCGCGCGGCTTACCTACACCGACAAATACAAGGGAGTCCAGGATCTCGAACGCGCGACGGGCATTCTGCGACAGCAGACGATTCCTGACATCGCGCGCGCGTCTCTCGAGGAATTCAAGCTGAGGGAGGCACAGCTGGCTTCACGAATCGACGGCGCGTCCACCGAGCTCCGACGCATTCCCTCGCGCACGATCGAGGAGATGCGACTACGTCGCGAGGTCGCCGTCGCGGAAAACCTCTACACGACGTTGTTGACTCGTTATGGCGAGGCAAAGCTCACGGAGGCTAGTGAGACACCGGACGTCGCCGTGCTGGATTCGGCTGTCGCCCCCAATCGCCCAACGCGCAACACGGCTCCGAAGCTGATGTTGCTCGCGGTGCTCGGCGGGCTTGGCTTCGCCATCGCCCTTGTGATAGTGCTCGACATGGTCGATGCCCGGTTCCGTTATCCGGAGCAGGCGACGGATGAGTTAGGCCTTGATATCGTCGGCTTCATGCCGCGCCTGACACAAAATCGAAATCGATCCATCGATCCCCTCCTCGCTGCGCAGCTCACCGAGGGAATTCGCTGTATACGAGTTGGGCTTCGCTCTACCACGCCTGATGGCGCGCCCCTGATGCTCACCATCTCGAGCCCCTGCTCGGGCGACGGCAAGTCACTGCTCGCCGCCAACTTGGCGGTGTCCTTTGCAGAAGCTGGCTATAAAACGCTGCTCATCGATGGCGACGTGCGCCGTGGTGCGCTCGCGTCCACCTTCAATGTGCGTGCGAGTCCCGGCTTGATGGAGTACCTGCGCGCTCCAGAGCTATCGCTGAGGGACATCGTTCATCCCACGCTGCATCCGAACCTTGTTTTGATACCAAGCGGTGCGCGCTCGCGACGCGGCGTCGAGTTGCTGGCGTCGGAGCAACTGCGCCGACTCATTGTGTCCGCGCCCGAACAGTTTGACGTCGTGCTTGTCGATACGCCGCCACTCGGAGTTGGTGTGGATGCGTTCGCGATGGGGATTGCGACAGGCAGCATGTTGCTCGTCCTGCGTACGGGAAAAACGAACCGTAAACTCGCGGAGGCGAAGCTGGAATTCGCCGACCGACTTCCCATTCGGATGCTCGGCGCCGTATTGAATGACGTGCGCGCGCAGGGGATCTACGAGTACTACTCATACACGCCGCGCTTCAGTGAGCCGATCGGTGAACGGATAGGCATTGTCGATGAAGGAACGGTGAGAGCCCGGGCGTGAGCGACACGTCGGTGCCGAGCGCTCCGTGAGATATTGCTCATCCCGGCCGTTCGAGGCCCCTGTGGCGCCCTGTGCCAGGGGCTGTGGCTAGCACACCACAACTGGGCACGCAAAACCCTGCACCGGGGTCGCGGCCCCGGCACCGATCCACTTGTGCTGTAACAGGTTAGCGATTGAAAGCTGAAGGGGCCGCCGACGGCGCGCTGACTGCAAGTCGGCCGGGATATGAATGCTCCTCATCGCAGACCCAGAGCACGTTCGGCGCGAATTCTTGCCGCTCTCGTTCTCATCTCGGTGCTATCCCGCCCCTCGGGCGCGCAGCAGTCGGATCTTCTCGCTTCGGCGAGCTTGGAAGGGGCAACCCGCGCAGATCTCCAGCGCGTGATTGCGCGCGCTGAAAGTCTGTCGGCCCTGCCCGGGACGTCGGTGAGTGAACGGAATCAGTTGAATAGCAGTGCCGCACGGGCGAAAAGCCGGCTGGAGATCGGCGATTTCGATGTCGGCGATCGCATCGCCATCTATGTACAGGACCAGCCGACACTCTGCGACACCTTCGCCATTCGGACGGGAAGGCACCTGCTGCTGCCGAACATGGAAGAGCTGGATCTCACTGGTGTGCTGCGAACAGAGTTGCAGGACCATCTGCGGAGCCGCATCAGCCAGTATTTGCGAGAGCCAGTGGTCCGCGCGACGCCACTCGTTCGATTGTCGGTCCTGGGCTCGGTCGTGCACCCCGGTTATTACGTCCTCGCCGCCGATTTGCCGGTGGCTGAGCTCATCATGCGGGCTGGGGGACCAAATCCCGATGGGGACCTTGCCAAGGTGCAATTGCGACGCGCGGGAGCAGTCCTGAGCTCAAGCACGGAGGCCGGTCCGGCAATCGCCGGCGGCGCGACCATCGATCAGTTGAGCCTTCGCTCGGGGGACGAAGTGTTTGTCGGTGAACGGCGAAGGGTCGGAGCGATCAGCATGATCCAGGTGGTCAGCGGGCTCGCCGGCGTCGCCGTGGCCCTGTTCGCGATGCAGAACAGTCGGCACCGTTAGGCAGCCTTCGCACTGGAGCCCGCATTATGGATACTCAGTTCTCTTCGGAGGCGGCGGTGTTGCCGTCGGTGGCCGGGCCGATGTACGACAACGCGGTGCTGGGCGCCAGCTCGCCGGTGCTCGCGTCCCCACACGGCGAGGCCGTCTACGTGGACTTCCTGCCGCGCGAGCGAGATGAACGATTGAACCGCGTGTTCAACATCATCGTCGCCGGCGTGGCGCTGCTCGTGTTGTCGCCGCTCTTGATAGTTGTTGCGCTCGCGGTGCGCTTCACGTCTCCCGGCCCGGTGTTCTATCGACAATCGCGCATCGGCCACGATCGTCGACGACCACGTCCTGGCGACGCGGCTCCAGTGTACGATCGAAGAGCGTGCAACCTCGGCGGTCGCCCATTCAGCATCCTGAAGTTCCGGACGATGACCGTAAATGCCGAAGGCCGCTGTGGCGTGGTATGGGCTCAGAAGCACGACCCTCGCGTGACAGCACTGGGCCGCCTGCTGCGAAAAACACGGCTTGACGAGGTTCCGCAGTTGCTCAATGTGCTCCGCGATGACATGAACATCGTTGGCCCGCGTCCGGAACGGCCGAGCATTTTCGCGCGTCTTCGACGTGACATTCGCGAGTACGCCCTCCGGCAGCGGGCGAAGCCGGGGATCACAGGCCTGGCACAGATCAATCACTCCTACGACGCGTCGGTGGACGACGTTCGCGTAAAGGTGCGATACGACCTGGAGTACTTGCGCCGCCAGTCGCTGATCGAGGACATGCGGATCATGCTCCTGACACTTCCGGTCATCGTCTTCCGAAAGGGAGGCTGGTGACGTGGCAATGCGCGCCAGCGCGCCGCTGACGACGTTAGGCGCGGCTGAGAAGAGCGAGCATCGTATCGCGGCGACGCACATGCTGGCACGGGCCGATGGTAGACGGCCGATTCGGGTCGCCCACTGCGTCTCGACCATGCGGGTTGGCGGTACCGAGTTGAATGCCGCGCGCACCATCGATCGACTCGACCGCACACGCTTCGAGCCGATCGTGTTGACGCTCGAGGAGAGCGGGCCGCTCTTTGCACGGTACCGGGACGCGAACGTGCCGGTCGTGACGTTCCCGCTCTCGAACCTGTACGGGCCGGCGGCGGTCCGACAGGCGCTTCGGCTCGCGCGGTTTCTCCGTGATGCGCGTGTGGACATCGTTCATGCCCACGACCTCTACGCCAACATGTTCGTTGCCCTACCCGCTCGCTTGGCGGGCGTGAAGGCACTCCTCATGAGTCGGCGATGGTGGCAGACGTTTCCGCAGACGAAACATCGCATCGCCAATCGGTTCGCGTACAAGGTCGCTCATCGCGTTCTCGCCAATAGCCCATCGGTTGCGCGCTCGCTCGTGGCGAGCGACGGTGTGTCGCCAGATCGCATCACGGTGGTCCCCAACTTTGTTGACGAAGCGGCGTTTGTAGCGCCGTCGCAGTCGCGCCACCCGCTGCTGGATGAGCTCGGGATCCCTCGCGGCGCGCCGGTCGTTGGCATCGTAGCCCGACTCGATCCGATCAAGGAACACGAAACGCTCCTACGCGCCGCGGCGATCCTGACAGCGACATGGCCGTCACTTCACATCGTCATCGTCGGCGACGGTGAGAATCGACTGTCGCTAGAACGACTCTGTGGTGTGCTCGGTCTGCGCCATCGTGTGCATTTCGCCGGCTATCGGTCGAACGCACCGAATCTCAATCACGCGTTCGACATCGCCGTGCTATGCTCGAGGAGCGAAGGGTTTCCGAACACTCTCGTGGAGGCAATGGCTGCGGGCAGGCCCGTCGTCGCCAGCAACGTCGGCGGCAACGCTGACGCGGTGACACACGGAGAAACCGGGTTCCTCGTGGCCGCGGGCGATGCCCCCGCGTTTGCGCGAGCACTCGACGTTCTCCTGGCAGATCCACTGCTTGCGCATCGGTTGGGCGATGCCGGCCGTCGACGTGCACGTGCCGAATTCAATGCGACAGTGGCGCTGTCGCGTCTCGAGGCGCTCTACGATTCCCTCGTTGGTCATTCCGCGCGATGCAATACCTAGAGCGTGGAATGCCCGGCTGGCGCTCGGCGCGAAGTGGCGCGCCGCTGCCTCGAACACGGCTCTGGACGATCGTCTCCGCGAGCGACGGTGACATGGTGAGCTGGACGCCGCCATTCATCGCGCTGCTGCTTTTCATCTTCACGACGACCTCCTACCGCTTCAGCCTGGGCATGCCGGTGATGGCTGTTGGCGTGCTCGGACTGTTCCTGCAGCGCGAGTCCATTCGTGTGCCATTTCCGCTTGTGGCGTTCGCGGCGTTCCTCCTGTGGTCATACGTCTCTATGACGCATTGGATGTTTCGCGAAGTCACGTTCGACCACCTGACGGAACTGGACAAGGTCTGGCTCGTTGCCTTGGTCACGGCCAACGCGCTGCGCACGCGCCGGCAGATCCGCCTGTTCATGCTCGTTTTCCTTTTCACGTTTGCGCTCTTTCCAATTCGCGGCGCCCTCGTGAACTCCGTCGTATATCATGAGGTTCGCACGGCGTGGTTCGGAGTGTTCGGCAATCCGAATGACCTCGCGGCGATGGTGCTCCTTCAGATCTCGATGCTCCTCGGCCTGCTGTCGACGGAGCGTCAGCGCATCGTTCGCATCGCGGCGATGATCGGGTTGGTGATCTTCCCGATCGTCATGTTCCTCACGCAGTCTCGCGGCGCGCTGCTCGCCGCCGGCACGTTCGTCCTTTTGATGCTGGCGAAATCTCGCCGGCGCGTACAGCTGGTGCTCAAGTTCGCGCTCCTGGCTGCCCTCGTGATTCCACTGGCGCCAACGAGCGTCTGGGATCGTCTTGGCGGTCTGTCGAAAGTCACAACGACGCAGAACTTCGAGGACGTCGATCCCGAGGGTTCGGCGCGGAACCGCTACAACATCTGGCGAATCGCGTCGCACATCATTCGCGACCACCCTGCCACGGGTGTCGGTTCCGGAGCGTACCCCCTGGCCCACGAGATCTACTCGGTTCACGATGGCTTCGATGTGCGTGATCAAGGGCGCCGCGACACCCATAGCACCTATCTCAATATTCTCGCCGAGAATGGCGCACCCGGCCTTCTGCTCTTTCTCCTCGTCCTGGCGTCGACGGTGTGGGACGCGGAACGCGTTAGGCGCCGCTGTCGCCACGTGATCCCACAAAGCGCCGACCAGCTTGCGTTACTGCAATGCGGGATTGTGTCCTTTCTCTTCGCCGGGCTGTTCGGGTCGTTCGGGTATATGACCTTTCTCTACGTCCAGCTCATGCTCCTGTGGTGTACCGCGCGCGCCTGTGAGCGAGAGTTGGCGATGGCGCTTCCGACCGCGCCGCACGCTGGGCGCGTCATTCCGCACCGTTCACGTCGGCTCCTCTTGCCTGAGTCGCTACGGTGGGAGGGACGTTCCTGATGTGTGGCATTGCCGGCTTTGCGCGAGCAGGACTTGCGTCGCCCCGTGGCCCACTCGAGCTGCAGGCGATGTGCGATGCGATTGCCCATCGCGGCCCCGACGATGAGGGTTTGTTTAACGTGCCGGGGATCGGCCTCGGGATGCGTCGGCTCAGCATCATTGACGTTGCGGGCGGACGACAGCCGATCGCGAACGAGGACGGCAGCGCCCACATCGTGTTCAACGGCGAGATCTACAATCATCGTGCGTTGCGACACTCGCTGGTGGCGAATGGTCATCGATTCGGAAGTGGCAGCGACACAGAAGCCATCATTCATCTCTACGAAGAGCGTGGCGCGGCCGTCGTCGACTCGTTGCGGGGCATGTTCGCGTTCGCACTCTGGGATAGCCGGCGCCAGGAGCTGCTCCTCGCGCGCGACCGTCTGGGGATCAAGCCGCTCTACTATTGGCAACACGAAGACGGCAGCATCTACTTCTGCTCCGAACTTCGCTCCTTCCTCGCGTTGAGCACCTTCTCACCGTTGATCGATCGCGAGGCAGTCGCCTGGTACCTCGCCCTCGGCTACGTGCCGGATCCGCTGTCGATCTTCGTCGACGTGAAGAAGCTGCCGCCAGGGCACACACTCGTCTGGAGGCCCGACGGCAAATCGGAGGTGCGGCAGTATTGGTCGGCCACTCGTGAGGAGAATGCGACCCTCGATGAGACAACGGCCATCGCCGAGTGCCGCCGGCTCATCATCGACGCCGTCTCGCATCACCTCGAGTCCGAGGTGCCGCTCGGTGCTTTTCTGTCGGGCGGCCTGGACTCCTCCGCTGTCGTCGCGGCCATGTCGCGCGAGCTCACGCAACCCGTGCGCACGTTCTCGATCGGCTTCGAGGACCCCGCGTACAACGAGGCGCCGCATGCCGCGGCCGTCGCGCGCGAGCTCGGGGCGAGACATACAGAGCTGATCGTGCGTCCCGAGGTCGACGCGCTGGTTGACGATGTCGTGCGCAGCTATGACGAGCCGTTCGCGGATTCATCAGCAATCCCAACGTACCTCGTCTCGCACCTCGCGCGTCAACACGTCACGGTCGCCCTCTCTGGCGATGGAGGCGATGAGCTGTTCGGAGGCTACACACGTTTTGGCGAGCTTCTGCAGCGCCGAGTGATGTCGGGTAATGTCAGGCACGGCATCCGCGCTCTCGGGCGCTTCTTGCCGCACGCCACGCCGGGACGCAACAGGCTGCTCGATCTGGGACGCACACGGCGCGGCCGCTACGCGGCGACGGTGGCGCAGCCGCTCGCGCCGTCAGAAGGAGGGATCGCCCTTCCCGATCTCGTGCACCGGCTGGGTCCCTTCGAGGCACTTCTCGATCGCTGGTTCGACCAGGCCGCGAGCCGCGACTTCGCGTCACAGATGATGCTCGTCGACCTAACGAGCTACCTCCCCGGCGACATCCTCACCAAAGTCGACCGCGCCAGCATGTCGGCCTCGCTCGAAGCGCGGGTTCCGCTGCTCGATCATCATCTCGTGGAATTTGCCGTGTCCCTGCCGAGTCATCTCAAAATGCGAAATGGCACCGGCAAGTGGATCTTCCGACGAGCAATCGAGGGCCTCGTTCCGGCATCCGTGCTCGAGAGGCGCAAGCAGGGTTTCGGCGTGCCGCTCGCGCGCTGGTTCAGACGGGAATTGCGGCATCGCGTAGACGAGATTCTCTCGCCTTCGTGCTCGATCCAGGAATTCGTCGCACCGCGGCGGCTCGCGCAGCTGGTCCGTGAACATCTCGTCGGACGACGCGATCACAGTCCGATGCTGTGGCGACTCGTGGTGCTCGAACGTTGGCTCGATGATCTCGCCGCGGGCGCTCTCGGGCAACCGTCTTCCAGCACCCCACCGCTCAAGATCGTGCGCCAAGCGCGCGCCGTGTAGGCGTGACGACATGACCGAATGGAGAAGATCCATGGATAGCACCATTGGCTGGGGCGCCGACACGAAGACTTCATACGCGGCGACTGTGCAACAACAGCCGCCACTCGTCGTCGACGTGGACGGCACACTCCTGCGCACGGACATGCTCGTGGAAGGTGCGTTGCAGCTCGTGATCCACCATCCTCGGCGAGCACCTGGCCTGCTGCGATCGATGCTCGGTGGCAAGGCGGTGCTGAAAGCGTACGTCGCAACCGAGAGCGGATTGGCCGTCGAGATGCTGCCGCGGCGCAAGCGCGTTGTGGACATGATCGTGGCGGCGCACGCCGATGGCAGGCAGGTAGTACTAGCCTCAGGTGCGCACGAATCGCAGGTGGTCGTGATCGCGGGCCAAGTTGGTGCCGACGTTGCTCTCGGCAGTACGGCCACGGTGAATCTCACCGGTCACACCAAGCTGCGAGTGCTGCAGGACCGGTTAGGCGCCTTCGATTACGTGGGCGACGCGCCCGTCGATCGGCCTCTGTGGGCAGCAGCGCGCCACGCCACGATTGTGGGCGATTCATCGCTGACTCGCCTGTTGGCCCGCCGAGCGCGCCCTGACGTTTCCGTCCTGCCCGACAACGGTCCTTCGGTGTGGCGAACGTGGCTCCGCGAGCTTCGACCCCACCAGTGGGCCAAGAATGCACTGCTGCTCTTGCCCGCGGTCGCGGCCCATGTGAACTGGACATTGGCGCTGGGACTTCGTTGCCTCGCCGGGCTGGGTGCGTTTTGCGCCCTCGCGTCGGCGGTCTATGTGATCAACGACCTCGCCGACCTCCCGCACGACCGCGCGCATCCGACGAAGTGTCGTCGCCCCCTGGCAGCGGGAGATCTCTCTATTCCCGCCGCGCTTGCCGGCGTGACGGTTCTGATCGCGATCTCCATCGCACTGGCGCAGTCGCTCCCGCGATCTTTTTGCGTCATCCTCGCCGGGTATCTGTGCCTAACTACTGCCTATTCGTTCACACTCAAGCGGCGAGCGATGGTGGACGTCATCACGCTCGCGTCGCTCTACACGAGTCGCGTCGTGGCGGGAGCGGCACTCGTGGCAGTCCCACTTTCACGCTGGTTTCTCGCGCTGTCGATTTTTCTGTTTTTCTCGCTCGCTCTCGTCAAACGCGTGATGGAGCTGCTCAAGAAGCCTGGCGGCACGGAGCTGGTGGCCGGTCGCGGTTATGCACCAGCAGATCTTCCGGTCCTCGTTGCGTTGGGCGGCAGCGCTACCGCGGCCACATCGCTCGTCTACTGCTTGTACATCACCGGAACAGAGGTGACGACCCTCTATTCCCGGCCCGATCTGCTCTGGGCCGGCCTTCCGCTCCTTCTATACTGGCAAGCGAGGCTTTGGCTGCTGACCATGCGGAAGAAGGTCCATGAAGATCCTGTGGTATTCGCGCTGCGGGATCGCACGAGCCACATGATCTTTCTGGCGTTTCTCATCTCGGTTTTTCTCGCGACGTAGCGAGCACGAAGGGGCTCGGCGGATTCTGCCGAGCCCCTTCGTTCACTGGTGTTTTTAGCGGATCGGGATTTCGACGAGGAAGGTGTCGGAGCGACCGCTGCTGTTGTTCATGTTCGAATCGAACAGCGCGATCTTGCCGTCCGGACTGATCGTCGCGCGCGGCGTCGCCCAGTAGTTCGTCCC
>Ga0136846_1221131_pt1 | contig 43123 bp, 36 predicted proteins | sample HopSoiMetagenom2_FD_96841 | JGI IMG/M metagenome (GOLD analysis project Ga0136846, IMG submission 96841) | Grasslands soil microbial communities from Hopland, California, USA - 2 Assembly 2016 (version 4) | ecosystem: Environmental > Terrestrial > Soil > Grasslands | place: USA: Hopland...
CCCGAAGGGGCAAAGGCATGTAGCCCGGGGCTGGCGCTTTTTGCCAGCCCCGGGTCAACGTAGCCAACAAAATCCTCAAGCCCCGAAGGGGCGGCGGCAGTAGGCTTCCAACGATGAGCTGCCGCCGCCCCTTCGGGGCTCTGGGATCTTTTTGGGTTGGGTTCCCGGGGCTGGCAAAAAGCGCCAGCCCCGGGCTACATGCCACTACCCCTTCGGGGCAGAAAACCTGACAGATGATCCAGTCTCGAGCTGCCACTCCGGACAAACCGCGAAACGAGCCGGCGGACGCTGCGTGACCCCAACGTGCCCGTAGAGACGTCCCAGCCCGTTACGACACCCTGTCATCGACCTCGGGGACGGAGGGTCGTCTCGGGGGCGGAGACGTCGATCCGATCACCCTTACCTGAAGACGGGGCGACACCGGATTCGCAAAACGCCGGGGTGGTGACGCCCGCGGAATGCGGAGGTCCACCGATCCCTCCGCGCCGGAGACGCCCCGCCGTCCCCGGGGTCTGCCGCGGGTCTCGTATCGGGTCTGGGTCGTCTCTACGGACCGGTCTCGCGATGGCCAAGGATGGCGATTACGGGAACATGAAGCGGAATCTCCCAACTTCTCCGGAACCTCTGTCTCCGGCCGCGTCTCCGACGTTCCGTAGAGACGACCCAGACCCGATACGAAACCGTTTTGGAGGCCATGGGGACGGCGGGTCGTCTCCGATGCGGCGATGTCGGTCCGGTCGACTCGCATCTCCGGCGTCGCGGGTCCAAGCTAATGAACAGCGCCCCCTGAAGGGGACCTTCCCCAAAAGGGGACTTCGCAAGCCGGTTCATCCGGCGTCGTTCCTAGCCTTCCAGTCAGGTCGGCAAGCTCCTCCCCAGTCCCTGCGACCTTGGCAGGAGTCATCGCTGCCGCAGCGTGAGCCCTCGCTGGCTCGGCGTGAGTCACTGCTGCCACGGCAGCAGTCATTGCTTCCATGGTAAGCGGTCATCGCTGCCATGGCAGCAGTCATTGCTTCCATGGCAGCGGTCATCGCTGTCTTGGCAGCAGTCACCGCTGCCACGGCAGCAATCATCGCTGGCTCGGCAGCAGCCATCGCTGCCACGGCAGCAGTCATCGCTGTCGCGGCAGCAGTCATCGCTGCCGCGGCAGCAGCCGTCGCTGCCATGGCAGGAGCCGTCGCTGCCTCGACAGGGCCAAGCCCTGGGCGGGAGAAGAGGGCCGATGAGGATCTTGGGAGGGCCACCGGCGCGGCCGGCAATCTGTCAAACTGGATTCAAGAGCGCCCCGGAAGGAGGAATCCGATTGCCCGAGACCGATCTCTTCGAGGACGTCGCGCTGGAGATCCGGAGCCTCGACGGTGGCCGGTTCGAGGTCCGGCTCTCGACAGCGGCTTTCGGCGAGGTGGCCGCGGAATTCATTCCGCCGGTCGATCCCGGAACGCTGGGAGCGGGGTGGAGCGGAGCCGCACGCGACCTCGATGCTCCTGACGAGGGGACGCGGACGGAGATCTCCGCGCGGGACTTCGGAAGCGAGCTGTTCACGGCGCTGTTGCCGGCGGCGCTCCGCCGTCTCTTCGACCCGAAGCGCGCCTGGCTCGACGAGCAGGACCCGGAGGGGCGCGACCGCAGACTGCGTCTCCGTCTGCACCTGAACCTGGAGGATGGGGCGCTCCGCCCCCTGGCGGCGCTCCCCTGGGAGCTGCTGCACGATCCCGACTTCAAGATCTTCTATGGTCACGGCCGGCGCCGCCTCCTGGTGCGCCAGCTCGGATCGCCCCAGGACGCGGCGCCCCTCGCTGTGCAACCGCCCCTGCGCGTCCTGGCCGTGGCTCCGTCGCCCCGCGGCGCCACGCCCCTGGAGCTCGCGACGGAAGCTCGCGCCCTGAAGGAGACGCTGCAGGAAAACGACCGGCTCAGCGTCCTGCCGCTCGCCGGCCCGACGCTGGACGAGACCCTGCGCGCGCTGGAGAGGGAGCGGCCGCACGTCCTCCACTTCATGGGACACGGGAGCTTCGACGCGGCCACGGGCGAGGGGCGCCTCCTCTTCGAGGACGGCGCGGGCGGGGCCGGGCCGGTGGACGGCGAGCTGTTCGCGGAGCTGCTGGCGGATTCTCCGGCGGCTCGCAGGCACCTCCGGCTCGTGGTGCTGAACGCCTGCCGGACGGCCGAGATGCCACGGTCGCCGGATCGATCTCCCTGGGCCACGGTGGGAGCGGCTTTGAGCCTGCGGGGGTTCCCGGCGGTGGTCGCCATGCAGTTTCCCGTCGCCGACGCGAACGCGATCCGCTTCAGCGAGGTGTTCTACGGGGCGCTCGCCGGCGGCGAGCCGGTGGACGTGGCGGTCGGCGAGGGCCGGCGGGCGCTCTACGTCCTCGACCGCCATTCGCCGCAGTGGGCCGCGCCCGTCCTCTTCCTGCGCGCCAGGGACGGCCGGCTCTTCGCCCTGCCACGGCAGGACGAGCCACCGGCCGCCCTCATCGCCCCGACCCTCTTCTCCCAGCCTCATTCCGGGAGAAGAGGGAGCTCTGGGTCCTCTCGGCTGGGCATCCGCAGCCTCGAGCCCTGGGGAGACCGCCCCGAGACCACCCTCGACCTGCGAGGCCCTTTCGAGGGGCGGACGATCCGCGACCCCGCCCTCTGGCAGACGGAGGTCCTGCCCAGGCTGAAGGAGTTCCTATACGACGCGGCGAAAGACCGCCGGCCGTTGCACCTCGACTTCGCGGCCCACGCCAGCATCGCCTTCGCCGCCGGCTGGGTGCTGGAAGCGAAGAGCGGCCTGGACGTCACGCTCATCCAGCGGCAGCAAGGCCGGCCGGACCAGCCCTGGAACCCGGACGACGCGCCCCTGCCGGAAGGTCCCTTCTGGAAAGCCGAGGACGACCTGATCCTGGACGAGAGCGCCACGGACGTGGCCGTGGCCGTGGGGATCACTTGGCCGGTGCTGGCCGACGTCCGCGCCTACCTCGCCCGCGAGCGCCTGTCCGTCCGGCGCCTCGTGAGGGCGACCCTGTCGCCGGAGCCGAGCCAATCCGGAGTGAAGAGTGGCGCCCACTGCCTGGCCCTGGCGCAGACGCTGGCCTTGAGGATCCGCACCCACACCCAGCAAGAGCACCCGGGCACGCTGCACCTCTTCATCGCCGGCCCGAACGTCTTCCCCTTCTACCTGGGCCAACTCGCGACAGGCCTGGGGAGGATCCAGATGTACGAATTCGCCTACGGGACGGGAGTGCCCGGGGCCTACACGCCGTCGATTGCACTCCCCTGACTCCTCGCTCGCCTGGGAGCGCCGGCGTCCCGCCGGCAGCTAACTCCGTTTTTTCTTCCCCGTCAGGGAAAAAGTTGATTTGGGTCTATAAACATTCCTCGATGGAAGGTGTCTTACTTGTCGATAGGGGCGGCCTGCTGTAGGCTCTCCTGAAAAAGCAACTTCTGAGAAGGCGGTGGAATGCAGCGCGAGACCTTTCAGCTCGAGTTCGTGACGCCTTGCTTCCTGGCCGGTGCGGAGGGGAGGACGGAATGGCGTGCCGCATCCATCCGTGGCCAACTCCGCTGGTGGTTCCGGGCGGTGGCGGGGGGATGCTGGGGAGGCGATCTCGACCGAGTCCGGCGCGAAGAGGCGCGGCTCTTCGGCTCGACCGAGCGGAAGTCGCTCCTCCAGGTGCAGGCCCTCAACGCGCCGGATTCGACCAAGAACCGCTTCGGGCGGCCACGCAATGCCGCCGAACTGGCGCGGTCATGGGGCGACGAAGAGCCCGAGACCGTCCAAAGGCTGAAGCTCGTGCGCAAAGGCGAGGAGGTGCCCTCCAATCCCGTCCAGTATCTCGCCTTCGGTCCGGTCGCCTTCAAAGACCGCGATTTGATCATCCGGCCCTACTTCCCGGCCAAGTCCGAGGCGACGTTCAAGCTCCTTTGGGGCGCCGGAATTGTGGAAGAAGAGACTCGAAAGGTTTTCGCCAGGGCGTTGTGGGCCTGGCTCAACCTCGGCGGCGTAGGGGCCAAGAATCGCAAAGGTTTCGGCTCGCTGAGGTGCAAGGAGCCGAACAAGATGTATCGCGGTCCTGCAAGCCGCGAAGAGTTTCTCGCGGAGGTCAAGGTCCTGCTGCGGGAGGCCCGCGAATTCACAGAGCTTCCGGTCTGGACCCATTTCTCCTCGCGATCCCGCATTTTCCTGGCAGCTCACCCTGCCCATTCGTGGGAGGAGGCCATGGAGTGGCTTGGGGCCTGGCTCATCGGCTTCCGGCGCCGCTACGGATTCCCAGGGGATTCCCGGACCTTGGGGAAAGTCGCGCTGAAGAATCGCGACTACGAATGGGCGGCCCCCAACGGACACCACGCCCGCGAAAACGTTCCGGACCGGGCGGGTTTCGGGCTCCCCCTGCCGTTCCGCAAGAAGAAGGACGGCGAGACCGTGATCTGGGGTTTGGAGGGCGAACAGGAAGAGTCGGACGCCCGCCGGGCCTCGCCGCTTCTCCTTCACGTCGCGAAATTCGGCAGTCTCTTCGTTCCCGTGCTTACCTATCTCCCCGCGGAATTCCTCCCGGAGAAAGCGCGATTCAAATTCAAGGATCATCCGGAGGAGTCCTTCGGCATGACCGCCGAGCAGAAGGGTATCATCGATCAGTTTCTTGGCGATCTCCTCAAGAAAGACCTCATCCAGGAGGTCACCCCATGAGCCGGGAGACCGCGCTCCTCACCTTCGGCATCGGGCCGGTGCATTCGTTCATCGCCCAGGCGCGGCGGGTGTCGGACGTGTGGGCAGGGAGCTATCTCCTCTCCCATTTGACGCGGCAGGCGATTGCTGTCGTGAAAAACGACGAACATTGCCAGATGATCTTCCCCTACATCGAAAAGGGGCAGGATGTTCCGGACGGCCTTCCCAACCGGTTCGTCTGCCGGGTTCCTCTGGCGAGGGCGGACGAGGTTGCCCAGACGATGAAGGCGGAGATCGAACGGGTTTGGGACGTCTCGGTCAAGAGAGCCGTCAAAGATCTGGGCCCGAGCCTCTCTCCCCCTCCGAGCCTGTGGACGCCGGAACGCGATCCCAGACGGCCGCGCCAGACCGATCGCCTATTGGACATCGTCTGGTCGTGGGTCGCCGAGCAGCCTGATTACGGTTCGGCCTCGCTGGAAGGAGCCCGGCGGTTCACGGCATCCCGGCACTTCAGGCCGTTCTCGCAGATCTGGGAAAAAGGAGAAAAGTGCGCCATCTGCGGCGAGCGGACGGCTCTTCCCAACGGTGACCGGGCCGATGTGAGGAAGGCATGGCAGAAGGCCGAGCAGGAAGCGAAGGAGACGCCCGGGAGCCACCTGGCCCGGTTTCTTCGTGAGGACCAGGGCCGGCTCTGCCTCGTCTGCGCCACGAAACGTTTCTTTCCTCTCGATGAGGTGCAACACCAGAGGTTCGCGGCCTTCGACGAGTTCCAGCCCTCCGAAGAGGCTCCCTACTTCGCCCTGGTCAAATTGGATGGAGACCGCATGGGGCGCATCCTGAGCCTGGATTCGAGCCAGGTCCAGGGCGGCAAGCTCGAGGGCTTCCACCGGGAGGTATCGAAGGCTCTGACGGAATTCGCGGACGGCCTGCGAATCAAGAATTCGGCGGACCTGAACCTCACCGCCTTGGAAAACCCTCCAATCGCGAAGCGGCCTCCCCAACTGATCTACGCCGGGGGAGACGACGTGCTTCTCGTCTGCGATCCGCGGGATGCCTTGCCTCTCGTTCGGAGCATTCGGGAGCGCTACCTCGCGGCGTTCAAGGATGCACGGCCTTATCTCAAGGAGACAGGCGAGCCGTTCACGATCTCCGCCGCAGTGCTGTTCGCTCATCCCACGCATGCCGCGGGCGTTGCGTTGCAGGATCTGGAAGACCTCCTGAAGTACGGGGCCAAGGCTCGCGCCAACCGGGACGCCGTAGCGATCCGCCTGGTCAAGCGTGGCGGAGTCCCGGAGGAGGTGGCCTTCTCCTGGAGCGACAAGGAGGCGCCGTCCGAAGGCTGGATCGGGCGGATGGAGGCCATCGTCGACCGGCTTCACGAAGGAGGGGTCAGCTCGCGCCAGACGTTCACACTCCGCCTGGAGGAGCAGACTCTGCTGGGCGTCTTCCAAAAGGATTCTGCGCGCTGGACGCGCTGGCTGGCGGACCGGCTGTCGCGCAACGAGGTGGAGGCGGGCCAGGCCGAATCCCTGGCCGGCCTGGTGACCCCTTTCTTCGTTCACGACCATGCAGCGGCGCTGCGCATCGCCCGCTTCCTCGGACGGGAGGTGGTGCGGTGAGCAGTGACGGCTGGCAGGCGTTCGAGCTCGTGCCGAGCGACGTCCTCTTCTTTCGGGACGGCAAGCCCAGCACGATGGGAGCGGATCATTATTTGCGATCACTTTTTCCACCCTTCCCCTCCACGCTCTATGGAGCGGTGCGCACCCGGCGGCTCCTCGATAGCGGAGTGGAATTGGAAGGGCTGGTGGAGGCGAGCTGGAGCCGCCGTCTTGAAGGGCTCACCGGTGAGGTGGGCGCCTGGGGCGGCTTCGGCTCGCTCGAATTGCGAGGCCCATGGCTGATCCGCGACCAGGAGGTCCTCTTGCCCGCTCCCGCCGATCTCGGAATCACCCTGAAGTGCGCACTGCGGTCGAAGGAGGAGAGACCGAAAATCGACCAGGTGGTGCGCTTCCGGCCCGTCGATGATGCGGACAGGCGCCGGTGGTCCCATCCTCTGACCCTTCTCTTCCCGTTCACTTTCGACGGCCAGGAGTGGAAGCCCTGGAAAATCTCCGAGCCCCGGACAGTTGCCGGGGAATGGTTCCTCTCTCCCAAAGGCCTTTCAGCCTGGCGCAGCGGCGGTGCTCCCGAGCCAGAGGACTTCGTGCACTCGACAGATCTCTGGCACTCCGAGACGCGGACCGGGGTCGGGCTGGAAACGGATCGGCGGACCAGCAAGCAAGGCCTCCTCTACACCTTCGGCTTCGTCCGTCTTCAGACAGGCGTATCCCTGGGCTTCGAGGTCAAGGGGTCCGGGCTTCAGCCCGATGGACTCGTTCGCCTGGGAGGAGAGGCCCGCACGGCCTCTCTGCAAGCGGGGCCAGCCCTGCCCGCATTCGGAGGAGGACCGGCAAGCGGCCGCTTCAGCCTCTGCTTCGCCACTCCGGCGCTCTCTGCGACGGGAGGTTATCCGCCGGGGTTCGCCGCGGACCGGCTGGAGGGGATTCTCGGGGGCAGGCGCTGCCGGCTGGTGGGCGCAGCCGTGTCCCGCTTCGTCCTCGCCGGCGGCTGGGACCTCGCCCGGCAGTTTCCAAAGCCGCTGCGGCGCGCCATTCCCGCCGGCTCCGTATTCCTTTTCGAGCCCATGGAGGGCGAGACCGTCTCCCCTGGCGACCTCGACGGGCACTGTTTTTCCGATTTTCCCGGGGAAGAGCTTGCACGGCAGGGCTTCGGGCTCGCCGTGGCGGGCGTCTCCCATTAGGAGGAGCTCTTGGCCAGCAAAACACTTTCTGAGATCGGCGTCCTCGGGCTCTACACCGAGACGGCGCTCCACTGCGGCACCGAAGGCGGCACCGGTTACGTCGATCTGCCGATCCAGCGCGAGCGGCATACGCACTACCCGGTCATTCCGGGCTCGACGATCAAAGGCGTTCTCCGTGACGAGTTGTCGGGACTGGGCCCGGAGAAGATCACCGCCATCTTTGGCAAGCAGGACGCCCAGAGCCCCGGTCCCGGCAGCGTCTCGTTCGGCGACGGTATCCTCGTCGCATTCCCTGTCCGCTCCTCGGGCGCGCCGTTCCATTGGGTGACGTGCCCGTTCGTCCTCGAAAGGGTTTTCAGAAGCCTCGGCGCAGTGGTGAAGGTGAGCGCGCCCGGGTCCGGCCGGGCCTTGGGCGGCGGCGACAAGGAAGAGAACGTCCTGCTGGAAGAGATCCGCCTGAAAAAGGTTCCGGAGCCCGAGTTCTTCAAAGAGGATGGCCCGCTCGGTCATCTCCTGAAGCTCCTCCCCGCAGGCGAAACCTTCGATTACACCCGCAGGCTCTTCGCCCGGCAGCTCCTGATCGTCTCGGACCACGACTTCAAAGAGTTGGTCGAGACCGGGACAGAGGTGCTGACCCGCATCAAGCTCAATTTCCTCGGCACGACGCGGACGCTCAAACCCGAGGACCTTACTGAAGAGGAGCGGCAAAAGGCCGGTCCCGCAGATCTCCAAGGAAACCTTTTCGTCGAGGAGGTCGTGCCGCCGGAGACGCTGTTCCTCGCAGCACTGCGGGGCGGCGAAACGGCGGGCGATCTGGTGAAGGCCATCCAGGCCCGGTCCGTGATCCGCTTCGGCGGCGACGAGACGATCGGCCGGGGAATTACACACGTGACCTTCTTCGAGCGGCGCAACGGGAAGGCGGGCTGACCCTATGGCGACCCAAGAACAGGAGCGCGCGGCCTTCGCTCTCAAGAAAGTGGAAGAGATCGACAAGGACAAAGCGAAGTTCAAGACCCAACTTTTGAAGCTGCCGGCGAGGCTGCACAACAACGGCCTCGGGCAAACGGTAGCGTTCTATCTTTCGGCGGGCAAGGAGAAGCCGGAGGTCATCATCTGTGGTTGGATCGAAGCCTGGCTTCAGGACCGGCGGATTTATCTGGGCGGCAGGTTGATCGACAACATTGCGGGTCAGAGGCTACCTCCCGACGAAGCCGAGGTCCGGTATCGTGAGGCCTCGGTGGAGGTGCGAGCCCTCGCGGTCTGGCTCAAGCGCTTCGCCGAAGCCTTCATCGAGGGAGAGGAAGAGGCGAAGTGAGCGGAATTCCCCTCCCTCAGCGTCTCCGGGAGCTTCTCCCCCTGGGCTCGCCGGGCAACCGCTCCCTCCTCTTCGACAAGGGGATGAATCGGTACGACGGCTCCTGGAAGATCGGCGCCGGCGACAAGGAAGGTTTCCTCAGCGATTTCGCGGCCGAGTTTGCCAAGCATGGAGGAGAGCGGTACGAATCCTTCCTGGCCCGGAGGGGCGCGGCTCTGGGAGTCGAGCCCGTCTCCCTCTTCACTCAGACGCGGCTCGTCATCGGCCTTGGCCTCCCGAGCCCCATCGAGACCGGCTTCCTCTTCGACCGTCTCACCGGCTGCCCCTATCTGCCGGGCTCGAGCGTCAAGGGCCTGCTGCGCGCCACCGCACGGCTGGTGCAGCAGGGAGAGCTCGAAGGTGACAGAGACTTCTGGAGCAAGAACCTCGATCGGATCTTCGGACCCGAGATCACTCCGGAATCAACGCCGAAGACCGGCGAAGCGATCTTCTACGACGCCTTTCCCACCCGCTGGCCCGTGCTGGAGGTGGACGTCCTCACGCCCCACTACGGCAAGTATTACCGGGAGGACGATGTAGCTCCGGGCGACTGGGACAACCCGGTTCCCGTTCCCTTCCTGGCCATCGCCGCCGGCACGCCGTTCCACTTCTATATCCGGGCTAAGAAAGACGATTCCGGACCGATCAGGAAGCTCCTTGCCACCGGCCTCGACTGGCTGGGTATCGGAGCGAAGAAGTCGGCGGGGTATGGCGTGTTCGGCAAGGAAGAGCCTGCGAAGCAGGCCAAGGCCCAGGCCGCGCCATCCAAGTCGTCCAGACCGCCGGAGCCGCCACCCCCGCCACCGCCACCTCCTACAGTTCCGATCCTTTGGGCTGACGTCGAGCTGAGCCTGCGCGAGGGCGCGGTCGTCGCGCGCAAAGGCAGGCAGACCGCGAGCTGTCGGCGGGATGAGGTGGCACGGGAGGTTGCAGATGCCTTGAAAAAGAATCGCGAGCTGCGCGCAGATGTTGAAGTCGTCAAAATCCCTGGAGGCGAATATCGAATCCTCAGCGTCAAGAGCTGGAAGGTTCCCGGAAAATGACCAATCCGCTGGGGCGGTCCTTCCTGAGCTATAAGCGTGATCGCAAGGCTGAGGCCGAGTTGCTGATCGCGGCTCAGCACGACGTGGGAGTCCCCACCTGGCGGGATGTGGACGACCTCGATGAGCTGCCCACCGAGGATGAGATCCGGCGGGTCCTGCGAGATCCTGACACGGCGAACGCGATCCTCTGGCTCACTCCTGAAGTGGCGAAGTCGGAGATGATTCGTAAAGTCGAGGCGCCGCTGATCCTCGAAAGGACCCGTCAGGATGGAGTCTTCTTCGTGATTCCCGTGGCTGCCGGTGGTCTGGACTACTGCGAGGCGGCTGCGCTCCTCGATCCGAGCTTCACCCTCGAAGACTTGAAGCAATGGAACCTCCGAAAGCTGGCGGCCGACCCCATAGGGCCGGCAGAGGCCGCGGAGGTTGCCATGCGGGTCCTCCGCCGGCGAGTCGCTGCCATTCACGCATTCCTTCCGGCCGGCACCCCCCTGAAGATGGCCCTGCACACTCGTAAGGCTGCGGCAAGCATGGCAAACTCGTTGAGCCTCCGCTGGCAACATCGCTGCGAGGGGCGCGAAGCCAGGCCGGGAGCCTGGAAGGACTTTCTTCTCCCGGCTCTGCAGACCGTCGCCAAGGTGATCGAAGAGACGGCGCCAGAGCGTGCCGTCGAAGCGTCAGGCCTGGCCAGCATCCCCGCGATTACCGCTCTCGGTTGTGAATTCCTGGCGCCCCGCCGTCTGCCGATCTCCTGGGAGCAATATAACGAAAGACGTGGCTCCCAGCTCTGGTCTCTCAACGCTCCGCGCGAGAGCACGGGGTTCCAGGCGAAATGCGAAGCCAGGGATCTGAGCGGCCGGGATTTGGCCGTCCTCATCTCGGTGACCGATCACGTCGAGCCGGCCTTCAAGGTAAGCCGGTCCGACCTTCCACCTTTCCGCGCTCTTCTGAGGGTATGGAAAGGCGGCGATCCGCCACACGATCTGGAGAACGCAGGACAGGCCGCCGAGCTGTCCTACTTGATCCAGAAGGAGATCCGGAAGGCTCTGAAGGAATATCCGGAGATCGTCTGTGTCCATCTCTTCATGGCCATACCTCTCGGGCTCGCCATGATGACCGGGCAGCTCCTCAACAACGTTAACTCCGTGCAGACCTACGAGTTGGTGTCGAGCGAGGCCGGTAAGAGCTACAGGCCCGCGGCCCTTCTCCATCCTTCGGGTTGCTGAGCAGCCGCAAGCTCCTGCCGCCCTTTCAGGGCTTGAACTGCCTGGGCTCCGGTTCCTGGGGCTGACGCCCCAGGCTTTACTCTGCCGCCCCCTTCGGGGCTGGGTCTGAGGCGGTGCCATGGGCTTTCTCCCTGGGCGTCTCCTTGGGTGGCAGTGTCTTCAGAGGATCGAACCACCGGCCCAACGGGCCGGGAGACCCCAGCCCAGGGCTGAGGCCGAAGGCCGATGCCCTGGGAAGAAGAAGGCACTCCATCCTTGCGGCCTGAAAGGCCGCGAGAGCCCGGCTCGACAACGCGTGGGATGGAAAGCTCTCGCGGGCCTTTCAGGCCGCAAGGCTTTTGTCATCTCTCCACCCAGGGCATTGGCCTGCGGCCTTAAGCCCTGGGCTCCGTTCTCCCGGCCCGTTGGGCCGAACGGGGCCGGCGGTGCAGCGCCTCGGATGCGAGCTTCCAAACACCCTCTGAGGCGACTCCATGGGCTTCCCTTGGAACCCAACCGCCCCTTCCCACGTATCTCCAAGGTGAGCCCTCACGCTCTCACCTGAGGAGGTGTCATGTCCCGCAAGCCGTCTCCCCGTTCTCTCCTGCTCGTCGCCGTCCTGGTCCTCGCATCGCTGACGGCCTCCGCGCAGACCGGCGCCCCGCCCGCCCCGAAGAGCGCGAAGGTCTCATCCTTCGGCAGGTACTCGGGCTACTCCGAGCCGGTCTACGACGGCTGGGTGCGCAGCTCGCGGTACGTCACGGTGCGGGATGGGACGCGGCTGGCGGTCGACGTCTTCCGGCCCACGCGCGGAGGGAAGGTCGCCGCGGAGAAGCTGCCGGTCGTGTGGACGCATCACCGGTATCAGCGGGCCGTGCGGGACCAGGGGAAGGTGTACACGATCGTGGACTCTTTCTCGTGGCTGCCGGACGTGCTCCGGCATGGCTACGTGGTGGCCGCCGTCGACGCGCGGGGGAGCGGCGCGTCGTTCGGCCGGTTCGAGGGGATGTTCAGCTCCAAGGAGACGGACGACGCTTACGACGTCACCGAGTGGCTCGCGGCTCAGCCGTGGTCCAACGGCAAGGTCGGCATGTATGGGCGGTCGTATCTGGCGTTCACCCAGTATCTCGCCGCCAGCCGCAAGCCGCCTCATCTCAAGGCCCTCTTCCCCGAGGTGGGCGGCACCGACATGTATGAGCTGATCTATCGCGGCGGCATCTATCACGGCCCGTTCATCGAGATGTGGAGCAACCTGGTGCGGGAGCTGGACGTGGACAAGCCGGCCCTGCCCGTGGACGAGGACAAGGACGGCGCTCTGCTCAAGGCTGCCGTGGAGCAGCACAAGGCCAACCGCAGCGCGGCCGAGATCTTCGCCGCTCTCCCCTTCCGCGACAGCGTCGACGCGGCCTCCGGCGTGCCGGTGTTCCGCGACTGGACTCCCATCACTTTTCTAAAGGAGATCCGCGAGTCCAAAATACCTGTCTATCTCCTCGACGGCTGGAATGATCGCTATGTGCGGGACGAGGCGATCCTCTTCAACAATCTGGACAATCCGAAGCGGCTCACCATCGGACCGTGGACCCACACCCAGGACGATCACCTCGATTTCGCCGCCGAGCACCTGCGGTGGTGGGACTACTGGCTCAAAGGAATTGATAATGGGATCATGCAGGAGGATCCCGTCCATTATTACGTGATCGGCGCGCCGGAGGCGACCGCCTGGCGGTCCGCGAAGCAGTGGCCGTTGCCGAATGAGAAGCGGACGGCGTACTGGTTCGGCGCGGGAAGCCTGGGGACGGCGGCGCCCACGGCCCCCGCAGACAATGGAGCCAAGGACGAATTCACGGTGGACTACTCGGCCGAGGTCTCGCCCGATCCGCGGTGGGGCCTCGGTCACGATTTCCCGGAGCTCGCCGCTCACGACGCCAAGGGGCTCTCGTGGACGACGACGCCCCTCGCCGCACCGCTGGAGGTGACGGGCCATCCGGTGGCCCACCTCTGGATCTCGTCCTCGGCGCCGGACGCGGACGTCTTCGTCTATCTGGAGGAGGTGAACGAGAAGGGCGAATCGCGCTACGTCTCCGAGGGGATGCTCCGCGCCTCGAACCGCGCTACGGCCAATCCCGGCTACAACCTCCTGGGGCTCCCGTACCATCGGGGTCTGAAATCCGATCAGGCCCCACTGATGCCGGGTCAGCCGGTGGAGCTGGTGATCGACCTCTACCCCACCTCCACGTTGTTCGCCGCCGGCCATCGCCTCCGCGTCACGGTGACTGGAGCGGACAAGGCCAATGCCCGCACGCCGCAGCAGTCGCCGCCGCCGCGGTTGACGGTGTGGCGGGAGGCGGGGCGGGCGTCGTGGGTGGAGGTGCCGGTGATTCCGGCTCGGTAAGACCGTTCAGTAAGGCCCCCCTGGGACCGCCGGCGTCCCGCCGGCAGCTAACTCCGTTTTTCTGTTTTTGAAGGAGAAAAAGAAAAAAAGAAGCGGAGTTAGTTGCCGGCGGGACGCCGGCGGTCCCAGGGGGTTTTACTCCAGGCCCTCTACTCCGCCAGATCCGGCTCCCCATAGCGCTCCAGCATCGCCTTCCTCACCTGGTCGCGGAGCTTGATGCCGGCGTGCCAGCCGGTGCCTTCGGGGTGGACGGGCGGGGCCACGATCACCGTCACCTCGCCGCGGCGGAGGAGGCGCTCGCCGGCGCGCAGGATCGGGCGCGTGCCGCGGAGGACGACGGGGACGACGGGCACGCCCGCGTCGACCGCCACGGCGAAGGTGCCCATGCGAAAGGGGAGGAGGCCGGGGTAGCGGCGGAAGGTGCCTTCGGGAAAGATTGCCAGCGACTCGCCGGACCGGAGGGCGTCCAGGGCCTTGTGCGTCTCCCCGGCGCTCTGGACGGCGTCGAAGCGCTCCACGAAGAGAGCTCCCAGCCGCCGCAGGAAGATGCGCGAGATGAAGCTCTTCTCCAGCTCCCGCTTCACCACGAAGGAGACCTCCGGCGGCAGCAGCGCCGTGAGCACCATGCCGTCCAGGTAGCTCGCGTGGGTGGCGGCCACGATCCGCGGTCCGCCCGTCTCCAGGTTTTCGGCGCCTTCGAGGCGGAGGGGGATGCCGGCGCCGGTAAAGAGGAGCCGGCCCACGCGCCGGCTCATCCGCCGCCGGCGGGCGAGCCCCGGCGTCAGCACGACGGCGAGCCAGCCCGGCACCGCGAGGAGGGTCAGGAAGCCGTAGGCGCGGACGGCGTAGAGCCCCTCCCCCAGGGAGCGGACACGGCGGGCGAGCTGCGATTTGAGGCCGGTGAGCGCCAAGCGGGCGAGCTGCCAGCCCAGGGCCCCGCCGCCGCGGTCCACCTTGCCGGATTCGTAGAGCTCGCGCGCCGACGAGCGCCGGATCTTGCCGCTGGAGGTCTTGGGCACGCCATGCGGCGGTACCAGGGCGACCACGTCGGCGGGCGTGCCGAGGAGGTCGACGGTGACGTTCTGGACGGCTTGGCGGAGCGTCTCCAGCGCGGCCTCGTCCCGCTCGCGGGTCTCGGCCATCACCACCAGGCGCTCGGTGCCGGTCTTCGGATCGGGGCTGCCGAAGACCGCCACGCACCCCTTGCGGATGCCCGGCACCTCGCCTACCGCGCCTTCGAGCTCGTGGGGGTAGAGGTTGCGCCCGCCACGGATGATGATGTCCTTGACCCGGCCGGTGATGTAGACCTCGCCGGCTGCGAGGTAGGCGCGGTCGCCCGAGTCCCGCCAGTCGCCGTGCACCAGTTTGGCGGTGGCCTCGGGGTTTCTGAAGTAGCCGCTGCTGGCGGACGGTCCCTTGAACTCCAGCCGGCCCTCCCGGCGCTCTTCCACTTCGTGGCCGCTCTCGTCGACGATGCGGACCTCGTGGCCGGAGAGGGGGAAGCCGCAGGAGATGAAGCGCAGGGCGTGGGGATCGTCCCCCGCCGAGGGTGCCACGGGCACGGCCTCGCCGGTGCGCTGAAAGGCCTCGCGGTCCACCACGTCGACAAGCGGTGGCCGGCCGAGCGGCGGGAAGGCCACGGCGAGGGAATTCTCGGCCAGGCCGTAGACGGGCGAGAGGGCACCGGGGTTGAAGCCGTAGGGCGCGAACCGCGAGAGGAAGCGCCGCACGGCCTCGGGGCTCACGGGCTCGGCGCCGTTCAGGGCCATGCGCCAGGAGGAGAGGTCGAGCCCCTGGATCTCCTCGTCCGGGACCTTGTTGACGCACAGCTCGTAGGCGAAGTTGGGCGCCGCGGAGAGCGTCCCGCGGTGGCGATGGATGGCCCACAGCCAGCGCGACGGGCGGGCCAGGAAGGTCAGGGGGGACATCAGCATGAGGGGGACGCCGAAGTAGACGCTTCCCATCCAGCAGCCGATCAGCCCCATGTCGTGGTAGAGCGGCAGCCAGCTCACGATCACGTCGTCCGGCCGCACGTCCGCGCCCTTCTGGATAGCCCGCAAATTGGCCAGCAGGTTGGCGTGAGTGAGCATCACCCCCTTGGGATTGCCGGTGCTGCCGGAGGTGAACTGGAGGAAGGCAAGATCGCTCTCCTTGACGGTGACGGGGGCGCCCGCGGTTGTTTCCTTTTCGGCCGACAGCTCGGCGACGGTGACCACCTTGCGCAGCACCGGGAGCTGGGCGCGCAGCAGGCGGGCGAGGGTGAGCACCTCGGGAAAGGTGACGAGCACCTCGGCGCCGGCGGTCTGGAGGATGCCGGCCTGGCGCCGCAGGTGGTCCTCGATCTGGCTGCGCCGGGCCGGTGGATAGAGCGGGACGGGGACGCCGCCCGCGAGCTGGACGCCGAAGAACGCCGCGAAATATTCGAGGCCGGTGGGGAGCATGAGCCCCACGGCCTGGCCCGGCCCCACGCCCAGGCTCGTGAGGCCGGCGGCCACGGTGCGGGCACGGGCGAGGAGGCCGGCGTAGGTCAGCTCTTCGGGCTCGCCGTCGCCCGGCAGATAGAGGACGTGCCGGCGGTCCGGGTGGCGCTGGGCGTGCCACTCCAGCACCTCGACGAGGGTGCGCGTGCGGTCCGGGGCCGCCTCGGCCGCGGCGTCTGCGAGGGGCTGCTCCACGATCTGGAGCGCCGCGCCCTCGGCAACGGCCGGGTGGCCGGCGAGGACGGCCTGGAGGAGGTCGCGAGGGGTCTCGGACGAGGCCAGGACCTGCTCGGCGAGGTGGACGCCGAAAGCCTTCTCCAGCCGGCCCAGCAGCTCGACGCGGCCCAGGCTGTCCAGCCCCAGGTCGCGCTCCAGAGAGGAGTCGAGGGTGAGGGACCGCCCGGCGTGGCGCTGCGGCTGCAGCTCCCGGGCGAGGGTCTCGGCGATCTCCAGCACCGCTTCCGGCGACGGAGGATCGGGGGAAGCGGCTGGAGCTTTCTCGGAAACCATGACGAAGAATTGAAGGTATCCGCGACAGGGGAGAAAGACAAGGGCGGAGCTCAGGGACGGCAGGGACTCCAGAGGCGAGGAAGCTCCGTGTCCCTGCTGTCCCTGCCGTCCCTGCCGTCCCTGCCGTCCCTGAAGTCCCTGCTGTCCCGCCGGCGCTAATCGATGTGCGGAATGCTCCGCAGGTACTCGTAGATGGCGCGGAGGTCTTTGTCCGTCATGCTCTGGTAGACGGGCCAGGGCATGACCTGGAGGAGGTGGCTCGGCGCGTCGGGATCGTGGCCCGTGCGCATGACGCTCTTGAACTCCGCGAGCGTCAGGCCCGCGGGCAGGCCGTCGGCGTCGGGGGTGATGTTGCGCGAGATGAAGGGCCCGAACGCGGTGCCGCCGGCCAGGTAGCGGGCGGCGTTGAACTTCTTCGGCTGACCCTGATAGGGATCTCCCCCGGGCGCGAAGGGCGGATTGGTATGGCAGTCATTGCAGGCCGCCTGGGCGTTGACGATGTAGCTGCCCAGGCCGACCAGGCTGTGGTCGCGGTTGTGCAGGTTCAGGGGGACCGGCGCGATCCGGTACCCGATGGCGATGCGGTCCCCGTCGGGATCCGCCGAGGCCCGCTGGCCCTGGGACGCCGGCGACAACGTCAAGGCGAGCCCCACCAGCGCGAACGGGATGATCAAAATCCTCAATCTCATGCTGTTGTCTCCTCCAAAGTAGGTTCCTCTCGGAACGGAAAAATTCTATCTCCGATCGTCCGGGAAAGAGAACCTCTCCGCGGCCCTGTCGAGGTTATGATGAACGCCGCGGAGGCGGGGCGATGTTCTTCCTGACAGCGATCATGGATCGGCCCGTCGAGGGCAAGGCCGGCGAAGCGATCGGCCGCATCGAGGACGTCATCGTCCGCATGGGTGACGACCGCTATCCGCCCATCAGCGGCCTGGTGGTGCGCGACGGCCCGCGCCGCTTCTTCGTCTCCGCCAACCTGCTGCAGAAGCTCAACGGCGCGGCCCGTCTCTCGTCCTCGACCGTGGATCTCCAGCCCTTCGCCCGCCGCTCCGGCGAGGTCCTGCTGCGCCGCGACGTGCTCGACCACCAGCTCATCGACATCACCGGCCGGCGGATCGTCCGCGTCAACGACGTGCAGCTCACCCTCGTCGAGGGCGCCTACCGCGTGGTGGGGGTCGACATCAGCCCGCAGGCGCTGCTGCGCCGGCTGGGTCCCCGCGCCCTGGCCGGCCGTATCGTCGGCCGCCAGATCGTGGACTGGACGGACGTCCAGTACCTGGCCAGCACCGCTCCCGTGCAGCTCAAGGTCTCCTACGACCGGCTGGCCGAGCTCCACCCGGTGGACCTCGCGCGCATCGTCGACGCCCTCTCCTACCGCGAGAGCGCCGAGATCGTGGCCGCTCTCGACGAGGAGACCGCCGCCGAGACCCTGGAAGAGGTCAGCGACGAGCGCGTGGCCGACCTGCTCGAAGGCATGGACCAGGAGCGCGCCGCGGACATCCTCGAGGAGATGGCTCCCGGCGCCGCCGCCGACGCCCTCGAGGACTTGGACGACGAGGTGGCCGAGCAGCTCCTGGCGCGCATGGAGCCCGAGGAGGCGGCCGACGTCCAGGCCCTGCTGGAGTATGACGAGGACAGCGCCGGCCGCATCATGACCACCGACTTCGTGCGCGTCCCCGCCAGGTCCACCGTGGGCGAAGCCCTGGCCCTGATCCGCTCGCTGGAGGAGGTCCCCGATCCGCTGCTCGCCGTCTACGTGGTGGAGCCGGAAGACCCCGCCACCCTGCGCGGCCTGGTGCGGCTGCGCACCCTCATCCTCAGCGCTCCGGCGACGCCGGTGACCGAGGTGATGGACGAGGACCTCCCCACCGTCGCGCCGGAGGACCGCGCCGAGAACGCCGCGCGCATCCTCGCCGAGTACAACCTCCTCGCGGTGCCGGTGCTCGACGAGGAGCGCCACCTGCTGGGCATCGTGACGGTGGACGACGCGCTCGCCGTGCTGCTGCCCGAGATCTGGCAACGCCGGGGCGGCCGGACCTTCGCCTGATGCGCAAGCGCCTGTGGCCTTACCTGCTGGCCCTCGGTCCCGGGCTGCTGGCGGCCAGCGCCGGCAACGACGCCGGCGGCATCGCCACCTACGCCTCGGCCGGCGCCTCCTACGGCTACGGGCTGCTGTGGGCCATGGTGGTGGTCACCATCTGCGTCGGCGTCGTCCAGGAGATGAGCGCCCGCATGGGGGCCGTCACCGGCAAGGGGTTCTCGGACCTGGTGCGGGAGACCTTCAGCCTGCGCCAGACGGCCCTGATCCTGCTGACGCTGCTGATCGCCAACATCGGCATCATCGTCTCGGAGTTCATCGGCGTGGCCGCGGCGGCGGAGCTGTTCGGGGTCAGCCGCTATGTCGCCGTACCGCTGGCCGCGGTATTCGTCTGGCTGCTGGTCACCCGCGGCTCCTACGGCTGGGTGGAGAAAATCTTTCTCTTCCTGACGCTGGCCTTCCTGGCCTACATCGGCGCCGCCTTCCTCGCCCGGCCGGACTGGGGGCGGGTATTGCACGAGACGTTCGCCCCCCGCCTGCACCTGGAGTACGGCTACCTCAACCTCCTCATCGCGCTCATCGGCACCACCATCTCCCCCTACATGCAGCTCTACATCCAGTCGTCGGTGGTGGAGAAGGGGGTCACCCCGGAGGACTATCGCTACACCCGCTTCGACGTCGTCGTGGGCACGGTCTCGGCGGGCGTCGTGGCGGTGTTCATCATCATCGCCACAGCCGCCACCCTGTACCCGCGGCATATCGTGGTGGACACCGCCGCCAACGCCGCCCGTGCCCTGGAGCCTGTCGCCGGCCACTACGCCGAGGCGCTCTTCGCCATCGGCCTGTTGGGGGCGTCGCTGCTGGCGGCGGGCGTCCTCCCCCTCGCCACGACCTACATGCTGAGCGAGGCGCTGGGATTCGAGCGCGGCGTCTCCCGCTCGTGGTCCGAGGCGCCCATCTTCATGGGCACGTTCACCGGGCTGATCGTCCTGGGCGCGGGGATCGCCCTGATCCCGGGCCTGCCGCTCATCCAGGTGCTGGTGGGTGTCTACGTCCTCAACGGCCTGCTGCTGCCCGTGGAGCTCTTCGCCATCCTGCGGCTGATCAACGACCGCGAGCTGATGGGCGAGCACGTCAACGGGCGGACCTACAATTTCATCGCCTGGGGAATTGCGGTCGTGGTGAGCGTGCTGTCGCTGGCGCTGATCGTGATGACGGTAGCGGGGTGGTTGCGGTAGGGTGCGAAAATAAAAACGGAGTTAGTCGGCCGGCGGGACGCCGGCGGTCCCAGGGGGGCTATCCCTTCACCACCCCCAGCGGCACGAGGCGCGCGACCTTGCGGGCGAGGCCGGCGTCGTGGACCACGTCCACCACCCGGTCGACGTCCTTGTAGGCGTGGGGGGCCTCCTCGGCCAGCTCGCCGGCGGAGGCGCAGCGGACGATGATCCCCTGGTCTTCCAGGGCCTTGCGCACCTCGTTGCCCTTCTGCACCTTCTTCGCGGCCGTGCGGCTCATGGCCCGGCCGGCGCCATGGCAGGTGCTGCCGAAGGAGAGGCCGAAGCCTTCGTCCGTGCCCACCAGCACGTAGGAGGCCGTGCCCATGCTGCCGGGGATCAGCACCGGTTGGCCAATCTCCCGGTAGGCCGCGGGCGTCTCCGGATGCGACGGCCCGAAGGCGCGGGTGGCCCCCTTGCGGTGGACGAGCAGGTCCTCGTCGCCGTGGCGCTCCGGCTTGGCCATGTTGTGGGCCACGTCGTAGATCAGCCGCAGGCGGCCGTCCTCCTCGCCCAGGGCGCGGCGGAAGACCTCGCGGGCGGCCCAGGTGATGGCCTGGCGGTTGGAGAAGGCGAAGTTGGCCGCCGCGCACATGGCGCCGAAGTAGCGCTTCCCCTCCGGCGAGTCGAAGGGCGCGCAGGCCAGCTCGCGGTCCGGGAGCTCGATACCGTGGCGGGCCATCACCGCGTCCATGCCGCGCACGTAGTCCGTGCAGACCTGATGGCCCAGGCCACGGGAGCCGGTATGGATGAGCACCGTGAGCTGCCCCTTCCACAGCCCCAGGGCCTCGGCCGCCGCGGTGTCGAAGATGCGGTCCACCTTCTGCACCTCGACGAAGTGGTTGCCGGAGCCGATCGAGCCGAGCTGGCCACCGCCCCGCTGCTTCGCGCGCTCCGAAACGCTCCCGGGATCGGCGGCCGGGAGCGCCCCGCCGGCCTCGATGGTGGTCAGGTCCGCCGCCGTGGCGAGGCCGCGCTCGGCGAGGAAGGAGCACCCTTCGCCCAGGACGCGGTCGAGCTCGGCGGCGGTGAAGCGGAGGTGGCTCCCTTTTCCCGTGCCCGAGGGGATCGAGCGGGCGAGGTCGCCGACGATGGGCTCCAGCCGGTTCTTCACCTGGCCGTGTCCCACCTCGGCGGCGAGGAGGCGAACGCCGCAGTTGATGTCGTAGCCCACGCCGCCCGGCGAGATGATGCCGTCGCGGGCGCGGAAGGCGGCGACGCCGCCGACCGGAAAGCCATACCCCTCGTGGGCGTCGGGCATGGCGTGAGCAACGCCGGCGATTCCGGGGAGAGTGGCGACGTTGACGATCTGCAGGAGCGTGCGGTCGCGGGCGATCTGGCGCCACAGCTCCTCGTCGGCCCAGACATGGACGGGCACGCGCATGCCGGCGCGGGCCGAGGCCGGAACTTCCACCAGCGTCGGGCTCACGCGGTGCGCGAAATGGGGCAGGGCCCCGGATCTGGATTCGGGAGACTCAGGGGTCGTGCTCATACGTCGCTCATACGTCGAAAATCACCTCCGCCCGCCAGGAGCCGTCGCGCTCATCGACCCGCAGACCATGCAAAGTCGCGGCCTTGACGCTCGACGGCACCTCCGCCACCGGCACCCCCCGCGCCGCGACCCGCAGATGCGTGGGGGACGACTCCGCCACGTCAAACTCCACCGGCACCCACCGCTGCGTTTCGGCCACGAACAGGATCTCGTTCAGCCAGTCGACGAGCAGGGCGTCGCGATCGACGGACGAGACCTCCAACGTCCGCGCCGGTCCGGCGACCTCCGCCAGCGCTCCCCGCAGCATCAGCAATCCCAGGGCCCGCCCCGCCTCGACGGCCAGCCCGGCCGGCGATTCCGCCTCGACCTCGAGCTGCACTTCCGAGGTGTGGTCCAGCCAGCGGTAGGCCATGAGGGGCGCCTCAGCGCGCCGCCGCCGCGCCCGTCCGCTGCTTCTCGATCCACCCGTTCACGTTCTTCTCCAGGACATCGAGCGGTACGGCGCCGCTGCCCAGCACCACGTCGTGAAAGTCGCGCAGGTCGAAGCGCGGGCCCAGGGCCTGCTCGGAGCGGCGGCGCAGCTCCTTGATCTTCAGCTCTCCCAGCTTGTAGGCCAGGGCCTGGCCTGGCCAGGAGATGTAGCGGTCCACCTCGGTCTCCACCTCGTGGAGGGGGAGCGCCGTGTGGGAGCCGAGGTAGTCCAGGGCCTGCTGGCGCGTCCAGCCCTTGGTGTGCACCCCGGTGTCCACCACCAGCCGGCAGGCCCGCCACATCTCGTAGCTCAGCCGGCCGAAGTTGCTGTAGGGATCGGTGTAGACGCCGGCCTCCAGCCCCAGCCACTCCGAGTAGAGCCCCCACCCCTCGCCGAAGGCCGAGATGTAGGAGTTGCGCCGGAAGTCCGGAAGACCCGTCAGCTCGCGGCTGCGCGCGATCTGCAGGTGATGGCCCGGCACGGCCTCGTGGAGCGTCAGGGCCACGACGTTGTAGAGCGGCCGGGTCTCCACTTTATAAATGTTCACCCAGTAGATGCCCGGCTGGGTGCTCCCCTGGGGCGACTCCACGTAGCGGCCGGAGGTGTACTTGGGCGCGATCGACTCCGGCACCGGCTGCACCGTGTAGGGGAGCCGCGGCAGGGTCTTGAACAGGCTCGGCAGCTTGCCGTCGATCGTCTTGGCAACCCAGGCCGAGCGCTCCAGCAGCTCCTGCGGCGTCTTGGCGTAGAAGCGGGGATCGGTGCGCAGGAACTGGACGAAGGCGGCGAAGTCCCCGTGGAAGCCGGTCTGCTTCATCACCGCGTCCATCTCCTTCGAGATGCGGTCCACTTCGGCGAGGCCGATCTTGTGGATCTCGTCGGGGGAGAGGTCGAGGGTCGTGTACTCATGGATCCGCCGTTGATAGAAGGCGAGGCCGTTGGGCAGGTCCGCGGCGGCGATCGTCGTGCGGGCGTGGGGCAGGTACTCCTGGCGATAGAAGTCCAGGAACGTCCGGTAGCCGGCCACGGCGCTCTCCATCACCGCCTGCCGCCCTTCCCGCCGCAGGTGCTCGCGATCACCCTCGGGAACCGTGGAGGGGAACCGCTCGAACGGTTTCCAGAAAACGCTCTTCTCGGGAGCCTCCACCACGTGGGCCGCGATCGTCCCGTCGTAGCCGGTGAGCACCGCCCGGGGGACGGTCAGGCCGCGCTTGATCCCCAGGCGCATCTGGCCGATCTGCTCGCCCATGTACCGCGGCCAGGCCCGCAGCCGGCTGACGTAGTTCTCGTAGTCCTTCACCGTGGCCAGCGGGACGACCTCCGGCAGCCGGGAGAACTCGGAGTGGAAGCCCGAGTCGGCGTTGAAGGGCATCTGGTCCTCGCCCATCTCCCAGGCGGCGATTCCCTCGGCGAGCTGATTGTGGAAGATGTCGTAGTTGACGGCGTCCTCGGCGGAGAGCTTGCCGCGGTCGATGGCCGCGAGCTCGGCGAGGAAGGCCTTGTCCTCTCCGGCCCGGCGGGCGAGGTTCTCCGGAGTCGCCGAGGGGAGCCGGTCATCGTACTCATGCCGCCCCACCGTGGTAGCGAGCAGGGGGTCCTCCTTCAAGCGGTGCTCCCACTCGCGGTGGAAGAGATCGTGAAGGCGCGCCGGCTCATCCGCCGCGGCCACGGGCAGCGGCAGGCAGGCGAGGCCGAGACAGAGGAGCGGCAGCAGAGGCTTATGGAGATTCATGGGTGGTTCCCCTCGAGGTCGGTTCGTGGGCTTGGGGGAGTGTACTCCAGGGGAGCGGGAGCGGCAGAAAAGCCGAAACAGGGACGGCAGGGACAGCAGAGACACGGCAGATTCGGTCTCGGAGGATCTCCTCGTCCCTGGAGTCCCTGAAGTCCCTGCTGTCCCTCTTCGGCTTTCTGCCGCGCAGGCTCCTAGAGCCCTACTTTACCGTGCCGGCCCACCCTCCGCGTCCCATCCCTGAGCGCCGATCAGGGGCACGAAGCGCACCGGGCCGAGCTCCTCGCGGACGTCGCCGTCCGTCCCGCGGCGCACCCGCACGAGGTCCTGGGAGCGCGGGTCCGATCCGATGGGGATCACCAGCCGGCCGCCCATGGCAAGCTGATCGAGCAGCGCCTGAGGGACCTCCGGCCCGCCCGCGGCCACCACGATCGCGTCGTAGGGCGCGTGCTCGGCCCAGCCCAGCGTGCCGTCCCCATGGAGCACCTGGACGTTCGTATAACCGAGCCGCGCCAGCCGCTCCCCCGCCTCCCGGGCGAGCGACTCATGGCGCTCGACCGCGTAGACCTCGCCGCCGAGCCGCGACAGCACCGCCGCCGCATATCCCGAGCCGGCGCCGATCTCCAGCACCTTGTCCCCCGGCTCGATCTCCAGGGCCTCGGCCATGAGGGCCACGACGTAGGGCTGGGAGATCGTCTGCTCCTCCGCGATGGGCAGAGGGGAGTCGTCATAAGCGAATTCCGCCAAGCCCTCGGGGACGAACGCCTCCCGGGGAACCGCCCGCATCGCCTCCAGCACCCGCCGGTCCCGCACTCCACGGCCGGCGATCTGGCGATCGACCATCTGGTTGCGCAGGGCTTGGAAGTCGGTGGTCATGGGTGTGGGTGCACATCCATTATAAGTGGAGATCACTGGAGGTGGTAGGCTCTGTGGAGCCTCTGCAAGGAGAGAGGAATGAGCTCCAGCAAAGTCATCGTTATCACGGGCGCCAGCAGCGGAATCGGAGCGGAGTTGGCCCGGCAGCTCGCGGCCCAGGGTCACCGGCTGGCGCTCGCGGCACGCCGGGAGAAAGAGCTCGCGGAGGTGGCGGCGCAGTGTGGACCCGAGGCGCTCGCCGTGGTCACGGACGTGCGGCGGCGGGGTGACGTCGAGCATCTGCGCGACCGGACCCTCGACCAGCTCGGGCCTGTCGACGTGTGGATCAACAATGCCGGTCGCGGTATCGGCCGGCGGGTGCTCGACCTCACCGATGAGGACGTCGACGAGATGGTCGCCGTCAACCTCAAGTCGGCGCTCTACGGGATGCAGGCCATCGTCCCCCACTTCATGGAGCGCGACGCGGGGCACCTCATCAACGTTTCGTCGTTCCTGGGGCGGGTCCCTCTCGCCACGGTCCGCTCCGTCTACAGCGCGTCCAAAGCCGCGCTGAATTCGTTGACGGCCAACCTGCGCATGGACCTCAAGCAGGAGTACCCGCGCATTCACGTCTCGCTCGTCATGCCGGGGATCGTGGCCACGGACTTCGCCAGCAACGCTCTGGGAGGGACGCCGGCCGCCTCGCCGCCCCCGGGGGCGCTGAAGCCGCAGTCCGCCGGGGACGTGGCAGCGGCCATCGCGGCACTGATCGAGAATCCTGCGCCCGAGATCTATACGAATCCGGCCCTGGCGGGCATCGCGCGCCGCTACTACGAGGATGTCGGGGCTTTCGAAGCGGGCTTTGGCCAGGCGCCGCCGAGATCCGATTGAACGAGCGTCTCGTCGTTCCGGCACAACGTTTCGGGGCCCTCTTCCGTATGATGAGAGTAGGATCGAAAGGGGGTAGGCATGAAATCAGGACTCTCCGAGTCGTATCGCTGGCAGCGCGGCTATTCGGCCCCTCCCTGGGGGATCGATCTCCTGCTCACGGACGCCTGCAACCTGCGCTGCAGCTACTGCCCGATCTGGGGCGAGAACGCGGTCGTGCCGGCACGCCCCCACATGATGGACACGGATTCCGCTCTCCGCCTGATCCGCTCGGTCGTCGATTTCCATCCCATGATCCGCCTCTTCGGCGGCGAGCCGTTCGTGCACCCCGAGTGGAAGAAGATCGTGGACTTCGCCCACGGTCTGGGGCTCCATTGCACGGCCGTGAGCAACGGCATGCGCCTGGCGCGAGAGGCGGAGGACGTCGTCCGCTCCGGCCTGCTGGCGGTGGGCATCTCGCTCGACACCACGGATCCCGCCAACGACGCCTCACGCGGCCAGGACTCGACGGCCACCGTGCAGCGCGGCCTCGCCGCGTTGAGCGAAGCGAAGAAACGGCTGGGCTCGCGGACGCCCGTGGTCGAGATCTACACCACGGTGCACGAGGGAACCTATCACCGTCTCGCCGAGTGGGCGGAGGAGCTCTCCTCGTGGGACATCGACAAGTTGCGGTTGCAACACCTGATCTGGTTCTCTTCCCAGCAGCTCCAGTCTTCCATGGACCTGCTGCGGCGGGACGTGATGCCGGACCCCTCTTTCTTTCGCTCGGAGGATGCCTCCTACACCCAGGACCGGCTCCCTCGCATCGACGTCAAGATCCTCGCGGAGCAGCTCCAGACGATCCGCAGCAAGGAGTACCCATTCCGGATCGAATCCCATCCGGACCTCTCGGTCGAAGAGATGGTGCGTTATTATGGCGAGACTGAATTCCAGCGGCACGACAAGGTGACTTGCACGACGATGGAGAACTACGCCTTCATCGATCCCAAGGGCCGTCTCTATCCGTGTCTCACACTCGACATGGGAAACGTCTTCGAATCGTCTTTCCAGGAGGTCTGGAACGGAGCTCGTTTCCGGTCCTTCCGCCGGCTCATCCGGCGCGAGAAGCGGCTCCCTCTCTGCCATCGCTGCCCGGATTGAGAGCTTGAATCGATGAAGACGCTGCACGTCACCACTCGCGAAGAATGGCGCGCGTGGCTCGCCGCGCACCACGCCACCGAGCGCGAGATCTGGCTCGTCTACTTCAAGCAGCACACGGGGCAGCCCCGCGTCTCCTACGATCACGCCGTCGAGGAGGCCCTCTGCTTCGGCTGGATCGACAGCATCGTCCGGCGGCTCGACGACGAAAAGTATGCGCAGAAGTTCACGCCACGGAGGAACACGGCGAAGTGGTCCGAGTCGAACCGCCGCCGGTTCGCCGATCTGGTCAAGGACGGGCGGATGACTCCCGCGGGATTCGCCAAGGGTCCACCGGCTTTGGAAACCGATTCCGCAAAGCCGAGCGCGCCGGATCGCAGCGCGGAGGTCGAGCTGCCGGAGTACATACAGCAGCGGTTCCAGGAGAACCCGAAGGCCTGGCGATTCTTTCAGGATCTCGCGCCGTCGTACCGTCGGCTCTACGTCGGGTGGATCAAGGCGGCGAAGCGGGAGGAGACGCGGCAGAGGCGGCTGGAGGAGGCGATCGCACTTCTTGAGCAGAACAAGAAACTGGGCCTCAAGTAGATGTCACCGTTCAGGGCGGGTCGAGCCCCCTCCCGCCGTCCAGACCCGCCCCTACCCTAAGCCAAGCTCCTCCCCATCCCTCCCCTCCCACTCCGCGTAGAAGCGGGCGAGGAACTGTTCGAGAAACGCGTGACGCCCCTGCGCGATCCGGCGGCCGGTCTCGGTGTTCATCCTCTCGGCGAGAAGCAGGAGCTTCTCGTAGAAGTGGTTGATGGCGGTTCCCTGGTTGGCGTAGTAGCTCTCAGCGCTGGCGTGGAGATCGGGGCGCTGCTCGGGATCATGCATCAGCCGCCCCTTGTGGCCGCCGTAGGCGAAGCAGCGGGCAATGCCGATGGCGCCGATCGCGTCCAGGCGGTCGGCGTCCTGCACCACCTGCCCCTCGCGGGTGCGCATCGGGGTCGGAACGCCGGCCCCCTTGAACGACAGGTCCGCGATGATCTCGCAGACGTGGGCCAAGATCTCCTCGTCCACTCCCTGCGCCGCGAGCCACTCGCGAGCCACCTTGGGGCCAAGGGTGACGTCGCCGCCGTTGAGCTTGCGGTCGGAGAGGTCGTGGAGGAGCGCTGCCAGCTCGACCACGAAGCGGTCCGCCGGCTCTTCCCGCGCGATGGCGAGGGCGTTCTTCCAGACCCGGTAGACGTGCCACCAGTCATGGCCGGAGGACTCCCCCTCCAGCGTCCGGCGCACGTGCTCGACGGTGCGGTGCACGATCTCGCTGCGATCGGCCGGATCCGTCGGATCGGTTCGATCGGTAGGATTGATCTCCATGGGATCGAGTATAGTCGCCAGCCACCAAGGAGGACACGATGAAGAGATGGCTCTGCTGCCTCGCGGCGCTCCTGTCTGCGGCGGGCCTCGCCGCCCAGGAGGCGCCCTATGACCTGGTGATCCGCAACGGCCGGATCGTGGACGGCACGGGCTCGCCCTGGTACGCGGGCGACGTGGCCGTTCGCGGCGGCCGCATCGCCGCCATCGGCCATCTCGGCACGGCGAGTGCGAAGCGCTCGATCGACGCCGCGGGCAAGATGGTCGCACCCGGGTTCATCGACATGCTGGGCCAGTCGGAGCTGACCATCCTCGTCGAGCCGCGGCTGCCGTCCAAGATCTACCAGGGGATCACCACCGAGATCACCGGCGAGGGCGGGTCCGCGGCGCCACAGTCCGACGCCCTCGTCAAGGCGGACAAAGTCGGCTACGAGCACCTGCGCATCGACCCCGACTGGCGGACCTACGGCGAATACTTCGCCCGCCTGGAGAAACAGGGGATCGGGATCAACGTCGCCGACTACGTGGGCGCCACCCAGGTGCGACGCATGGTGCTTGGCGACGACGACAAGCAGCCCACGGCGGCGCAGCTCGACCAGATGCGCGCCTTGGTGCGCGAGGCCATGGAGCAGGGGGCCGTGGGGGTCTCGACGTCGCTTCAGTACCCGCCCGCTCCGTACGCGAAGACCGAGGAGCTGATCGCCCTCGCCACCGAAGCCGCGCGCTTCGGCGGCGTCTACGCCACCCACATGCGCAGCGAAGGGGATGGCATCCTGCCGGCGCTCGACGAGGCGGTCCGCATCGGCCGCGAGGCGCACATCCCCGTCGAGGTCTGGCACCTCAAAGTGGCGGGCAAGACGAACTGGGGCCGCATGCCCGAAGTGGTCGCCAAAATCGAGGCGGCCCGCCGCGCCGGGGTCGACATCGCGGCCGATACCTACGCCTACCCTGCCTGGTACAACAGCCTCTCGGCTTTCGTGCCGCCCTGGGCGCACGACGGCGGCACGGAGAAGCTCATCGCGCGGCTGCGCGACCCGGCGATGCGGGCGCGCATCCGCAAGGACATGGAGACCCCCTCCGCGGCGTGGGACAACGAGTGGCAGGAGATCCCCGGCCCCGAGGCGATCCTGCTCTGCTCGCTGCATGCCCCGGCGCTCCGGCCGCTGGTCGGCAAAACCCTGGCCGAGGCCGCGAAGCTCCAGGGAAAGGACCCGATCGACGAGCTGTTCGACATCCTGATCCAGGACGAGGCCTTCACGGGCGTCGCGGTCTTCGCCATGTCCGAGCCGGACGTTTCCCTGGCCCTGGTGCAGCCCTGGGTATCGATCAACAACGACTCCGAGGGCACCTCGCCGGAGGGGTTGCTGGGCGAGCAGCACCCGCACCCGCGGGCCTACGGCACCTTCCCCCGCATCCTGCGCAAGTACGTCCGCGAGGAGAAGAAGCTGAGCCTGGAGGAGGCGGTCCGCAAATTCTCCGCTCTGCCCGCCGCCCGCCTGCGCCTCGCCGACCGCGGCGTGCTCAAAGCCGGAATGTGGGCCGACGTCGTGATCTTCGATCCCGAGACCGTGCGCGACGTCGCAACCTTCGAGAGCCCCAATCAACTTTCGCAAGGGATGGAGTACGTCCTGGTCAACGGCGTGCCGGTGATCGACGGCGGCAAGATGACGGGCGCCCTGCCGGGCCAGGTGCTGCGGGGGCCAGGGTGGAAGAGGCGTTCTTGAGGCTTGGACCCGATCCCGGATTCCTGTAGGCTCTTGACGGGCCATGTCTTTCCTCTGCCGCCACAAGCTCTCCGGTAGCCCCCAGCTCTGCGGTTCCGACCGTCCCGAGGACGCGCCCTGCGGCGCCTTCGAGTACGTCCGCGTCGAGCGGCCGGAGGATCTGCCGCCCCCCGATCCCAGCCTCGTCGATGTCGCAGTGCTGGACATGAACCACGGCTGGCCCAACCTCGGCCACGACTGCCTCGTCCACGGCCTGCTCGACGTCGCCTGCGAGCTGCTGCCCATCGCCGAGGAGACCGGGGTCCGCGTCCGCGCGCTGTCCTTCGACGTGCGCCGCGCCCGGCGGATCCCCGAGCCGCCCGGCGGGCGCTTCTCGATCTATCTCGGCACGGGCGGTCCGGGCCATCTCGATCCTCACGCCAACGACGGCACCTCCAAGTACAGCCAGGGCCTGCGTGAGGACCCCTCCTGGCAGGCGCCGATCTACAAGCTCTTCGACGACATCCTCGCCGACGAGAGCGCGTCCCTCCTCGCCGTCTGCCACACGTTCGGCGTGATGTGCCACTGGTCGGGGCTGGCCCAGCCGGTCTTCCGCGGCCCGGAGAAGGGGGGCAAGAGCGCCGGCGTGCTGGAGAACGTGCTCGCGCCCGAGGCCGGGGACCACCCCTGGTTCCGCCGCTTCGGCCAGGAGTTGGCGGCCGGCGGGCGGCTGCGCATCCTCGACAACCGCCTCTTCGACCTCATCCCGCGCCCCGGCGCGTTCCCGGCCGGGACCGTGCCGATCGGTTGGGAGACGCTGGGCGTCGGCGGTCCCCGGGGCGACGCGCTGACCATGCTCGAATTCGCGCGCGACAGCGGCGGGGCCATGCCGCGGGTCTTCGGCGTCAACCACCATCCCGAGATCGTGGACCGGGCGCGGCAGCTCATCCTCCTAGAGCAGAAGCTGGAGTGCGGCGAGGTGAGCGCGCAGTGGGCAGCGGAGCGCCGGGAGGCCCTGACCCGCGCCTATCCGGACGAGGACTCCGACGCCCGCCTGCGGCTCACCTCGGACTACACGCTGCTCGGACCGCTGCGTTTCCACCTCCGGCGGCAGATGCGGCTGCGGACCGAGTCGCTGGGGTTCCGGGCCGATCTGCACGAGGACAGGGTGGCGGGGAGCGTCCGAAACCCGTGATGCCGCAACCGCCGTTCGCCGTGGATCTCACCCCCGAGGCCGAGATCGCCAGGTTCCGGGAGCTCCAGCCTCGCCTCCAGGCGGTGTGGGAAGCCCTCATGATGCGCGACGAGGAGCCCCACACCTCGGTCGTCGTGCCGTCCATGACCCTCGACCAGAGCGAGCTGCGGAAGATCGACGGCGCGAGCTTCTACGAAGAGCGCCTCCTCTTCCTGCTGATCCGGCTTCGCAACCCGCGGGCGCGGGTGGTCTACGTCACCTCGCAGCCGGTGCACCCGATGATCCTGGACTACTACTTCCAGCTCCTCGCCGGCATCCCCGCGAGCCACGCCCGGTCGCGCCTGACGCTGCTCTGTGCTCACGACGCCTCGCCGCGCTCGCTGACCGAGAAGATCCTTGAACGACCGCGCCTCGTCGAGCGCATCCGCGAGGGCATCCACGACCGCTCGCGCGCCTACCTCACGGTCTTCAACTCGACGCCGGCAGAGCGCCGGCTCGCCGTCCTGCTCGGCATTCCGCTCAACGGCTGCGATCCCGACCTCGCCCACCTCGGCACCAAGTCCGGCAGCCGCAAAGTCTTCCGTCAGGCCGGAGTGCCCCTGCCCGAGGGCTTCGAGGACCTCCACGGCAAGGCCGAGGTCGAAGAGGCGCTCGTCGAGCTGGCGGCGCGGCGGCCGGGCCTGCGGCGTGCCGTCGTCAAGCTGAACGACAGCTTCTCGGGCGAGGGCAACGCCATCTTCCGCTACCCCGAGGCGGCCAGCCGGGCCGCGGTGCGGGAGGCGCTGCACCGCATCGAGCTGTCGGTGGCCAACGAGACCGTCGAGGAATATTTCGAGAAGTTCAGCCGGATGGGGGGCATCGTCGAAGAGTTCATCGACGCCGCCGAGAAGGTCTCGCCGAGCACCCAGCTCCGCGTCAGCCCGGGCCGAGAGGTGGTGCCCATCTCGACCCACGACCAGATCCTCGGTGGCCCTTCCGATCAGGTTTTCCTCGGCTGCAGCTTTCCGGCGCGCAACGAGTATCGGTTGGCCATTCAGGAAGCGGCGATGCGGATCGGCGAGGTCCTCGCCGCCGAAGGCGTGGTCAGCCGTTTCGCCGTCGACTTCCTGCTCTGGCGCGACGACCCGGCCGCGGCCTGGAGCCTCGCGGCGCTGGAGATCAACCTGCGGATGGGCGGCACCACCCATCCCTACCTAGCCCTTCAATTTCTCACCGGCGGCCGTCTCGATCGCGAGACGGGCCTCTTCTTCTCGCACTCGGGGAACGCCAAATACTACCGGGCGACCGACAATCTCCGCTCCGAGTCCTACCGCGGCCTGCTGCCCGAGGACCTGATCGACATCCTCACCGAGAATCGCCTCCACTACAGCCTCGCGACGGACTCCGGCGTCCTCTTCCACCTGATCGGCGCCGTCTCCGAGTTCGGTAAGCTCGGGTTGACCGCGATCGGCAACAGCCGCGAGGAGGCGGATGGTCTCTACTACAAAACGTTGGAGGTGCTGGACCGGGAGACGGCGTATGGTCGGGCGGGTTGAAGGGATGACGGCGTGAGAGGAGAGCGAAATGCCGCAGTCCCTGGCCCGCATCCTGGTGCACATGATTTTCAGCACGAAGAATCGCGTCCCGGTTCTGACTCCTGAGATTCAGGATGAGCTCCATCCGTACCTCGCGGTCGTATTGCGCGAGTACGATTGTCCTCCGTTGCAGGTCGGCGGCGTCGAGGACCACGTCCATATGTTGTTTGGTCTGTCACGGACCCGAACCGTGGCGCAGGTGGTCGAAACGGTGAAGACCAGCTCGTCCAAATGGATCAAGACCAAGGGACCGGCCGTCGCGCAATTTCATTGGCAGACCGGCTACGGCGCCTTTTCGGTCAGCCAATCGAACGCCGACTCCGTGATGCGATACATCCAGAATCAGGCGGAGCACCACCGCAAGGTGACATTCCAGGAGGAGTACCGGAAATTCCTGCGGCGATATCAGATCGCCTATGACGAGAAATACGTCTGGGATTGAAACCGCCTCGGAGATGGTCACCCATTGGGACCGATGATCGCGCCCTGTCGGAGGGCCGTGATCCACCGGTCACCCAATTGTAGTTCTAATCGGCGCTCGCCGGATACTGCTGCATTGCCGGCCTTCATCGTGGACCTGGCTGCCGGTTTGAGGCCCAACGGGCCGCCCTCCCTAAGCCCAGGGCAACGCCCTGGGTTGGGGTTGCGTCGATTTCCGATGCGGCCTGAAGGGCCGCGCTAGCCAAGGCCGAGAGGGGCCGCCGCCATTTCTCCATCGTCCGAGGAGAAGACGGTTTGCACAGCGCCCGCTGGTTAGCGCGGCCCTTCAGGCCGCATCGATATTTCCAATTCCTTGAAACCCAGGGCGTTGCCCTGGGCTGAGGGAGGGCGGCCCGTTGGGCCTCAAACCAACGGTCAGATCATGACGAGAGCCGTGGGATACCGCGAGATGACCTATAATATTACAAGACTTTGGAGGTGCTCGACCGGGAGATGGGTTCTGGGTGGAACAGGTAAGGTCAAGCCCCGCTCTGCCAGACGAGGAAGTGGGATTTGCCCCGGGAGGGGACACGCTCCCGCCCCACAAGACCCTCGACTCGAAGTTCTTCTGTGGATTGCCATTCTTTGATCCACTTCTTGAGATCACTCTCCCAGACAAGGGGTGACTCAAGGGCCAAGATCCACGCGTCGTCAAACAAGACGCGCTTGCGAATCCTTAGAAGATCCAGAACGCTCTGCCTCGCCTTGCCGATATAACGGTCCCGAAGCTGACTGTAGTACGGGCTTTCAGTCGCCGTCTCCCTCGCCCAAGAGAGCTCTGTCTGCCCCGTCCGCTCCTCTCGTTTCCGTCTCTGTGCCCCCTCCCTCAATCGCTCCATCTCCTGCATCGCCGCTTTTTCGGCTTCCTTGAAAACTTCGACCCCCTTCGGATGACGTGTGGCATAGATCAAATGGAAATGGGGTCGGTCAATTTCGGGATGTAGAACGATTGCCGGAAGCACGTGCGTAAAGCGCCCCTCCCGCCTCAACATGCCCCTATACTCGCGGACGAGAGCATCATCAAGATCCTGGCCCGTCAGACCTGCAACTCTATCCCTGACTTCAGCGGACCCGAAAAGTTCCTCAAAGCTCTGGCGAGAGTTTTCATCCTTCAGGAATCTCCGGATGTGGCTCGTCATGAAGTTGATCAAGACCTCTCCCGGGTCGAGCTTCAGTAGGGGAGAGATTCGGTGGCAAGCGAACCCCGTCCATCCTGTAGGGTCGATGAAAATGAAAGGGAAAGTCCCTTGAGCTCCTTCGCGGATGAACTTCAGGATAGAGCTTACCGATTGCTCGAAGGAACCGTTCTGGGGTTTTATTTCCGCGTCCTTCACACCCTCAGCAAAGCTTTCGAGCTGCTGATAGGCGGCTCGATCCTCCTCCAGAAAGAAGCATCGCAGCCGGAGGTTCTTTCCCTTCTCTCTGTGAGTGGCGCGGGCCTTCCGAAGCTCGTCCAAAGCGATGGCAAACGAGCTGTCCTTGAGATCAGGAGAGCGGACATTCCATGGGCCAGCAAACCCGTCAATATAGGTGATCGACTCCCATTTGTGGGCAACTATATGCGCGAAACGTTCGAGGTAATGCCGAAGAATGTCGTGCTTAACGCGTGTCTGCTCGCGCCTTTCGTAGAGCTCGTCGTTCGTCATGCAAGTCTCAGCAGAACGCCTCGACTTCGGCCAGAGCACTTCGGAGCGATTCGACATCCACGACCGCAGGGATTTCGCGATGTGGCGTCTCGTCGTACGTCCGCCCACCGAGCTCGCGACCGGCGCGCGCTTTCTGCTTTCCTCCCCACTGTTTGAAGAAGAAAGGAACCTCCGCCTCCAAGCACTGGTCGCGGATCTGCACGACCCAGGACTCTCGGATCGGACGTGCACCCGGACCGCTCTCCCCGCCGACGATGACCCAACCGATCGCGGAGAGATCGATCCTGCCGAGCGACTCCAGGAGCGGCTCGATCGACAAAAATCGGATTACCGCCGGAGCGGCTCGGAGGTGGTCGATCCGAGGTAGTCCCTGTTTCCGGTTTTCAACGCTCACTCCCCACCAGATGTGCGGATCCCCCGCGGCAAACCGCAGCTTCGTCTTCAGCAGGTCGCGCAGCCTCTCGGACCGCTTGGTGAGGACCTGGTAGGTGTGCCAACTCGCGAGCTGCATGACGCGGACGACCCGGACGATGTAATCGTCGGGGACCTCTTCGTGGAACAGGTCGCTCATCGAGTTCACGAAGATCATTTTCGGCTTGCGCCAGAGCAGAGGCTGGGTCAACTTCTCGGGGACCAGGCGCAGGTCGAATCCCTGTTCGTAGGGGTGGCCCGGAACTCCGCGGAAGCGCTCCGCGAAGGTCTCCGCGTAGCAGTGGGCACAGCCGGAGGTGATCTTGGTGCAACCTCGCACAGGGTTCCACGTCGCATCCGTCCACTCGATGGCTGAGTGCTCGCTCATGCTGTGAGAATAGCCGGCAACGGGGCGTAAAAGCAAGAGAGGCTGCGATAGGTAGAGTTGGCCCTTACGGGAGACTCCCGGCGAATCGCACCACGGTCCCCGCCGCAGAGGAATCGATGCTGAGGCGACCGCCGAGGCGACCCGCCCGGCGCCGCATGGTCTCCAATCCCTCGCCGTGGCTGTTCCGGCGCTCCGGGTCGAAGCCCCGGCCGTCGTCCCGCAGCTCGACTTCAAGCCGGCGCCGGCGCAGGCTCACGGACAGCTCGGCCTGACGACAGCCGCTGTGGCGCAGGGCGTTGCAGAGGGCCTCCTTGAAGAGGAGGTGGAGATCCTTGCGGTAGGTCATGGGCAGGCGAGCTCTTTCGAAAGGCGAAAGATCCCCCACTTCGAGCTGCGCACCGGCGTGGACGAACAGCTCGGCGTAGGAGTCCTTGAGACGCAGGAAAAGCTCGTACAGAGAGTCCTGCCGCGGGTTGACCAGCCAGACGATGTCCCCCATCCCGTCCACCAGCTCACGGGCGGTGGCGGCGACTCGGGCGAGCTCCGGCAGGTCGTCGGCCTTGCGGGCCGCCACCTCGGAGAGGATGGCGATGTCCGTGAGGCCGGCCCCGACCTGATCGTGGAGGTCGGCGGCGATCGAGGCGCGCAGACGCTCCATCTGCAGCAGCCGGCGCATGCGAGCGGCGGCGTACAGGCCCGCAGTCAATAGGGCGAGCCCGATCACGGCGAAGACGATGGCCAGCTCCGGATTCCGGCTCCACCAGGGAGGCGCTTGAAGGGTAATCGAGAGCCGCGCGGGCTCGCTCCACAGGCCGGCGTCGTTCAACGCCAGAACCTCGAAGAAATAGGCGCCGGGTTGCAGGTTCGGATAGTAGGCCGAGTGCTGTGCCGTCTCCATCCAGCCCGGGTCCAGCCCGGTCAGCCGATAGCGAAACCTCGTGGCAGGAGCCGCGAGATCGATCCCCGTGAACGAGAGGGTCAGGCCGTTGCGGGCCGGGCTTGCGGCTTCCGCCACTCCCCCGGAGGTCGGATGGAAGACGTGAACCTTCGTCAGCCGGGCGCGGGGCCGGTGGCCTGGAGAGTCGTCAGCAGTCGACCCGGAGGACTCCGGCTCGTGGATCGGGGGGCTCACCTCGAAATGGAAGGGCCCGTCGTCCACCGAGACCGGAGGGAGACGCTCCTGTTCGTCCGCCCGGAGGCGCAGGACTCCCGAGTCCGAGTCGCCCAGGTAAAGATCCCCCTTCTCGCCGTTGGACAGGGAGAGGATGCGATAGCCTCGCGTCGCAGGAGCAGGCTCGGCTTGAACGGCGTCATGGTCCTCAACCACCTCGTCGTCCCGGTCCCCATCGAGCGTAGACGTCCTAGGATTGGCCAACCCATCATCCATCGAGAAGCCGCGGAGACTCCGGTTCTGGGCCATCGCCGCGGATGGTAGGCAGGCGGTGCCGAGCCACAGCGCGAGCACCGCGAGCCTCCCACCGAACGGCTGGATGAAACGAAGCGTCATGGTCTCCTATTTCTGTTCACAGGCGCCGGTCCGCGTGTGGCCGTTGGGGCACAGGTAGACGCAGCAGATCGCGTTGCCGAAATCTCCGATGTGGTCGAAGTCACAGCCGAGGAACGTCGGGAAGCACTGCAGGGCCTGGGCCGGCTGGGCGGTGATGGTGAAGACGCCGAAGGAAGCCAGCGCGGCGAGCAGGGCGAGACACAGCAGGCGGGTCAGGGTCGACTTTCTCATCATGTTTACGATCTCCTTTCGCAGGGTTCGTTGCTGCTTTCCACGAAGACGAGTCTGCGGGGAAAGAAGCCTGCGGAAAAGCCGCATGATGAGATGGTCGTGAATTCAGGAGAGCCGGCCCCTGCACGATCATGCGGTCTTCTCAAAGGAGCCCCTGGCGCAGGGCCTTGGCCACGGCCTCGGATTGGGAATGGGCCTGAAGCTTGCGATAGATCTTCCGGATGTGAAAACGCACCGTATCGGTGCTGATGCCGAGGCTGCGGGCGGCGGTCTGATAGGTGTTGCCGGCGGCGAGGCCGCGGAGGATCTCCCGCTCGCGCAGGGTGAGGCGGTGGCCGTCCTCCCCGGCGGTCTCCGCTGCGGTCTCCACCCGCAGGGTACGGAGCACCTCCACCACGCGCCGGGCGATCTGCGAGCTCATAGGCGAGCCCCCCTCGTGAGCCTCCCGGATCGCTTCGAGGAGCCGGGCCGGCGGAGTTTTCTTCACCAGATAACCACAGGCCCCAGCGCAGAGGGCCTCGAGGACGAGCTCGTTGTCCTCGTGGACAGTGAGCATGAGTATGGGGAGTTGGGAGAGGATCTCCCGCGCCCGGCGCGCGCCGTCGATGCCGGACATGCCGGGAAGGCCGATGTCCAGGAGGAGGATGTCCAGGCGGGCTTCAGGGAGCCGGGCGAGCATCTCCTCGCAGGTCCGCCAGGCGCCGGCGCAGCCATACCCCGGCGTGCCGCCGATCAGAGCCGTGAGACCCTGGCGGGTCAGGGTCTGATCCTCGACGAGCCCGACCTGGATCGTGGTCATGCTCCCTCTTGTACGAAGGGAGCACCGAAAGAGTTTTCCCGGGGCTTGGTCTACGAACCCTGCCGCAGGCGGAAACGCTGCAGCTTTCCCGTCTCGGTGCGCGGCAGGGTGTCCACGAACTCGATTTTCCGCGGGTATTTGTAGGGCGCGATGTGCAGCTTGACGAACTCCTGGAGCTCCTTGACCGTCGCGATGCCCGGCTCGGCTCCCGGATTCAGGATCACGAACGCCTTCACGATCTGCCCCCGCTCCTCATCCGCCACACCCACCACACCGCACTCCTTCACCTTGGGATGCTGGAGCAGCACGCTCTCGACCTCCGGCCCGGCGATGTTGTGACCCGAGGAGACGATCATGTCGTCCGTGCGCGCCTGATACCAGAAGTGGCCGTCCGCGTCCCGTAGATAGGCGTCGCCCGTGAGGTTCCAGCCGTGCTGCACGTACTGCTGCTGCCGCTCGGGATCGGCGAGATAGCGGCAGCCCGTGGGACCGCAAACGGCGAGCCGGCCGATCACTCCGGACGGGACCTCTTCGCCATCGTCGTCCACGACCTTCGCTTCATAGCCGGGGACGGCCTTGCCGGTGGAGCCCGGCAGGATGTCGCCGTCCGAGGTGCTGACGAACTGGTGCAGCATCTCGGTCGAGCCGATGCCGTCGATGATCTCGATGCCCGTGGCCTGCTTCCACGTCTCGAACGTCGCGGCCGGCAGCGTCTCACCCGCCGAGACGCAGCGGCGCAGACTCGAAAGATCGTATTTTTCAACCAGCCCGGCCATGGCGCGGTAGGCGGTGGGAACGGTGAAACAGATCGTCGCCCGGTAGTCTTGAATCCCTTCCAGCAGGGTCGCCGGCGCCGACTGCTCGAGCAGCAGCGTGGCGGCGCCGAAGCGCAGGGGGAAGAACAGGAGGGCGCCGACGCCATAGGCGAAGGCGAGCGACGGCGAGCCGCAGAAGACGTCGTCCGCCGTGGGCTTCAGGACGTAGCGTGGAAAGCAGTCGGAGACCGCCAGGACGTCGCGATGGAAGTGCAGGGTGCCCTTGGCCAGGCCGGTGGTGCCCGAGGTGAAGAGGATCAGGGCCGAGTCGTCCGCGGCGGTGTCGCAGGGAGAGAAATCGGCGGGCTTGTCCCGCATCAGGGCCTCGAGCGAGCCCTCGCCGCTGTCCCCGCCGGTGCCCTGAAAATGAACGACCCGCGTGCCCTCGCGCGGCGAACCGTCGCCTTTCGTGCGCATCGCCTGCTCGCACTCGGCGGCGATCCGGGCATCGGTGAGGGCGAGGCGGATCTGGGCCTTGTCCGCGATGTAGGTCAGCTCGCGCACGCGCAGCATCGGCATCGTGCAGACCACGACCCCGCCCGCCTTCGCCACCGCCAGCCAGCAGGCCGCCAGGAGCGGCGTGTTGGGCCCGCGCAGCAGCACCCGGTTGCCCGTCACCAGGCCCAGGTCCTCCACCAGGACGTGCGCGATGCGGTTCACCGTTTCCTGGAGATCCCGATAGCTCCAGCGTCCGCCCGGAAAGACGATCGCCGTCTGCTCGCCGTCGCCGGCGGCAATGCGCGCGTCGAGGAGCTCGGCGACGCAGTTCAGCCGTGGCGGATAGGCCAGCTCCGGCACGCCGTCGAAGATCATCCGGGGCCACAGCTCGCGCGGCGGCAGCGAGTCCCGGCAGAAGGTGTCGAGGTGCGCAGTGGGCTCCTGGGTCATGAGATCGGCTCCATGCGGCCCGCGGGTCTAGATCACTCTGATTTCGATCAACCCTTGTAGGCCCTGGAAGTCTTCTGGATTCCGAGTATAGAGCGGAAGCTTGTGGGTTAACGCCGTGGCGGCGATCCACAAGTCCATGATTCGAGCCCTGGGCTGCCTCCCGGCCATCTTCACGGCGTGAGCGACTGCGGCGAAGGAGCGGGCCACGGCGGAGTCAATCGCGATCGGTTCAAAACTCGACTCCACCACGCCAAGGCGCTGAAGCCGATACTGACGCGTTATCTCATCCTTGGCGACCAGGACACCGTAGTGCAGCTCTGCAAGAGTTGCCGCAGAGATGGAGATTTCCTCGGGGAGGTTCTCTTCGACGCTGGCGTCTTCGTCGCGAGCGATGACCACAGAAGTATCGAGGAGACCTCGACTCACCTCTCCCATGGATCGCCCAGGTCGTCCAGATGCCCCCCCATGTCCTTGACATCCTCGAAGAATGTCGGATCGGGAGTCTGGCTCTTCAAGATCTTCAGGAATTCCGCCTTGGGTATCCACTGCCGCCGTTGAACGGGTCCCAGCACAGCCACCGGGCGGCCTTCCACGGTAATCGTGAACCGCTCGCCGGACTCGGCCCGGCGAAGGATCTCGCCGCTATGATTCCTGAGCTCGCGCTGGGGGATGGTCTTCATGACTCGCCGAGTGTAGCATAAGTGCTACGCGATGAAGCGGAGGGATTGAGGCTACTTCCAAGAGCACCCGATGATCCACCTGGTCCCCTTCACCGAGGCCGATGTCGACCGCCTCATCGGCTGGATTCCTTCGCTGGAGGCGCTCCAGTTGTGGACGGCGTCCAGCTTCGACTTTCCGCTGACCCGGGAGCACCTGGAAGGACATCTGCGCGACAGCGCCCAGCGCGGCGACCGGCTGATCTTCAAGGCTGTCACTCCAGACGACGGAAAGGTGATCGGGCACGTCGAGCTGGGCGCCATCGATCACCACCACCGGTCGCTGCGCATCGGCCGGGTCCTGCTCGACCCGGAAGCGCGCGGCCGCGGTCTCGGGGCCGGGATGCTGTGCAGTGCTCTGGTCATCGCTTTCGAGACGCTCCAGATGCACCGCGTCGAGCTCAGCGTCTTCGACGTCAACCCCCGCGCCATCGCCTGCTACGAGCGGGTCGGCTTCCGGCGCGAGGGCATGCGCCGCGAATCGTTCCGTGTCCGCGGCGCGCCCGGGCTCTACTGGAGCGACGTCGTCATGAGCATCCTCGTCTCCGAGTGGGCTGCCCTGAAGGCCTGATCTCACTTCTTCGACGTAGGACATCAGAGCAGGGGCAGGAGACAACTGAAGCCTGCCTGCTCGAAATGGCGATCATTGGTGAATGCCTCATGTATCCCTTCGTCTTGCATCACGAGGAAGCTGGCGCAATCCACCAAACCCCAAGTCTTGTCAGGGCGACTGGCATAGAGGTCGAGGGATCTCTGAAAGAGCTGTCCCGAGATGGAAATCAGGCGAGCCCGCGGGCTCGATCGAATCATTCCAACGGCACGGGAGAGCTGCTTCCGAGCGCTGGTTCGAGCCAATCCGTTCCCAGTCTCCGCGATGATCCATTCTGTCAGAACGACCGAATAGCCCCGTTTCAGCAATCCCGTCCAAGTCGTTTCGGCCAAGGAGTGGAGAGCATCCGAAGAGTTGAGGAGAGCGAGCCAGCCGTTCGTGTCGAGAAAAGCCAGTCTAACCGGCATTGCTGGCTTTCGGGTGTCCATACAGATAATGATCGATGTTCGTGGCGAGATCTGAGATCCCCGTCTCCACTGCCAGATCCGTGATATGGAATAAGGGGTCGGAGGCACCCTCTTCCATGCGCGCCTCGGCGGATTCCAATTCGATCCTCACCGAGGAGCCTTCGGGAAGCTCAATTCCTGGCTCCAAGACGATCGTGCCATCTTTGACTCTGCCTCGGTAGGTCATACGCTGCCTCTCGGTCCGTATTCTATACTGGTTCCATGCCAATGCAGCCTCGGGACGCAGTCATCGTGGGAGCGGGACCGAACGGTCTGGCGGCGGCCATCGCCCTGGCTCAGGCGGGGTGGTCGGTCGAGCTGTTCGAGGCGGCGGCGACGGTGGGGGGGGGCGCGCGGTCGGCGGAGCTGACGCTGCCGGGCTTCGTGCACGACGTCTGCTCGGCCATCTATCCCCTGGCGGTCGGCTCCCCCTTCCTCTCCCGGCTGCCTCTCGAGCAGCACGGGCTGCGGTGGGTCCATCCTCCCTTTCCCCTGGCGCACCCGTTCGACGACGGCACGGCCGCCGTCCTCGCCCGCGGCACCAAGGAGACGGGCGAGAGCTTCCACGAGAGCGCCGACGCGCGGGCGTGGGACCGCCTCTTCCGGCCGCTCGCCGCGGCCTGGGAAGGGCTCGCGCCGGACCTCCTCGGGCCGTTTCACTGGCCCCGGCACCCGTTCCAGATGGCGGGCTTCGGCCTGCGGGGCCTGCGCTCCGCGTCCGGCTTCGTCCGTGGCCGCTTCCGCGGCTTTCGCGCCCGGGCGCTCTTCGCCGGCCTGGCCGCCCACTCGTTCCTGCCGCTGGAGCAGACTCCCACCACCGCCGTCGGCCTGCTGATGGGCCTCACCGGCCATGCCGTGGGCTGGCCCCAGCCCGTGGGCGGCGCCCAGCGCATCCCCGACGCCCTGGCGAGCCTGTTGCGGGAAACCGGAGGGACGATCACCACCGGCCGCCTCGTGCGCTCAGTCGGCGAGCTCCCCCGCGCCCGGGCCTACCTCTTCGACCTCACGCCGTCCCAGATGCTGCGACTGGACGGCCTGCGCTGGCCCCCCCGCTACCGCCGGCGCCTGGACGCGTATCGCTACGGCCCCGGGGTCTTCAAGATCGACTGGGCGCTCTCCGGGCCGATCCCCTGGAAAGCCCCGGAGTGCCGCCAGGCCGGCACGGTCCACGTCGGCGGCACCCTGGAGGAGATCGCAGCCTCGGAGCGGGCCTCCTGGACGGGAAAGGAGTGGGATCGGCCGTTCGTCCTGGTGGGTCAGGCGAGTCTGTTCGACCCCAGCCGCGCGCCGGCCGGGTCCCATACGGGTTGGGCTTACTGCCATGTACCGAACGGCTCGACGGTGGACAGGACGGAGGTGATCGAGCGGCAGATCGAGCGCTTCGCGCCGGGCTTCCAGGACCTCATCCTCGCCCGGTACATGCGCAACACGGCCCAGCTCGAAGCCTACAATCCCAACCTTGTGGGCGGTGACATCAACGGCGGCGCCGCCACCCTCTCGCAGCTCTTGACCCGGCCGGTCGCCCGGCTCGACCCGTACGCCACGCCCGATCCGCGGGTCTTCCTCTGCTCGTCGAGCACACCACCAACCGGCGGCGTGCACGGCATGTGCGGCTACCACGCGGCGCAGTCGGTGCTGTCACGGCGTCTATAATGGACCTATCTGGACGAGGGATCCCGGCGAGGTCGAGCGCTATTCCCGCATGATACTCGCCGCAGCGCGCGAACGCCATGAAAGGTCGACGCGGGAATGGCCACGGGTTCTGGAACGGCTCGCCGGGTTGGCGGCTTCGCGCTGAACTGCCGTCGCCCCAGGTTTTTGTCCCGAAGGGACAGTGGCATGTAGCCCGGGGCTGGCGCTTTTTGCCAGCCCCGGGTAAACACCCAACAAAACCCATCAAGCCCCAAAGGGGCGACGGCAGCTCATCGGTTGCACCAAACTGCCGTCGCCCCTTGTATTCTACCCTCCGTAGGAAGTAGTGGCTGCCAGCGACAACCGTCGCTGTGGCGGCTGGGGAGCTGAGGCAAGCGCCGGAGGGGGAGGAGGC